>Ga0209292_1000441_pt1 | contig 54102 bp, 43 predicted proteins | sample GOMGulsemesocosm_2_FD_184634 | JGI IMG/M metagenome (GOLD analysis project Ga0209292, IMG submission 184634) | Methane-oxidizing microbial communities from mesocosms in the Gulf of Mexico - GOM9C Gulf of Mexico (SPAdes) (version 2) | ecosystem: Environmental > Aquatic > Marine > Cold seeps... | reverse complement strand
AAAATTTAGCAGAACTATTCAATCTACTAGGCAAATTCCCTCCATGTAAAATTGGAATATATTTTAAATTAAACAACCTTGACAACTGGCTACACGCAAGAGCGTAATAAAAATTACGTGTACTATAGGTGTCAATAAGGATATATCTAATGCTTTTCCTATATTTTACTATACTCAAAAGCATCTCTAATATTCTTAATACCTGATTTTTTCTTGAAGATGTCATCAATAACTCATAGCCTTCGCCTTTTAACAAGTTACTAAGAGTCATCATATAAGTAACATTATTAGTTTTTGATTTTATATTATTCCCTATATATAAAATCATTTTGAAATTGTATTAATTTTTTGTTCATTCAGTTTTTTTTTATTCTGAGTTATATCTAGCAAACTTAATCCATAAATAAAAGAAGGAAAAGCTATTCGCATAGCTGAGTGATTAATTGTTAACAACCATAATAAGAAAAAAGAGTAAAAATAAATATTATTACGCAGTTGCAAACGAAGTAATAATGGGGCGAAAAACAAAATCAAAAAAGAAAGGATTCCTAACGCTCCATGCTCAGAAACCAATCTACTCATTTCATTATGAGATGCGGCAAGGGTACCAGTTCTGTCTAGTCGATATTGTTTGCTTTTTCCTACTCCAATTCCTAAAAACGGATTTTCAAAAAAGGCTTGTAGTTCAATTGCTATCAAATCTCCACGACCAGTAGTGATATCTTCTTTTTCTACACCAGCCGCGTTTTTATTCAAATATCTATTTTCAATCATCCCTGAAGTTTGACTAACTGTATAAAACCATACTCCAACACCAGCGATAGCAAAAAAGAATAACATTTTATAAATTTTTCTAACTACTGGTTTATTTCCCCTAAAATAAATTAATACTATAAAGAATAATATTGCAATAAAGGCAGCAAGAATTCCTCCACGTGAAAATGTTGCTAAACCTCTAAAAGTTATCAATGCTAATAACGTAAACTCAATAATTAACTGTGTTTTTTTATATTTATTTAATATTAAACGTGTCATTAAAATAAAAATACCAAAACCTAAAACGGTAGCAACTTGATTTGGTCCAAAGCCTCCAGATGCTTCATGACTAGATGCTGTGTCTACAATAACCCCCTTTAAATCAGGCGTGTAAAAAATCATATACACCAACATTGAAACAATTGGTAAAACAGAATAGAACAATACCTTATTCAACTTTTGTAAGCTAAGTTGTTTTTTATAACAATAAAAAGCAAAAAAACCGAGTGATATTCCACCACTTAAATTAAATAGTATCATTTTACGTGCATTCTCAGTAATATTAAACTCTGTGAATGCAATCCCTGTTAACAATAACCCTGTGCTTACAAGATAAACATAGCCTTTTGTCCCTTTTAAATCATAAAAAGCACCTATAAGCGCAAAAACAATAAGTAAGTATTTATGTAACTCATAAAATAGTAAACCACCAGTCATTCTTAAAAACACATCACTAACTGCCAAATAAGCTGCTGAAACAAGTATTGCAAAAGTTTTGTCTTTAGCAGAAAAGATATATATAAAAGACCCAATAGTTATTATAACACTATATAATATTGAACTAAATGATATACTATAAATCAGCATTCCTAAAATTGCATGCAATAATATTAATGATACTTCACTCTTATTTTTATAAATGATGCTCATAAAACGCTTTTATAACATGTAATTAATTGACTAAGATAGCTACTCACCCCATAACCAATTGATATATGATGATTTAGATTCTTTCCAAGTTGTATTGCATATTGATTTTGATTTAACAATTGTATAATTCCTTCTGCAAGTTCTTTACTATTTTCTTTTTCAACTACTAAGCCTGTTTCTCCATTCTTTACTACTTTTGTACAATCACCTGCATTAGTAACAACAACTGGCAAGCTAGCCAACCCGTACTCTAATAATGCTATAGGTAAGCCTTCAGTTTTTGACGCTAGTACACCGATAGATGCTTGAGCTAAAATATGCTTTACATCAGTACAATTTCCATATAAAAATACTTTATGTGCTATATTATCATCTTCTATTATTTGTTCTAAAGATTTAGCATAACTATTTTTATAATTAGTACCTACTAGATGTAAACTAACATTCCCTGCATTTTTAAGCACCAATTTAAAAGCTGACAATAGGTTTATATGATCCTTTTCATTGCGTAAAGCAGCAAGACAAACAATCTTCTGACTTTCATTACCTCTTAAAACTGTATAAGGTACTACATCAGCTAGTTTAGCAAAATTATTTAACACTATGTTTTTTGATACAAAAAGTTTTTGTTCAGCCCAATAATTTAAGCCTTCATTCACATGTATATTAGTTCTAAAAAACAACGAGCAACACTTTATAAATATTAGTCGAAGTCCTTTTAATTCCTTATTAGCTCCAGTATGATTGTGCCAAATAATTTGAATTTTAGGGAAACGTAATTTTATTAAAACAGCTATAAAAAAAGAAGTTGTATGCGCGTGTAAAATTGATATTTCTTTTTCCTTTATAAAACTTGCTAACAATTTTAATGCTTTACTATCAATTACTTTTTTCTTATTCAAGAAAAGGTATTTTTCTTTATTAGCTACAAATTGCTTCAACGGCCCCTCTTTACGAGTACAACATAAATACGCATTCACAGCTATTGTGTTATTAAGCTCATTTACCGTATTCACAGCTATAGTTTCAGCACCACCTGTTAACAATGAATCAATAATATGTAATACATTAATTTTCAATAAGTAGCTTTTTTATTTCATTTTCAAATTTCTCTAATGTATAAGTTCGCGACCAATTAAAGGCCGCTAATACTTTTTTAACATACACTCTATCATTATTTAAATAATACTCTATTTCTTTGGTGATTATTGTTATATCAGGCAATACTAAACTCCCCCTATTACCATGATCAAGCATTGTTGGTACACAAGAAACTTCAGTACTAATTGGTAAACATTTCCAAAACATAGCTTCAGCTACAACTTTTGGCCATCCTTCAGATTTTGAGATAAACACTAGAAAATGTGCCGATTTATAAGCTTCTTTTATAATTTCTTTAGATTTATTCCCATGTAAAACTACAACATGTTGCAACTGATGCTCAAGAATATAATCTTCTAAAATTTCACGCTCGATACCCTCTCCATACATATCTAATTTTACATCAATTCCTTTTTTAAACAATTCATGTACAACTTTCACACTTATCAATGGTTGCTTTCCAGGGCTTAAGGTTCCAACAAAAACAAAGTTTATACAAGATTCAAAATACTTATCTGCTACAATTTCTTTTTCTTTTTCTGAATATGAAGCAGTAAAAAACGGCTTAATATTTTTAGATTTCTCCTTCCAATCTCCATAAACCATTACTTTAACATTTTTTGTAAGTAAGGTATTTCTTAGTAAGAATTGTTGAATTTTATAAGAAAATGGCTGTTTTGATTTCGGATCCCAATTACCAGCATATTTAACTGATTTAGGTGTGTTTGGAAATAATATTTGAACTAAACAACCTAATAATCCGATGTTACCTGGACAACGTAAATGAATATGATCAGCCCATTTCATAGCTTTATATATTGCAAAGAGAATGATAGGTATACGATAAATACTTTTAAGGGTTTCATTTAAAGAAATAAATGAAAATGAATGGATTGGAAAAACTTTTGGTTGTTTATCAAACTTTGATAACAATAAATCTTTATTATAGGATACTGGAGATACTATTCCTAATTCAGTAACATTTTTAGCCCATAAATTTATTTCATATACATAAGGCGCATATGAGTAATAAATATTGTTTTTTTGAAGCGTTGGCGCTAAAGTTACTATTAAAAACTTCATTTAAATATAGGCTTCAGAATTATTATCATTCACTTTAATAGCTGGTACTCCTACAACTGTTACACCCCGATCTACATTAGAAACTACCAAAGAATTTGCTCCAATAACACTATTATCTCCAATAGTGATTTTTCCTGCAATCACAGCATTAGCAGCAATAAACACATTATTCCCTATTACTGGAACACCTCTGTTTTCCCCTCTACCACTAACTCCAATAGTTACTCCTTGAGCAATATTACAGTTATCTCCAATATTTACATTTGGATGAATAATAATATGTCCATGATGAGCTATATAAAAACGTTCTCCTATCGTTGCTGCATATGGCAACGAAATACCTGTTGCTATTTCTATAATTTTTTGATGAATTACAGCCCCAAGTAGTAATATTTTTTTTAATATTGATGGTATTGAGCTCAAGTAAATAGCATTTGCTATACGGTACACAAACAAAGCCCACAAACCTTGAGTAGTGAGAAACAATATAATAGCAGATTTCCCTTTACTATATTGTTTATATTTATCAATATCTAGAATAATTTTTTTCATTTTTCAGATCGCACAATATTTTTATAATACTTAATGTTTTGCTGTACTATTATATCTTTTTTAAATAATTTTGAAATGCGTTTTGATGCAAGTTTTGCTCGTATATCCGCACTTTTTTTATCTTTAAACAACATACAAATGTTATCCGCAATTGCTTTAACAGAATGTGGATTGCATAATACTACATTTTCTTGATTTCCACCTACTATTTCCTTAAAAGGTGGTATGTCACTAGCTAAAATTGGTTTTTCCATAGCCATAGCTTCAATTAGTGTTAAACCAAAAGACTCCATACGTGATGGGAAAACTGCAACATGTGCTGTTGCTAGTTGATCTGGAATATTTTTAAAAGGTATAGCTCCTCGAAAAGTTACTGAGCTAAATATTTTTGAATCAATAGATTTTTTTAAATAGTCTATATATGAATCCCCATTTGGAAATAACCAATCACGACCAATAATTTCTAAATGAACTTTAGGATATTTTTCTTTTATTTTTGGTAAAGCCAACAACAGCTGTCTGACTCCTTTTTTTTCACATACTGTACCAACGAAAACCAATTTAAAATTTTGAGTTTCAATTGCTGGTTTTGGAGAAAATAATTGTGTATCAACAAAATTATAAATACACTTAAATGAGATTTTATTCTTTAACAACTCAGCTGTTTTATCTCCAACAAACTTAGTTACAGCAATATAGCTATTTGCTCTTTTAAATGATAATTTTTCTTTAAAACCACGCCATTTATTAATTTGCTTTCCTAAAGTTTTTGAAAAAAAGTGATGACCACCATGCATTCTTATTATATAATGTACTTTTTTAATTTTTGTTATAAATGCGAAATCCAATTCAGCTCCTTCAATAATATCAAGAGAAGACTCATTATGTATTTTTTTTATAATTGCATTTAACTTTAATGAATTAAAAATAAAGCCCCCATACTTTGCAGTAGATCGCCCTACCCTGTATACAGAAACTCCTTTATCAAATTCTAATTCAGTTTTATTAGTATACCCCATACCAACTACTGAAACTTTAATGTTATTATTAACACAAGCTCTAGCTAAAGTTTGTACAAAAGACCCAATTCCACCATGTGCATGTCCTATTTTGGGATATTCGTGCGTTATAAAACAAATATGCATATTATAAATCCTTTGTTAATTGTGTTTGTATTTGTTTAGATGCATTTTGATAGTCTCCTAATACAATCTCTTTCCAATTTTCCATTGCTAATGTGTCTGAGACTAGTTTAGTTAGTTTTGTAATAATTTCTTCTCTATCATTTAACCACACAACTGATTTCTTATTTGGCATTGATTTAAAATGTTGAAACTTATAAATGGTTTCTACACTCCAATTTGGATCATTCTTAATTGTTTGATTATAATTAATAAATACACATGTTTTATCAAACATAGCAAAATCAAATGCCATTGTAGACCCTACATTAACTACTACATCTGAATAAAAGGCCGTTGATACCAATAATTTCACATCATCTTTAGAAGGATAAATTGTTGTCCAGTGTTCTGATTTATTAAAAAACCATAAGGGAGGAGCTACTTTAATTAAATCAATATATTTATTTAACACATCATCAAACCTAGTTGATACATCTACAGGACATCTTCTAAAAAGAATTTGATATTGGTCTTGCATATTAGCATCAACCAAAGCTGAAGCAATATCATTTAAATACTTAGGATCATCAGGAGAAGTTTTTACATCATCACCTGAAAAACAAATTATTTTTTTCTCAAGAGATAAATTGTAGGTTTTATAAAAAATAGCCTTATCAATAATGTTTTTATCAACATTATAGCATTCAAACTGCGGGGTTCCAGTAACTACGACTGATGATTGAGGTATTTCAGAATAATACAACCTCATTTCTTCCTTCATATAATCCGACCATACTAAATAGTTATCTGCACGTAATGCTAACCTAGCTTTAGGTAAATTATCCCAAGAATATATTACAGTTGTTGTTTTTATACCTAAATCTGTTGCAGCTGCAAAAACTGTAGCAGCTTTTAGCCCTCTTTGATGTGAACAAAACAACACATTAGGTTCTATTTGTTTTAATAATGTTACTGTCTGATTATAAAAAATATTTTTCCGAATACGTTGTTGATACCATTTTTCTAAAAGCAAAATATTACTATATTTTCTTGATATCAAAGGAGATATTACTCCAATAACTGTATAAAAAAGCTGCTGAAACAATCCTTTATGAGAAGTATTCCAATTGGTTAACAAACTAGAATTCGCTACTTTTTCAGCATTAAATTGTAATCGAGAAAGGCAAATTAATTCTCTCAAAAATTTTTCAATTACAGACTCCTTATAGACTGGGATTTCAAAATCATCAACTAAAAGTGTTTGTTTTTGTACTTCTGCAACTGTTTCAGGATCAAAATTATGCAATAAAACAAGATCTGCCATATCCTGTTTAAAAACATTAGTATATAAGTAGTTTTTAATTCCTACTCCGTCTGGAAATAAAAGTGCAATTTTATGCTTACTATTTAACATTAATTAATGTAATATTTATTGATACTATCTGCAACTTTACTAGAGAAAATTGATGCTCCTTTACCATTTAAATGGTATGAATTATAAAAATATTTTTTATCTAAACACAGGCTATCTTTTGTGAAATCTAAAAAAAATATTTTAGGATTGTTTTTTGCTGCTTCAATATAATGATTCTTAACCTCTATTAGCACATCTCCTTCTAATTCTTGCCTTTCATAATACTCAGGAGCCCATATCAAAAAAACCACTTCACTATGTTTATTTAAATTAATTAACATTTTATCAAAAATTTTAAATCTTTCTTCAAAATTTATATGTGAAAAATCAATTTTTTTACCCTTAAGTGATTTTTTTAGTTTGTCAAATTTATTATCCCAACTAGAATTATTTACGCTAAAACCTTTATAATTATTGTTATTTTCTTGTTTAGAAAAATACCCTTTCAAAGATACATCAATCATTTTCAAATACCCTCTATACTTATACATAGGTACTAAATACTCAATACAAACACTTGAATCCAAATTATTTAATGCTTTAAAATTTTGTAGAGTATAATATGGAAAATACTGTTCTTTATTTACTATCTCTTTAGTTTTAAAAAGACTAGAAATATCAACATTTTGTACGATTATTTTTGTGCTTTTATACTTTTCAAAATAAATATTATTTCTGATTTTTTGAATATCAATTGCCGTTGCATTATTCCCTAAATTATAGGATTTTACATTCATTTTTTTATCAAATACAGAAGGATTATAATGTTTCAAGGTGCGAGAAGAACCAAAGAAAACAATATCTGAGTCTATTTCTTCATTATATATCTTATTCCATGTTTCGTACAAACTATTCTTACTTTGCTTCAACCCGCAATCAACTACAAATTGTATTCCCAAAAGAGTCAAATAAATGAATAGGCCTATTTTGAATGTTTTTTTTAAAAACTGTTTCATGTTTAAAATTGAAAATATATAAAACCTGAGGCTTTATTTTGAATATTTAAAATAATTACAAAAGTGATTATTCCATAAACTATATATCGTAAACTATGATATTTCTTTAAAAAAGAGTTTACAAACTGCTCACTATTTCTACTCCACCATTCCATCAATACAAAAAACAAAAGGTATAAAATTAATGGCCTGATGTTATGGTTATAAGTATATGATGATGAAATTTTGAAATAAGATGTATTTATTACAATGTGATGAATAAAACCTAAAGCTTCGGTTAATGAGTTACTTCTAAAGAATATCCAAGCAAAAGTTGTTAACGCAAAAGTCCCCCCCATTTGCAGCACCGCTTTTAATGATGGAAGATTAGTATATTTATCTAATTCATTTACATATTTACGGTTTTTATTTAACAATAATAGAGGTAAAAAATATAATGCATTCAGTGCGCCCCAAATTATAAAAGTCCAATTAGCTCCATGCCAAAATCCACTAACTATAAAAATAATAAACACATTACGTATTTTACTTTTACTACTTCCCTTACTTCCTCCTAATGGTATATACACATAATCTCTAAACCATGTAGACAAGGATATATGCCAACGCCTCCAAAACTCAGCAATATCTCTTGAAAAATATGGGTATTTAAAGTTCCGCATTAAATCGAAACCAAACAACCTACTTATACCAATAGCTATATTAGAATATCCTGCAAAATCCCCATAAATTTGAAATGAAAATAATATACTACCAAATACTAAAGTTGCACTAGAATAATTTTCGAAATTTTCGAAAATATCATTTACATAGGGAGCACAACCATCTGCTATTACAATTTTCTGAAAAAACCCCCATAATATTAAACGCATTCCTATTACCGCATTTTCATAATTAAATATTCTTTTTCTATAAAATTGTGGTAAAAGATGTGTTGCCCTTTCTATAGGGCCGGCTACTAATTGAGGAAAAAAAGTTACAAAAGCTGCAAAAGCAATAAAATCACGAGTAGGTTTAATTTTTTTTCGATACACATCTATAGTGTAACTTAAAGTTTGAAATGTGTAAAAACTAATACCTACAGGAAGAATAATTTGAAGTGTTTTAACACTTAATTTAATATCAAATAAAGAAAACGCATCTATAAAACTATCAATAAAAAAGTTGTAGTACTTTAATACACCTAAAAGACCTAAATTGACTAATAAACTAACATATAAAAGCCATTTCCTTTTAGAATTAATTTGTTCTTTATGTAGCTGTAAACCTAATAAATAATCAACAATAGTACTAAAGATTATTAGAAACAAAAAACGCCAATCCCACCATGCATAGAAAAAGTAACTTGCCCCTAAAACAAATAGGTTTTGAATTTTAAGTTTTTTAAATACAAACCAATACAGTGTAAAAACAATTGGCAAAAAGAGTAAAAACTCTAAAGAATTGAATAACATATATTAAATATCTCTAAATTGTTTTTGTTTATTTAGTTCCCAAAATGAAGATGTTTTTAAGGAATCTAAAAACAAACTTGCGCTATTCCCATTTCCGAAGGCACTACTGTCTTTTTCTATGTATGTAAAACTAGTATTTAACGCACCCTTTATGCTTTTTTCTGTATAACTTGTATTAATAATATGTGAATGAACTGCTCTGTTTTCTTGACGAGTACCAACATTAATAGTCGCTATACCATAATATGGAGCTTCCCTAATTCCTGCACTTGAATTACCTATAATGAACGTACTTTTTTTAAGTAAGGTTAAAAAATATTCAAATCTAATTGATGGGAATACCCTAAAACGTGTGTTATTGTTCAAACGTTTATACTGCCTTAAAATAGCCTCAGACCCTAAGTCATTATTAGGATAAATTACTACATAATTTTTATCATCTGCCAATAATGCATTTACAAAATTAGCCGCATATGTTTCCATATGCTCAAATTCAGTAGTAACAGGATGAAACATTGCAACGGCATAATTATCAAAATAAATTTCATAATAGCGTTTTACTTCATCAATAATTGGCAAACTGTCTGAAAACATTATATCTACATCTGGAGATCCAATAACTTTAATTGCATCAGGAAACTCACCCATCTGCAATAAACGTTTTTGGGCGTTATCATTAGAAACGTAATGAATGTGGCTCATTTTACTTACAGAATGTCTGATGAGCTCGTCAATAGTTCCAGAAACCTCTCCTCCTTCTATATGTGCAACTAAAACATTATTTAAAGAACCTACAATTGCTCCCGCAAGAGCTTCTACTCTATCGCCATGAACAACTATTAAATCTGGCTTTACATCTTTAATATACCCTGAAAAACCTTCTATAGTTTTTGCTAATGTTAAATCCATTGTTGTTTCACAAGTGTGATTTGAAAAAGTATGAATATTAGAAAAATCACACTTTTCAATCTCTAATACGGTAAATCCGTAAGCATGCATTAAATGCATACCTGTAACAAAAACATATGGATCAAAAGCTTCGTCTTTTTCAACAATTTGAATAAGTGATTTTATTTTACCAAAATCCGCTCGAGTTCCTGTAAGGAATACTATTTTCCTTTTAGTTGTTAACATCTTGCCAAGTTAATTGTTGGTCATTCTCAATAGCATTTGCAGCAGTTTTCCCAAGTAAATCATTAAATTTATCTGCTAAAATTTCACCTGTACCTGGACGTTTTACCCAAAGGTTATCTTTTGTAAATACATCACCAGCTTTAATTGTTTGAATTGTACATACTGTAGCAAAAGCAAAATCTATAGTTACTTGCTCCTCTTTTGCTGCTTCTTTAGTTCCACCACGCATTTGAGCAATCTCTGCCGATGAAACTATTAATTCACCACATGCTTTTTCGTCCATACTACACACAATATCCGGACCAGTACGTTCCATGTAATCTGTAAAGTGACGTTCTAATATTGAAGCTCCTAAAGCAGTAGCTGCCAAACATGCGTTATTATTTAAAGTATGATCACTTAGTCCAAAAACAGAATTAGGGAATGCTTCCTTTAGTTGTATCATTGCTCCTAAACGCACCAAATGGGTTGGCGTAGGATATAAATTAGTTGTATGTAACAAAGCAAGAGGTACTTGGTGCTTTTCAAATATAGCAACCGATTTCGCAACACTTGCTATGGTATTCATCCCTGTGCTTAAAATCACAGGTTTACCAAATTGAGCTATATGTTCTAACAATGGGTAATTGTTACACTCACCCGATCCTATTTTATACCCAGCTACATTCATACGTTCTAACCGTTCAGCTGCAGCACGAGAAAAAGGTGTAGAAATAAATATCATTCCCTTACTTTCAATATATTCTTTTAAGGCTATTTCATCTGCCTCATTTAAAGAACAACGATCCATTATGTCATAAATAGACACATCAGCATTTCCAGGAATTACTTTTTTTGCTTCACCACACATTTCATCAGCAACAATATGAGTTTGATGTTTTACAACCTCAACTCCTGCCCTATGTGCAGCATCCACCATTTCTTTGGCAACTTGCAAAGACCCCTCATGGTTTATACCTATTTCCGCTATTACCAAAGGGGGATAATCAGCTCCTATTTTTCTTCCTGCTATTTCTATGTACATGTTCTTATTCATCAAGGTAAGTGTTTAAAACAAAAGTTGCGTATTTTAAATCTTCTAAAACATCTATATCTACTTTTGCAAATGGATGATTTACAATAAAAGGAAAATTTTCCGCACCTAAAATTTTTTCTTCTTTAATTATTGTTGCTTTTGTTATATATAACAATCCATTTTCTGCATATAATGGATTTAAATCTTGACTTCGTTGGCCTTGAGTGTAATTAAAAGGCACAAACTTTTGATCTACAATTTCACCTAACTTTTCATAATTTCTACTGACTGTCATTAAACTATCATAATTACCTGTAATATATTGCTCAAAAGCTTGTGCTAACATTTTTTTAGGCCGTAGAGGGTTTGTTGCTTGTAATAAAATTACATTATCTACTGGAGTATCATAATTTTCTAACACATGCTTTAAAACAGCTACTGTAGATGTATAATCTCCAGATAACTCTAAAGGCCTGTCAATAACAGTTACCCCGTATTGCAATGCTATCTTTTTAATTTCAACATCATCTGTTGACACAATAATTTCATCAATAATATCTTGATTTTCTTGTGCATACAAAACACTATGTACCAATAGTGGCACTCCATTTAAAGGAAGTATATTTTTTTTAGGTAAACGTTTTGAACCACCTCTAACAGGAATCACAGCTACTGTATGATTATCTCCCATAATTTTAGCTTGAATACTCATGAATTAGTTTTGCTGTTATATGTTTTATATTATAATTTTCAATAATATTTTTTCTATGTTGCTGCCCAATTACATTCCAAGAATTCCTATTATTTACTAATTGTTTTAAACCGTTCTTTAAGGCCTCAACACTATTAGGTTCTACAATAACTGAATCAGTTGTCATATCAGCAACTGACCCTACATTAGTCGCTAAAATAGGCATTGAACAAGATTGAGCTTCAAGTAAAACTGTAGGAAGAGCTTCCGCTAAACTTGGCAATACATAAACGTCTGACTCAATAAAATGAGCTTTAACATCGTGTGTGTTTTTTTTACCCAATAGGAATACATATTTCTGCATGTTTTGCTCAATAATATATTGTTCTATTACAGTACGTAAAGGCCCTTCACCAATAACAGAATAAATTATTTCGCTAGCATTAACTTCAGTGACATATGCTTTTAAAGCTTTCAGAAATATTAAAATACCTTTTTCTTCTGCCAGTCTAGCTACGCTAATTAACTTTATTGGTCCATTTAATGAAATTAACTTATCTCTATTAAAAAAAGTAGTGTCAATTCCGTTAGGTAAATCAATTATCTTAGAAACAGGCAATCCAAAATCAATTAATTTCTGTTTGTTATATGGGCTTATAGAAAATACTCCATCTGAATACTTAAAAAGTGTATTATATATTTTACCACCGTTTTTATCCCCTAGCCTTATATCATATCCATGAAACGTGGTGTATAACTTAATTGGGAGCCCTATTTGTTTTATAAAAGAAGCTTTGGTTCCGTTAGGACCAAAATGTGCATGTATCGTTGTTATTTTATGATCAATTATAAAATTTGCTGTATAAAAAAGAATTAATTTATAAGCATCTGCACCAAATTTAAGCCCATTCAATGTTCTAAGAAGCACTAAGAAATCATTCGTAAACAATTTATTGATAAGAATTTTTAAAGCTAAATAAAAACGTTTAAACTTGTTTTTAGGAACTATGTCTTCCAAACAATATCTATCGTCTAGCAAATTATATTCTGAATAATTATCCAAAGCACTAAGTTCATTATCATTTTTATAATTACAAAAAGTAACAACCTCAATAGTTTCCTTTTTTAAATTAATAATTTGATCCCGAATAAATGTTTCAGAAAAAGTAGGGAATTGATTTAACCAAATTAGTACTTTCATCAATAAATTACCTTTTTACATATACATAAGTCATGTTTTCCCCTATAACACTTGTGTCTTTATATAACTTATATATTCCTAAGATTGAATTAAGCTTATAAATAAATCTTCTGATTTGTTTAACTGTACTCGCTTTTAATAACAATGTATTTTTAGGGTAGAATATTTTTATAAATGCATTAGTTAACACTTCACCTATATACTCTTTTTTAGAAGTAACTTCATTAGCACTACTAATATTTTGTGCCACTAAATCTATCTTAAAAATCTCTTCTAGGTTTTTCATTGTTTTAATATTCCAACGACCCACATGGTGAGGAGGTAAATTCAATACATGATTAACATTACTTGTATAAATAGAATCGTTACATGGTACTGCTATTACTAATTTACCACCAACTTTTAAAACTTCTAATGATGCTTTAATAAAATTATAAGTATCAACTACATGTTCCAATACATGAAAAGAACAAACTACGTCAAACTTATCTCTTGAAGTATCAGCAAATTCTTCTATACTTTTTTTCAATAATGTTATGTCATTATTTTTTGCTCTTTCTATTGCTTTATCATTAAATTCAAGACCTATGTAATTTTCTTTTACCAAACGTTGTGCAAATAAACCACTTCCTGACCCAACTTCTAAAACCTTACATTCACTAGTTATGTGCTTCTCAGCAAAAGAAAATTCTTTTCTATCTGGACTGTAATATGTTTTTCTCCTTTGCTGTAATTGCTCATAAAAAGGACCATCTCCAGCAGTATCACCATCGAAATATTCTAAATTACAATTGTTGCAATGATAATACTTAATTTCATCAACTTTTTCTAACTGATTACTGATATCTAATTGATGCGTATCTTGATACAAGTTAATCAAATCTTTCTTTTTAATAGATTCCTTTTCAATTAACTTAATTTCATTACAAAGCGAACATTTTAACATTATAATTAAGGTTTAAATAAATTTATTTTTTTATTATATAATATCCTTTTCCAATTGACTTATAGCTTACTAAAGCTAAGTAAAACTTCAACATATTTTTAATACTATAAATATTAAAAACAAATAGTTGCTTAAGATATTTTTTTAATTCTGAATTAATTTTTTTATTATAAGTATGCGGTAAGTAATAAACTGCAGCAGATTGAAAACTAATTTTCATCTGTTTATTTAATACGTTTTTTGCTTTTAAGAAACTCACTAGTTTGACCACTGACTTAAAATGAGAAATAGTTTTATTTGTATGATTTTTGTTAAAATATGTTGCTGAAATAGAATCATTATGTTTTCTATAGAAAGTAAGGTATTCATCTACCAAAACTAAATTAGGTAAAAAAGACAATAGCTTTATATGAAAAAATCTGTCCTGTCCCATTAGTAATTCTTCATCAAATAAAGGCTTATCAATTAAAAATGATTTTCGCCACATCACATCTGGCAAATACCAACTAACTTTTAAGGAAATAAAATCTTCTAGTATATTTTTAGATAAATAAGTACGCTTTTCATAACCTGTAATTGTATCAGCAGATGATTTAAAAAAAGCTGTTTTGGAAATTACTGCATCAATAACTGGGTTTGAGCTTAATTTTTCAACTTTATGTTTCAAAAAATCAACATGCATGATATCATCACTATCAAACCAATTAATATAATCTCCTTTTGCTAAAACAAACCCATAATTTCTACAAGAACATGCGCCTTTAACGTAGCTATCAGGAAGTATCCTTACTGAGATATTCTTCTTGTCAATGCAATAGTTTTTAACAACTTCTACCGTATTATCTGTTGAATTATCATCAATTATAATGCACTCCCAATTTTTATATGTTTGCGAATTAATTGATTCAAGTGTTTCTAAAATTAGAGTTGACCTATTAAAAACAGGAATAATTATAGTTACTAAAGAATTCACCATAATTATATATTAAGATACATTTTCACCTGTTCTTTTGTCAACCCTTTTTTACTCATATACCATGAAAAAACAGTATTACTAAAAAAGTATCTATTAAATATTTTATTCTTCAACCAATATAAAAATTTAGATTCTGGCTTTACAGTCTTTAAAACACTTAAGTCGTTGAAGGGATCGTTTTTATTTGAATTCACTATTTCAGTATACATTGGTATTAATGTATTACCCATATGATAAACAAAATTATAGTCAGTCGATAAACGCCACAAACCTGCCTTAATAGGTGGTGTATCTATATATAATCCCTCTCCACTTGCCAATCGTTGCAAATTAGCTTTAAACTTATAGTGTGAAAATACATCTCGCTTAAAACTGGCTACAAAATGTCCTGCACCTATTAATGCTCTTGACTTTCCTTTCTCTTGATAAGTTAAACCATATTTTAAATGAATATCCTTATAAAATTTATCATTACCTATACTAGCAGCAAAATGCTCTAAAGCATCTGGGTTTTTGATTTCTTTTATTTTGATATTTTTATTAAATAAATTGTCAAAATAAATATTGGCTGTCAACTCTCTAAATCCTTTAGAATAAGAAAAAGGACAAACCATACCTGTTTTAGGGTAATCTAAAAACAATTGTTCAACCGAATTTTGCCATCCAGAAGAAAACAATACATCAGCGTCTGAAATAGTAATTATTGGTTCTTTTACAGAATTTATAACCTTATACAGTGAATTTATTTTACCTATACCCGCCTTAATTTGATATAATTCGTCTATTTTTTTTGCCTCAAATTCTTCTGATAAAAAATCATTTACCTCTTTACAACAACCATTACTCGCTATACTAATTTTAGTTTTTGAGTGTACTGTTGTATATAGTGAGTCTAGACATATTTTTAATACATCTAATGATTCTTTAAAAAAACCATCTAAATTTGGTATATAAACCGGCAATACAATTCGATGATACACATCATCTAACTGCACTTTATCTTTTTTAGCAGGATTACTTCCTATTCTCATTTTTTAGTAGCTAGGTAGTTTATATAGTTTTTAATTCCTTGTTCTGCACTTACTAAATCACGATTTAAAATAGATTTCATTTTAGTGATATCTGGGCACCTTCTCATCATATCACCTTCTTTTAAAGCAGGAAGGTGTATAATTTTAGATTCACTATTCGTTAATTTAATAATTAATTTCACCAATTCAACAATTGTAAATTCAATATCTGAACCAATATTAATCACATCATTAGTTACCAGGTTATTATCATGAATTTTTAAAATGGTATCAATATTATCATTAATATAACAAAAAGTACGTGTTTGTAAACCATCACCGTAAATAGTTATATCTTTATCCTGTAACGCTAAATTTACAAACTTTGGAATTACAAAATCTTCACTTTGATTTGGTCCATAAGTGTTAAAAAACCTAAAAATACTATATGTTAATCCATATTCTTGTTGGTAAGACTTTAAATAGGCCTCTCCAACATTTTTGACTATTGCATACGGCAACTTTGAATTTAACGGAGTTGTGTGTTCATTCTGAGGGATCTCAAAAGGTTCACCATAAACTTCTGAAGAAGATGAGAAAAAGACCTTTTTAACATTTGTGTTTTTTGATAGGTTCAATATATTCTCAAACCCTTTAATGTCTTCTAAGACCCATAACGGATTTTCTAAAGTACGTTGAACCCCTACTACTGCTGCCAAATGAAATACAGAGTCAAATTTAAATGAATGAAACACCGCGGAAATGTCATTATAATTATTGACATTACATTTTATGAACACTACGTTTTCTTTAACGGGTATTTTGTGCTTAAAACCTGTCAATAAATTATCAACAACTACTATATGATTATCACTGTTTTCTGCAAGTTTCTTTATTAATGAACTCCCTATGTTTCCTGCTCCTCCTGTAACTAATATATTCATTCAAACATGTTTAAGATTGGGGGCAAATCGCTTTAATAGCGAATGCTTTATAATTTCTAATCTAGAATATTCTATGTCTTCAAAAATATGTAAAATTATTGAATAACTATAGTCTTTTTTTATTCTAAGAAATAACAATCAAGATAATGTCACTTCTACAAGATTTCTATACTTATTTTTAATAGCTTCAATTGAATATTCTTCAACATAGCGTTCTCTAATATCCTTAGAAATTAAGCTTATCTCTGAAATAGATAACGTTTTAATTTTCTGCATCTTCAGCTCTAACTGCTCTTGACTTCCATCATACCAAAAATCGTAATTCAATAAACGTTCTGGCATAGCACCAACTTTAGTGCTTATTAATGGCATACCACCTGCCATTGCTTCCACTCCTGTTAATGGACCGGCTTCTTCTGAAGAAGAAATTATTAAGCAATCATATTTATAAAACAATTCATGACTTTGTGCATGTGAAATATGTCCATAAAAAATAACATTACTATTATTCCTTGCTAATTGCTTTAAATAAACTAACTCTGATCCAGTACCATATATGTGTAAAAAATCTGTTGGTTCCCCAATATTATTAAAAGCTTTTATTACTATATCAACTTGTTTTTCTTTTGATAAGCGAGATAGTACAAAAAAATTTGATATTTCACTTTTTTCATTCACGCAAGCTATTAATTCTTTTTCATTATAAGCACACTGATCTATCACTTCATAAATATAGTTTTGCACACCCCTTAACTTCATAGCGTTTACATTAGAATGGTGTATAAAAGTAGTTACTTTTTTCAACCATATTAACTTAGAATTAAAATGATTAGTGCAGTCATTATCTATCGTACCCGTAGTTCTAAACAAAACTGGGATATTTTTAAAGTATGCAAAATCAATTATACTTTTTAAATAGTTAGAGCTTAACTGAGCGCATATAATAATCGCATCATTTTCCGTAATAAGTTCTTCTAAAACCTCCGTAGTTTTATAAGTAACAGCTCCATATTTTTTGTTGATTTTGTTATTAAAAAAATAAGAAATTGAAAATTTGAATCCAAAACGTACATAAGCTACTAATGCAACTAGTTTTATAAATAAATACTTATCAACAACAGCTTTAGCTAACGAAAACATTTGATTTTTAGTTACAAAATCAAAAACTTGTGATTGCTGTGTAAAATACCCTGTAGAACAAATATTGACATTATATTCATTACTTAATGCATTAGCTATAAAACCAACCTCTAATTCTCTGCCTCCAAAGTCACCTACAGGACCAATAAGTAATATTTTCTTTTTTTTCAATATGATATAATTAATTTCATAAAGTTATTTCACAATAAACTCACCTATTTAAATACCAGTTATATAATTTTCCCACCCCAGCTTCCAATGTCACCTTGTGTTTCCACCCCAAAGCATTTAGTTTGGTTACATCAGTTAATTTTTTTAAGGTTCCATCAGGTTTTGAAACATCAAATACTAAGTTCCCAGTAAACCCTACTTGAATCTTTATTAATTCTGCCAAATATTTTATAGTACAATCTACTCCAGTACCTATATTAATATGTGTATTTCTTACTTCAAGATTTCCTTTTGTAATACAATCTATAAAATTTACTTGTTCCAAAACATAAATACTTGCATCTGCCATATCTTCAGACCACATAAATTCACGAGATGGTTTTCCAGACCCCCAAATTTCAACCTGTACATTATCTTTCTTTATTACTACTCCTAAATTTTCTAAAACGTCAATTATATTCTGTTTGGAGTCTATACCAGAAATTCCTTTTATTGGCAAAATATTTAAATCTCTTTTTATTGCCTCCCAATCATTTCCTTGCAACAATTTTCCTAAATGTATTTTTCTAATTAACGCAGGTAATACATGCGATTTTTCTAAGTCAAAATTATCATTAGGTCCATACAAGTTAGTTGGCATCACTGCTATAAAATTAGTTTTATACTGTAAATTATAACTTTCACACATTTTAATTCCAGCAATCTTAGCTATAGCGTATGGTTCATTTGTGTACTCTAGAGTATTCGTTAACAACTCAGTTTCTTTTATGGGCTGTTTGGCACTTTTAGGATAAATACAAGTACTTCCTAAAAACAACAATTTCTTTACTTTATGCAAATAACTCTGATGAATTACATTGTTTTGAATCATTAAATTCTCATAAATAAAGTCCGCTCTATATGTTGTATTAGCCATTATACCTCCTACTTTCGCAGCAGCTAATATTACATATTCTGGTTGTTCTTCCTCAAAAAAAGAAGCAACAGCAACACTATCTAACAAATCTAGTTCCCCATGGGTGCGAGAAACTATATTTGTATATCCGTTTGCCTTTAAGGAATTTAGAATTGCGCTTCCTACTAAACCACGATGTCCTGCAATATATATTTTGGCATTTTTTTGCATCATTATTTATTCAAAATAATTTAAGGTTTTGTAATTATGTTCTTGTAATAATTGATCTTTTTTCATTAAATGCAAATCATGCACCATCATATCATTAACTAAACTTTGTAAGTCATATTCAGGTATCCATCCTAATTTTTTATTTGCTTTAGTAGGATCTCCAATTAATAAATCCACCTCAGTTGGCCTAAAATATTTAGGGTTAACAGCCAATACTTCTGTACCAACTTTCAATGTATATTCTGGATTATCACAAGCTACAACAGTTGCTGTTTCTGCCCCTCCAGCTCCATTAAACTCCAAAGTAATCCCAACATGTTGAAATGCCATTTTTACAAAATCCCTTACAGTAGTTGTTACTCCTGTAGCAATAACCCAGTCTTCAGGTTCATCCGCTTGTAAAATCATCCACATCATTCGCACATAATCTTTTGCATGTCCCCAATCACGTTTAGCATCAAGATTACCTAAAAACAACTTATCCTGTAAACCTAATGCGATTTTAGATACCGCTCTTGTAATTTTCCTCGTGACAAAAGTTTCTCCACGAATAGGCGATTCATGGTTAAATAATATCCCATTACACGAAAACATATTGTAAGCTTCTCTATAATTAACTGTAATCCAGTACGCGTACATTTTCGCTACTGCATATGGGCTACGTGGGTAGAAAGGTGTAGTTTCAGATTGTGGCACTTCTTGTACTTTACCATACAACTCTGAAGTTGAAGCTTGGTATACTTTCGTCTTTTTCTCAAGTCCTAAAAACCGTACTGCCTCTAATATTCTTAGCGCTCCCATAGCATCTGTATCTGCTGTATATTCGGGCATTTCAAACGAAACTTGCACATGACTCATTGCTGCCAAATTATAAATTTCATCTGGTTTTATTTCACTAATTAAACGTATTAGATTAGAACTATCAGTCATGTCGCCATAGTGCAACACAAAGTTTCTATTTTCAATATGTGGGTCCTGATATAAGTGATCAATTCTATCCGTATTAAACATCGAAGAACGACGTTTTAACCCGTGTACTTGGTATCCTTTTTTCAACAAAAACTCGCTTAAATATGCTCCGTCTTGTCCAGTTACTCCTGTTATAAATGCTACCTTCATATATCAATTTTTTAAATAATAACCTTATTTCCCCTCGTTAACAAACTTACTTAATATCATTAGCATAAATGTTGTTATTTTACGGATTAATGGTTTTTTATCAATTTTCATTAGCAACTTAATTCGTTTGGAAGGGTTTCTAAAATTATTAAAATTATAGATATCAAATTCACTTGTATAAATTGCTGCCAAATATTTTTTATAAACCGCTTCTTTTTCTGCTGTAATCAGTTTTGAATTGTCACTATTTGATGAAATTCCATGCATATCAAATACTGTAAGTGTTTCATTTATCTTATGAAATGACTCTCCATTTAATCCTAATGTTTTAAAAAAAAACTCCCAATCAGAAATTACTTTGTTATTCTCATTATACATACCATATTTCACAAACATTTCACTTTTTATAAATGTGGAAGGGTGCGACACTGTACTAGATACAATATAACTAAATGATATTTGCTCTGGATGTTCTTTTACTCTTTTTTCATCTTCGTCTAAGAGTAGATTACATGAATTAAACGAACAGTTGCTATCAAGCTTTGGTATAACTGCTTCTAAAATAGTGTTAGAAATCAAAAAGTCTCCAGAATTCAAAAACAATAAATATTCACCCGTAGCTCTAATAATACCTTTATTCATTGCATTGTAAATACCCGAATCTGTTTCACTTATCCATTGCAACCTATCATTTTTATATGACTGGATAACTTCAACACTATCATCTATAGACCCACCATCTATTACAATATATTCAAAATCTGAATTAGATTGATGAAGTACACTGTTCATAGTCTTTTTTAGCCCTTCTGAATCATTGAAATTTATTGTTATTATAGATAATTTTAGCATTTTTCAGTTTAAATCGTTTACTTTCAACACACTAGGCTTACCTAGAATAAATATCTCTCTTAAAAAAGTTGAGTCTATTAATTTAAAATTTTATTATATAAATCTTTGTATTTATTTATTTGAATATTAACATCAAAGTGATTTAGCGCATATTCTTTAATTATTTTTTTTTCAAAATGATATTCATTATTCAAAACATTCAAAATTTCTTTACTTAACATTAAAGTATCAAAACAATCTATTAACACCCCAGTCACCCCATGTTTTATATGCTCTTTCATCCCTCCAGTATTAAAAGCTAAAACAGGTGTTCCATTAAAAAAAGACTCTAACATTACATTTGGTAAATTATCTTCAATTGATGGAAGAAGTACTAAATCAGCCATTTGGTATTTCTCATTTATCTCACAGCCTTGCTCTAGATTAGAAAAGTGAACATGTGTAAAATTTTCGAATAAGTGAGGCTTGTTATCCCCAATAGTTATAATATTAACGTGGTCATTCGTTATTTTTTTTAACGCCTCATAAAGAAGATGAAATCCTTTCCTATGATTATCTAGGTCTTGTGCTATAAATAAAAATGTTTTACTATTTGCTTTCAATCCAATTTCTTTCTTTCTTTTATTAATATTATCAATTTCACTATATTTAGATTTTTCTAAACCATTTGGAATTAGATAATGAGGATAAATTCCAAAAATCTCACTTTTTTTAGACTCTTCCATCATCCATTTTGATAAGCAGACAATATGGATGTTTTTTTTAATATGAATATAATTTCTCTTTTTCTTTTTTATTTGATCATCAAAAAAACCTATTGATTTTTTATTTTTGAGCTCATCTTTTTTGTAATGAAATACACCTTGAAAAGGGTTCATATCATGGAGCGTCCAAACAATTGGTTGTTTTGTCTTTTTAAAGAAATATTTGTAATTAACAAACTCTGCTACCCAATGCAAATGGACAATATCTGCATTTTTAATAATTTCATTTTTTTCTAATTCATAGTTAGAATATGGCAAAGATTTAATTTCACAATCAGTTCTATAACTTTCAAGGATTTTTTTTTGTTTTAAATACCTATCAATTAAATTAACATTTACTTTTTTTAAAATTCTTTTTAAAATTCTTTTTATTTTATTATTATTTTTTAAATAAATTAAATTAATTGAATCCCTTCCCTCTTTTATATAAGAAGTTACAAATACATTATCATAATTAGTTTTTGCTAAAGCATTATGAAGTCTAAAAGCAGCAATACCGGCTCCTCCACTTTTAAATTTACTTATTGTAACAACTCTATTTTTTTTCATAATTTACTGAGTAATTCTTTAATAGACCTTCAATGGACAATAAGTTATCAAGTTTTAAATTATCTGTTAAATACCCTAAAATCTTCCCTCCTCTTGTATAGTCAATTGCTGTAAAATCAGTTTCTAATGTATCCGCAAACAATACAGAATGAAACCTCATACAAATATTATGTTTTGATGTTAACATAGATGATACAATTGACTCAACAGAGGAAAGTTTTTTATTATAATTAGTTTTAATTTTAAAATCTTTAAAATAATTATTTATAAAATATATTGAAAAATCTCTATCATCATTACCTGCAGCAAAATTATGCATATGATCAAAATATATTTCTTCAGCATTTATTTCTAATGCTTTTAGTTTTATGAAATTAGATAGTGCTCTTTCAAAATCTATTTTTCTTTTTTGAAACTCACTTATAGAAATATCTGAATTATACTCATAAGTCCATTCTCTTACATAACATTTTAAAACATTTTCCTTTTTATTTATTTTTAAATCACCATTATCTAATAGCCTTTTAATGTAATTCTTTGCAGGGTCTCCGCTAAGTTTAACTTTATTAACATCTTTAACCCAGCTAGAAGCTATACTAACACTTATTTTATCTCTTAATTTTATTTCATCAGATAAATACAAAATCTCTTTAACTGTATTTTTAAATCTTTCTTGATAAAGCGGACCAATACCACAACCAAAAACACTTGTTTTTATATTGTATACTTTGGCTATTTTAAAAGCCACTAAAGGCAGAGCTAGCGCACCTATATCCATGAGTGGCCCCCCCCCCATTATAACTAACTTAGAGCCTTTTAAATAAGATATAAAATCCTCAGAATAAACATCAATTACTTTTGCTTTTATATCTAATTCTTTCACAGTCCTTTCTGTAATAACTGGATAAAAACTAGTAATAACAATACTAATTTTAGAATTTTGGTATTTATCTTTTAATTCATTTACAATACCTCCCAATATAGCTTTGTCACCTACAGTTTCAGTTCCATACCACCCAGTAATAAAGATTTGAAAATTGCTTACTTTTTTCTCATCAACCTTTTTATGAATAGTTGATTTTATTTTAGTATTAATATTAAATATTTTTTTCCACTTATCTTCTTCTAACTCATTTAGTCTCTCATTGTAAGTAATTGGTGAATGATAATCATGAATACAACTATCACAATTATTTTCTATGATTCTTTTTTTCTCTTTATGATTATCTTTGTATAGTTCAACTCCATTATCATTTATAATTTTTCCCAAAATTTTAGACTTCGGGGCACAATAAGCAATTTCACCTTTAGAGTTTAGAACTATTCCTTTTGAATGATAAGGACAACCTATTAATCTTTTACCTCCAGATAAAATATTTATTATGCTTTTATAAGTTCGAATTATTGTTTCATTTTTTTCATAAGTTAGAATTAGTTTATAAAAAAACAATATTAGATTATACTTTTCATCATCATCAAAATTCCTAATTAACTTACTATCATTATTATAAAGCCTATTTATAAATTCAGCTACCCTAAACCTACTTTTTATATCATTATTTTTTAAATAGAAAAGTAACTCATCCAAATCCCAAACATTTACCTTAGAAATTGTACATGCAGTAGTAATATTTATTTTCTTTCTTTTGAAATAATTTAATACATTAATAGTTGATTTAAAATTACCTTCCCTACCTCTCACCTTATTATGTACTTCAGCAAAACCATCAAGAGATAGCATTATAGAAAAACTTTTATTATTCTTTTTACAAAGCTCAATAACATCATCAATTCTTTCAATTACATCTTTTTCCTTTATACAGTTAGTAATTATACTAAACCCCGTTGCACTCGGTATTTTATCTATAAAAACTCTATATAGTTTTACTAAGTCTTTTCTTAAAGTAGGTTCTCCTCCAGTAATTCCTATGTTTTTAACATTTTCAAAAAGTGAATCTTCTAAAACTTGACTCAATTCACCTGGAGTAATTTCATGTTCTTGTTTTTGTTTCCAAATATTACACATTACACATTTAGAATTACAAATGTCATTTGCGTTAAAATTTATCGTTTCTATATGTGGAGAATTAATTAAAAGCTTAGAAGTGTTATCTTTATTTTTTAATCCTAATAATTCTTTTTTAATCTTAACTTCCTTCCAATAAAAATATATTGGCGTCTTCTTTAAGAGCTTGTATAAAAAACGTTTTAGTCTAATTTTAATTTTTTTCAGCATTGAGTGTTTTTTAATTCATTGATTTCGATTTTTTCAAATACATCAAAATTTGATAAAAAATCTCCATTATATATACATATGCTTTTCTCATTCGCGTATTTTTTTATTGTTTCATACAACTGATAGTTTTTATAAGTTCTGTATAAAATTTCTTTTGGGAGAGGGTTTTTTCTATTTTCATGAAAATGTGAAATATTTTCTTTTGACAAGTAATACTCCAACGAAGGTTCTGTATGTTTATAAAAATGCTTATAAGGTTTTAAATATTGCCAATCATGATGAATACCTAACAGTACTATTTTTTTAATTTCACAATAAATAGCTAATTGTAACGCTACAATTGTTATTGTTGATGGTGAAATTATATTTTTAGTAAAATCAATAGGAAAACTCCCTCCGTATGAATAAAAATATAGATTTCTTCCTTTAAAGATACTTAATGCTACCTCCTTATCTCTCTTCTCCACCATAATTAGTGTCTCCCTTGGTAGTTGCTTATTACATCTTTCCCACCAATTTGTCAACACTTTTTTTGTGATTGGAGGATGTGTCGCAGCAAAAAAATGAATATCTGGTTTTATTAAATTAATATCAGGATGTTCAAAAAAATTACCAACACTTAATAACAAATCATTATTATCGAAATTTGTAAGGTTTAAATTATTAATTGATTCTGCTGACCCAAAAATAAAAGCTCTTTTTTTATGTGAGAATAAAGCTAACAACTCTTTGTTTTGTTTAAAGGGTATTAAATCTTTCTTAATAATTTTTTTGATGCATTTTTTTATAAATGTCCTCATATTTTATTCAATTAAAAACACCCCATTAACAATTACTACATTAGTCGCTCTATTTACTTTACCGGCATTCCAGAAGTCTCCAGGGAAAACTGTGAAATTCAATACATTATGTACTAAATCTAGCTGTTTAACTGTTAAATTTAGAGTTTGAACCACGATTACAACAGAGTAACTCCCTCCACGCAACATTAATTGTGGCAGTTCCAAATCAACATAACTATCAATATTATTAAAAACAACTCCCATTTCATCAGAATAGAAATCGGCAATTTTAGTTTCATTGGTGTCATAAATAACCAACCCAAAAATAAGATCTCTAGATGGGATTGGTGCATTAAATACAAGGTGCAACCTAAACTTAGCATAAGCTCCTGAAATTATTTCGTTTACTGAGTTTCCTTTATCATTCAATAACTCTATTTGAGTAAAACGAATTTCTCCTGAACCACCTCTATCTGTTCTATTTAACAATAATTCATTAGATTTTTCACGCTGAGCATTTAAATAAAAATCTACTGCACTATCTGCTGTTCCACTATAAGTTATCGTTCCTTTATCTAACACAATTGCCTTAGTACATAAGTTTTTAATAGCAGTCATATTATGACTTACAAACAAAACTGTTCGACCACCTTCTTTGGAAATGTCTTGCATTTTCCCGATAGCTTTTTTCTGAAACTCCGCATCACCAACAGCCAATACCTCATCTATAACCAAAATATCAGGCTCTAAATGTGCTGCTACAGCAAAAGCTAAACGAACTTTCATTCCTGAAGAATATCTTTTTACTGGGGTATCAATAAACTTTTCACATCCTGAAAAAATAATGATTTCATTTATTTTCACACTAATCTCTTTCTTAGTCATTCCTAAGATAGCACCATTTAAATATATATTTTCACGTCCAGTCATTTCTGGATGAAACCCTGTACCAACCTCTAACAAGGAAGCTATCCTTCCATTAGCTTTTATAGAACCAATAGATGGACCTGTAACTTTAGATAAAATTTTTAATAAGGTAGATTTTCCAGCTCCATTTTTACCAATAATACCTAAAACCTCTCCTTTTTCAACTTTAAAATTAATATCTTTTAATGCCCATACATAATTAGAATCACCTTTTGAAGTTCTATCATTTACATCACCAATCTTTAAATACGGATCTTCTTTCCCTCTAATCTTACACCACCATCTATTTAAATCATGACTAATAGTTCCAGTACCTACAATCCCTAAACGATATTGCTTTGAAAGATTCTCAATTTTTAATATACAATTATCCATAAGTATCATTTTAAGTAAATTAGCCTACTACAAAGTGTGATGAATCTACTAACAATCATATTGTATCTATAAAAGTTTTCTCCGTTTTATTAAATATTACTACACCAAGCAGTAATGCTAAAACCGAACACATAAAAGTAAAAATTACTTGTAAAAACGTGATTGTCCCTTGATTCAACAACATATACCTTGCCATCTCAATCACATGTGCCATCGGGTTATATTCTACTATCCAAGCATATTCAGCTAGCTTTTCTTTTATTAAAGATAGAGGATACATTACTGCTGACATATACATTAATAATTGAACACCAAAGCTTACTAAAAAAGTTAAATCCCTATATTTAGTTACCATAGAAGATATAATCATCCCCAAACCTAAGCCTAACATCCCCATACAAAACACTAGTACTGGAAAAAAAACTAAAGTAAAACTTGGTTGAATATCATAACCACTAAAAACATAGTACACATAAAACACCAAAAGCACTAATAGTTGAATTCCAAACTTCAATAAATTAGAAACAATTACTGAAAGTGGCATTATAATACGTGGAAAGTATACTTTTCCAAAAATATTTTCATTTTTTTTAAACGTATCTGAAGTAGCTGTTAAACACTCCTTAAAATAATTCCAAGTAGTAATCCCTGCTAAATTGAATAAAAACGGAGGTATACTCCCCGTATCAATCCCTGCTATATCATTAAATATTAATGTAAAAATAACAGAGGTAAACAAAGGTTGAATTAAATACCATAAAGGCCCAAGAACAGTCTGTTTATAAACCGTAATTACGTCTCTTTTTACAAAAAGAAATAATAAATCCTTATACCTCCATACTTCTTTAAAGTTGAATTGTATTAATTTTTGGTTAGCAGATATCTCATCTAACCATTTTTTTTCTGTATTCAAATCAGTTCTTTTTAACTAATTAGTAAATATTAATCACGCTTAAACAATTGTTTTATTTTAGCAAACACTCCAGTTTCAGCTTCAATTTCATGATAACCATTTCCATATACCCCATAACCGTAACCATAGCCGTAACCATAGCCATAGCCTGTTTTAGCCTTATAATAGTTTAATACGAAACTTAAGTTTTCAATTTCTTTATTTTTATGCTTTTCATTAATCAATCCGAGCATTGATTTTTTAGTATAGTCTTGACGAATCATATAAACATTCGCATCAGAATAACGTGTTAAATCTAAAGCATCTGTAACCAAACCTAAAGGAGGTGTGTCAAAAATAACATAATCGTAATTTTCTTTTAACTGTTTTACAAACTCATCCATCTTGTCACTAATCAATAATTCAGATGGATTTGGAGGTATAGGCCCCGAAGTAATTAAATCTAGATTAGGAACGTGAGTTTTTTGCACTACTTCATTAAACTCCTTATCATTTATTAAATAATTAACAGCTCCAAAATCATTATGCAATTCAAAATCATCAAATATTTTAGGTTTACGTAAATCTAAACCTACTAACACTGTCTTTTTATTACTCATAGCATACATACATGCCAAATTAATAGCTGTGAATGATTTCCCTTCCCCACTTACTGACGAAGTTACCAAGAGTGTTCTTGAGTCTGAAGACAAGTTTTGTTTTTTATATATAAACTCTAAATTTGACCTCATTGATCTAAACGACTCACTTACTGGAGATTTTGAGCGTTTAAAAACAGTTAAAACCTCACTACTTTTGCCTATAACACCTAACAATGGTATTTTAGAAAGAAAAGCAATATCCTTTGGGTCAGTAATATTATTATTTAGTAAAAACAATGCCGTAATCAATAACATTGGAAATAATAAACCAATAACCAAAGCAATAACATAATTCATGTTTTTATTTGGCCCAACTAAACTTGCACCTATCACTTTTGCTTCGTCAATCACCAATAAATCTGAAACACTAGCTGCTTTAATCATTTTTGCTTCACTTCGCTTTTCCAGAAACAATTCGTATAAATTATTACTTAAACTATATTGTCGTTCTATATTTAATAATTTTTGCTGACTTTCTGGTAACTTCGAGAACTTCCCTTCTACTTTTCGCAAGCGATTATTAATTGTCTTATTTTCTAAATTAAGTGCTACCCTGTATGATTTAATATTTTCAAACAATACCGTTTTTAATGATTGAATATTCCTATCTAAATCAGCAAAAATGGGAGAATCTTCCCTTACCGCATAATCATATTTTGAGCGTTGAACCGATAGTTCTATTATCTTACTAACATTTGACACAATATTTCTTTCATCAACCCCTACCACTGAAGGTGCAGGAACATCAGTAAACAAAGTTCTTTTAGTTAAGTATTGCTCTAAATTAGCTAGATATTCTAATTTTGAGTTTAAAGTGTTTTTCTCTAAATCTAAATTAGTTAATTCTCCTGCCAACTTTGCTCCTTCTTCATCAAGGTCAATAGCTTTCGTTTTTTTGTAAAAAGAATTTAATTCATCCTCATTAACATTTACTCTGTTTTTTAAACTATCTAACATCCTGTCCACAAAGCCAATAGTCTTGGTTGCGAATAAATTTTTTCGTTCTAATTGATCTATTTTAAGTACTTCAATAGAAGCATTTACATAATCTACAATACGGTGCTTATTTGCCCCGTTTTTTGATAAATTTACTATTGGAGAACCAGAAATAATTGAACGTACCGCCACAGTTCTATTTAACGCTACAGCAGCATCGAAATCAGAAAAACTAACTTCAAAAGGCTCTAAATTCTTTAGTAGCTCATTTGTAGTCTTCACAACTTTAAACTGAAACAAAGGTAATTTTACTAGCTCATTATACGCGTATTTTTTTGTGACATTACCAACATTAACTTCTGCTACTTTTTTATTTCTATTACCATAATGCTGTATCTCTACCGCCTTGACCGGATTATTATATGAAAGTTGATAATTAAAATCATCCAAAGGAGTGATGACAATTTTTTTATTTAACTGTTGATACACTGATGTATCTACTTCAATTTTAAACGGTATCGTTTTGTACGCATCATATGGCCAATATTTAGCTTGTTTTGTATAATTAACATAGTACTGTAGATATTCTACTACTTTTTCATTGTGTGATCTAGACTTAAATAAAGTTATCGTAGTTAATATTTTATCAGAGGCCCCTCCCCAATTAAAAGTTAAATTAGTTGTTGAAGTGAAAAATGGATTTTTATCATTTGAAATTACGACTTGACTATTAACTGAATATTTTGATTTCTTACGCAAATTTACTTGATACGCAACCGTAAAACTGACCACTAAAAAAATCACAAACAGCCACCAATTTTTTAAAATCTTAAAAAACAAATCTTTAAAATTAATTATTGGCTTAAAATCTGAAAAACTAAACTCTTCTTCCATAACTTAAAGACTTATATACTTTTAAACAAAAAATATGTTGTAACTAGAGTTGTAAAGACCGTCAATACAGTAGTAAACGATTGAAGTCCTTTTTCTCCAAACCCCCATGATTTTTGCGGTAAAGGCTTTACGTAAATCATATCATTAGGTTGAATGTAAAAATATGGAGATTCAAATATGGCAATATCTGTTAGATCCACATGGTGTATTTTATTTCCACCAGGAAAAGGTCTTATTATCAACACATCCTTCTTATTTCCATATAAAGGAATATCTCCAGCATTAGCTATTGCTTCAAAAATAGTAACTCGCTCTTGAAAAATAGTATTAGTCCCCGTGGTTCCAATTTCTCCAATGGTAACATATTTTATACCTCCGAGTTTTACAGTAACAAACAAATTTGCTTCTTCTTTGAAATATTGTTCCAATAGCTTTTGTTTTATTTTAAGTTTTATTTCTTCAGTAGTTAAATTTATAACTTCAACTTTCCCAAGTGTTGGCATATTAATTTCCCCATGGTCATCAATTAAAAATCCATCAAAATATAAACCTTCTCCAGAGGTAGCATCAATATTATCTTCTGATGCTAAAGGATTAAACATACCTACCAATGCTTGATCCAATGCTTTTACACGTATACTCAACATATCATTAATCTGAACCCTATAAGGTGGTAACTGCTTACTCAATAACGCTTGCTCTAATGCTATGTTTTGATTTTGCAAATACACCGTTTGCTTATTAGAAATACATGATGTAAAAACTAAATTTATTAATAGTATAAAAATAAGTAAGGACTTTATTTTCATTTATTTTCATTTTTAAGTAAGTCACAAATATAACTTTTCGATAGTAATAATGAAACTTTATACCTTATATCTAAGGAAATTCCATTTAATTTGTAAAAAATTAAAAAAGTGAACTACTTATCTGTAGAAAATATATCGAAATCATACGGTGAACGTGTATTGTTTGACAACATTTCATTCGGAATTAACAAGGATCAAAAAATTGCTTTTATAGCAAAAAATGGTACTGGAAAATCAACTATTTTAAATATTATTACTAATCGTGATCAAACTGATTCCGGACAAATTGTAAAGCGAAAAGAATTATCAGTTTCTTTTCTATCTCAAGAGGACGTTTTTGATGAAACACTTACTATAGAGCAAACTATTTTTGCATCTGATAATAAGATTCTAAAAATCATTCAGCAATATGAGAAAGCTTTAGAAAATCCTGAGGATTCAGAAGCATATCAAAAAGCTTTTGATTTGATGGATCAACATAATGCTTGGGATTTTGAAACACAATACAAGCAAATATTATTCAAATTAAAACTTGAGAACCTAGATCAAAAAGTAAGCCTACTTTCTGGTGGACAGAAAAAACGTTTAGCCTTAGCTACAATCCTAATTAGTAAACCCGATTTATTAATTTTAGATGAACCTACCAATCATTTAGATTTAGAAATGATCGAATGGCTAGAAGCCTATTTCAAAAAAGAGAGTATTACTCTTTTTATGGTGACTCATGACAGATTTTTTTTAGAACGTGTATGTAATGAAATCATTGAATTAGATAATGGCCAATTATACAGTTACAAAGGGAATTATTCTTATTATCTAGAGAAAAAAGAAGCTCGTGTTACTGCAGCTAACACCGAAATCGGAAAAGCAAAAAACCTATTTAAAAAAGAATTAGATTGGATGCGTCGCCAACCAAAAGCGCGTACTACAAAATCTAAATCTAGAATTGATGACTTCTATCAAATAAAAGAAAAAGCACATTCCAGACGTAAGGAACATTCCATGGAGTTAGAAATTAACATGGAACGTCTTGGGAATAAAATTGTTGAATTTCACAACACTTACAAAGCATACGGTGAAAAAATAATTTTAGATAAATTTAATTACTCATTCATCCGAGGAGAACGTATCGGAATTATTGGTAAAAATGGTACTGGAAAGTCTACCTTTCTTAACATGCTTACCAATACAGATAAACCAGATGCTGGAAAAGTAATTACTGGTGAAACTGTTAAATTTGGTTATTATACACAAAAGGGAATTAATATAAAGGAAGGACAGAAAGTAATTGAAGTAATTCGTGAATTTGGTGATTATATACCTCTATCAAAAGGTAGAAAAATTTCGGCATCCCAACTATTAGAGCGTTTCTTATTTGACAAGAAAAAGCAGTATGACCAAGTAGAGAAATTATCAGGTGGAGAACGTAAAAGACTATATTTATGTACAGTACTAATTCAAAACCCTAACTTTTTAATTTTAGATGAGCCCACAAACGATTTAGACATCGTTACCTTAAGTGTTCTTGAAAACTTCCTATTGGACTACCCAGGATGCTTACTTGTTGTTTCTCACGACAGATATTTTATGGATAAAGTAGTGGATCATTTATTTGTATTTAGAGGCGAAGGAATTATTGAAGATTTTCCAGGGAATTATTCTGACTTTAGATCATATGAAGATAGTGCTACTCCAAACTCACAACTAAAATCCGTAGATAAAACGGCTAAAACATCCTGGAAAAAAGAAACTAAAGTTCAACTAAGTTTCAACGAGCAAAAAGAATACAATCGTTTAGAAAAGGATATTCAAAAAATTGATAAAGAGAAAAAGGAGTTAGAAAATAGTTTTGCGACTAAAGAATATACTCCCGAAGAGATTCAAGAAGTCTCCAAAAAAATAAAACAACTTGGTGATGAAATCGACGAAAAGGAAATGCGTTGGTTTGAGCTATCTGCTAAACTTGAAGGAGAATAATAAGTGTTTCAAATAATTGCATACATAAAATTTTTACTTTGCTCAACAAATGAACACGGAGTTCATTCTCCATTTGTTTACGACTTAATAACAAAATGTTTTTATAACAATAAAACATTTTCAGCTTATGAAAAACTTAGTATTTATCGTAATGAACTACTAAGTAATAATAATAGTATTCAAGTTAGTGATTTTGGAGCAGGAAGTAGAGTTTTTAAAAGCAATACCCGTGTTATTTCTGCAGTAGCAAAAACAGCAGGAGTTACAACTAAAAGAGCAAAATTACTAGCTAGATTAGCTGAATATTTCGATTTTAATTCAGCTCTTGAATTAGGGACCTCATTAGGACTAGCTTCATCTGCAATAGCTTTCGGCAACCCAAAAACTAACATAACAACTTTAGAAGGTTGCCCCGAAACTTCCAAAATAGCACAGCAACAATTTAAAAAACACAAACTTAACATCATAAATGCAGTAGTCACTGACTTTTCTCCTTTTCTACAAAAAGACATATCAAGCTATGATTTAGTATATTTTGACGGAAATCATCAGAAAGAAGCCACGTTAGAGTATTTTAATTCGTTAGTAGACAACACTAACGTTTATTCAGTGTTTATATTCGATGATATTCATTGGTCAAAGGAAATGGAGGAAGCTTGGATGGAAATCAAAACCCATCCTAAAGTCACCATAACTATTGATACTTTTTTCTGGGGGTTTGTGTTTTTTAGAACAGAAACAAAACACAAAGAACACTTTATCATCAGAACTTAATGAAACTACAAATACATTATTCATTTTACAACCTTTAAAGTTTAGCGCATTCTTTCTATATCTATTTTAGTATTCTTCACTATTTTAGTTTCTATTCGTTAAATTGCATACGCAAAAAACATTATCCTTAAACGAATAAACATAACCACCTTTAGAATGAAAGTATATACTAAAACTGGTGACAAAGGAACTACTGCTCTATTTGGAGGAACACGTGTCCCTAAACACCATATAAGAATTGATAGTTACGGAACTGTAGATGAATTAAATTCTTATATAGGATTAATTAGAGACCAAGAAATTGATACTAACTCCAAAGATATCTTAATTAAAATACAAGACAATCTTTTTACTTTAGGGGCAATTTTAGCTACTGACCCTGATAAAACAACTCTAAAGAACGGTAAAGATCGTTTAAACATTCCAAAAGTCACTGAAGAGGAAATTGCTGTTTTAGAAAAAGAAATTGACACTATGGAAGAAAGTCTACCCCCCATGACACATTTTGTATTACCTGGCGGTCACACTACCGTGTCATATTGTCATATTACTCGTTGTGTATGTAGACGTGCAGAACGTTTAGCAAGTGCTTTACATGAAATTTCTCCATTTGATGAACGCGCTTTAATGTATCTAAATAGACTTTCTGACTATCTTTTTGTATTGGCACGAAAGTTGTCCTATGATTTGGGTGCTAATGAAGTAAAATGGATTCCTAAAAAGTACTAATCACTCTATTAAAACATTGGTTAAACTACCATATTTAGCGACAAAAAAAACGTTCTTATAAATAATACTGAAATAATTAACTTTTTACTTGATTTATTCATTTAAAAAATTATTTTTGCTTAAAATTAAAAAATAGTTACAATTATGTATTGGACTCTAGAATTAGCATCTCATTTAAGTGATGCACCATGGCCGGCAACAAAAGATGAATTAATCGATTATGCAATTAGAACCGGTTCTCCTTTAGAAGTTGTTGAAAACCTTCAAGCAATTGAAGACGAAGGAGATCAATATGATTCTATTGAAGAAATTTGGCCTGACTACCCTACTGAAGAAGATTATCTTTGGAACGAGGAAGAATATTAATCAAATAAGTAAAAGTCTCTTTATAAAGAGACTTTTTTTATATTACATTTAGAAAAACTAACATCATGGATTTCATTAATAAAATACTTAAAGTATTTGTTGGAGACAAGTCTCAAAAAGACATCAAAGAAATACAACCTTTAGTAGATAAAATCAGAAAGATTGAACCTACTTTAGTTAACCTTTCTCATGATGAATTAAGAGCTAAAACAGTTTCGTTCAAAGCTAAAATAGCAGAATCAATTAAAGCTATTAACGACTCTATTAAATCGTTAAAAGAAGAAATAGAAGCTACTGCTGATATTGATAAGAAAGAAACTTTATATGCTGAAATCGACAAGTTGGATAATGAGGCTTATGAGATTACAGAGAAAGTATTACTAGAAATCCTTCCAGAAGCGTATGCAGTAGTTAAAGAAACTGCAAAACGTTTCACTAATGAAGATACACTTTCTGTTTCTGCATCAACATACGACCGAGAATTATCGGCAACAAAAGAATATATTTCTTTAGTTGGAGATAACGCAGTTTGGGAAACCTCTTGGGATGCTGCAGGTACACCAGTTGTGTGGAACATGATTCATTATGACGTACAACTTATTGGTGGTATTGGAATGCACCAAGGTAAAATTGCAGAAATGCATACTGGGGAAGGAAAAACATTAGTTGCAACACTTCCTGTCTACTTAAATGCACTTACCGGAAACGGAGTACACTTAGTAACCGTAAATGACTATCTAGCTAAGCGTGATAGTGCATGGATGGCTCCTATTTTTCAGTTTCACGGGTTAACTGTTGATTGTATCGATTATTATCAACCTAACTCACCTGAAAGAAGAGCAGCTTATAATGCTGATATTACTTACGGTACAAACAATGAATTTGGTTTTGATTACTTACGTGATAACATGTCACATGCTCCTGATGATTTAGTACAACGTAAGCATAATTACGCTATAATTGATGAAGTTGATTCTGTTTTAGTTGACGATGCCCGTACACCGTTAATTATCTCTGGGCCAGTCCCTCAAGGAGACCGACATGAATTTACAGAATTAAAACCTAAAGTTGCTGATATTGTAGAAATACAGCGTAAACAATTAGTTGGTGTTTTATCAGAAGCTAAAAAGCTTATAAAATCAGGTGATACTAAAGAAGGTGGTATTCAATTACTACGTGTATTTAGAGGATTACCAAAAAACAAAGCGTTAATAAAGTTTTTAAGTGAAGAAGGAATACGTCAATTGCTTCAGAAAACTGAAAACTTTTACATGGCAGACAATAATAAGGAAATGCCTAAAGTTGATGCTGAACTTTACTTCGTAATTGAAGAAAAAAATAATCAAATAGAACTTACCGATAAAGGTATTGACTATTTATCTGGTGGAGACAATAGAAACTTCTTTGTAATGCCAGACATTGGTACTGAAGTCGCAAAAATTGAAGATAAAAACCTTGATACGGAAAAAGAAGCCGAAGAAAAAGAGGAATTATACAGAGATTTCAGTATTAAAAGCGAACGAATTCATACTTTAAATCAATTACTAAAAGCATATACTTTATTTGAAAAAGATACTGAGTATGTAGTAATGGAAAATAAAGTTATGATTGTAGATGAATCTACAGGTCGTATCATGGATGGTCGTCGTTATTCAGACGGATTACACCAAGCAATTGAAGCTAAGGAAGATGTGAAAATTGAAGCTGCTACGCAAACATTCGCTACAGTTACACTTCAGAATTTCTTTAGAATGTACAACAAACTTTCAGGAATGACTGGTACTGCTGTTACTGAAGCTGGTGAATTATGGGAAATCTACAAATTAGATGTTGTTGAAATTCCAACCAACCGTCCAATCGCAAGAGATGATAGAGAGGATTTAGTTTACAAAACGAAGCGTGAAAAATATAATGCAGTCATTGATCAAGTAACTGAACTTTCTAAACAAGGAAGACCAGTACTTATCGGAACAACATCTGTTGAAATTTCAGAATTATTAAGTAGAATGCTTAAAATAAGAAGTATTCCTCATAATGTACTGAATGCAAAAATGCATAAAAGAGAGGCTGATATTGTCGCTGAAGCTGGTCAAGCAGGATTTGTAACTATTGCAACAAACATGGCTGGTCGTGGTACTGATATTAAATTATCTGATGCTGTTAAAGAAGCTGGAGGTTTAGCAATTATAGGTACTGAACGTCATGATTCTAGGCGTGTTGACAGACAATTAAGAGGACGTTCTGGACGTCAAGGAGATCCAGGTAGTTCACAATTTTATGTGTCGTTAGAAGATAATTTAATGCGATTATTTGGTAGTGAACGTATTGCTAAAATGATGGATAGGATGGGATTAGAAGAAGGTGAAGTAATTCAGCATTCTATGATTTCAAAGTCTATTGAACGTGCTCAGAAAAAAGTAGAAGAAAATAACTTTGGTACTCGTAAACGTTTGTTAGAGTATGATGATGTAATGAACAAACAGCGTAATGTAGTTTACAAACGTCGTAAAAATGCTTTATATGGTGAGCGCTTAAATATTGATATTGCTGACATGATTTATGATACTGCAGAAGTAATTACTGCTGGTAATAAAACAGGTGACAATTTTAAAAACTTTGAGTTTGAGTTAATCAGATACTTCTCTACAAGCTCTCCTATTACAGAGGAAGAATTTAAAAATGAAAGTATTCAAGATATTTCTGGTAAAGTTTACAAAGCTGTTTTAGAGCACTATCAAAGTAAAACTAGTCGTTCTGCAGAAACTGCTTTCCCTGTAATAAAAAATGTATATGAAACTCCAGGAAATAAATTTGAACGTATTTTAGTTCCTTTTACGGATGGGGTAAAAACATTAAATGTTGCTACTGATCTTGAAACAGCATACAATACTCAAGGGAAATCTTTAGTAACTGATTTTGAGAAAAATATTACTTTAGCTATCATTGATGAAGCTTGGAAAACGCATTTACGCAAAATGGATGAGTTAAAGCAATCAGTACAGCTTGCAGTTCACGAGCAAAAAGATCCTTTATTAATTTACAAAGAAGAAAGTTTTAGCTTATTTAGGAACATGGTAGCTGACATGAATAAAGATATTATTTCTTTCTTATTTAAAGGGGAACTTCCTACTCAAGAAGAAACTAATATTAGTGAAGCAAAACAAATAGCTAAAAAAGAAGACTACACAACCAGTAAAGAAGAAGCTTTAAACAGTGATCAACGTGCAGCTCAAAATAGAGCCGCTGGTGCAAATGCTGGTCAACCACAAGAAAGACAAATTACTGAGACAATAGTTCGTGACGCTCCAAAAATCGGAAGAAACGATACAGTAATAGTTAAACACGTATTAAGTGGTAAAACTGAAACTATGAAGTTTAAAAAAGCTGAACCTTTATTACAACGAGGTGAATATGTTTTAGTAGACTAATTCATAATACTAATAAAATAAAAAAGCCCTGTTCAATTACTGAACAGGGCTTTTTTATTTGTTTTCTTTGTAAAGAAAACAAATAAAAATATTACTATTCTTTATTAATATAATTTATTAAAGCAGTAGAAGCTATTTCTCTTCCTTGCTGATTTACATGAATAATGTCATAAAATTTATCCGCAGTTTTTATCAAGTCCACGTGATTAATAATCTTTATATCAAAAGACGAATTAACATTTAACTCTGTATTAAATATTGGTGCTATATATATAATTAATTCCGCATTATTATTTAAACATAACTTTTTTAACTCAAGTAACATGGGGTTATTCATAATCACATTACTAACACTAAGACTTTTACTCGAATTGAGAATTTGGTTTGGATATTGGTAATTTCCGTTATTATCGAATCTATTATGCCTTTGAGTATTAAAAACAGTCATCAACGAAGGAAAAAACAATTCTAAATTATAATAGGATACTCCTAAAAAAGGAAAATATTTAGAATAGCTTAATTTCTTGATTCGTTTATTTTCATATTTTGAATAATAATCACTCACATAATCGTTAGTCACAAATGGTAAAAATCTATAATCATTATCACTTACGCCTACATTACTCTCTAAAAAAAAAGCTTTATCTAACGTTAGTAGCACTTTTTTAGTTTTAAATCCATTTTCAAAAAAATGAGTTAACATTAGTGAGTGGGTTGGCAACCCAGTATCGTCTATTGACAAATTAACTCCTTTTACACCTGCCTTTTTATCAATTAAGTTTGTATTTATAGTAGTTAACCCCCTACTGGAACCTAAAACTATATAATCAAATTCAGTATTGCTCTTGAAATTATTTACTAAATATGATGGTTTATAAAATTCAGATTTTGACAATAAATATAAACTCATATAGGATATCACATTTATTAACATAAATGCTATAAATAATAACTTAACTATTTTTAAAAGAAATTTTTTCATTAAAACTGAAAATAAATAAATTCTGAAGGATTTTTAAAAGCACCAAAAAACACTATCATTAGTATTAAAAAAAACAACCACTTTGTACTTAATGCTACCTCTATTTTATTTTTTATGTAAAATGACGCTTCAATAAATAGCAACACCAAAATACTGAAAACTGAAATTAATAATATTAATAGGTATTTATTAGATGAAAATAATATATTTCCATTAAAATCATTTATAAATATCCGTTCAACAAACAAAAAAGCTTGTGCTACATTTTCTGCTCTAAAAAACACCCAAGCTATTGTAACCATACTAAAAGTTAGAAGTGTTGATAAAATTGGTTTAATACTAATTTTAGTAATATTCTTTGAATGCTTGTTTTTTAAATACCTTCCTGTGATAAACAAAGGTATAAAAAGTAGTGCATGTATAAAGCCCCAAAAAATAAATGTCAAATTCGCTCCATGCCAAAACCCACTAAGCAAAAAAACTATAAAAACATTCCTAATTTTAAAGGCTTTACTTCCTCCTAAAGGTATGTACACATAATCTCTAAACCACGTGGATAACGATATATGCCAACGTCTCCAAAACTCTCCTATATCCCTAGAAAAATATGGAAAACTAAAGTTGGTCATTAAATTAAAACCAAACAATCTTGCTACACCTATGGCAATGTCCGAATAACCTGAAAAATCACAATAAATTTGAAATGAAAATAATATAGCAGCTATCAGTAGGCTAATTTGATTTTGAGTTTCAAAATTATCATATACCAAATCAACTAAAACACCCGTATTGTCTGCAATAACTATTTTTTTAAACAAACCCCAAATAATTAACTTAACGCCTGATACAGCTAGCGACTCATTAAATTTTCGATCTTTCAAAAACTGTGGCAAAAGATTTGTTGCTCGCTCAATTGGTCCAGCTACCAATTGTGGAAAAAAACTCACAAATGCAAAAAAGGAAACTGGATCTTTAGTTGCAGACAACCTTCCTTTATAAACATCAATAGTGTAGCTCAGTGTTTGAAAGGTATAAAAACTAATTCCTACCGGTAGTATAACATCTATATAACTACTTGTAATTTGGTGTCCAAAAAAAGTAAAAGCATTAGTAAAACTGTCTATAAAAAAATTACAATATTTGAAATAAAAAAGCACGCCAAGATTAAAGCACAAACTAATAATTAATAATGTTTTAGAGGTCTTATTTTTAGCATTCGCCTCTATTTTATTAGCAATTAGAAAGTCTAACACAGAGCTAAAAAAGATCAATAATAAAAAACGCCAATCCCACCAGCCATAAAAAAAATAACTTGCTACCAATAAGAGTATATTTTGTTGAGATCTGTTTTTAAAAATAAACCAATACAACAAAAAAACTAACGGCAGGAATAATGCAAATTCAATGGAATTAAAAATCATTCTTAAACTTTAAGTCTCAAAAATAAAATTAAATATCTATCTACTCGATTTAAATCAAAATATTTAAAATATTCATTAAATTTACTCTAAAATAGTCCTTTTGAAAAAAAAGAAATCGGCATTACAAGAAAATAAAGGCATTGAGCAACCTAAAATGATCAATGCAGATGGTTATGTACGTAAGAAAGAGATTTCTATTGCAAAATACGTTTCTGAAATTCAAAAAGGAAATCGTGTATACCTAAGTAAAGCCATTACCCTAATTGAAAGCACTACAGAAAAGCATAAGCTAAAAGCAAATGCTATTTTAAAAGAATGTTTGATTACTAAAAACACATCCACAAGGATAGGTATCACTGGAGTTCCTGGAGTAGGGAAAAGCACATTTATAGAAGCATTAGGACTGTACCTCACATCACTAGGAAAAAAAGTTGCCATTCTAGCTGTAGATCCAAGTAGTTCAATTACCAAAGGAAGTATTTTAGGAGACAAAACTCGCATGGAAGAATTGGTACGTGACGACAATGCATTTATCCGCCCTAGTCCTTCAGGAAACTCTTTAGGAGGGGTTGCTCGTAAAACTAGAGAAACTATCATGCTATGTGAAGCAGCTGGTTTTGATACCATAATTATAGAAACTGTTGGGGTTGGTCAAAGTGAAACTGTAGTTCACTCCATGGTAGATTTTTTCTTATTATTAAAATTAGCTGGAGCTGGAGATCAATTACAAGGTATTAAACGAGGCATTATTGAAATGGCAGACTCCATCATCATTAATAAGGCAGATGGCGATAACTTGAGGCGTGCTCAATTAGCAAAAACTGAATTTAAACGTGCCTTACAAATGTATCCTCACAAAGAAAATGGATGGATTCCTAAAGTCACTACTTGTAGCGCCATTAAAAAAGATAATATTAATCGAGTTTGGGAAATCATCACTGAATATCTTGAGCTTGTAAAAAGCAACAATTCTTTTAAAAACAGAAGGCAAGAACAAAATACATTTTGGCTTTTACAAACTATAGAAGAACAACTAAAAGATAACTTCTATAATCATCCTGAAATTGCCTCCCAACTTATTGCATTAACTAATAAAGTAAAAGAAGGTATAATTTCTCCTTTTGACGCTGCAGAACAATTATTAGTAATTCAAAATAAATGAAAGTTAAATTCTACTTTCCAATGCAGAAATTCCCAAAAATATGTCCCAATATATCTTTATCTATATCATATTCACCTGTAATATCTCCTAGATAACGAAGACATTCACGAATATCAATAGAAAATAAATCAGTAGTAATTCCTAAGTCAATACCGTTTTGTACCTCCATAATACTTTCTAATGCTTTAGAAAGCGCTTCAAAGTGCCTTGAATTAGTTACAACTGTCTCATTATTACTTAATGCTCCTATATTTACCAAAGAGGTTAGTTCATTTCTCAACTTATCAATACCTAACTTTTCTTTAGCTACTAACGGTAATAAACTAGGAATCACAACTTTTAAATTCTCTAGTTCTGTAGCACTTAATTTATCGACTTTATTTCCTATCGTCAAAAGGCGTTTATTTGGAAACTTTGCTTCTATCTTTTCTATTTCTTTCTGAATAGCATCAATTGAGTCTTGCCCCTTAGACGCATCAATTAAAAATAAAATCAGCTGTGCATTCTCCGCTTTCTCATAAGCCTTTTTTATACCTATATTCTCTACTACATCCTCTGTTTTTCTAATTCCTGCGGTATCTATAAACCTAAAAGCAACACCATCTATTACTATTTCATCTTCTATAGTATCTCTTGTTGTACCTGCTATTTCTGATACAATTGCCCTATCTTCATTTAACAAGGCATTTAACAAGGTAGATTTACCAACATTAGGTTTACCTATTATTGCTACAGGAATTCCATTTTTCATAGCGTTTCCAAAAGCAAAGGAATCAATTAATCGTTTTAATACAAATGAAATTTTAGCGACTAATTCCTTGAATTTAGTTCTATCAGCAAACTCAACATCTTCCCCAGAAAAATCAAGTTCTAACTCTATTAAAGCTGCAAAATCTAATAATTGAATACGTAATTCTTTCAATTCATTAGTAATCCCTCCACGCATTTGTTGAATGGCTATTTGATGTGATGCAGCTGAGTTAGATGCTATTACATCGGCTACCGCTTCTGCCTGACTTAAATCCATTTTTCCATTTAAAAAAGCACGCATGGTAAATTCACCATTATTAGCCATTCTACATCCTTTATTTAAAAGGAGTTGAATAATTTCTTGCTGAATAAATACTGAACCATGACAAGAAATTTCTACAACATTTTCTCCTGTATATGAACGTGGGTTTTTAAAAATAGACACCAATACTTCATCTATAATATGCTCCTTATTAACGATGTGTCCTAAATGAATTGTATGTGTTTTTTGCTGTACCAAAGATTTCTCTTTTACAACCGATTTAAAACAACTATCAGTAATAGTAATAGCTTGTTCACCAGATAGACGAATAACTGAAATAGCGCCAACTCCCGATGGAGTAGCCAAAGCAACAATAGTATCTTGAGAAATCATGGTGTACTTATTTTAGACAAAAATAAGTCAAAAAAAACAATCTACTTTAGGTTTGGCTAATTATAAAAGATACAATAGAAAATAGGGGCAAATCAGTATTTTTTTCATTTGAAATACCCTGATAGTTACCTCGGTTAGAAATTAAACCCAACAAGGCTTAAAAACCAATAGCAATATTAATTGAAAAACGCAAACCTTCATCTCCTTTGAAACCTTGTAATTCTGCTTTTATTAAATCAGCTGTTTGCAACCAAAAACCTGCTCCAAAATCAGTATGCAATTTAGTAGAATTTTCATTTTCTTGCCAAACTCTCCCTACATCAAAACCTCCTAAAACCCCGAATTGAAGTGGTAATACATCTGACTTTAAATCTTTAATATGCCATTTTAAGTTTGTACTAGTATAAAATAGTGACTGACCTGTAAAACGTTGGTTTCTATACCCTCTCAACCCAGTATCCCCACCTAAATTAGCTGATTGATAAAACGGAGTATCAGAACCAAAAACATGCTTATATGAAATTGTAGCATCAACAGTTATTTTATTAGTATACATTGGATGAGACAAACATAAACTAGGCTGCAATGCCGCATTGCTTTTATTAAACTCATTAACATCTGCTGAAACCTTTAAATCAATTTTAGGTATCATTCTTAAATCCTCTAAAAATGATAATGAAATATTTTTTAATTCATAATACCCAGATATTCCAACATAATTTTTTCTTTCAAAAAAATCATTTGAAGGAATAAATAAGGTTTCCGATGATACAAACCGTTCTTCTGTTTTGTCAATTTTAACGCTTTCAAAAAACAAATTAGCCGAAACGTCAAACTTCTTTTCTTCTTTCAATAATCCAAAATTAATATCGAAAGTTGACATCCTAATACGGTTGTAATCTAACTTTAAATTATCATCAAAATTTGGTGTTTCATTTCCAAATCCAAAAAAATTGGTGCTATAATTTGAACTTTGATATCCAAATGCACCGAATGCACTTAACCCTTTATATACATTAGCTTTTTCTCCATAATACCGAAGTTTAAAACCTAAAGTTCCTAAATATAAATTGGCAGATATTTGATGTAACGTACTGAAGAGGTTTTGGTCAAAACCTAAAATTCTGTATTCATCAAGCACTCCTATAAACAAACCATCATCAGGGTTAGCCCCAAATTTTGGTTTTAAAGTATTTCCATGGTGTTTATATTTTTCTACACTGTAAGTCGTTATATATTTTTCTTCGGACAAATGCAATTTAGCCTTATCTTTCTCTACTACAAATGTTTGATATTTATTATCTATAACAGTAACCTTTTTACCATTTTGAATTTCATATTTATCAGAATTACCTCCACCAATTAACTTCAAAGGTGTACTTTTTTTACTTGTACCAGAAACCTCAAAATAATCATTCCCTTTTAATCCATAAACCCATATTTCATCTGTGTCAATTGATAAAAAATCATAGCTTTGAATTGGTGTGTTTTTACCCTCTTTTTCATTATATATTTTTACCAGCGTACCTTCATCCTTCCTATTTATATCAATCAAATTATTTTCATCCGTAGCAATAACAACCTTGTTCGGAGAAATTAAATTATAGTACTCTGTAGCTATCTGGTCTAAATTACCTATTCTCTCGTTTAAAATAGAAAAAAGCTCTTCAGTTTCTGTCGATAAAACTCCTTTAGGAAGTGATTTTACAATTTCTTTTATTGAATTATCATCTAACAAATTTTGAATAATATTAACTTCACTTTTCCATTGATTATATGAAAAATTACTTAGTATATTTACATCAAAACCAATATACCTTTGACTAACTTTTTTAATATTTTTTATTCTATTAGTATAAGGTTCTAGATGTTTATATGATTTAATCAATTTTGAAATCAACTTATATGTTCCATCAAAATTCATATATTGATTTTGATATGAATTTATATAAGGGATTATTTTTTTATTAGAAGTCTCCTTCCAAACATATGCACTTGGTTTCGTATTAAAACTTCCAATAATAAAACTCAATAACCTAAATCGTAAATATGCATTTTTATCAATTTTAATATTAGAATCTTTGTGTAATTTATTCAACATATCTTTTGTTGAAATCAATCCTTTATCCAACGCTATTAATTGATGTAAATGTTCATTATTCGAAACTAAAATAGGATTGCTTGATTCTAAACCTAACTTCGTTGCTAACTTAGCAGTAATACAACTTGAAAAAGGAAATGAGAGTTGCTCTACTTCCTTTAATGATTTTTCCAACTCTGTTCCTTTTACTTCTGATACAGTATAGGAATTACTTAACTGAGTTTGTTTTAATAAACTTTCAATACTTTGAGCTATTGGCAGTAATTGATTACTTTTTTTTATTGAATCATAGACTGGCACGTGAATGTTTCTATAAAATAAATTGCTATAATTTACCCCTTCTGAACTATATGAAACTTTATTAGGATCTTTTTTATATATAGAGCCCCATACTGAATCAGTTACTATTGACTGACTAAACCCAAAAAAAGAGCAAAAAAGAAGTATCAAAAAAATAAAGGTCTTGTATTCTGGCCTCATTTCGCTCTCTAACTTTACTTTTTTAATATAATTTTTGTAGCGCAATCTTTTTCTTTTCAATGAGTTAGTAATTCTTTTAAATTTTAATTTTAAAATCTTTTGTACAATATAAAAACAGTACTATATTTGCAACCGCATTAACAAATGCCATGGGGAGATTCCAGAGCGGCCAAACGGGGCGGACTGTAACTCCGCTGTCTTTCGACTTCGTAGGTTCGAATCCTACTCTCCCCACAAAAAGCTTCAAGTTTACTTGAAGCTTTTTTATTTTTATATCTTTTTCATTTTCATTAATACAAATAACACAATAATTGGAACTCCAATGAGCCCTGTCATTATTGGATTATTCATCACGTATTCAGCTCCCAAAAGCAAGGTTAACAAATAACCCCCAATTGCTCCTCCAAAATGAGCTGTATGCCCTATGTTTCCAATACTTTTTTTCATCCCGTAAATGGAGTAAAACAAATACCCAACACCAAATAACCAACCGGGAATAAAAAAATTAATAGTCATCATAGGCTCAAAAAGTATCGCAGAAAACAAAATACCTGTCACCGCCCCACTTGCTCCTATTGCGCTATAATGAGGTTCATCATTATGAAAATATAATGAAAGTAAACTTCCCGTTAATAAACTAACTATATAAATCAATATAAAATGATACCCTCCTAAATAATCTATAACTATAGGTCCGAAAAAAAATAAAGTAACCATGTTAAACAACAAGTGTTGCATATCTGCATGCAGAAAACCTGAGCTAATATTTCGGTATTGTTCACCAGCCTTTACTGCTCCAACATTAAATTTAAACTTCTCAAAAAAAATATAATCCTTAAACCCCTTAAAAGAAATTAATCCATTCAAAGCTATGATTATAAGCAGGTAAATATTTAATGACCCCATAATATTTAGTTTAAATCCAAAACTACATAATTTTATTTTAGTTCTTACATTTAGAAATACATTATATTTGTCAAAATTTACTTCATAATGCACTTACTAGTTTACATATTAGTTTTTCCTATTCTTTGGTTAATATCTATTTTACCATTTAGAATATTCTATTTCTTTTCTGACCTTGTATACATTTTAGTATACTATATTATCGGTTATCGAAAAAAAGTAGTTTATGAAAATTTAAAATTAGTATTCCCTGGCAAATCTAAAAAAGAGCTTTTATCAATCCGAAAAAAGTTTTATAAACATATGTGTGACATGTTTTTAGAAATGATAAAAACAATGTCAATGTCAGAAAAAGAAATGAGAAAACGTTTTCAAATTACAAACATATCCTATGTACAAGAATTAGAAAAACGAAAAAACATTATGATCATGGCTTCTCATTATGCTAGTTGGGAATGGGGCATCATTTTACAAAGAGATATTGAAGCTACTGCATTTGGGGTTTATAAAAAAATAAAAAACCCATATTTTGATAAGTTAGTACGCGACATCAGAGCAAAATATAACTCTGTATTAATAAGTACCAAGGAAACCATCCCTACTGTTCTTGGCAATCATAGAAAAGGTGTAAAAGCTCTATACGGTTTTGTGAGTGATCAATCACCTAAATTAAACAAAGCTACTCATTGGGTGGATTTTATGAATATTAATGTTCCCGCATTTACTGGAGCTGAAATGCTGTCAAAAAAATGTGACTTAGCAGTTTGTTATTTTAAAATTGAAAAATTAAAACGTGGACACTATAAGGCTACTTATGTTCCTTTAGCCGAAAACCCTAAAGATTTTAAAAACTTTGAAATTACCGAATTGTTTTTAAAAGAAGTTGAGAAACAATTATATGAAGCTCCAGAATATTATTTATGGACTCATAAACGCTGGAAGCATAGAGGGAAAAATCCAAACCTATTGGTTGAAACTACATAGCATGAAAAAATATATTGGAGAATTAATAGGAACTTTTACCTTAGTTTTTTGCGGTTGTGGAGCTATTGTAACCAATGAATTTTCACAAGGAACAGTTACCCATTCAGGAATTGCATTAACTTTCGGTTTAGTGGTTATGTCTTTAATTTATGCTTTTGGAGAAATATCAGGAGCACATTTTAATCCTGCAGTCACCATAGCATTTACCTATGCTAAAAAATTTCCATTAAAAGAAGTCCCTAAATATATTTTAGCGCAATGTATTGGTGCTATCCTTGCAGCCGCTTTACTTTTACTTTTATTTCCTGAAAATGAATTTTTAGGAACAACTTTACCAAAAATTGATGTTTGGCGAGTATTTCTATTTGAAGTAATCCTTACCTTTTTCTTAATGCTTGTTATTATAAATGTTTCTACGGGTTCAAAAGAAACTGGAATTATGGCTGGTATTGCTATTGGAGGTGTCGTATGGTTTGAAGCACAATTTGCAGGCCCCATAACAGGAGCTTCTATGAATCCCGCTAGATCAATAGGTCCAGCACTAGTTTCTGGGCATTTAGAACATTTGTGGCTATATATTCTTGCGCCAATTATTGGAGCAATACTTGCCGTATTGAGCTGCAAATTAGTTAAAGACGAGCAATGTTGTGAAAACAACTGCTAGTTAACTCGGTCTATCTGACTGTTAACACTTCTTTTTCACATAATTCATTATACTTCATCAATTATGTATAACATCGTAATTCTTTTTAGTAGCTTTACTATTAGACAATTAACGCAGTACTTAATTATCTACAGGATAAAATTAAAACATGAAGTATATAGTATTCATAGTCGTATCCTTTTTAGGCACCCTTTTTAGTTTTTCTCAAAGAATCAAAAAGGATAAGATATCGCTGTATTATAAAACAGATATTTACAACTTATCTATTGAACAAAAAGAAGAAATAACCAATTTCCTAAAGTACTATAGCGACACTAAAATTTATAAAATTGTAATAATTGGATCAGCAGATTTTATGGGCACTAATAATTATAATTTAAACCTGTCTAAAAATAGAGCACTTAAAATTTCTAGTTTTATAAAAGTAAATCACGATATTAAAGTCCATATTAAAGCTTTAGGAGAACAAAAAAACCCATACGTATACAAACCTGTAAAAGGAATTTCATACCACAGAAGGAGCATTATAATTTGCGAATATATTTTACCCAGTTCCATTAAAAGCAAACAGAATTATAAAAATTCAAAAAAAACTAATTATTTAAATAAAATTACAAAGATTAAAAAGAACAACACCTTACGATTAAGAAATATCAACTTTCATTATGGTAAGTCAACCCTTACTAAGCCTTCCAAAAATGAATTAAATAATTTATTAGGTATTATGAGAAAAAACCCCAATCTAATTATTGAGTTAGAAGGCCATGTGTGTTGTGGTAAAAGCAAGTTAACAGAGTATGACATTACCAAATACACACGCATCACCTTATCAACCAAAAGAGCAAAGAAAATCCATGATTATCTCTTATCAAAAGGGATAGATTCCACTAGACTCCATTACAAAGGCTTTGAATTTAGTAAACCACTATATTTCCCTGAAAGAAATGAGCGACACAAGTATTTAAACAGGAGAGTAGAAGTGAAAGTCATAGAAAACTAAAAAGAGATTTCTTTCCTATATTCTCATTCCATGGCCTTAATAATTTTGTTTTCAGATAAAAAACAACAATATATTTACACATAATTAATCCAATATAAATCTAGCATATTATTTCAGCATACGCTGAGGTTGTTTATATTTGCATTCAGAAAATTTCATCACATGAAGATATCATATAACTGGTTAAAACAATTTATAAAAATAGATTGGGATGCAGAAAGAACTGGGGGTTTACTAACCGATTTAGGGTTAGAAGTTGAAGGACTAACCAATTACCAATCAATAAAGGGTGGTTTAGAAGGAATTGTTGTAGGGCATGTACTTTCATGTGAACAACATACGAACGCTGATAAATTACGTGTTACTAAAGTTGATATTGGAACTGGTGAATCAGTGCAAATAGTATGTGGCGCTCCAAATGTTGCAACAGGGCAAAAAGTACCTGTAGCTACAATCGGTACTATTCTTTATGATGCCGAAGGAAATGATTTTAAAATAAAAAAAGGGAAAATTCGTGGAGAAGAATCTCACGGAATGATCTGTGCAGAAGACGAATTAGGCTTAGGTAAAGGACACGATGGAATAATGGTTCTAGATGAGTCATTAAAACCTGGTACTCCTTGTTCGGAAGTTTTTAACATTGAAGATGATCAGGTATTTGAAATTGGCTTAACTCCAAACCGTTCTGATGCTATGAGTCATTTTGGAACGGCTCGTGATTTAAAAGCTGGATTATTACAACAAGGTCATAATATAGAGTTAATTTCCCCTTCTGTTAGTGATTTTCATATTGACAACAGATCTTTAAAGGTTGATGCAGAAGTTCAAGATAATAAACTAGCTCCAAGATATTGCGGTGTAACTATATCTGGTATAAAAGTTACAGATTCTCCTGAATGGATTCAAAACAGACTAAAAGCAATTGGACTTACTCCTAAAAATAATATAGTTGACATTACTAACTATGTTTTACATGAGTTAGGTCAACCTTTACATGCATTTGACACAACAAAAATTAAAGGACATAAAATTAATGTTAAAACCTTAGCTTCAGGAACAAAATTCACTACTCTTGATGGTGTAGAACGTGAATTACATGAAGATGATTTGATGATTTGTAACGCCGAAGAACCAATGTGTATTGCTGGAGTATTAGGTGGATTAGAATCAGGAGTTACTAATCAAACTACTTCTATTTTCCTTGAAAGCGCATATTTCAACCCGGTAGCAATTAGAAAAACAGCTAAAAGACATGCATTAAACACAGATGCATCTTTTAGATTTGAAAGAGGTATTGATCCAAATACTACTGAATACGCCCTAAAAAGAGCTGCTTTATTAATTACAGAAATTGCTGGAGGAGAAATATCTTCTGGTATCCAAGATTTATACCCTAATAGGATTGAAGATTTTCAAGTATTTTTATCTTTTGAAACTACTACAAAACTAATTGGTCAAGAGATTCCAAGAGAGACTATCAAAAGCATACTTACTTCATTAGATATAAAAGTAAATAGTGTAACTGAAGGTGGATTAGGTTTAACAATACCTTCTTACAGAACAGATGTTCAGCGTGAAGCAGATATTATTGAAGAGATTTTAAGAGTATACGGATATAATAATATTGAATTTTCAAATAAGCTAAATGCAACAATGAGCCATGCGTCAAAATTTGAAGATTATAAAATTCAGAATGCTGTTGCAAATCAATTAATAGCTCAAGGTTTTAATGAAATGATGGCTAATTCATTAACTACAGCTAATTACAACCAATTATCTAAATTACTAAAAGAAGAACACAATGTAACAATACTAAATCCATTAAGTAATGACTTAGCAGTTATGCGCCAATCATTATTATTTTCTGGTTTAGAAGCATTGTCATATAACATTAATAGAAAACAAAATAACCTTAAGTTTTTCGAATTCGGGAAAACTTATCATAATTTTGAATCTGGTTATACTGAAGACAAACATTTAACAATATTAGTTACTGGAAACAGAACTTCTGATACATGGAATAACTCAAATAAAACAAGTGACTTTTTCTATTTAAAAGGAATTGTAGAGAGTATTTTCAGTCGCTTAGGTGTAACAAAACTAAAAACTTCTCCTATTAAAAATGACGTGTTTTCAGAAGGTATTTCATTGAGTTTAGGAAAAACTAAATTGGTAGAATTTGGTATTGTAAAACGTGCTACTTTGAAATCATTTGGTATCTCACAAGAAGTATTATTTGCTGATTTTAATTGGAATAATGTTATTGAAGTTGCTAAGTTTAATAAAATTAAATTTACTCCTATATCTAAATATCCTGAAGTAAAACGTGATTTCGCATTACTTCTTGATGAGAAAATTACTTTTGAAGAAATTCATACTATTGCAAAACAAAGTGAGAAAAAAGTATTAAAAGATATTAATTTATTCGATGTCTATCAAGGAAAAAACTTACCTTCAGGTAAAAAAAGTTATGCTGTAAGCTTTACATTAGAAGATAAAGATAAAACCCTTACTGATAAACAAATTGATAAAATTATGAATAAATTACAAAACTCATTTGAAAAACAGTTAGGCGCAGAATTAAGATAATTTAATTATTATATAAAATAAAAAAAGGGTTTCATTTATAGATGAAACCCTTTTTTTAATCACAGTATATTATTATTCAATTACTATTTTTTCTATTTTTTTATTATCATTTATATTTAATTCTAACAAATAAACACCAGAATTAACATTAATTAGAGGTATTTTATAATCATTACTTTCCGTAATAATATCTTTATTATAAACTAGTTTTCCCTTCAAATCAATCAATCGTACAGTTGAATTTTTTAAATTTAGACTACCTGAATTGATATTTATAAACCCTTTAGCTGGATTTGGATAGAAATTTACTGCTTCTAATATATTTTCCTCTATACTAAGCGCTTGATTTGCTACCGAAAAATGCAATACTGCTCCTGTGGTTCCTTTTACTATTTCATACAAATAATTAACATCCATATTAGCAATAATATCTGTTGAAGAATGAGAATGCGGAGATACATTTTTTTCATACAAACCAGTAATAATCTCTCCATTATTCTCAAAAGGAATATAGTCTGATGAGTATGCATATGAAATCTCTGTATTCAAACTAGAATACAAACCAATACAAGTTGCTAATTCATTTGTCATTGTATTTGATAATGCATTATTCTCTGTAGGACTACTTTCATCTCTTTCGCAAATAATCGTATCATTAGTCATACCACTTCTTCCCCCTACCTGATCAATATTTAACACTAACCTAATATCTAACTTTGGATTTGTTGCATTAACAACATTATCCACATAATGCTGACTTCCTCTCAAACCTATTTCCTCTGCTGAAAAATTTATAAACTTAATAGAATACTCTGTAGGTATATTTACTAATCGTTTAGCAATTTCTAAAATTAATGCAGTACCACTACCGTTATCATTTGCTCCAACACCATTTATAGTATCATAATGACCATCAACAATTACATATGTATTTGGATACACTAATCCTACTTTTGTAACAACAACATTTGCAGTTGTATTACCTCCTGCTGTAAAAGTGTCTTCTACAATATCTGTATAACCATAACTCTGATATTCAGCTATAAGCCAATTTTTAGCATTATCCAATTCTGCAGTTCCAACTGATTTAACACCGTACCCAACAAAATCATTCAAACTTGTTGTAACAGATGTCAATGTACAATTATCAACTATACCTTGATAATATGTGTTATGAATTTGAGCTATACTAAAATGACTAATAAATAAAAACAGTAATATTAGGGATTTTTTTTTAATCAATTTCATGATATAATTAGGTTAAGAGTTGGGTTTAAATAAGTATTGGGAAACTTATTTCCTAAAAATACACTAATTGAATTGGTTAACCAAGAGATCTACAAAATTATTAATCCCAAAAAGAGAAAAAGATCACATAAACTATATTCTTATTCTGTAATAGCTACTTAAGCATAAACAATCTAACCTTTAAACTCTAAGAGTTTATTACAAAAAAAAACCTCTATATCGATTGATATAGAGGTTTTTAAAGAAGGCGGCGACCTACTCTCCCACATAACTGCAGTACCATCGGCGCTAATGGGCTTAACTTCTCTGTTCGGAAAGGTAAGAGGTGAGCCCCATTGCTATAACCACCTTAAGTTTTAAGTGTT
>Ga0209292_1000440_pt1 | contig 54158 bp, 46 predicted proteins | sample GOMGulsemesocosm_2_FD_184634 | JGI IMG/M metagenome (GOLD analysis project Ga0209292, IMG submission 184634) | Methane-oxidizing microbial communities from mesocosms in the Gulf of Mexico - GOM9C Gulf of Mexico (SPAdes) (version 2) | ecosystem: Environmental > Aquatic > Marine > Cold seeps... | reverse complement strand
AGTAACGCATGACCGTTATTTCTTAGATAACGTAGCCGGATGGATTTTAGAATTGGACCGTGGTGAAGGAATTCCTTGGAAAGGAAATTACTCTACTTGGTTAGAGCAAAAAGCAAAACGTTTGGCTCAAGAATCTAAAACGGCTTCTAAACGTCAAAAAACATTAGAACGAGAGTTGGAATGGGTGCGTATGGCACCAAAAGGGCGTCATTCAAAATCCAAAGCAAGGTTGGCAAATTACGATAGTATGATGAGCCAAGATCAGTCTAAAATGGATGAGAAATTAGAGATTTTTATTCCTAATGGACCTCGTTTAGGAACCAATGTAATTGATGCAAAAGGCGTTTCTAAAGCTTTTGGTGACAAATTATTGTATGATAATTTAGAGTTTAATTTACCGCAAGCGGGAATAGTTGGGATTATTGGTCCCAATGGTGCTGGTAAAACAACCATTTTCAAAATGATTATGGGTGAGGAAAAAGCGGATAAAGGGGAGTTTTTAGTAGGAGATTCTGCGAAAATCGCTTATGTGGATCAAAGTCATTCTAACATTGACCCAGAAAAAACGATCTGGCAAAATTTCTCTGATGAACAAGAACTCGTTATGATGGGTGGTAAGCAAGTTAATTCTCGCGCTTATTTAAGTCGTTTTAACTTTGCAGGTTCTGAACAAAACAAGAAAGTAAGCATGCTTTCTGGAGGGGAACGTAACCGTTTACACTTGGCAATGACCCTTAGAGAGGAAGGAAATGTATTGTTATTGGATGAGCCAACAAATGACTTGGATATTAACACGCTTAGAGCCTTGGAAGAAGGTCTTGAAAACTTTGCAGGTTGTGCCGTGGTAATTAGTCACGATAGATGGTTCTTAGACCGTATTTGTACGCATATCTTAGCCTTTGAAGGGAATTCTGAAGTGTATTTCTTTGAAGGATCTTTCTCTGATTATGAAGAAAATAAAAAGAAACGTTTAGGGGGTGATTTAATGCCTAAACGTATCAAATACAGAAAATTAACTAGGTAATTAACCCAGGTATATTTTTTGTAAAATAGTTATAATAGAAAAGCCTTTTGAGTGATCAAGAGGCTTTTTTTAGTTTAAGGATAAACTAGAATCATATGATACTAACTAGTAATTCTTGGGGAAAGAATTATATTGTTTTAGTATTATAAATATAGCGAAATGCCAAAAATTAATTGAGTTATAAGATTAATTTATAACGAGATAAAATAGCGTTAATACAGCTGTGCTATGCTACAGTCAATAAAATCAGTAAGCATATGAAATAGTAAACCTATGGCAATGATTCTTGTTTTTGAAAAAAATAACCCAAGTGCATAAATTGCCATGGCGTAATACGTGTGTAATGGATGAAAATTAATGCTACATCTTCCGGGATCAAAAATAGGGGAGGCGAGTAAATGATCTACATCCACAACCATAGTGAGAATAAAAATAAGCCATGCTTTTTTCCAGTCTTTAAAAAATAAATAAGCAATGAGTCCAGGCACTAAAAAATGCATGCTATAATGAAGTATAGGCTGAAAAACATCCATTATTTAAGTGCTGCAATCTCTATATCTTCCAAGAAACTAATAGCATTAGGACCTTCCATACTTAAAAGATCCAGTATGCTTAAATTTTTAAGAAATCCATTTTTATCATCAAAAATTTGATAATAAGGAGTGAAATTAGCGGTACATTCTTTCTTGGCATCAATTAAAAATCTACTGTCTTTATATACGGTAGGATTTAATTCAAATTCCGTTGTCTTACTTGTAGGAATGTCTAATTGCAAACACTCCATGATAATGTTGTGAGCCGTTAAATTAAAATCTAATAGGTACTTATGGTTTTTTTGAAAGAGCGGTAATAAATCATCCTCATAAAATTCATAAAAAGGGGAGGATCTATAAGCGGTTTGAATACTACGAAGATGTGTTTGTTGCCAATTATTTCTATAATCGATTTGCACATCTTTCAATAGTTGTTTTTTCTTTTCTTTTGAGTGGAGTACTGGGATACTGAGCGCTTGTTTTCCGTTTGCCGTAGCAATATAACAACGGGTTAGGTAACTCTGTTTTATAAAATTACTAGCGGTTTCAAACTGTATAGCATCCGATTGCGCCACTACGGCATAGTGGGCAATCGACCCTAAATATCCTGGATATAATAGATGTTTTTCCGACATCTTAATTTTCTTCTTTTCTACGTTTTATAATGGTACTACCAATAAAATACAAGCCTAAAATACCTAAGAATACATAAATGTATGAATATGGTTTTCCATCGCCATGAACGGTTGTAAATACACGGTCCCATCGTACTTTATTTGCCAATCCCTTGCCATTACTATCCCAACTAAACCAGATAAAAACAGGTTTCCCTACAATGTGATCATAAGGAACATATCCCCAAGCTCTCGCATCTTCAGAGTTTTGACGGTTGTCTCCCATCATCCAATAATAATCTTGTTTGAAGGTATATTCTGTAACTGCTTTTCCGTTGACATAATAGGTGTCTCCATCTATGAGAAAATTATTTCCTTCGTATTCTTCAATAATTCTTTTGTAGAAAGGAATGCTCGCAGGATTTAGCGCTACAGTTTTTCCCTCTTCAGGAATGTAAATAGGGCCAAAATTATCAGTACTCCAGGTGTACTGTGGGCTATGTGGAAAAACACGTTTATCATAGGTGCCGGCTAAACTTAAGTTTTTTGTAACACTTTTTATCAATGGATTTTTACGCAGTTTTACGGCGTTAGCATCTGTTAAATTTACAGTGAAATCACCATTTTGCATTCTTCCTAATTCTGTAGATTCGTACCTAGAAGTAAGACTGTATGGATTAAAGTCAGAAGTGGCAACAACAGTATGGAAATACTGAGGTTTTGCTCTGTAAGGTAATTTAGTACGAGTTCCATTAATATAAACATAACCGTCTATCACTTGTAAAGAATCGCCAGGAACACCCACACATCTTTTTACATAATTTGATTTTTTATCTACAGGTTTATGTGCATGAATTCCAGAGTCATCTCTGAAAAAGCGTACGGTATCTACCGGCCAACTAAAAACGACAATTTCGTTTCTTTTAATATCTTGAAATCCAGGGATTCTAAAATAAGGAAGTTGTGGTTTTTGTAGGTATGATTTGGTTTTAATAAAAGGCAATGAATCATGTACCATAGGAGCTGCTATGGTGGTCATAGGAGTTCTGGCTCCATAGTGGAACTTACTTACAAAAAGAAAATCTCCGACTAATAACGATTTTTCCAGCGATGAGGTTGGGATCGTATACGGTTGCATTACGTAGGTATGAACAAGAGTGGCAGCAATGATAGCAAAAACAATAGAGCTAGCCCATTCTCCTGCGGCAGTTTTAGATTGTAAATCTCTGTCTTCTATATAAGTGGCTTTAGTAGCGTAACTGATATAGTAGTTGTAGAAACCTAAAGTTAGTACAGCAAGAAATCCATCTAAAGTGGTGTTTTTACCAAAACTTCTAGCGGTTTCTATCCATACCACTGGATACATTAATAAGTTGATAATAGGAATAAACAATAAAATAGTCCACCATTTTGGACGTTTTATAATATCCATTAAAACAATGGCATTGTACACTGGAATGGCAGCCTCCCAAGCTTTTTTGCCTGCGTTAACGTACAGTTTCCATGTACCTAAAAAATGAACGACTTGTATGATTAAGAAAAAGATAAACCACGCTGTTAATGTCATAATATATTGTTATTGTGAATTCAAAGATGAAAATAATAATTTGTAAAGCCTGTTATAGAGGTGTTAAATTCCTAAAACGTCTTTCATGGTAAATACCCCATTTTTAGTCTGTAACCACTCTGCTGCAATGACTGCTCCAAGGGCAAATCCTTGGCGGTTATGTGCCGTATGTTTAATGGTGATATTGTCTACTTCTGATTCGTAAAATACGCTATGTGTTCCCGGAACCTCTGGTTCGCGCAATGCTTTTATTCCTATTTCTTGTTTGTTATCTGCGTTGCCTAAGACCCAGTTTGTCTGTGAACTGTTTTCTATAATTCCTTCTGCTAAGGTGATGGCGGTTCCACTAGGTTCGTCTAATTTTTGAACATGGTGAATTTCTTCCATAGAAATATTGTATTGATCCAATGATTTCATCATGCGGGCCAATTGCTTGTTTAATTCAAAAAAGATATTGACACCTAAGCTAAAGTTAGATCCATAAATAAAGGCGCCATTTTGTTGTTTACATAAGGCGACAGCTTTATCATAATCTTCCAACCATCCTGTAGTTCCAGAAACTACGGGTACGTTATTGTTTAAACAAGTAGAAATGTTTTTAAATGCTGCAGATGGAATACTAAAATCGATGGCAACGTCTGCTGTTGTGATATCATAATCTGCTCCATCTTCTATTTTCAATACGATAGTATGACCACGTGAAATGGCTATTTTTTCGATGGTTTTACCCATTCTTCCGTATCCTAATAATGCTATTTTCATCAGCTTGTATATAAGTTTTATTTGTCCTTGTACAATTAAGGAGTCGCTATTTTGTAACGATTAAAATTTGAGGTTTAGTCCTGCACCTACAACGGCATTGTTCGAAATTGGATCAAAGGTGAATTGAGGTCCGTAACTTAAGTTTTCGTTGACGTTAAATTGCAATAAGTGTGCATTTACACTTGCTTCAACTATTTGTAAAACATAAATTCCAACACCAGCAAGCAAGGATAAATCCCTGTCTTTTCTGTATGATTTTTGTGCACGCTCTAGGGCATCAACGGACAAAAAAGGGCGCCCATCCAGACCATCATAGCTATCAGTTTTTCCATTTTGTCTGAGTTTGAACGCTTTTTGATATTTTTTATAATTGGTATTATTAAAACTATAGGCGTAAACAGATGTTCCTAAAGCCGCGTAAACAAAGGGGATTTTCCAATACTTTCCATTAAAAGCTTGTCCTAAACCAGGGAGAACAGCGGAATAAAATGCAGCTCTAGCAGGAGCCAAAGGTTTGTATAAATTTGGTGATATACTTACTGTAGTAGAGTCCTTTTGTGTTACTACACTAGATTGTGCAGTTCCTGTAAAAGAACAAAGTCCTATTAGTAAAAATAGGACGGTGTATGTGATTTTATGTAGCACTATTCTAATAATTTTTTGATACGCTCAAAGTCTTCTTGAGAGTGGAATGGAATGGTAATTTTTCCTTTTCCTTTTTCGGATACTTTAATGTCTATTTTATGACCAAAGAACGTATTAAATTTTTTGATATTATCTTGGACAAAGGCAGGTAGGCTTGGAGTTTCCTTTGGTGCTTTTGTACTTGCAGTTTTTCCTTCTTTAGTGTCTTTTACTATTTGTTCTGTTTGGCGTACCGAGAGCTGTTGTTCTAAAATAATTTCGTAAATACCTAACTGTATATCGGTATCTTCAATATTGATTAAAGCTCGTCCGTGTCCCATAGATATAAAGCCATCCCTCATTCCTGTTTGGATGATTGGGTCTAACTTTAAAAGTCGTAAATAGTTTGTAATTGTAGATCTTTTTTTACCTACTCTTACACTCATTTGCTCTTGGGTTAATTTAATTTCGTCAATTAATCGTTGGTAAGAAATAGCAACTTCTATAGGATCTAAATCCTTACGTTGTATATTCTCTACCAAGGCCATTTCTAGCATTTCTTGATCATTCGCTATACGAATGTATGCAGGAATGGTGGTGTTTCCAATTAATTTAGAAGCTCTAAATCTACGTTCTCCAGAAACTAGTTGGAATTTGTTCCCTGGTAATTTTGTTACCGTAATAGGTTGAATTATACCTAGCTCTGAGATTGATTGTGCTAATTCGGTTAAGGCATCTTCATTAAAATAAGTCCTCGGCTGATAAGGGTTTACCTCAATAGCATCTAAATCTATTTCAATGATACTCCCAACAACTTTATCTGCGTCTTTATCCTTTACAGAGTTCACTTCATCACTTGGATCTTTAAGTAATGCAGATAATCCTCTTCCTAAAGCTTGTTTTCGTGTTGCCTTTGCCATCCTTTTATTTGTTCTTTTTTAATACTTCGTTGGCTAAATTAATATAATTTACCGCACCTTTACTTGTTGCATCATAAGAAATAATGCTTTCTCCATAACTAGGGGCTTCACTTAAGCGTACATTTCTTTGAATAATAGTTTTAAATACCATATTCTGGAAGTGTTTAGTTACTTCTTCTACCACTTGGTTTGAAAGTCTTAAGCGAGAATCAAACATGGTTAATAACAATCCTTCGATGTCTAAATCTGTATTGTGTATTTTTTGAACACTTTTAATGGTGTTTAATAATTTTCCTAATCCTTCTAAGGCAAAATACTCACATTGAATAGGGATAATTACAGAGTCAGCTGCCGATAAAGCATTTAAGGTGATTAACCCTAAAGATGGAGCACAATCTATTAATATATAGTCATACGCGTCACGAATTTCTTTTAAAGATTCTCGCAACATATATTCTCTGTTCTCTTTATCTACTAATTCAATTTCAATGGCAACTAAGTCAATATGTGCTGGAATTAGGTCTACATTAGGAGAACTAGTAGCTACAATAGCATCTTTAGCGGCTATTGTGTGTTCTAGAATTTCATAAGTTCCATATTCAACACTTTCAACATCAATACCTAAACCTGAAGAGGCGTTGGCTTGGGGATCGGCATCGATTAATAAAACTTTTTTTTCTAAAACACCAAGTGCAGCGGCTAAATTTACAGTTGTAGTGGTTTTACCAACTCCACCTTTTTGATTGGCAATGGCGATTATTTTACCCATGAAAAAAATTATTTATTTGTGTTGTAAAAATACAATTAAAAATGATTTATAAAAGTGTTACTTGTTAACATTATAAAAAAAAGAGCTTGAATTGTTATCCAAGCTCTTTAAATCTTATGTTTTAATTCTTACTAGGGATCTCTTCTAAGATCTTTAAAAAGAATTTCCAGTATTTTCTGGTAGAACTAATACAAGCTCTTTCGTCAGGTGAATGTGCTCCTTTAATGGTTGGTCCAAAAGAAATCATGTCCATTTCTGGATAGTTGGTTCCTAGGATACCACATTCTAGTCCAGCATGACATGCTACAATATTTGCTTTTTTGTCAAATAAATCAACATATATCTTATCTAAAGTTTTTAGAATAGATGAATCAACATTTGGTTTCCATCCAGGGTAGGAACCAGCAAATTCAACATCAAAACCTCCTAATTCAAAGGTAGATTTTAAAGTCTGTGCGAGGTCCATTTTAGTAGATTCTACAGAAGATCTTGTCAAACAAGAAATTTTAATATGCTCATCTTTTACAAGTACTTTTGCGATATTATTTGATGTTTCAACTAAATCATCCATGTCAGGACTCATTCTAAAGACACCATTGTGGGCAGCATACAAAGTTTTAATCAATGACTCTTGACTGATAGAAGTCATTACTTTTTCTGGACAATCCGTCTTTTCGATGATAATTTCCAAATCAGCTTCCATAGTCTTTAATTCCTTTTGGATAGACTTGGTTACTTTCTTAATTAATTTTAGAAATTTGGCCTCATTAGATTCTTTTACCACTACTACAGCAAAACTTTCTCTTGGAATAGCATTTCTTAAACTTCCTCCATTGATCGAATGAATACGTACGAAATCGTGCGTTTCGAACATAATTCGATTCATTATTTTGTTGGCATTCCCCAATCCTCTATGGATGTCCATTCCAGAATGTCCTCCACTTAGTCCCTTTACGGTGATTGAATAACCATTTCCACTTCTAGAAGTGTTTACTTCGTTATATGTTCTAGTTGCAGTGATATCAACTCCTCCTGCACATCCTATGTCTATTTCGTCATCTTCTTCCGTGTCTAAATTTAATAAAATTTGACCCTCTAAATATCCAGCTTCAAGTCCTTTTGCACCTGTCATACCAGTTTCTTCATCAATAGTAAACAAGGCTTCAATAGCAGGGTGTTTAATAGTGTCTGAAGCTAGAACTGCCATGATAGAGGCAACTCCCAAACCGTTATCAGCTCCTAAAGTAGTACCATCTGCACGTACCCAATCGCCATCTACATACATTTTGATTCCATCGGTATCAAAATCAAAAACGGTGTCAGAATTTTTCTGGTGTACCATGTCTAAATGCGATTGCAAAACAGTGGTAACTCTGTGTTCCATTCCTGGAGAAGCAGGTTTTTTTATAATTACGTTTCCAACGGGGTCAACTACGGTTTCCAAATTTAATTTTTTACCAAAATCAACCATGAATTGAATCACGCGTTCTTCTTTTTTAGAACCTCTAGGAACTGCATTTAAATCTGCAAAATGATTCCATAAAGATGTAGGTTCAAGATTTCTTATTTCCGTACTCATGAGTGTGAATTTATTTGAGTGTAAAGTTACATTATTTATAATGATTTTAAAAGCAATTTGACCGATGTAATTTAGTCAATCGTAAATGTGATTTGGTCCAATGTTTTTCTCACTTTTACCATATTCTGCATAAAATCTTCGGTGTCTCTATATCCTACAGGTAAGGCTAAAACTGATTTTAGTTGATGTTTTTTTAATGCTAAAATTTCATCGTATTTAGCAGGAATAAAACCTTCCATGGGACAGGCGTCAATTTTTTCTACAGCACAGACAGTAAGTAAGTTACCTAAAGCGATATAGGCATTGAGTTTTCCTATGTCTTGATGTTTTTCTGCCGTCATTTTACCAAAAGAATCTAATAAAAAGCTTCTAAATCCTGCAATGGATTCTTCTTCTATCTTACGCTCTTCTAATTGTTGATCAAAATTTGCATTGATGTCTTTTTCTGTTATTTGTTCTTGTATGCAAATGATTAATAAGTGAGAGGCGTCTGCTACTTGACGTTGGTTAAATGAGTGTGGAACTAAACTTTCCTTTATTTTTTGATTGGCTACAATTACTAATCGGATGGGTTGTAATCCATACGAAGTAGCAGTTAAGTTGAATGCCTTTTTTAAGATTTCAATTTGTTCCATTGAAAGTTTTTTTGAAGGATCAAATTTTTTGGTGGCATAGCGCCATTCTAAGCTTTTTATAATGTCCATAAATAGAAATATCTGTTTGTTAATATAATTGAGTAATACGGAGCTAACATTTTCCTGTAATACGCAATAGTTGTGAAGGCAAAAATATCTAAAAATTATTGATTTTAAATCCCATTCACTATTTTTTAATTTTTTGTATATTTAGAAAGAATCGAAAATAATGATGTAAAATAGAGAATATTACCTTTTTTTTATGTTGTTTGATTAGCTATGAAAAAGTAAATAGATAAAGAATGAAAGAAGCATTTTTACATTATATATGGAAGTATTCATTATTTAATAAAAAGGATCTTAAAACAACAGAGGGGAAGAAAGTGACCATTTTTTCTGTAGGAAAACAATTGCATACCTCTGGTCCTGATTTTTTTAATGCAAAATTGGAAATAGAAGGACAAGTTTGGGCAGGAAATGTCGAAATCCACGTACAAGCGTCAGATTGGTATTTGCACCATCACGAAACGGATGCTGCCTATGATTCTATTATTTTACATGTAGTTTGGGATTGTGATATTTCCGTGTTTAGAGGTGACAATTCAGAGGTTCCTACTATTGAGTTAAAGGGACTTGTTTCTAGGGAATTGTTAGATAATTATGAGCAAATGATACAGTCTTCCAAATGGATTCCATGCCAAGATGCTATAGGTTTTGTAGATGGTTTTTTATTGAAAAACTGGTTAGAGCGATTATATTTTGAGCGTCTAGAACAAAAATCAAAAAGCATTAAGAAGGTATTGCTTACTAGTAATTCTGATTGGGAAGCTGTTTTGTTTTTATTAATGGCAAAGAATTTTGGTTTAAATACAAATGGGGAGGCCATGTATGAATTGGCAACATCTATCGGTTTTTCTGTTTTTCGTAAAGAGAGCGCAAATCCTCAGTCTTTGGAAGCATTGTTTCTTGGGCAAGCGAATGTGTTAAACGATGATTTAGAAGAAATTTATTATAAGGACTTACAGAATAACTACCTGTTTTTAAAAAATAAGTACCGACTTTCTCCGCTTATAGGGAAACCATTGGCGTTTTTTGGAATGCGCCCTTCGAATTTTCCTACGATAAGAATCTCGCAATTTTGTGCATTGTATCACTCCAAACGAAACTTGTTTGCGGCCTTAATGGAAGTTAAGGAGCTGGAACAATTTTATGAAATTCTTAGGGCAAACACCTCTGAATTTTGGGAAACTCATTATACTTTTGGGAATAAAGCTGTCAAAAAAAAGAAAAGATTGACAAAATCTTTTATGGACTTACTTATCATCAATACTATTATCCCCATAAAAATGAGTTATTTACAACAAATAGGGACCTTTAATTCTGAAGAAATTGTACATATTATCTCTCAAATAAAACCAGAAAAAAATAGTATTATTTCAAAGTTTAAGGAATGTAAGTTGCAGGTAAATAACGCCTTAGTTTCTCAAGCTTATATTCAATTAAAGAAACACTATTGTACGCCTAAAAAATGCTTGGAATGTGCCGTAGGAAATGCACTATTAAAAATGTAAAATAAACATGGATTTTACAATTAGAATTGTTTAGTTTTGCGTTAAATAATTAACAAAAAACAAATAATTTGTGAAATTTTGACTGTAAATTACTGTATGTTCAGTTTTTGAGGGTCAAAATTGTATTTTTTATAAAATAGTAACAATGAAATTCTCTATTAAATTCCCAACTCCTTACACTGTTTTGATGATTGCAATAGCTATTAGTGCTTTGGCAACATGGTTATTACCGGCTGGTAGTTACGACAGAATGACTTATAACACAACCGAAGATACATTTGAAATTCAATCTGTAGACTCAAGTAAAACAATTGATGCTAGTCAAGAATTTTTATCTGAAAATGGGATTATTATTCCGTTGGAAACGTTTAAGAGCGGAAAGATAAGTAAGCCTATTTCAATTCCTAATACTTACCAAGAGGTCAAGTCTAAAAAACAGGGGCTGTTGGATGTTTTATATGCTCCAATTAAAGGTATTTATGATTCTATTGATGTTATTTTATTTGTCCTTATAATTGGTGGATTTATTGGAGTTTTTAATAAGTCAGGAGCTTTTGATGAAGGTGTAGGACATTTATCAGTAAAATTAAAAGGACGTGAAAGTGTTTTAATCATTATTGTCACATCTTTAATTGCATTAGGAGGGACTACCTTTGGTTTAGCTGAAGAGACCTTAGCTTTTTATCCAATTTTAGTGCCCGTTTTTTTAGCCGCAGGTTATGATTTGGTGGTTCCGGTGGCTGTTATTTATATCGGTTCATCGTTAGGGACAATGGCTTCTACCGTAAATCCTTTTTCAACTATTATTGCCTCAGATGCAGCAGGGATTAATTGGACGGTTGGTTTGTCCAGTCGTGTAGCGATGCTTGTATTTGGAGCTGCCATGTGTATCTGGTACATCATGCGCTATGCAAATAAAGTTAAAAAAGATCCAACGAAGTCTTTATTATATGGGACTAAATTAGAAAATCCATTCGCAAAATCAGTGAAATCTGGAGGAGATGTTCCTGTGTTGACAAAAACATCTAGAGTGTTATTGATATTGTTTGCATTGACTTTTGTGATCATGATATATGGAGTATCGTTCCAAGGCTGGTGGTTTAAGGAAATGACAGCCTTGTTTTTAGTGGCATCCGTAGTGATGGCAGTATTACAGAAATTAGGAGAGCAAAATTTTATAAAATATTTTATCCAAGGATCTCGTGATTTGTTAGGAGTGTCTTTTATTATAGGAATCGCCAGAGGGGTGACTTTTGTTTTAAACGAAGGAATGATAGCAGATACTATTTTATATAATGCAACCAATTTGGTGGAAGGGATTCCTCCCATGTTGTTTTTACCTGTATTGATGGGGGTGTTTTTTGTGTTGACCTTATTTATCTCTTCATCCTCAGGTATGGCCGTAGTTACGATGCCTATCATGAGTTCTTTAGCGCCTGTTGTAGGAGTTCCGCCAGAAGAAATAGTAAATTCTTATTTATTTGGAATGGGGTTGATGAGTTTTATCACTCCTACGGGACTTATATTACCGTCTTTAGCCATGGTAAATGTGAATTATAATGTCTGGTTAAAGTTTGTGTGGCCTTTAATGGCAATGCTAGCGGTACTTGCCTTTCTTGTACTATGGGCTGGACTTTATTTTTAAATGCAAGGTTTTCTTGCAAAACAGCTATTAATTATTTGTAGCCATTTCCAGTAATTTAAGCGTTGTTTTCCAATTTCTGGTAGTGGCTATACAGTTGAGTTTCTTTTCGTAGCGCATATTGTTAAGTTTTGAAGCGCTGTACTTTACGTCGTAAAAAGTATAGATGTTTTTTTTACTGATATGGAATTTGTCGTTTGTTATGGTGCTTTTGGCAAAAGATTCGATACTGTTTGTGTTAATTTCTCCTTTTATATAAGAGATGTATAGTTTCGATATTTCATCTTTCGTTTCAGGTGGGAATGGGTTGCTTTTTATGATGTCTTCGAGTTCTTTTTTTCTAAGGACGATGATGGGGACATCTATACCAAAGGTATCTTTTACCAATTTTTCCAATTGATATGCCAATAAGTGAGGCGCTTTAATTATTGATTTAAAAACAACATTTCCAGATTGAATATAGGTTTGTGCTTCTTGGAATGGACTTTTTTGAAGTACTTCTTTTAGGGCGGCCATTTTAAGAATATTTTTTCCTCCTACGTTAATTCCTCTAAAGAGTGCAATGTATGTATTTAATTTCCCCATAAAGTAAAGTTAGTCAATTTTAAATTAAGGGAATGAACTTAAAAATTATCGAGCGTCAGTTGCATTAAGTCCTTATGTACAAAGGAGTAGTTGAGTTGCTTTTTTAGTTTCTTATTAGAAATTATTTTGACGGTGTTTTCTGATTCGTTGTCAAAATAGGGGGTGGTTTGATGCGTTAAGATCATCATTTTACTATAAAATTCACGTTTTGTGGGGTGAGAATCTGTACATGCGTTTAATACAGTATTCCATTTCTTTTGAAGGATGATTTGATGTATTATTTGAATACAATCATCTAAATGAATAAGGTTCACCACACTATCAGGCGCTTTTACTGAACGACCTTTTTTAAAGAAATTTCCAGGATTTCTTTTTGGTCCGATCAATCCTCCAAATCTAAGGATCGTGGTGTTAAAATGTTGGTTTTCTAAAAATAATTGTTCAATACTCGAAAGGAGGGTATTATTTGTATCGCAATGCTCTGAAATTGGAGATTGTTGAGCGTCATAAACGGATGTGGAACTAATAAAGAGTACATTCTTTACGGTTGACTTTTCGATATGTGAAATGAGATATTTAAACCCTTCTATGTCTTTTGAAGCAAGCGTGAGAATTAAAGTTTCTGACTTTAGAAAATCAGGGAGATTACCTTCCTTTTCTGAAATGTCCAGCTGGTGCGGCTTGATTCTAGATTGTTTTAAAAGTGTGACTCTTTCTTTAGAACGAGAAGATCCTTTCACATTGTAGTTCGCCGTGTGTAGGTACTTTGCAAGTGGGAGTCCGAGCCATCCACAGCCTAGTATACTTATTGAGTTGGTGTTCATTGTTTCTGATTCGTTTGTGTATTACAAGTGATTTATAGTAAGGCAATGTTTCTTTTTCTGTAATTATCTAGCTCAGAAGATAAAGGGGAGAGTTCGGTAACTAAGGTGTGAATAGCTCCAATTTCACATATTTTATATCTGTTAGTCGTATTTAACTTTTCAGAGATGGTGAGTAGAACCAGTTTTCGAGAAGCTTTTATCATTGATTTTTTTAATTGCGCTATTTCCCAGTCGATAGCTGTAATGCCTTCGTTTGGATCTAGATATCCTGTCCCTAAAAAGCAGATGTCAGCTTTTATTTCTGACAGTAAATTTAAAGAACTTCCGCCAGTTGCTAGTTGTGAGCCTCTAGAGAGTTTGCCGCCGATAAAAATAACATCATCATCTTTAGAAGCATTGTTTAATAGTTCAATAGCCATGGGTAGACTTGGGGTAAAAAAAGTGAGTCCTAAATTTTGAGGGAGTAGTTTGACCAATTCTAGATTAGTGGATCCTCCACTAATAAGTACAACATCTCCTTTGTTTATGAGAGAAATTCCTTTTTGTGCGATGGTAGATTTGTTGTCTAAATCATATACTTCCCGTTTTCTATCACTGTATATATTAAAACCATTGGAAACCGCTCCTCCATGAACTTTGACTAATTTTTTTAAATCATCGAGTTCCTTTACATCTCTTCTAGCAGTATCCATGGATACTTTTAATATGTCTGCTAAATCTGTTAGTAAAACTCTGTTGTGTAGGTTTACTTCGTTTAAAATGATCTGATGACGCTGTTTTTTGTTCAAAATAAAGTTCTTTGCGTTGTTTATGCTAATATATGCCATAATTTACAAATATTTTACCGTTTATGCATGAATTAGTTGCGTTTATTTCTTTTAATATTCGATTTTGCTGTTTTTAGAAGTAGTAGTTGCAGTATTTTTGCTGTTTTTTATTGCAAACTTCGAATATATTGCTAACTTCGTCGTTATTAACTCTTAATATTTAATCTTATGAAAAAAATGTATTACTTATTTACTGTCATGCTGATGGTTTGTTTTGCTCAGCATTCTTTTGGGCAAAGTAGCACCATTACAGGGACGGTAACAGAAAAAGGTAGTGGAATTTCACTTCCTGGTGTAAATGTTCTCATAAAAGGTACTAGCCAAGGTGTGGTTACGGACTTTGATGGAAAATTCACCATTAATAGTGAAAGCATAGAGAATGGACAGCTTGTGTTTAGTTTTCTTGGATACAAGACGAAAACGATTGCGTTGACTTCTACTAATAGTGTTGTGAACGTTCAGTTGGTTGAAGATCTTTTAGGTCTGGATGAAGTAATTATTACTGGTACTTCTGGAATTGCTACTAAAAAACAATTAGGAGCCGCTATTTCTACGGTAGGAGCTGGTGATTTAAGTGAGTCTAGAGCTGTAGTAAGTGTAGGGGAAGCGCTACAAGGACAAGTTGCTGGAGCACAAATTAGTAGGAATTCTGGAAATCCATCAGGAGGAATGTCAGTGAGATTGAGAGGAGCAAGTACCATTGCTGGTAGTTCGGAGCCTTTATATATAATAGATGGTGTTATTATGAATAACAGTTCTGCATCATTGATTAATTTAGGAGGGTATTCCCAAAATAGAATGGTGGATATCAATCCAAACGATATTGAGCGTATGGAAGTACTAAAAGGTGCTGCTGCTGCTGCTATCTACGGTTCTAGAGCAAGTAATGGTGTTATTCAAATTTTTACTAAAAAAGGAAAAACAGGCGCTCCTAAAATAACATATACAACAAGTGTTAATATGAGTAGTTTAAGAAAACAACTTCCTTATAACGATGCTCAGTTAACATGGGATGGAGATACTGCTGTACCTGCTACAAGATATAATTATCAAGATGATATTTTTGAAACAGGGACTGGGTATGAAAATGCTATTAACATTACTGGAGGTACTGATAAAACAAAATATTCTTTTTCTGGATCTCAATATAAAAATGGAGGAATTGTAAAGAACACTGATTTTAACCGTAAAACCTTGCGTTTGAGATTGGATCAGGAAATTAATGATTGGTTATCTATCTCTGGAGGTTCTTTTGTTTCTTTTAATAAGAGTAATGATATGCCAAATGGGAAAGATTATGGACCTATTACCAGTGTTATTTTTGCTGATAATACTAGTAATCCTGCTCCTGACGAATTTGGGAATTATCCAAATATAGGATGGATGGCTAACCCAATTGAAGCCATTGATAGAATAAGAGCTACGACTCAAAATATGAGATCTATTAGTGATATTCAGTTAAAGTTGACTCCATTTGAAGGGTTTAGGTTAAATTATACTTTTGGTTATGATCATTCAAGCTCTGAAGGTCTCTTGTATATTCCAAATGGTTTTAATACAAAATCAAATGGATTATCTCAGAAAGCTACTGTAAATATGGATATGGTGAATAGCGATATTACTGCGAGTTATCAATTTGATATTACAGAGGATTTAAAATCTACAACAGGTATTGGGTATAGTTATCAATACGAAGAACGTCAGTTGTTTAGAGTAGAAAATGATAAAGTATTAGCAATTGATGGTATTATAGTTACCGATCCTACTGCTGCTTCTGGAGGAATTGACTCTAGATCTCAAGTCTCCTATTGGGGAGGGTTTTTACAACAAAGCTTTGGTTTTAAGGATAAGTTATTTTTAACATTAGCGGGTAGGGTAGATGGAGCCTCAACTTTTGGAGTAGATGAAAGACAACAGTTTTATCCTAAAGTGAGTTCATCTTATACTATTTCTGATGAAGATTTCTGGGATAATTCTTTAGGGAATACATTTGATTCATTTAAAATTAGAGCCGCATGGGGACAAGCGGGGAATTTAACTGCGATTCCTGCGTATAAAATATATACAAATTATGCGAGTTCTGAATATAATGGAAATATTGGGTTGGTTACCGAAAGCTCAAGAGGAAATGCTGTGGTAGCTCCAGAAAGACAAACGGAAACTGAAGTTGGATTTGATGCTTCTATGTTTGAGGGGCGATTAGGAATAGAGTTTTCTTATTACAATCAAAAAATTGAAGATCTTTTATTGGATAGATTACTAACACCTTCTACAGGATTTGGTTCAGAATATGCAAATGTTGCAAATATGACCAATAAAGGGTTTGAACTGTTATTACGAGGAACACCAATTAACAACGAAAACTTTAAATGGTCAGTGACAGGAACCTTAAGTCAAAATAGAAACCTTGTAACTGATGTTGCAAACTATCGTATTGGTATTGGAATGTTTGGAACTTCTGTAGTTCAAGACAATCAACCATTAGGAGTGTTTTATGGAACCTACTTTGCAACCGATGCCAATGGTAATAAATTATTAACTACTAGTGGAAATGTGCAAAAAGCGAAAGGACATTACGAAGGAAATACCCCAGTACAAGATTATGATGCGCAAGGACAGCCTACAGGAACTACACTAAAGAAAATTATAGGAGATCCAAACCCAGATTATACAGCATCGATTACCAATGAATTTGAATACAAAAACTTTGGATTTAGAATGCAGTGGGATATCTCTCAAGGAAATGAGGTGATGAGTTGGGATAAAAGAATGGCCTACTTATTTAAAGGAGGAAAGTTTACTGCCGATGAATTAAATGGAGTGGTACCAAAAGGTTCTTCTTCTGCAAACTTTGGAATTTTTGAATCTTTTATAGAAGATGGTTCGTATTTTAAATTAAGGGAAGTAGCTTTAAGTTATAATATGAAATTGGCTAAAAGTTACTTAGACAATGTTAAATTCACCTTGAGTGGAACTAATTTAATTTCCATTGATAATTACTACGGTTTTGATCCAGAAGTAAATACAGAAAGTCAATCCAATGGTTCTAGAGGACAGGATATGGCAAATGTGCCTATTCCACAGGTATTTAAGTTAGGTGTAATTTTTAACTTTTAATTTTAAAAAAGATGAAAAAAATAATATATATAGGTATCGCTGTTTTAAGCATTATTGCTTTTACGGCTTGTGAAACAGATTTTAATAATGAGAATAGACCTGCAGAAGACCAAGTACTAACTTCTAAGGTAGGATTGCTTTCAATTTCTGTTGGTATGACACAGCATTTTGCAACATCAACATTGAGTCCTGTTGTGGAAGTATCGGGTTTAAGTACACGAGAATTTGGGAACACGCTGACGTATGTAACCCCAGCAGAATTAGTGCTAGGAGGTACGTTATTAAATGGTGAAAATGCAGGTATTAATAGGTTATGGCCTCGATTACTGAAAGGGAAAGGGATGGCAGAATCTATTATTGCGAATGTAGAAAGTGTAGAAATGGATCCTGGAACCAAAGCTGGTTTGTCTGCGTATGCTAAATGGTTTAAAGCGATGACGCTTGGGTATTTAATTCAAAACTTTGAACAAGCCCCTATACACAATAGTGTGGATGGACAAGCTGTGTTTAGTTCAAGAGCCGATGTATTGGCAGCATGTATTAGTTTATTAGAAAGTGCTAAATCTGATATTGCAGCAAATCCGGCTTCAGACGAATTCTTAGCATATATTCCAGATTTAGATTTAGAGAACTTAATACATGCTTTTTTAGCAAGATATCATTTATTTGCTGGAAACTATGGAGATGCAATTACTGCCGCAAATAATGTGGATTTGGAAGTAACTTCTGAATGGATGTATGATGGTGTTTCTAATAAAAACCCTATTTGGAGTATTGCTGTAAATGAAAGTCCTGATACAAAACCTCAAGATAATTTTGGGCTAATTGGAGCAAATACTCCAGAAGTAGGAGACGGTAGAATAGATTTTTATTTGTCTTCAGTAGATGAATCAGAAACAGAGTTTGGAATGCATGATGTAGATAATGCACTTGGATTTTTTAGTACAGAATCTACTTCTATTCCTGTGTTTCTTCCTGGAGAAATGTTACTAATTATAGCGGAATCTTATGCTATGACGAATGATTTACCAAATGCTGTTAAATATATAGATATGGTGCGAGAAAAAACAGATGATGTTTATGATGTCAATGCTGGACTTGTAGCCTGGACAGGTGATGCGAGTGATAAAACAGCAATAATGAACGAAATTTTTAAAAATCGTGCTATAGAACTGTTCATGTCAGGAATGAGATTGGAAGATTCAAGGAGAATTCATCCAGATTTAACAATCCCAACAGCAGGAGACTATGTCATAGAACGTAATAGAAATTATTATCCTTACCCATATAATGAGCGTGAGAATAATCCGAACACTCCAGAAGACCCAGCCATTTAATACATAGAAATTCCCCATGCCTTAGCAAGGATGTTATTGAATCCCAAAGTGATTTGTATTGCTTTGGGACAATGACATAAATGTTGCTGCTTAAATGTAGTATAAAAGTTCCCTTTATTGAACTTAAAATCTACATCATTTTGAATCTTAATTTATAGCCATATTCTTTGTATCTAAAATTTATTCTAATCAATATGATAAATAAACCAACAACCGAACAACCATCTCATTATAATGATTTGGAAAAAATGACTACGAAGAACATATTAGAAAATATGAATAAAGAAGATTCATCCGTTCCAAAGATTATTGATAAAGAAATACCGAACATTCAAAAACTAATAGACGTTATTGTTCCTAAAATGAAAAAAGGAGGACGTCTTTTTTATATAGGTGCAGGAACTAGTGGTAGATTAGGAGTATTGGATGCTTCTGAATGCCCACCAACTTTCGGTGTTTCTCAGGACCTAGTAATTGGATTAATTGCGGGAGGAGACGGAGCACTAAGAAAAGCTGTAGAAAAGGCAGAAGATGATAAGAATTTGGCTTGGGAAGAGTTAAAAGAATATCAAATTTGCGAAAAAGATGTTTTAATTGGAATAGCTGCTTCTGGAACCACTCCGTATGTGATAGGAGGCTTGGAACAAGCCAATAAAAAAGGAATTGTTACTGCTTGTATTGTATGTAATCAAGGGAGTCCTGTAGCTAAAGAAGCAACCTATCCTATTGAACTTGTAGTAGGTCCAGAATTTTTGACCGGGAGTACTCGATTGAAAGCGGGAACGGCACAGAAATTGGTGCTAAATATGATCTCAACAGCGGTCATGATACAATTAGGTCGTGTAGTAGGAAACAAAATGATTCATATGCAATTATCCAATAATAAATTAGTGAATAGAGCCGTACGTATGATAATGGATGATTTAGATATGGACGAAAATAAAGCTAGTTTATTATTAGCTGAACATAAGAGTATAAAAAAAGTATTAGACGTATATAAACCCTTATCCAATGATTAAAAAAAACGTATTACCTATTATTTTGATGCTAGTTTTAGTGTCTTGTCAACAAAAAAAAGTAACATCTTCTGTTGTTCCTGTAAAAATAAATCACTCTAAAATATGGGTGGATAGTATTTATAATAATATGTCTTTAAAAGAAAAAGTAGGACAATTATTTATGGTGGCTGCATATTCTAATAGAGATGCAAAACACGTGTCAGATTTAAAGGAATTAGTGAAAGAACATGCCATTGGAGGTTTGTGCTTTTTCCAAGGAGGTCCCGTAAGACAAGTCAACATGACCAATACTTTACAAGGTGTTTCAAAAGTGCCAATGCTTATAGGGATCGATGCAGAATGGGGGCTTAACATGCGTTTGGATAGCACACCAAGGTTTCCTTATAACATGACTTTAGGGGCTGTTTCTGACAATGGATTGATTCAGAAATTGGGAAAACAACAAGGAGAAAATTGTAGACGTATGGGAATACATATAAACTTTGCGCCTGTAGTAGATATTAATACAAACCCTAAAAATCCAATTATTGGAGTTCGTTCCTATGGTGAAGAAAAACAATTAGTCACTGATAAGGCATTGGCTTTTGTAAACGGATTAGAGTCGACAGGAGTGCTTGCCTGTGTGAAACATTTTCCAGGACATGGTGATACACATACGGATTCTCATAAAACATTACCAACCATTGGTTTTTCTGCTCAAAGAATTGATAGTGTCGAATTATATCCATTTAAAAAATTGTTTGATAACAAGGTAGGAAGCGTTATGGTGGCACATTTAAATGTTCCTAGTTTAGAAAAACAGGAAGGGGTGCCGTCGTCTTTATCGTATACGATTGTAACGGAGTTGTTACAAGAAAAATTGAATTATAAAGGATTGGTGATTACGGATGCCTTGAATATGAAAGGAGCGGCTAATTTTAAAAAACCTGGACATATTGATTTGGCAGCTTTTAAAGCAGGAAATGATATTTTGTTGTTTTCTGAAGATCCTGTAAAAGCAATTGAACTTATTGTAGAAGCGTTTGGAAAAGGAGAAATATCTGAAGAAAGATTGGCGCATTCGGTAAAGAAAATATTAACATCAAAATTCCAAGTGGGATTGAATGAATTTGTTCCTGTTGCTACGAATAACCTAGTAAAAGATTTAAATGAAGAATCTAACGATAAAATTAACGAAGCAATAAGTTCTAATGCCATTACTTTATTGAAAAATGATGATAATAACATACCTGTTGATGTAAGAGCAACCGGCAGAATTGCCTATGTTAAATTTGGTGATGGTGGAAATCATGTGTTTCTGACAGCACTTAATAAACACATAACAGTGGATGTTGTTCATGAAAAAAACATAGATGCATTGTTAAAAAAACTAAAAAACTATGATGACGTAATTATTTCATATCACAGAAAAAATTATAGATTAACAAAACAAATTCCAAATCAGATTGCGAATTGGATTCAAAAAATAGCCGCTGAAAATACCGTAACATTCGTTTCGTTTTCTAGTTTATATACGGTTTCTAACATTCCTTTTCAGCAGCTAGCGTCTGTTGTGATAGCCTATGAAAATAGTATCGATTTTCAAGAAACTGCAGCTGCTATAATTTTGGGGCACAAGAAACCTAAAGGTAGATTACCAGCCTCTATAAATAAAAAGCTCCTCCTGGGAGACGGAATTATAGAATAATAGTAGTGTCTAGGGCTACAGTTTGATTAGGGGTGTTATGTACACGTTATGTTTACTGATAGCTGTATAGTGTAAACTGCTTAAAACTTGCTAGTTGAGGTGTTGAATCTAATAGGAAGGTGTTTTTAAGTAACAACTATTTTGTAGCTATAATACAATGGTGAAAACGCTCAATTAATTGAGATATGGATTTGGGTTTATTTTTTATTTAAGAATAGGTGTTGAAGCTATAGTGTCAATAAAAATATTTTAATTGGTTAAATATCCTAAGTCATTGTCTAAATACAAGTTCTGTGTATTTAGGCAATGACTTAATGTTTTTATAAGTGTTAGTTATTGACAATAAACTGTTCTATACGAGCCTTTAATTTTGCGTTTTCGTGGACAGAAAAGATCCGTTTTCTACTTATCTCATTTTTAATAAAGGTAAGTTCTTTTATTTTGATTAGGTGGTTTAAAGATCTATTTAATATGTTTTTAGGAAGTCCTGTTGTTTTTCTAATTTCAAAAAAAGTGTGGGCGGACAGATTTTTGTGGTAAAACAGGTTAAGAATAGCAGATTCTATATCCGTGTATCCTTGTTGTTTAATGAAGGCGGTTAATTTTTCCATATATAATAGACGCGTTTATCCCATAGATATGTTCTATGAGTTGTGAATAAATAAAAAATTGTAATATACCCACAACAAAAATATAGATAATTTTTTAAGAAATCAAATTTTATTTATCCTCTTTGGATCGTAAAAGTACATCTTCTGGAAGTGCTTTTTTTGCTTTAGCTCCCATTGTTTTAATCTTTTGAATGCTTGAAATTAGATTACCACGTCCTTCGGATAACTTGTTTATTGCCTTGCTGTAATCTACTTTTGCACCATCTAGTTTTTTACCTATGTTAAGTAAATCTTGGTATAGCCCTTCAAATTTATCATATAATGCACCTGCTTGTCGTGCTATTTCTATAGCGTTTCGTTGTTGTTTTTCATTATTCCACATGCTATCGATTGTTCTTAAAGTAGCTAATAGCGTACTTGGAGTTACAATAACGATGTTTTTTTCGAATGCCTTATTGTATAGTTGCTCATCGGCATTAATCGCAACCGCAAAGGCAGGTTCTATAGGGACAAATAGTAATACAAAATCAGGAGATTCTATTTCGTAGAGTGTTTCATATTGTTTTGCACTCAACTGAGTTACATGGCGATGCAAAGAGAGTAAATGACTTTTTAAATAAGTACTCCTGTCTTCTTCTGTTTCTGCATTTACATATTGTTCATACGCAGTCAGAGAAACTTTGGAATCAATAATCATTTTTTTGTTGTCAGGGAGGTGAATTATCACATCGGGTCTCCGTCTAGATCTTTTGTCATCATCAACATTAAAACTTTTTTCTAATTCGTATTCTCTCCCTTTTTCAAGTCCGGATTTTTCTAATACACGTTCTAAGATCAATTCTCCCCAGTTCCCTTGTGTTTTAGAGTCTCCTTTCAATGCTCTAGTAAGGTTTAATGCCTCATTACTCATTTTTTTGTTTAATTCGGCTAAACCTATTATTTGTTGTCTTAACGCTGCATGCCGGTCTATAGATTCTTTATGAGTGTCCTCTACTTTCTTTTCAAAATGATGAATTTTCTCTTGTAAGGGAGCTAAGATAGATTGTATGTTTTCTTGATTTTTTGCGGTAAATTTAGAAGACTTTTCTTCTAGTATTTTGGAAGCAAGAATCTCAAAATCTTTGGTAAATTTTTCTTGCAATTCCTTCACTTCTATTTTGTTGGTCTCTAATTTTTCGCGTAAGTTCTTTAATTCTTCGTTTTTAATCACGCATTCTATTTCAAATTGCTTTTTTAAGGTGGCTTCGTTGTCTTTTTCAAAAGAGATGCTTCTAATCAATTCTTTGGAGGAATCTTGTTCTCTATTCAAGGTTTTTACCTGTTCCTTAAAGCTGATAAGTTGTTTGTTTAATTTATTGCTTGTCATCAATTGTCCAACAATAAAGCCGAATAGCAAGCCTAAACTACCAATAATAATTAAAAGTATTTCGTGATTCATAAGGTTTTAATTAGGGGATAAAAATAAGATTTTTATATTTGCGGAAATATCAATTCCTCATATTTAATATTATGCAACAATTTGCAAAGTTTGTTTTTCTTCGTCTTTGGGGGTGGAAAATCGAAAATACAGTTCCTCATCACATTAAAAAATGTGTGATTATAGCCGCTCCTCATACGAGTTGGCAAGATTTTCCTGTGGGTATATTTACAAAATGGGTTTGTGGTTTTCCTGCAAATTTTATAGGAAAAGCATCTATTTTTAAACCTCCTTTTGGATTTATTTTCAGAGCACTTGGGGGAACTCCTGTAGATAGGTCTAAAAGTGCGAATAGGGTAGATGCAATTGTAGAAATTTTCAATTCAAAAGAGCAATTTATTTTAGCTTTAGCTCCTGAAGGAACACGAAAAAAAGTGGACAAATGGAAAACAGGTTTCTATTATATTGCCAAAGGAGCAAATGTTCCTTTAATAATGATAGGCTTGGATTTTGAACATAAAAAAGTAATTATTTCAGAACCGTATATGATAACGGATGATAAAGAAAAAGATTTTAGTGTGTTTTATAGTTTTTTCAAGAATATGAAAGGAAAACATCCTGAGAGGTTTTAGTAAAAACGAAAAAAAGGTTTTAGAATGTCATTCTAAAACCTTTTTAACAACTATATGTTGACGAATTATCCTTTGTAGAAAGGTAATTTTATTACGGTTGCTTTCAATGTTTTTTTACGAACTTGAATTAACAACTCTGTGTCTTTTTTAGTGTTTCCTTTTTTTACATAACCCATTCCAATTCCTTTCTTTAAGGAAGGAGACATGGTTCCAGAGGTTACCACTCCTATTTCTTCCCCATTTTCATTTAAGATAGGGTATCCTTGTCTAGGAATTCCTTTTTCGGTCAATTCAAAGGCAATCAGTCTGCGTGTAACACCTTCTTCTTTATGACGTTTAATTTCTTCTGAATTTACAAAGTCTTTTGTGAATTTTGTGATCCATCCTAATCCCGCTTCAATTGGAGAAGTAGTATCACTTAAGTCATTTCCGTATAAACAGAATCCCATTTCTAGTCGTAACGTATCACGAGCAGCCAATCCTATAGGTTTGATTCCAAAATCTTTTCCTGCCTCAAAAATAGCATTCCAAATAGTTACCGCATTTTTGTTTTTGAAGTATATCTCAAAACCTCCTGAACCTGTATAACCAGTTTTAGAAATAATAATATCATCCATACCAGCAAATTTTCCAATTTCAAAAGTATAATACACCATTTTGAAAAGGTTTACTGCTGTCAATTTTTGTAAAACTTCATCAGCATCTGGTCCTTGTACGGCTAACAATGAGTATTCATCAGAACGGTCTGTAATTTCCACACCCAAATCATTGTGCTGTGCAATCCAGTTCCAATCTTTTTCAATATTTGAAGCGTTAACAACCAATAAGTATTCATCTGATTTGATACGGTAGACTAATAAATCATCTACAATACCACCATCATTATTGGTCATACAGCTGTATTGAACTTTTCCATCAAAAAGAACAGAGGCATCATTGGTAGTGATTTTTTGAATCAACGCAAGTGCATTTTCTCCTTTTAAAAAGAATTCTCCCATATGAGAAACATCAAAAACCCCTACGCCATTACGCACTGTTTCGTGTTCAATATTAATACCTTCGTATTGTACGGGCATGTTATACCCAGCAAAAGGAACTATTTTGGCTCCCAATTCTATATGAATATCAGTTAAAGCTGTGTTTTTCATCTAATTTAGTTTTCCACAAATGTATTAAATATAGTTGAGAGTTTTTGTACTAACTTATCTTGTATTGATTGCAAAATACCATTTACAACCTCTTTTTCATTCTGCTTTAGATAGAATTATTTTTGGTGTATATTTGGAAATTATCAACTCTTTTAAGAAATGAAATATATTGTATCAATCTTATTGAATTTTACCTTTATTTATGGAATTATTGCTCAAAATCAATACAAACCAACAGATTATCTAAGTTCAGATTTTCATAAAGGAAGAAGAACTGCTTTACGTGAATTAATGCCTGAAAATAGTGTGGCAGTATTCTTTGCAAATGCCGTGAGAAACCGTTCGAATGATGTAGAATATAGATACCATCAAGATCCTGATTTTTATTATTTGACAGGCTATAAAGAGCCTCATACCATGTTGTTGATCTTTTCTGAACTGCAAACTATTAATGGTGCTAGTGTAAATGAATTGGTCATTGCTCAACAAAAAGATGCCCAAAATGAATTGTGGCTAGGTGAACGTTTAGGAATAAAGGGAGTTCAACAAGACCTTGGTTTTAGACTGGCACTATCTGGTTATGATTTTATTGATGGACTCGTGAGCTTCTCTACATTCGATAAAATACTGTTTAAAGCGTTTGATAATGATGTCAGAAATACACATGATGAAGTGGATTTATTCTCCTTAATAAGTGCATTTAAAAAACAGGTTAGATTAGAAAAAAACAACAGTTTAGATGCAGGAAAATCATTAAGTTCAACGCGTTTGGATACCCAATTGTTATTGGAGTTTATGGCGAGTTTAAGAGAAATAAAAACGGATGAAGAGTTGGTTTTATTGACAAAAGCAATTAAAATTTCAGCCTTTGGACAGGTAGAAATAATGAAAGCCATGCACGAGGGGATGACTGAAACCGAAATACAAGGAATCCATGAATTTGTGTATAAAAAATATGGCGCAGAGTATGAAGGCTATCCTTCTATAGTAGGGGCAGGAAATAATGGCTGTGTATTGCATTATATAGAAAATAATAAAACCAATATTAAAAATCAATTAGTATTGATGGATTTAGGGGCGGAATACCATGGATATACTGCGGATGTAACACGTACAATCCCTGCAAATGGAAAATTTTCGAAAGAACAAAAAATTATTTACGATCTAGTATTCAAAGCTCAAACAGCGGGAATTGCAAAAGTAAAAGTAGGCAATGCGTTTTCAACACCTGATAGCGCCGGAAGAGCTGTCATTGCAAAGGGATTAATGAAACTAGGAATTACAGAAAACAAAGAAGATTCTCGTCAATATTTTCCTCATGGTTCCTCGCATTATATAGGTTTGGATGTTCATGATACAGGAAATTTTGGAGCTTTTGTAGCAAACCAAGTGATTACCGTAGAACCAGGGATTTACATCCCTCATAATAGCCCTTGTGATCCAAAATGGTGGGGCATCGCTGTCCGTATAGAAGATGATATTTTAATTACAAAAAAAGGTCCTGTAAATTTATCAAAAGCGGCACCAAGATCATCTGAAGCAATTGAGGAAATGATGGCACAACCAAGTATATTGGATGAGTTTGTATTGCCAATATTAGATTAAAAACAAACCATATTTTACCACCCCAATTATCCATAGAGACGCAATGCTTTGCGTCTCATTTCACAACGAAACCACAACGGAACCATATAAAATTACAGATTAATTACACAGAAAATACGTCAGTATTTTCTGCAATCAAAGTCAGTAGAAACAGTAGGTGATCCATCATTTATACCTTGTTTTTTAAATATACACCCCAAAAAAAACACCCTGTTTCAAAATTTATTATTTTGAATGCAGGGTGTTTGTTGTTATTATAATCGTGGGGAGATGCAAGGCATTGCGTCGCTACCCTCGGACGGGTTGTTTGATTAAAAAATCTTTTAAATTTTGGTAACTACTAATGGTTGTCGCTACTTTTTCTTTGTCAATAACTTCCATAATTTGTGGAGGTAATGCTAATTTAATATCCAATACAGGTTCTACAACATCTGCAAATTTTATAGGATGTGCAGTTTCTAAAAACACCCCTTGTAAATTTTTGTCTTTGATGTATTTTTTGAGCCCCAAATACCCAACGGCTCCATGTGGATCTGCCACATAACCAGTGGTGTTATAGATTTTTTTCATTACTTCTCTTGTGCTATCATCATCAAAAGCATAGGAAGAAATGTGTTTACTCAATTGCTCAAAATCGTTTCCAAATATTTCTTGAATTCTAATAAAATTACTTGGGTTTCCTACGTCCATAGCATTGGAAATGGTTTGCTTGGAAGGCTTAGGTGTGTATTCTTTGGATTTGAAAAAGTTTGGAACTACATCATTTATGTTCGTTGAAGCTACAAATTGATGTACGGGTAAGCCCAGTTGTTGTGCCATCACTCCTGCGCAAATATTTCCAAAATTCCCACTTGGAACCGAAAATACCAATTCTTTTTTTGTGTGCTTTAATTGTTTGTAAGCAAAAAAGAAATAGAACATTTGTGGCAACCACCTGGCAACGTTAATTGAATTTGCGGAGGTCAATGTTCGTTCATCGGTAATTGTACTGTCTAAAAACGCCGTTTTTACCATTTCCTGACAGTCATCAAAAACACCGTCTACTTCCAAAGCAACAATGTTTTGACCTAAGGTAGTTAATTGTTTTTCTTGAACATCGCTCACTTTTCCTGAAGGGTATAAAATGACGACATCCACACCTTTTACACCTAAGAATCCATTCGCAACTGCCCCTCCGGTATCTCCAGAAGTAGCCACCAATACAGTAACATTTTGATCTTTTTTATCACGATTAAAATAGCCCAAACAACGCGCCATAAAACGTGCGCCTACATCTTTAAAAGCCATGGTAGGACCATGAAATAATTCCAACGCATAGATATTATCTTCCACTTTTACTACAGGGAATTCGAAGTCAATGGTTTCCTTAATGATGTCTTTTAAAATAGTTTCAGGAATCTCATCTCCTATAAATTGTTGAATTGCCTTAAATGCAATTTCTTCGTAAGAATAGTTTTCTATATTCTTGAAAAACTCGCTAGGAAGTGGCGTGATGTTTTCGGGAAAATACAAGCCTCTGTCAGGAGCAATTCCTTTGACTACAGCATCTTCAAAAGTACTTTTATTGTCTTTGTTATTTAAACTATAATAATTCATTTTCTTTCTTTTTTATAAAACTTTAATCCCTTGTTGATTGATTTTTGAGACATGAATGTCGAAATCAATACCAACATTTTCATAGACCGATTTCATGGAATCTGCCACCTTTTGTGCTGTCTCATTACCTTTACTTAAAGCAAAAATAGAAGGGCCAGATCCTGAAATACCACAACCTAAAGCTCCCGCTTTAATGGCATTGGCTTTTACGGCGTCAAAGGCAGGAATTAGAATTGAACGAATCGGTTCTACAATAGTGTCATGGAGCGATCGTCCTATTAAATCATAATCTTCTGTGTACAAACCGCTAATCAAACCACCGACATTGGCCCATTGAGTTATGGCGTCTTTTAAGGTGACATTGGATTTTAAAATTTCTCTTGCATCGGAAGTCTTTACCTCTATTTGAGGATGAATTACCGTAGCGTATAATTGGTCTGGAGTATTAATTTTAATCACTTCTAATGGATCCGTGCTACGTACTAATGTAAATCCGCCAAATAGGGCAGGAGCTACATTGTCAGCATGCGCTACACCACTAGCTAAGCGTTCTCCTTCCATAGCGAATTTTGTGAGTTGGGTAGTGTTAAAAGGTCTTCCTAATAACTCGTTCATGGCCCAAACAGCCCCAGCACTACTGGCGGCACTACTTCCAATTCCGCTTCCGGGTTTAATGTTTTTATAAATTTCAATCTCAAAACCACTGTCGGATTCCAATTCAGAAAGCAAGGCCAATCCAGCGACACCTGCTACATTTTTATGCGTTTCCAAAGGTAAATCTTGACCAATAATTTTAGTGATTTTAATTCCTTTTGTAGGTGTTTTCTTGATGATCATTTCATCTCCTACGGTATCTAAGGCAAGTCCTAGTACATCAAATCCACAAGACACATTTGCTATGGTAGCTGGAGCAAAAATTTTAATACTTTCCATCGTTTAGTTATTTCCTATTCTTATTATATCTGCAAATAATCCGGAGGCAGTTACATCGGCACCAGCACCAGCTCCTTTTACAATTAAAGGTTGTTGAGGGTATCTATCTGTAAAAAATAATACGATATTATCACTTCCATCCAAATTATAAAATGGATGATCTGCTGCTACAGATTGTAAACTTACATTGGCTTTTCCTTCCTTAAATTCTGCTACATATTTTAAGCGTTCACCTACAGAATTTGCGTTCTCAAATAATTGGTTGTAATGTGCAGGTTCTGTTTTTAGAGTTTCGTAAAAATCATCGATACTATCAGCTTCCTGTCCTTTTGGACCTAAAAACGAGTTGTTTTTAATGTCTGATAATTCCATTTGATGTCCTGACTCTCTGGCTAAAATTAATATTTTCCTAGCTACATCCACACCACTTAAATCAATACGAGGGTCCGGCTCAGTATATCCTTCTGCTCCTGCCTGTTTTACCACATCATAGAATGCTGCATCTGTATTGAAATTATTAAAAATAAAATTCAAACTTCCAGATAAAACAGCCTGTATTTTTTGAACTCTATCCCCAGAATCTATCAAATTATTTAAGGTATTGATTATAGGTAAACCCGCTCCTACATTGGTTTCAAATAAGAAAGGGGCATTGTATTTTTTAGAGAGTCGTTTTAAATTTTTATAATTGGTATAGTCAGATGAACAGGCAATTTTATTACAAGTTACTACGGCCACACTTTCTTTTAAAAACTGTTCATACACAGAGGATACAGTTTCGTTTGCGGTGTTGTCTACAAAGATGCTGTTTTGTAGGTTTAGTTCAGTCACTTTTGAATGGAAAGCTTCTAAACTAAAATCTACCGTGCTTTTTTTCAATTGTTGTTGCCATGTATTCAAGTCAATTCCATCATCATTAATAAGCATTTTTCGAGAATTTGCCATCCCGACGATACGAATATTCAATTGTAAATTCTCTAGCAAATAGCGGTGTTGTTGGGCTATTTGTTCAATCAATTTTCCTCCTACATTTCCAACTCCTACAACAAATAAGTTGAGTTGTTTGGTTTGGTTTTCAAAGAAGGTATTGTGTAAAGAATTCAATGCTTTTTTAATGTCTTTGTGTGCAATTACAGCCGAGATGTTTTTCTCAGAAGCACCTTGGGCAATCGCTCTTATGTTTACATTATTCTTTCCTAAAGTGCTGAACATTTTACCACTAATGCCTTGATGGTTTTTCATGTTATCACCCACTAATGCAATAATTGCATTGTCATTTTCAACTAATAAAGGTTTTACTTTATGTTGGGTAATTTCATGCTCAAAAGCTGTGTCAACTACTTTTTTTGCTTTTTCGGCATCATACGTATTAATAGAAAAACATATTGAATGTTCCGAGGAAGCTTGTGTAATGAGGGAAACGTTAATTTTATGTAAGAATAAAGCTTCGAATAGTCGGTTAGAAAAACCTGGAATGCCTATCATGCCACTTCCTTCCAAAGTGGCTATGCACATGTTTTCTATATGACTGATCCCTTTAATAGGATTGTTGTTTTTAGAGACTTTGGAAATAATAGTTCCGTCTTCCGAAGGAGCAAAAGTGTTTTTAATGCAGATAGGGATCTCCTTTTCCAATACTGGTTGAATGGTAGGTGGATACAATACCTTGGCACCAAAATGAGATAGTTCCATGGCCTCCTGATAGGAGATAGTTTGAATAGGAAAGGCTTGTTTTACCAAGTTTGGATTGGCCGTGTACATTCCACTTACATCAGTCCAAATTTCCAATGCACTGACATCTAAAGCAGCAGCTAATATTGCCGCCGTATAATCGGAACCTCCTCTTCCAAGAGTCGATACTTCTCCTTGTTCGGTGGCAGAAACAAAACCTGGTACCAACACTACGTCTGCGGATTCAGTATCAAAATACTGTCTTATTTTTGTGTTAGTAGCTTCAAATGCTACTGTTGCATTTCCAAAATTAGCATCGGTAACAATGAGTTCTTGTGCATTTTTACGTACCACATTTATATCCGTGGATTTCATTCCTTCTGCAATAATGAAAGAAGATAATAATTCTCCAAAACTTACAATTCTATCCGTAGTTTTATGCGTCAATTCATGAATTAAATACACGCCCTCTAAAATACTTTCTAGTTGGTTGAGCATTTTTTTTACTTGTCCTAAAACAGCACTTTGTGACTTTATAGGAATCAAGCTTCTGATGATATCTAAATGGATATTCTCAATCTTTTTTAAACTGTTAAGATAATCATCATTGCCTTTAGCGGCAGTGTGGGCTGTTTGTAATAGCAAGTCAGTTACTCCACCTACGGCAGATACTACAACCACTACTTTTTGTTTGTAAACGCTTTCTTTTACAATTTGTGTAACTCTTTGAATTCTTTCGGAAGACTTGACTGAGGAACCTCCAAATTTTAATACTTTCATATTTGATTTTTTATAAAAATAACTTATTGTGATGTGTTATTCCCTTGTTTTTATGAAAAAACGGAATTGTATGACGGACGAATATGTAAAAATGAAACCCCTACGGGGTAATTGTGCCAGTAATAATCATAGAAATACGCGTTACGCGAGTAACGATAGTAGTATTGATTGTATTTCTTTTAGTTGATTGCACGTAACAAATGTATAGTATTTTATGATACTACAATATTTTTAATTATTTTTTGTGATTATTTGTTTTTGAGGCTCGTTAAATTATGTTCTTGACTGTAATTGTGTGTTTTTTGTGGGGATTTACTAAGTAGTAGGGAAGGGTTCATTGAGATAGCTATAAATACCTACTTATTTAGATTTGTTGGATTGGTGTAAATCATCTTGTTATAAAAAATATCTTTTGTGGTTATTCTTTCAATTTCTTCATCTTTTTAAATAGCCAGATTTTACTTTTGGTTTATGAAGTTTTAGCGCTGACAATTTAAAAATTATAGATTGATCAAGTGTGTTGTAATTTATTACCTTTAGCCAAATTAAATTTTCTTTTATGGAATACGGATTTCTTTCAGTAATACCCCCAATTGTTGCTATTATTTTGGCATTAAGAACCAAACAGGTTTATATAGCCTTGTTATTTGGTATCTGGTTTTCTTGGTTAATTATTAAAGGATGGCATCCTTTAGAGGGGACTTTGGCCATGATTGAAGCCATGGTAAACGTTTTTCAGTCCAAAGGAAATACAAGAACAATTATGTTTAGTGCCTTGGTGGGAGCCCTGTTAATTTTTATTCAGTATTCTAGAGGAGTTGAAGGTTTTATAAATGTTATAAACAAAATATTGATAAAGCTTGAAACGAAGAAAAATGGCTATAGTAGAGTAATGGTGCAAATTTTAGCAGCAGTTACCGGTTTATTGTTGTTTGTAGAGACAAGTATTAGCTCTTTAACGGTGGGGACTTTATACAGACCCATTTTTGATAAATTAGGAATACCAAGAGAAAAGTTAGCGTATATAGCGGATTCTAGTTCTGCACCATCCTCTATTCTAATTCCTTTTAATGCCTGGGGGGCTTTTATTATGGGACTTTTATTAACGCAGGGAATAGACCAGCCTTTTTCGGTGATGATTGCCTCCATAAAATATAATTTTTATCCTTTATTGGCCATTTTAATTCTCTTCATCATTATTTTAACAAAAAAGGATTTTGGGCCGATGAAAAAGGCTGAAAAAAGAACCAAAGAAACGGGGGCATTAATGAACCCTAATTCTAAACCAATGGTTTCTGATGCCATTACTTCTTTTCCGCCAAAAGAGGGAATAGAAGCCAAAGCGTATAATATGATTGTTCCGCTTTTAGTAATGGTTTTTATGATGCCCATAAACTTAGTTTATACTGGTTGGGGTGCTGTAAAAGGGGCCACCTCATTTTTTAATCACGCTTCTGAAGCAATAGGGAAGGGCTCTGGCTCATCATCAGTTTTATACGCTGTAATTGCTGCCTTGTTAGTGGCTATGGTATTATATTTTGTTCAAGGGATTATGAAACCAAAAGAAGCGGTAAACCTAACTTTAAAAGGGATTAGCGAGTTAATGCCTTTGGCCTTATTAATGTTGTTGGCTTTTGCAATTGGTGATGCTTGTAAAGAATTAGAAACAGGGATTTACGTGGCAAATATTACTAAAGATTGGTTGTCTCCCGAATTATTACCCGCAGTGGTTTTTATGATTAGTTCTTTTATAGCATTTTCTACAGGAACCTCTTGGGGAACTTTTGCTATTATGTTGGCCATTTCGGTGCCAATGGCAAATATGCACGGTGCAGATATTACTATTGTTGTGGCAGCAACGTTGGGGGGAGGAATCTTTGGAGACCATTGTTCTCCAATTTCAGATACTTCAATTATCTCTTCTATGGCTTCTGCAAGTGATCATATAGATCATGTAAAAACACAATTGCCTTATGCTATAATTGGTGGAGTACTCACCACTATTTTGTATTTGTTTCTTGGATTTTTTGGATAGATGTTAGTTGAGCATCTTTACGGGGAGGACTCAGGAGACAGGAGCCAAGACATATGACTTCTCATTGTTGCGGATTGGATGTAGGAGCAGGAATTAAGACATAAGACTTGTTAGAAGTAGGGTTTTAGTCACTAGCCACAAACCACTAGTCACTAACTAAACACCAATCAGTCCTGTGTCCTGCATTAAATAGTCCTATGTCCTTTTCCAGTTATTCTTTCTTCTTTTTCTTACCAAAGAGTCCTCCTAAAATGTTTGTAGCAGCATCCTTTACAGCTTCTTTAGTAGGATCAACTTTTTTAGTGTCAGCACTGTCAGTTTTTGTCGAATCTATTTGTTTAGTGGTCGTTTTTCCTTTTAAAACATTATTTAATAAGCCAGACAAGGCACCTGTTCCTTTGTTTAGTAATTTGTCTTTTTGTACTTGAATTAATTGCGTTGTCAGATTTGCAACGGACTGTTTTAAGTCTGTTTTTATAGTAGGATTGCTAAACGATCCGCCGATGTTGGCCATTACAGGAACGGTAATGTTTTTAATGTCATCATCATTTAATTTTGATAAAAGACTACTTAGCTCATTGCCAAAATACTTAGCAGGTACATCAAAGGTAGCGGTGTAGCCTAAGGTATTATCAAAACCATGTCCACCTGCAATGTTTATATTGATGTCTTGGTAAGCGATAGTAAACGGTTTGATTTGAACCGCTCCATTTTCAAAAGTTAAAAGTGTTTTTAAATGTTCTAAGTCTAATTTTTCTAAATTAATAAACGGTAGTTTTTCGTTTAGTAAGTTAAAAGCAGCACCTTCTTTTGGAGCAATTTTAGTGGTCAATACTTCCGCTAACGCATTTCCATTCAATGTACTTAAGTCAGGAGAAAACTCTTTGTCTAAGCTTCCTTTTAGTTTTAAATTGGTATTGAATTTTCCATGCATCATGTCCGCAATAGGGGCAATACTGGTAAGCATATCCATTCCTTTAAAGGATTGTCCAATGTCAAATTCATCAATTTCCAAGTCGAGATTAAATGTAGGAACTTCTGTTTTTGTGGATACCGTTCCATTTACAATCATTGATCCGTCAAAGGTGTTGGTTTTTAAATTTTGTAGACTTACAGCTTCATTTTTAATGACTAAATCACCTTTTACAGCTGTTAAAACTAAATTATCATATAAGACAGTTTTCGCATCGGCGGAAATGGTGGCGTCTATAAAAGCAGGGATTTTTAATACTTCTCCTTCGGTAGATTCCTTTTGAGTGTTTTCAGTTTCGCTGGTATTGTCTACCATAAAATCACTGACGTTGAATAAAGTTGAATTCACGTTGAAATTCCCTTTTAAATCTTTTTTACTGAATAAGAAACCAACTAGGTTTTCAATAGTTCCTGTTGCTTGGATATCACTTTTACCACTGGTAGCATCAAATTTTTCTAAGATAACTCTTCTCGGGTTAAAGGTGATGTCTGCCTTGGAAATATGTATTGGATTTACAATGTCCTTGGAAGAAAATTCAAAATCAGAAATACTGAAATGTCCACTGTTTTTAATTTGATCGTATTTGTTGTTTTCTATGGCTTTTTGATTAAAATTGGTTTTCAAGTTGGCGGTAACAATTCCTTTTAACTCGTTTTCCAATGCTACAGGATATGCTTTTGAAATGTTTTCTAAATTTAAAGTCCCATCTAAAGAGGCATTTACCTGAGCGTTTGTAGTTAGATTTCTTATAGTTGCATTTCCGTTAAAAACATCCTCATCTATTTGTAAAGACAATTTTTTTATGGCTACATACGTGTCTTTTTCCAAGCCAGTGTTGTTGGCAATACGTGCATCTAATTGTATGTTTTCTACTTTTTTTGGTAAGTCTGGATATTTAAAAGAAGCATCATTAGACAATAGTTGAATGTCGAATTTTGGCACCGTTTTATCACTTAACATTCCTTTAGCAAAACCATTAATGGTAAAACTACCATTGGTGGCTATGTTTGCGATGTCTTTTGTGTATTGGGCAGGCAACAAAGCAATGAAGTTTTTAAAACTGGAACTTAACGTGTTGAATTTTAGATCAAACTCGTTTCCGGTTGCATGTTGTTGTACAAAACCATCAAATTTTAATTGCAATTGGTTGATAGAAAAAGTGTTTTCTAAAAAGGTGTATTTCTGAGCTGCTTGGTCTATTTCAAAAGTAGCATCCAAGGCTAATTGTTGTTTTTTTATATAATTTGAGCCTTCCATCTCTACTGAAACTAAGGCATCCGTATTGGTGATTAAGGTGATTAATTGATCAGATAAATCGCCAGAACCTGAATGGTTTAATTGATGAATTTGAGCGTTTAGCTGCCCAGGTTCATCTATATAATTGATGCGTGCATTGTTAATGGCATAATTAGCGATGGCAAACTGAAAACCTGTACTTTCTGTATTCTTGTCGGTAGTTGTGGGATTATCACTTTCTTTGGTGATGTCAAAATTAACGGCACCATTTTTATTCGTAATTATATTAATCAGGGCATCCGTAATGCTAAACGAATTTATTTCAATAGCTTCTTCTGCAGATTTAAACAAACCCGTAAGTGGCATTTTTAAAGCGATTTCTTGGGCGTAAAATAAGGTGTCCCCCTCAAAGGGAGCCAGGTTTATAATACTCATATCTTCCAAAATAATACTCGCCTTCGGAAAGTTTTTAAGCAAACTAATATCCACATCAGAAAAATCTACGGAGGCATTTAAATTGTCATTGAGCTGTTTTTTAGCAATTTCAGCAAATTTATCTTTAAATAACACCGGCACTGCAATGGCTGCTATGATAAACAATATGACAACTATTCCGAAAATCTTGAATCCCTTTTTCATGCTAACTATTTTTATTGACAAAAATAGTTTATTTATAGGGGGTGGCTGTTAAGAATAGGCTAATATTTGAGTTTTGCTCGGGATGTGATTTTTTAATTACGGAGTGTTTGAACTGATGTGTATTAAATATTTGTGGAATGGCTAGTTTAGTGGTGCTGGGTCAAAGTTGAGAGACTTTTTGTAGCAAGGGAAGGATTTTTAATGCAAGTATTATTTATTCTTGTTAGGGTGTTGTCGCGTATCAAATATTCTAACGATATAAATTTTAGCGTTACCTATTCTGTAAGTTATTTTACAATGACGATAAATTAAGTTTCTGTACTCGTGTTTTAAATGTTTAAAAACAGGATCAACTGCCCCATATTCTGATAAGTCGGTTGTTATGTTTTCTAAAATCCCTGTGCTTTTACGTTGATTTGTAGTTATTTATATCACCTTTTTAGAACCATATAGGTTCCTGTTAAAAATAGTAATCTTTTTCAGGTCATTAATAGCTCTTGATGTCCACTTGACAGGCTTTATCATTATTTCCAGCTTTCAATCATTTCTTGAACCTCTGATTGACTATGTAAATTATTCCCTTTTATATCTTCTTCACCTTCTGCAATCATTTTATCTAAAAAACGTTGTTGCTTATAGGCTATAATATGATTGTACAAGTTCTTTAAAGAACGATCATCTTCACTTTGTATAAGTGCTAACATTTCTTGACGTAATTCTAATGAACTCATAAGTATTGTTTTTGTAAAGACACAAAAAATCTTAAAAAACTGTATCGCATGTGTTTTTTTTGAAACTTACATTTGTTTTGGTAATGAGTTTTAATTGAGGTTTTTAAAGTTGTTTGTTTACCTCAGGTAGCATATGTTGGTATCGTGTGTCCGCAGTAGTTTAAAAAGAATAATGTGATTTTTTTCACCTAATTAATGCTATAATAGAATATGAAAAACTGCAGGGGCTACTTGTATATGCCACACGATAAAACTATTCTCATTGGCGATAGCGAGTAATTGTACGGTAGCGCTGTGGCTCAAAGTCGGGAGACTTTGCGCAGCGGAGGCTTTGTGTAGCCTACCTGTTAAATTTTCTTCCATCATTATTGTACTAAATCGGACTCTTGTATTGTGTCATACTTTTTGAAATAATGATACAAATAATAAATAGCAAGGATTAAACTTATAAATAAAACAGGGAGAATTATGTAGGTATATTCACCGTATAGGTATTGGATGGATGTTTCTTGGAAAACTATTGTGTTTACAGAGGCAAAATAGTAACAGACTGTAATGATTGTTATATTGTAAGTGAAATGCATTAAAATAGTTGTAATGACAGAATTTGTCTTGTAAAAGATCCAACCAAGAAATAATCCGTCAATTAGTGTAGTAGGGAATTTCATTAGATCAATAGGACTAAAATGTGGTATTGCGAAAAGGAAAGCAGAGATAATAATTGCTTTTTTTACATTGTATTTGTTTAGAAGCCCCTTTAAAATGATTCCTCTAAACACTAATTCTTCAAAAATAGGAGCAAAGATTAATCCTTCTGTAATATTATCAATTGGAATATCTGGTTTTCCAATAATGGATTTTAGAGCCTGTTTAGATAGGGTTAAGTAATTTATAGGAAAGTAAAAACAGGTAATAAGTAAAAATACAATTATTACAACTAAAATCATCAAGTTTAGCTTCGGTCTCACTAAATTCAGAACATATTTTTTTTTTAATAATTTTAATGTAATTCTCACCATTATATATGCCAAGGGAAATATAATTACATATAGTAGTGCGTTGTTAAGATCTTTTCTGTCTAGAATAGGGTATTGGTCAAATAGAATTATACCACAACTAAGGGTGAATAGAAAAACAATTGCAAGAATAATTGTTTGTAATACCGTGATTGAATATTGTTTGTTTGTCATAATTTATAGGAAAAGTACTACCCACAAATTATTTATGTAGATAGCACTAATTTATTTATCTTTTTAAAATCCGTGGCTACTAGTACTACAGTTATATGCGTGCCAATAAAATGCTAAAGCACTTGCAGTTCCAGTCATTCCTCTATTTGGATATGAGCAGCCAGTAACAACAACTGCTTCTTGAGAAGGATCCCAATCATCCCAAAAATCATCATGTCCACCTTCAATTACTTTAATCTCTTTAGCGTCCATCTCCTGAACCCCATACTTTTCTAAATTTTTCATAAATATAATTTTTAAAAATTACTAATTTGTTACCATCTAATAAAAATGCGTCCATTTATTTTTTGTTGAGTGGGCTAATTTAGAGATGCTCACTGCCAAAACCTGTCAGTTTGTTAGGTGTTGTGGCGTTTGTCATTTAAAATGGGATGGTGCTGTGTATCCAGTTTCTATAAACAGTAAGGCGAATTGATGTGAAAAGGAAAGGGCGGAGGTGCGTTTAACTTACGAGTAATACTTGCTTTTTATGGGATAGCAATGGTTTTAACTCTCAGTCAAGAGACTTTGCGCAGCGGGGGAGCTGTGCTTTTAATATAGGTTACTTGCTACAATTATAGTGCAATTGTATATCATATGAGAAAAAATAGCGTATTTAAAGCCAATGTGGATTCTAATCAGTCCAAATAGGATAGAGGAAAAAAAAGTTAAACATGTGAAAATTACAATTACCTCAATGGTGTCATTAGAAAAATTATAAATATGGCATATTGAAAATAAAACGGTCAATACCCAAAATGTGTATTGTTTATATTTCACAAGGCGTTTGGAAATATATTTATTTACTTTGTTACTGTTTAAAAAAAATATAAGATATATGATAATACATGTAAAGATACCTAAACTAGAAAATTTACTGACTATTAATACAGTAAATGGAATAGTTAAGAAAAAAATAACCGCAATTTTATTTCTTCCTAATAGGATTGGGTAACGGAATAAGAATTCTTCAACGATAGGGTACAAAAGCCCTATTAGCAAAAGTTGTGATATTAAATTGAGGCTAAATAAAGCTTCTATGTTTTCATTCTTATCGATGTTAAAAAACTGTTCAGTTAACAAATATATTGTAATGTTAACAGTTATATTTAGTAGTGTGATAATTAAGAACCATTTTGTCTTTGATTTAAATACATTTTGATAAATGAACGGATTTAATAATTTACGTATGTTTCTCATAATTTGATTCTTCTTTTTATGATTGGAACAAGAAAATCGACAATAATAATATACAAAAGAGCACTATAAATAATGGTTTTATTGTACGGTATTTCTACATGACAAATGCTGCAAATAGCAATCATGGTTATAATGAAATAGATTGAAAATTTAAACATAGTATAGAAAATGAAGGTGCTATAAATTAACACCTTCTTTTTTTTTGTTAGATTGGGAGTGTATTTTAAACCCTGCCTGCTGGTTTTTTAATGCATGTCGTAAGATGCAACATATACTCCTCCTTGATTTATATATGTTCCACTATGTCCTTTGCATCCACTTGCTTCATGCGCAGCGGCAACAGCAAGGATAATTCTTCTAACTAGAGGCCAAAATCCACCACCTGTACTTTTAGTTTCTTTAAAACTCATTTTAACCACCCCATAATTCTCTAAATTTTTCATAAATATAAAATTTTTAATTAATAATTTGTCATCATCCAATAAAATGCGTCCATTTATTTTTTGTTGATAGGGCTAAATTAAAGATGTTCACTGCCAAAACCTGTCAGTTTGTTCTGTAATGCAATAGTTGTGAAATTTGATTCTAAAATAGTGCTTCCTGCATATATAGTTTTAAGTTCTTTGTTTATCAGTACTTGCACGGACACATTCACTAATAAGTCAAAGTCCTCCGTATAATAATAGGAATTACTATTTCTAGAAAAATAAATGCTGGCATCTATCTCTTTTAAATATTCTATAATTCTGTAGAGTTCACGTTCACTAATATGTAGTTTAGTAGCAAACTCTTTTGGGTTTCCTGTATTATTTTGTGAAATTAACAGATGTGCTCTACGCAGTCGTTCTAGTTGTTTGAGTGTTTTCATCCTTCTATTTTTGATTTTTTCAAAAATAGAAGTGTTCACTCTAATTACATTGGAGTGGAGTGTAAAAGAAATTATTTTATTTTAAGTGGTTCTTGCCTTGAATCAAATACTTGTAAAATATGTATGTTATCGTTTCTTACCATATATACAATTTTAAAATGCTTGTAAATGGCTCTATATTGATTTGCTGCTAAATAAGCTTCAGATTGATGTAAAAAGTTAGGGCTAAGAGCATCTCCTGTTTTTTTGATGCCTTTTATAATGCTGTTTGCACCATAAATTGTATCTAAATTAATTAGATAAAAATCTCGGATTTTCTTTAAGTTGGCAACGGATCTTTTTGACCAAATTACTGCCACGATGCTATTTCTTGATCTAATTCTGTGGAAGTGAGGAAATCTCCGTTTTCTATTTCTTGGGCTGCTAGTAATAGTTCTTTTTGAAGATCGGATTTTGTTAATGGAATACCATCAATGGAATGAAGAACAATTTCTTTTTCCTTAGCCAATACAGCATTGAATTTTTCGATAACATCATCCTTTGCCCTAGTAAGGATATACTGGGCTAATTGTTCTCTTGTGAAATTGGATGTATCCATAGTATTGAATTAATAAGTTACAAATATACGGAAATGATATTAAAGGTTGGATTATTACATTTTACTGAACGTTCTCTTTTTCAGCTTATGAATTTAAGCAAGTAGATTTATTACAATAGGTACCCCTTCAACTCCTTACTTAGCTGATTTCTTTGCAAAGAAAAAACAGTTGCATTATTCTCTAATTCAGCTAGAATAACACATCCTTTTCTAGCAATTTCATGCCAATTATATTCTTTTTTGATTGCTGTCTGTTGGCTGTGTTTTATGAGCTCATTCAGAACTCCAACGAATTTCTCCATATGAATCTCTAGAATATTTTCTAATTTACTGAGCAAGGCAGCATCAGAAAGTGTTGTAATTTCTTGAAACGATAAATTCCAGTTTTCTTTGATGAAATCATCTGTTTCTTTGATGCTATATTCATTTAGAGAACATATATTATGAATTAGCTTGCTAAGGGAATTGGTGATTCGTTGTACTTCTCTTAGTATGAAATCGGCGTTTTGTTCTATTGCTTTTTTTATGGAAAGATAATGAATTTCATTGTTTTCGAAAAACTAAATATTGAGACTAGGTGTTTGATCGTAGTGCTGGGTCAACTGATTTTACACGAGGTTCCAGTTTCCACGGGAATGACATTCGGGCTGTGCTACTCAGACTGATGCTAGATATTTATAATACTCAGATAGGACTTGCATTTTAAGTATCACAATGCTAAGTCCTATGTCCTACATCAAATAGTCCTAAGTCAAAAAAATCACTACTTTTTCAAATAATCCTTAATCTTAAATACCCAAGCATCATTGCTTGGCATTTGGTTATACGAAATGGTATCCAAATAAATATGTAATTTATCATTTTTAAACTTCCATTTCAAATTACCTTCTCTTCCTAATAGTGTGATTACTGTGTTTTTTGCAGGTTTAGGAACATCCAAGACTAAGACTTCGTTTGTTGGCCACTCCAAAGAAATAGCGTATAAATTATTATTGTTGGTGGTGTAAGCGATATGTTGCAACATAGAACTGTAGGTTCCTGTTAGTCCTAGTTTACTGTGCTTGTCAGCAGTTAAACTAAATGCACTGGCAGGAATGGCTTCTTTTTCTTGATGCTTGCTTTTCCAAAATAAGTGGGCAAAAGCATTTTGTCTTGACTCAAAATAGTCCACTTTAATTGTGTGTTTCTTTCCTTTTTCTAAGAGGATGGTGTTTGTGGCTTTTTCTGTATTTACATTGTTCATCACATTGCCTTCAAACTCCTGATCTTTGTTTTTCCATTGGTTTAACACCAGTTTTCCATCAATAGTTACACGTATTCCGTCATCGGCCTTGGCTTCTAAGGTATAGGTCTCAGAAAATTCAGGAGTGATATACCCTTCCCATGTCACTTCAAAATGATCTTCTTTAATCGGTTTTAGGGCGGTGTTTCTTGCCCAATAAAAATTGATATTGGCATCAATTCTTGTTTTGGTGATTTTCTTTTCTTCTCCCATGGTAGTCCATGGTGTGGATGCGTAAATTGCTTCCTCGTTGGTTTTTATCCAGGCACCTAATTGAAGTAATCGTTCTTGTTGTAATAAGGGGATTTGTCCATCGGCTTTTGGCCCAACGTTTAGCGTAATTCCTCCTCCGTTTCCTACGGCTTTTGCAAAAAAGTGAATCAAATCCTTGGGGGTCATATAAGCATCCAATGCTTCGTTTCTGTTTAGTCCAAAAGAACGTCCTATTCCACGGCATTCTGCCCAAGGGCGGTCAGGACTACTGATACCCGCACTGTATTCGGGTGTTAAAAAACCGGTATCACTACCGCTTCCCCAGCGATTGTTTACAATGGCTTCCTCGCCAACAGTATTGTAATACCAAGAAATCAATTCTTTAGCATGCCAATCTTTGGCAGAATTATACCATTCTCCATCGGTAAAAACAACAGATGGTTTGTAGGTGCTTATCAAATCTTTAAATTGAGGAATCATTATGTTGTCTACATAGTTTCCTACATTTTCATGTGGATCGGTGTACCAGCGGTGTAATTTGTTATTCCATTCCGGAAGGGAGTAATACAAGCCCATTTTTAATCCTTTTTTACGTACAGCTTTGCTTAAATCACCAACTAAATCACGTTTTGGTCCCACATCTACCGAGTTCCACCCTGGTGCTTGTGCACTAGGCCAAAGGCAGTATCCATCGTGATGCTTGGATACAAATAATACGTATTTAGCTCCCGCTTTGTCAAATAAATCCGCCCAATCGTCTGGGTTAAATAATTCGGCCTTGAACAAAGGCGCAAAATCACGGTAGGTAAAATCTTTACCATAGTTTTTTTTCATAAAATTGGTGCGCAGAGAATCTTTCATTTGAAGTCCTCGTAAGTACCATTCGCCATAAGATTCTTTCCCTCCATAAGAAGGTACGGAATACAAACCCCAGTGGATAAAAATCCCGAGTTTGGCATCCTTAAACCATTGCGGGTATTCTCGTCCGTTGATGGATTCCCAAGTTGGTTCAATTTTTTCTTGTGCGAAAGAAGAACTTGCTATACATAAGGCGAATAGCAATAGATAGGTGTGCTTTTTAATCATTTTTGTGTAGTTAGACTGTAAATTTAATGAACTATTCTACGATGCACAAGAAAAGTAGGTAAACAGCAATGCATGTTTCCTGAATGCCTTTTTTATTAGGGAATAGGTGGGATAAATAAAAATCCCTGAAAGGAAAAGACCTTTCAGGGATTTTTATTTATAAAAGTATAGTTATTAGAAATTAAATTTTCCGTTGGTGTTTTTCCAATTCTCTTCGGCTATCAGACCGTTTTTTCGTCTCTGTCATCAATAACCAATCACTGTCCAACACTTTACTCAATTTCTCACCATTGGTGAGATGCCGAAGGAAACCTGACTTAGCTATTTAGAAAGCGAGTGTCTCCAACAACAAGCAACAAACAACAAGAAACAAACAACCAGTAACTAACAACCAGTAACTAAATTATTTCGTCGCAAACATCATGACATCTGCTTCGCTCACTTTTTTACCTCCTAATATTAATAAACGTTCCACAACGTTTCTTAATTCTCTAATGTTTCCAGTCCAGTCGTAGGCTTGTAATTTTTTTAGTGCATCTTCAGTAAATATTTTTTCAGCACTTCCTTGCTCCGTTGCTATTTGATGTGCAAAATATTTTACTAATAAAGGAATGTCTTCTCTACGGTCGTTTAATGCAGGAACATTTATTAGGATGACCGCCAATCGGTGGTATAAATCTTCTCTAAATCGTCCTTGTTCAATCTCGTGTGTCAAGTTTTTATTGGTTGCTGCTATCACCCGTACATTTACTTTAATGTCTTTGTCAGACCCTACACGTGATACGCGGCTTTCTTGAAGAGCTCGTAGTACTTTTGCTTGTGCTGAAAGACTCATATCTCCAATTTCATCTAGAAAAATAGTTCCTCCATTGGCAGCTTCAAATTTTCCTGCCCTGTCTTTATTAGCACCCGTAAACGAACCTTTGACATGCCCAAACAATTCACTTTCTATCAATTCGGAAGGAATAGCAGCACAGTTAACTTCAACCATAGGAGCTTTGGTACGGTCGCTTTTTTCGTGTAACCAATGTGCTACAATTTCTTTACCCGTTCCATTGGGACCAGTAATTAAGACTCTAGCATCGGTAGGGGCTACTTTTTCAATCATATCTTTTATATGAACAATAGCTTCACTCTCCCCAATCATTTGGTATTTTTTACTTACTTTTTTCTTGAGTCGTTTGTTTTCAACCACCAATTCTTTTCGGTCCAAGGCGTTTCGTACCGTGTTTAATAATCGGTTTAAATCGGGTGGTTTTGAGATATAATCAAAAGCTCCTAGACGCATGGTGTTTACTGCGGTATCCAAATCACCATGACCAGAAATCATCACAAAAGGAATTTCAGGTTTAATTTTTTTAATACGTTCTAATACTTCCACACCATCCATTTTTGGCATTTTAATATCACAAAGTACCAAGTCAAAATCATTTTTCGTGATCTTTTCTATACCATCCAGTCCATCGGTCGCTTCAGAAACCACATAGTCTTCATTTTCTTCAGAGATAATTTTAGTGAGTACTCTACGAATGGCAGCTTCGTCTTCGATAATTAATATATTGCTCATAGCTTTACTGAGATTTATTTTTTATTTCTTTTTAATACAATACCTATAGAGGCATACATCTTATTACTCAAATCATAAGAGAATAGCTCTTCGCTTTTGTTTCTTAAGCCAACTTTATTTGAAATAATATAACCAGATTTTAAACTTAGATGCCAGTTTTTATGTAATTTATGAGTGACACCTAAAGCAAAAGTATTCATAGAAATTGACATTTTATTGATGTCTTTTACTTGGAATGTTTTGTTTTTAAATTTAAAATTCTCTTCTCCATTGGTCATTTTTAAAGGAGATGATATATTGCCATAATACCCGTCTAACATAAATAATAATTGCATTTGTGTTTTAGACGTAATATTGTAATTAAACTTGGTCACTGGGAATCCAATGGCATAGTTCCATTTATCATTAACGGTTTTTTGATATAGAAAATAAGGCAATGGTGCTGGAATACCAAGCCTACTACTATACGATAAACCAAAAGATAGGCGACTATTATGGTCTGTAAAGTTTTTTACGACACCAATGGCACCTGTAAAATTAAAATCATCTATGCTTATGGATGATTTTAAGTTGGAGGCCACTGTAGGTTGCGCATTCATAGTAAATAACCACTGTTTATTAAGTGGTCTTATGTATGTGAGACCATATTTTATTTCGTGAAACTTATCTAAATCCTCCATTTCGAAAAAGTTTTTATCAGAAAAACTAAAATTGAGTTGTTGATACGAAATACGATGCAGCAAATAATTGTTGTTCTTCAATTTTGTGGCAAGAGTCAACCAAACCTGAGAACGATTAATGTCCAACTCCTTATTATTACCACCTAAAAAACTATAACTTATTCCTGCTAGTTCAGATTGCGCAATGCTTATAGAACTACTTAAAATTAAAAATAATACGACTATTTTTTTCATATATAATATACTCCTTCTGAACTCTTTTCTGAGTAACAGAAGGAGTCAATACTTATTTTAAAAATGTTAATATTTTAACCATTTGTATAAGTCCTTGTAACTAGGTTTTTTACCGTACATTAGAATTCCAACACGGTAAATCTTAGCAGCGAACCACACAATTCCGATGAATGTCACCAATAACAATGCCATAGATACTAGTAATTCCCACCATGGTACACCAAAAGGAATTCTCATTAACATGACAATAGGGGAGGTCAAAGGAAATATAGAAAATGCGACGGCTATAGTACCGTGTGGATTTTCGATCACTCCAAAACCAACATAAATGGCAATGATTAAAGGAAGCATCACCGGCATCATAAACTGTTGCGTATCTGTTTCACTGTCTACCGCTGCTCCTATGGCTGCATAAATAGAGCTATAGATAAGGTATCCTCCAAAAAAGTATACGATAAAAGATAAAAACAAGGTCATGAGTGGTAGGTTTTTTACTTCTAAAATCATGGCTTGAATATCACTACTGGCAGAATCTTGCATTTGCCCCATCATTTCTTGACTCGCTTCCATAGATGGAGAACTGCCCATTAAATCCACCCCGAAGAAAGCAGAAATAGCAATCATCAATAAACTTGCAGAGATGATCCAAATAATGAACTGTAGAATTCCTGCAAAAGCGTTTCCTAGAATTTTACCTAGCATGAGTTCAAAGGGTTTTACCGATGAAATAATAACTTCTATAATTCGGCTGGTCTTTTCTTCAATCACGCTACGCATTACAGAAGTACCATAAATAATAATGAACATAAAGATGAGGTATCCAAATACACCTCCAGCAATCATTTTTAAAACACTTCCCATTTTAGAGGATTTTTCACCTGCAAATGTCTCCGTGGCAATGGCTACATCCGTTTCTGCTCCTTTAATTTTTTTGATATCAAATTGAAGTTGTTCTATCTTTAAATCTCTGATTTTACGTTCAATCTTACGCTCTAAATCTTGAATCACATTCAAGTTAGGTGCATCTTCAGAATAAAAAGCAATCCCTTTGGACAAGTTGGCTAAGTCATCACTTTTTGGAATATGTACCAATCCATAATAGGATTCCAAGGTGATTTCTTTGGCTTTTTCAAAACCTAATTTTTCTAAATTGATGTATTTTGTAAGCTCACTGTCTTTAAATATAGCTTCTAGTTGATGTGATTCGTCAATATAGCTTATGGTTCTTATTTCTTCCGAGTTTTTAACGTTTAAGAAAACAATTAAAGCCATCATTCCTACCATAAGTAGTGGGCTTAAAATGGTCATGACTATAAAAGACTTATTTTTAACTTTTGCTAAAAATTCTCTTTTGATGATGAGTGATAATTTATCCATTATTTTGTACGGCTTTAATAAATAGGTCGCTTGCGCTTGGGATTATTTCTGTAAAATGAGTGACTTGAGCATGTTGATTTAAAAATTGTAACAGTTCTTTAGAAGTAGCTCCATTTTTTAGGGTGATGTTCAGCTTTAAGTCGTTTTCCAACGATTTAAATGAAGCAGGAGTAATCTCAAAATTGTTTTCTAGCTGCTCTTTTAAAGTTCCTTCGTTTTCCGATTGCAATCCTACTTGGAATGAATTGGTTTTAAATTCACGTTTAATATCATCTAGCTTCCCGTCTAAAATTTTATTAGATTTATCAATTAACGCGATATGGTCACATAATTCTTCTACAGATTCCATACGGTGTGTAGAGAAAATAACAGTAGCACCTTCGTCCTTTAATTGTAGGATTTCATCTTTAATCAAGTTGGCATTAATAGGGTCAAAACCACTAAAAGGTTCGTCAAAAATTAATAATTTAGGTTGGTGCATCACCGTTACAATAAACTGTACTTTTTGCGCCATTCCTTTGGAAAGCTCTTGTACTTTTTTATCCCACCAAGTACCAATGTCAAATTTATCAAACCAATATTTCAATCTTTTCTTGGCTTCTAATTTACTCATGCCTTTTAGTTGCGCAAGGTATATAGCCTGTTCACCTACCTTCATATTCTTATACAAACCACGTTCTTCTGGTAGATATCCTATTTGTGAAATATGTGCTGGCTTCAGAGGTTCTCCGTCTAATAAAATTTCTCCTTGGTCTTGCATTATAATTTGGTTAATAATGCGAATTAAGGTTGTTTTTCCGGCACCGTTAGGACCTAATAAGCCAAAAACACTTTGGTTAGGAATGGCTATAGATACATCGTTTAATGCTTTAAAATCGCCATAACTCTTACTTATATTTTTAACTTCTAATAAGTTATTCATAGTAAATTTTATTTTTGTCTTTCAAATATACATTTTTGCCTTATAACTGTTCTGTTTTTTCTATCTTTCATCTCAAAAAATTGAATTTTTTAAATATTGCTATGCATGCATAATATATTTTTGCTATATTTGGAACATGCAAAAAGACAAAACAATAGATCATGAATTGCGAGCCACTTGGCAAGCTATCGCAAAAATGTACAATGAAGAAGCTGCAAAACACAATAGTACCATGGCTACCGCCTTTGTACTTTTAAATATAGATTACGAAAACGGAACCCCTTCCACATCTCTAGGTCCACAAATGGGAATGGAGCCTACAAGCCTTTCTAGAATATTAAAAAATATGGAAAAGGAGGGCGCAATTTACCGAGAGCGTAATCCAGAAGATGGGCGCAGCGTATTGATAAAATTGACTGCTTTTGGAAAGGAGAAAAGGGAAGTTTCTAAGAAATTCGTCATACAGTTTAATGAACTAATTCTCGCAAATGTTACTGAAGAACAGTTGAAACATTTTTATGAGGTTACGGATATCATCAATAAACTTATCAATCAAAAACAAATATTTACCAAATAATCTAATTAACTAACTTTTATTTTTTATGAAAAAACGAAGTATTAAAAAAATAGCAATTATCGGATCTGGAATTATGGGCTCTGGTATTGCATGTCACTTCGCAAATATTGGCGTTCAAGTACTCTTATTAGATATAGTACCGCGCGAATTAAGTGAAGCTGATAAAGCAAAAGGCTTAACACTTGAAAGCAAAGTGGTTCGTAATAGTATTGTGAACAACAGCTTAAAAGCATCGTTAAAGTCAAAACCTTCTCCTATATATAACCAGAAATTTGCATCTCGCATTTCTACAGGGAACTTAGAGGACGATATTCAAAAAATTAAAGATGTTGATTGGATTTTAGAGGTTGTTGTAGAACGCTTGGATATTAAAAAACAAGTATTTGAAAACATAGAAAAATACCGCAAGCCTGGAACGTTGGTTACTTCGAACACTTCGGGAATTCCTATTAAGTTTATGAACGAGGGAAGAAGTGAGGATTTCCAAAAGCACTTTGCTGTGACTCACTTTTTTAACCCACCACGTTATTTAAAATTATTTGAAGTGGTACCAGGTCCTGCATGTTCGCAAGAGGTAACGGATTTTTTAATGATGTACGGTGAGAAATTCTTAGGAAAAACATCGGTATTAGCCAAGGATACTCCTGCATTTATAGGGAATAGAATTGGAGTTTTCGGAATTATGAGTTTGTTCCACCTTGTAAAAGAAATGGACTTAACAGTAGAGGAAGTAGATAAATTATCAGGGCCAGTCATTGGTCGTCCAAAATCTGCTACTTTCAGAACTTGTGATTTAGTAGGATTAGACACGTTGGTACATGTGGCCAATGGGGTTAAAGACAATTGTCCGAAGGATGAGTCTAAGGACTTGTTTAACCTACCGTCCTACATCGACACCATGATGGAAAATAAATGGTTGGGATCTAAAACGAAACAAGGTTTTTATAAAAAATCTGTAGATGAAAATGGAAAGAAAGCCATTTTGACCTTGGATTTAAATACCCTAGAATACCGCGCTAAAAAACGTGCGAAATTTGCCACTTTGGAAATGACAAAAACCATCGAAAAGGTGATTGATCGTTTTAAAGTATTAGTAAAAGGAAAAGACAAGGCAGGAGAGTTTTACCGTAAATCATTTGCTTCTTTGTTTCAGTACGCTTCCAATAGAATTCCAGAAATTTCTGACGAATTATACCGTTTAGACGATGCTATGAAAGCTGGTTTTGGATGGGAGCACGGACCTTTCCAAATTTGGGATGCCATAGGTGTTGAGAAAGGAATTAAAATGATGGAAGCCGAAGGTTACAAACCAAGCCAATGGGTATTGGACATGGTAGCTAGCGGTGTTACTAGTTTCTATGCGGTATGTGAAGGTAGCAAATACTACTACGAAATCGCGTCTAAAAAACAAGAGAAAATTCCAGGTCAGGATAGTTTTATCATTTTAGACAATATTCGTGAAGCAACAACTGTTTGGTCAAATGCAGATGCGTCTATCCAACATTTGGGAGATGGTGTATTGAATGTAGAATTCCAAAGTAAAATGAATACCCTTGGTGGTGGTGTTTTACAAGCTATTAATAAAGGAATAGACTTGGCAGAAACAGAATATGACGCGGTGATTTTAGGTAATCAAGCAGCAAACTTCTCTGTAGGTGCCAATTTAGCCATGGTATTTATGATGGCTGTAGAGCAGGAATATGACGAATTAAATTTCTCTGTAAAATATTTCCAAGATACCGTAATGCGTATGCGTTATTCTTCTTGTCCTACGATTGTAGCACCGCATGGTTATACATTTGGTGGCGCTTGTGAATTGAGTTTACATGCCGATAAAGTAGTAGCAGCAGCTGAAACATATATTGGATTGGTAGAATTTGGAGTAGGTATTATTCCGGGTGGAGCTGGTTCTAAAGAAATGGCGGTAAGAGCATCGGAAGGTGTATTAAAAGATGATGTAAAATTAAATAAGTTACGTGATTACTTTATCAATGTAGCCATGGCAAAAGTGGCAACATCTGCACACGAAGCATATGATTTAGGTTTCTTTAAAGAGCATAAAGATATTGTAGTGGTAAATAAAGAACGTCAGATTGCTACGGCAAAACGTCATGCTGTAACCATGCTAGAAGATGGATATAGCCAACCACCGTTAAAAGAGGTAATGGTATACGGTCAGCAAGCACTAGGGATGTTCTTGGTAGGTACAGACAGTTTAAAACACGGGAAATTTGCTTCTGAACACGATCAGAAAATAGCGAATAAATTAGGATATGTTATGGCAGGTGGAGATTTATCCGAACCAACCAAAGTGTCTGAAAAATATTTGCTAGATCTAGAAAGAGAAGCATTTATGAGTTTAATGACTGAACGCAAAACCCTAGAACGTATTGAACATATGTTGAAGACAGGGAAGCCGTTACGTAACTAATTAATACTAGACACAAGAAATAAGAAGCAGGACATAGGACATGGCAAGACATAATTTTAAGAAATTGCAAATTTGGATAGATAGTATGGAACTCATAAATGAGTCCTATACTTTGACGTCTACATTTCCAGATTTTGAGAGATTCGGTTTAAGAAGTCAAATGAATAGATGTGCTGTTTCTATAGCTTCCAATATTGCTGAAGGTAGCAGTAAAGGAACTAACAAACATTTTATAGTTTTTCTTGAAACCAGTTTGGGATCAGCTTATGAATGGGAAACGCAATTGATTGTAAGTTATAATCAAAAATACATCAGTAGGGATGAATTTTTTAGAATGGAAGAACAGATTCAGATCATTCAGAAAAAACGTCAAATTTCATAGAGAGAATCAGTCAATAAGTCCTGATTCCTGGCTCTTATGTCTAATAACAAACATCTAAACAAAAATGAAAACAGCATATATAGTACAAGGATATAGAACGGCAGTTGGAAAAGCGCCAAAAGGAGTTTTCCGATTTAAAAGACCTGACGAATTAGCAGCAGAAACCATTGAGCATTTATTAAAAGACGTGCCTCAATTGGATAAAACACGTATCGATGATGTGATGGTTGGAAATGCCATGCCAGAAGCGGAACAAGGATTAAATATGGGACGTTTGATCTCCTTAATGGGATTAAAAATAGAAGATGTTCCAGGAATGACAGTAAATAGATACTGTGCATCGGGATTGGAAACAATTTCCATTGCAGCTGCCAAAATTCAAGCAGGAATGGCGGATTGTATCATTGCAGGAGGTGCGGAAAGCATGAGTTATATTCCTATGGGAGGATACCGTCCAGTACCTAATTATAAATCGGCAAGCGAAGGACACGAAGATTATTATTGGGGAATGGGATTGACAGCCGAAGCGGTGGCACATCAGTTTAAAGTGTCTCGTGAAGATCAAGATCAGTTTGCCTACAACTCGCATATGAAAGCCTTGAAAGCACAAGCAGAAGGTACTTTTAAAGACGATATTGCACCGATTACAGTAGAGCAAATTTTTGTAGATGAAAATGATAAAAAACAACGTAAAGAATATATTGTTGATACCGATCAAGGACCTAGAAAAGGAACTTCTATAGAGGCATTGGCAAGACTTAGACCTGTATTTGAGCAAGGAGGAAGTGTAACCGCAGGGAACTCTTCTCAAATGAGTGACGGTGCTGCTTTTGTGTTGGTAATGAGTGAAGAAATGGTAAAAGAACTCAACCTAGAACCAGTCGCAAGAATGGTTTCTTATGCTGCAGTGGGATTAGATCCACGTATTATGGGAATGGGGCCAGTAAAAGCTATTCCAAAAGCATTAAAACAAGCAGGGTTGTCTCAAAGCGACATTGATTTATTTGAATTAAACGAAGCATTTGCTTCACAGTCGTTGGCAGTAATGCGCGAGTTGGATTTAAACCAAGAAATTGTAAATGTAAACGGTGGCGCCATTGCATTAGGACATCCATTAGGGTGTACTGGAGCAAAATTAACGGTTCAGTTGATTAATGAAATGCGACGAAAAAACAGTAAATACGGAGTTGTAACCATGTGCGTAGGTACAGGACAAGGAGCAGCTGGAGTCTATGAATTTTTAAAATAATAGGATCAGTCCTGGTCTCAAAAAAAAACTACAAAATGGAAACAGTAACTAATAACAATACAAAAATGGCAGCAATTAAGGGTGGTGAATTTGTCATCAAAGAAACAAAATGTGAGGATATCTTTATCACAGAAGAGTTTAGTGAGGAGCAACAAATGATGAAAGAATCGATCATCGAATTTATTGATCGTGAAGTTTGGCCTCATAAAGAACGTTTCGAAAACAAAGATTATGCATTTACTGCAGAGTTGATGAAAAAACTTGGAGACCTTGGTATGTTAGGTATTTCGGTGCCTGAGCAGTACGGAGGAATGGGAATGGGATTTGTTTCTACCATGCTTGTTTGTGATTATGTTTCGGGTTCTTCGGGATCTTTGGCTACAGCATATGGAGCACATACAGGAATTGGAACCATGCCTATTTTATTGTACGGAACAGAAGCGCAAAAGGAAAAATACATTCCTAATTTAGCTTCTGGGGAATGGATTGGAGCCTATTGTTTGACCGAGCCAGGTGCTGGTTCTGATGCCAATTCAGGAAAAACCAAAGCGGTATTGTCTGAAGATGGAAAAACATATAAAATCACGGGACAAAAAATGTGGATTTCCAATGCTGGTTTT
>Ga0209292_1000439_pt1 | contig 54160 bp, 47 predicted proteins | sample GOMGulsemesocosm_2_FD_184634 | JGI IMG/M metagenome (GOLD analysis project Ga0209292, IMG submission 184634) | Methane-oxidizing microbial communities from mesocosms in the Gulf of Mexico - GOM9C Gulf of Mexico (SPAdes) (version 2) | ecosystem: Environmental > Aquatic > Marine > Cold seeps... | reverse complement strand
GCTAAAGCTTAGGCCTGCGGCCATTAGGGCAATGGCTAGTTTGGTCTTTAAGGTTTTCATTTGCATAACTCCTTCATGCAGGGATATTAGTCCCGTATGTGTTGTGTTTATTTTTGTTATTATTTAACTGTTGTTTTTTCGTTTTGCTAATAACAACTAGCTTGCTAATTTGTTACGCAGGCCTTTAAATTCAGGCATTAACGAAACAAGGTGCTGGCTATACTCATGTTGTGGATTAGTAAATAACTCTTCCGTAGGGGCGACTTCAAGTAGCTTACCTTTTTGCATTACACCAACGCGATCACTTACTTGACGAATAACCGGTAAATCATGGCTAATGAACAACATTGTTAAATTAAGTTCGTCTTGTAAATCTTTAAGTAAGTTAAGAATTTGTGCCTGTACTGATACATCAAGTGCTGATGTTGGTTCATCACAAATTAATAAACGTGGGCGTGTTGCTAATGCGCGTGCAATCGAAATACGTTGACGTTGACCACCAGAGAATTCGTGTGGGTATTTAACCCCTGCCATTCTACCTAGTCCTACGTGATCCAGCAGATCATGGACAATTTGACGAATTTCAGTTTCAGATGATGCCAGTTTGTGGAAACGAATTGGTTCTGAAATGATATCAAAAACCTTCATTCTCGGATTCATCGAGGTATATGGATTTTGGAACACCATTTGCATTTGTCGACGAATAGGGCGACGTTCTTTTTCAGATTTTAATGCTGTTAAATCAATGCCTTCAAACGTGATGTTACCTTCGTTTGGTGCATAAAGGCCGGCGATAACACGTGCAATCGTTGATTTACCTGATCCCGATTCACCTACTAGACCAAATGTTTCCCCTTCATTAATTTCGAAGCTTACTTTGTTTGAGGCTTGTACGTATTCACGTTTGCTTTCAAAGAAAGAATCTTTCGTTACAAAACGCAGGCTTACATCGTTAACTGTTAGCAGTGGACCTGTGAATTCACGTTGATCTTCACTTTGACCTAACCAATGGTTTTTAATATCGATCTGCTTCATTTCTTCGGCTTCTTCGATATAGTTTACCAGCGGAAAACGATCTAACTTGATATCAGAGCGAGGAACCGCAGAAATAAGGCTGCGGGTATATTCATGCGAAGGTTCGCTAAGCACTTCCTTGGTTTGACCAAATTCAACAAGATCACCACGGTACATGACGGCAATTTTATCTGTTACATTTGATACAACGCCCATATCATGGGTAACCAGCATGCAGCCTACGTTCTTCTTGATACACAGATCACGAATTAGCGTTAGGATTTGATCTTGAATTGAAACATCAAGTGCAGTTGTTGGTTCATCGGCAATGATTAAATCGGGTTCACAAGACAATGCGATAGCGATAACCACTCGTTGTCTCATACCGCCTGAAAATTGATGCGGGTATTGTTTAATGCGTAATTCAGGCTCAGGAATACCCACTTGTTCCATTAGGGTAAGCGCCCGAGAGAAAGCTTCTTCTTTGCTTACATCAAGATTGGCTAGAATAGTTTCTGTAATTTGACGTTCGATAGTAAAAAGTGGATTTAGTGATGTCATTGGATCTTGGAAGATGAAACCGATTTTTGAGCCACGTACTTTACGCATCTCTTCAGGTGTTAAACCCGATATTTTTTCACCTTCAAGATATACTTCACCGCTAGCAATCACACCTGGAGGGCTTAATAAATCAATAACGGCATTACCCACGGTTGATTTACCTGCACCAGATTCGCCAACTACACCAACGATTTCACCGCGTTCGATTGAAAAAGACAATGATTTCACTGCTGCGTGAACACCATGTCGAGACGGATATTCGATGCGAAGATTTTTTACTTCTAATAAAGACATTACCAGACCCTTATAACTCGATGATTCCCCATCCAGTCTGAAAAATTGATTCCATTCATTATCAGCGGTACATGTCACTGATATGTTACGTGAGTATTAATCTGACAAAAAAACTGCGATAAAGCAACATAAAAGGTATAAAAATCTAGATTCCGTAACTTTTTTGCACTAAAACGCAGGTTATCCATAGTATTTTTAGATTTATCAAAAATAGTTACGCGCAGGTTTATAGATTTTTTACGTAAAATTAACTAAAAAGTAATACAGTTACTATTTTGTAACACTCTGAATTAGGGCTTGGTATATCCAGTTCATGACCGGACCACTGGCTTGATCGCGACGTTTAACTATGCCCATTTCAATCAATAAAGGGTCGGTGATATGGGCTGTGGATAATTCTAATAAAGCGTCTTTATACCAATGTATATTTGCAACATGTTCAGGTACTAACGCCCAGCCAATACCCCTGATAACTAATTCGGTAATGTAATAATAACTGTCGATATGCCAATGATTAGGTGAAATAGCCTTGGCTTGACTCATGCCCATACGATCACGAATGACTAATTGTCTAAATTGGTTCAATTGTTCGATTTTAGGTTCAGAGATCTTCGCCAAGGGGTGCTCAGGCGCCACGATTAAAGTTTGGCTAAATTTACCAATCGACATAAATTCGAGTGAGTCTAATAGTGTTTTTAAGTGGAATAAGATGCCAAGATCAGCCTTTTTTTCATCGACCCATTTAGCAATATCAGCCTGAGAACCACTGATAATGTTGATTTTTAATAGTGGGAACTGCTTGGCGATATCTTCAAATAAATGCTGGAACATCATAATCGGCGCCGCTTCATCCATGGCGATCGTTAGGCAAATTTCTTCACCGCCTGATACCGTTAATGCGCGAGACTGTAGACGCTGACATTGTTGTAGTACCGCTTCAGCTTCGGCATACATATCTTCACCTGCCAGTGTCAGTACCGGTAATCGAGCACTGCGGTCAAACAAGATTATATCAAGGTCGGTTTCTAAATTGGCTATCGCAGTACTGACTCTTGATTGTGCTTTACCCAAATGGCGAGCAGCGGCTGAAAATGAACCGAGTTTTACTGCGGTTACAAATGCTTCTAATTGATCAACTGTCCAATTCATCTTCTATCTCACTTTATCTGAGTGACTGCTAGGCAATTTATAATCTACATATTTCGGGTTTTATAAAGTATTTTATTTTGTGTAAATACATCTAGCTATCCGAAAATCGGATGGATGCTAACTTTCATCAATACCAAAAACAAGCATAATCCATAAAAATAAACGTATTCAATATGAAATAGAGGTTTTTGTGAGTGCATCGCCGTTACAACCAAGATCATTAGATCAAAACAAGACAGAGTTAGCATCGGATGCGGAGATTAAGCGTTCTTTTTGGCGTTATGCGATCCCGTCGATTGCCGCGATGTTGGTTAGCGGCCTTTATCAAATTATTGATGGTATTTTTGTCGGCCACTATGTGGGTGTCGAAGGACTTGCTGCGATTAATATGGCGTGGCCGATCACCTTTGTGGTGTCTGGGTTAGGCATCATGATTGGTATGGGCGGCGGCAGTTTAATTTCGATGAAACGTGGTGAACAAGAGCAAGCGTCTGCTCAGCAGGCTCTTAACGTCAGCTTTTTCTTGATGATAGTGTTTGCGATGCTTGCGACTGTTGGCTTGTTCTTATGGGGGGCTGATTTACTGCGTGTTCAAGGTGGCGAGGGCGCTATTTTCACCCTAGGTTTTGATTATGTGAACATCTTTGCCTATGGGACTATTGCTACGATCATGGCTGCGACCATTCCTATGTTAGTGCGCAATGATGAAAGCCCAAATGTGGCGACGGCATTAATGATCTTTGGCGCGCTGTTAAACATCGTGCTCGATTATGTGTTCATTGGTTTGTGGCAATGGCAACTTGAAGGCGCTGCACTGGCGACCATTATTGCTCAGTCCCTTGTTTCCATCATAGGTATTATTTATTTTCTTTCTAAGCACTCAAACTTAAAATTAGATAGTAGCTTGATTAAAGTTAACCCACGCATGATGAGTACGATTATTAGCTTAGGCGCGTCATCATTAGTGATGTATTTGTATACCAGTTTTGTGTTTGCACTGCATAACCGTTTATTCATGCAATACGGTACGTCTATGACAGTAGGTGCATTTGCTATTGTTGGTTACATTATGACGGTTTATTACTTGGTGGCAGAAGGCATCGCTGAAGGTATGCAACCACCGGTGAGTTATTACTTTGGTGCCCAACAGTTTGAGAACATCAAAAAAATGTTGCTAATGTCGATAAAAGTAACGGTTATTGCTGGCGTTGGCTTTATCGTCACTTTAAATATGATGCCGAATTTGGTGATAAGTTTATTCACCAGTGACTATTTCACCAGTGAGAGTGCAGAACTGATTGCAGCAGCCAAAAATGGTATTCATTTACATTTATTCGCGATGTTTTTAGACGGTATTATTGTTTTAGCATCGGTGTATTTTATGGCGATCGGTAAGGGCGCTAAAGCTTTGGCGATCTCGGTTGGTAATATGCTCATTCAATTACCATTTCTGTATTTCTTGCCACAATGGTTAGGGGTTGATGGTATTTGGTTAGCTTTACCATTATCTAATATCGCCTTGTTTGTTATTGTCGCGCCTTTAGTGTGGCACGACATAAAACAAAGAGAGCAAGAGCCTGTAATTGCTCCTTGTCGCTGTCTTAGTTAGTACTTTTCGTTACGGCTCTTAACTAATAGTCTTAGTTAGTTCTCCTTGTTTGTTTAAGGTATAGCGCTCAAGGTCTTTGGCTAAAAATAGGTTTTTACTATAAACAGTACGTGCTTCGTTTTCGATATCGACAATTGAGGGACTGCTGTTTATTGCGTCTTGATAGCGCGGACTGAAGTGGGTTAACACCAAATTATCCAGTCCCATATCATCGGCAAACAGAGCAACGAGTTTTGCATAACTGTGCTGTGGTCCTTTGCCTACTTTGATAGCGATGTCTTGGGTATAAGTGGCTTCATGCACTAATACGTTGGCTGATTTTGCGGTTTGGCTAAGCAATGACGGATCATCGTTATCACCGGAAATGATGATCTTTCGCGGATCTTGAATAGGCAACAAGTAATCTTGTGAACAAATCATACGGCCATCATCAAGCTGCACATCTACGCCTTGTTGCAGTTCGCCCCAAAGCTTGCCGCGGGGGATCTTGTCTTGTTCTAATTTCTCGACATCGAGTTTATTGCTTAGTCTGTTTTCACTGAAGCTATAAGCAACAGAAGGCACGCGATGCGAGAGCTCAATTGTTTCAATATCAAACTCAATGCCTAAGTCATCCAGAATGGTATCTGGCTTATCAATACATTTATACTTTAATTCATAATTTAAATTGAGATGCACAGCCGTTTGCATTAGTTTGATGAAGGTTTTAATTTCTGATGGCCCGACAATCCAAAGTGGTTCTGTCCTACCCTGCATTGCGGCACTGGCTAATAACCCGGGAAGACCATAACAATGATCACCATGGATGTGGGTAATAAAGATCGCCTGTAATTGTGTTAAAGACAGTTTGGTATATAAAAGCTGATGTTGCGTACCTTCTCCACAATCAACTAAGCACCACTTTTTGGAATTAACCCGGTGAATAGCCAGACCCGTTACATTACGGGTTTTGGTTGGCGTACCTGCTGATGTACCTAAAAATACGATTTCCATGATGTTCTACTTTTATGTTGTTATCGAGATTTCCAATGACTACTTTTTTAACCAAGGTTGCTGTGCAAAACGTTCTTTTAGTAATTGTAAAAAATGTGATGTTCTGGCAGAACGAGCACGGGAATCGGTACCTAACAAGGCTACAATATCGGCATTCGGTAAGCTGTAGTCTGGTAATAAGCGCACTAGTGCACCACTATTTAATTCAGGTTGTACATCCCATTCTGAGCGCATGATGATCCCATGACCTGCTATTGCCCAATTTTTAACAACGCTGCCTTCATTGCTGGTAAAGGTTGGAGTAATACGAATAGATTCTTGCTCTTCAGTACTATGATTATCACCATCACCATCACCACCAGTATGGGTGAAACGCCATAATGTTACATCTTCGCTGTTTTCTCGTAACGCAATGCAGGTATGCTCTTTCAGTTCTCGTGGCGACGCTGGGGTCCCTTTTTTGCTTAAATACTCAGGCGAGGCACACAGAAAACGTTGATTAGGTGCAAGCGTTGCCAGCTTTAATGTGGAGTCCCGTAATTCACCAATATAGATGATAATGTCCCATTTGTGGCTTTCTGCCCAGCTTGGTTTATCCGACAGCTCTAGCTCAACGCTTAGATTGGAATGTTGCTGTTGAAATTCGCCAACCAAGGGCGCGATGTGATCATTACCAAACCCCAAGGGTGCTAGTACTTTTAGTGTTCCATTGACTAGGTTCTTTTTACTGGCCATTAATGTTTGTAGTTCATCCATATCAGCAAGGATAGAACGAGCCTTACTCTGCAGTAAATAACCTTCTTCGGTCAGGCTTATACCACGAGCTTGGCGTTGTACCAGTTTAACGCTGACCTTGGACTCAATCGTTTGTAGTCGTTGAGTCACTGTCGGCGGCGTGACATTAAGCTTACGCGCAGCCGCAGTTAACGAGGGTTGAGTTGAGATGGCATAGAAAAAGCGCAAGTCTTCGCTGGTCAGCATTAAGTTCAAACCTAATATGATAGTTAGTAATCGTTAATATTATTCTAATTATCGATATATCACAATATGTGCATTACCAAGCAGGTAACCCTGTTGATAACCTAGTCGAGTGGGTATAAGGAGCGAGTACTGTGTTAATTAGAAAAACGACGTCAATTGGAAAATCTACGTCAATCACAACAAGCTTAGCAAAGATAGACACGCCTTTTTTGTTGGTCGATAAAGCCAAATTTGATACCAACGTTGCTTTCTTAAGAGCAAAGTTGGCCCCGCATCATGTGATATTAAGACCGCATTTAAAAACCGTTAAATCCATTGCAGGTGCCAAACATGTACTAGAGTGTTTTGATTCGCCAGCCACTGTTTCGACCGTTAAAGAAGCTGAAGCATTTGCAGATGCGGGTTATACCAATCTGCTCTATGCCGTTGGTATCGCTCCGCAAAAGTTACCTCGTATTCAAGCACTGCTTAATAAAGGCATCAATATCAGCATTTTGCTTGATAGTGTCGCCCAGGCTAAAGCGGTCGCGGAATTTTGTCAGGCTCAAAATATTAAGATCCCGACGTTATTGGAAATTGATTGCGATGGTCATCGCGGTGGTATCCAACCTGATGATACGCGTTTAGTCGAGATTGCAAAGATCTTGCATCAAGGTGGCGCCGAGTTACGTGGAGTACTGACACATGCGGGAGAATCTTATGACTGCATCAATAAAGCGGCGTTAGTCGCTGCGGCTGAAGGAGAACGTCATGCTGCGGTGGTTGCTGCCACTCAGTTATTCGCAAGTGGCCTACCTTGTCCTGTAGTGAGTGTTGGCTCAACTCCAACAGCTCATTTTGCCGAGAACTTAGATGGTGTAACCGAAGTTCGTGCGGGTGTGTATACCTTTTTTGATTTAGTGATGGCGGGCATTGGCGTTTGTAAGCCAGATGATATCGCGTTATCAGTTGTCACCAGCGTGATTGGTCATAACGAAGAGAAAGATTGGTTATTTATCGATGCGGGTTGGATGTCATTATCGCAAGACCGCGGTACGCAGTCACAAGTTCAAGATTGTTGTTATGGTCTAGTCTGCGATAGCGAAGGCAATATTATTCCCGGTTTACAGGTGATAGGGGCTAATCAAGAACATGGTATTATTGCTGCGGTTGGTAACGATATTGCTGCGGTTGGTAACGATATTGATGGCGCGAATGATAGCAGAAAATTATCCGATATAGCGGTGGGCGCGCAGTTACGTATTTTACCTAATCATGCTTGCGCAACAGCGGCTATGCACGCGGGTTATTACGTCGCAGATCCAGAGCAGGTTGAACTTGATTATTGGGCTCGAATTCAAGGCTGGTAGTAATACCTGTCACAGTAAATTTATAGGAATATTTAAACAATATGAAGTACATAAGTGAAGCATTATCGAGTCAATTAATTAGTCATGACCTAGCGTTTAACGCGGTATCTGCTGCATTTATTGCAGCGGGTGAACAAGCGAAATTATTCCCTGTGGTGATCGCAGAGGGGCACGCTGAAAATAGTATTTTTTCGCTTAAATCCGCCAACACCGCAGAACTCGTGGGTTGGAAGGCGGGGAGTTATTGGCCGGGTAATATCGCAAAAAACATGCCTTGTCATGCCTCGACGATCTTTTTATTAGATCAAGACACTGGGCGATTGGATGCTGTGATTGAAGGCAGTACTGTTAATGCTTACCGTACGGCAGCAGCGGATGCGGTGGCAGTATCGGTATTAGCACGTGAAGACGCGAGCCGTTTAGCTATTTTCGGCACGGGGCATCAGGCGTTTTATGAATGTGTTGCAGTTTGTCGGGTACGTGATATCCGTAGTGTACTGGTGGTTGGCCGTAATAATGATAAAGCACAGGCTATGGTTGAGAAACTAGCGGCTGTCGGTATTCATGCTCAAGTCTCAGGGGCTGAAGAAGCATGTCATGCTGCGGATATTATCATTACTGCGACGACTGCGCGTGAAGCTCTGTTTTCTGCTGAGTGGGTGCAAGCTGGCACGCATATCTCTGCAATGGGAGTTGATACCAAAGGTAAGCAAGAATTACCTCCGGCCTTGTTTGATAATGCTGATTTATATTGTGATTTTAGTTCACAGTCGGTAGTGATTGGCGAATTCCAGCACGGTGACAAAGACGTGGTTACTGACAAATTAACTATGATTGGCGAGGTGTTATCGGGACGTGCGCAAGGACGTGTTAATAATAGTGATATTACTATTTTTGATAGTTCGGGTATTGCGGTGCAGGACTTGTTTATAGGTCAGCACTTATTGAATGCAACGCTAGATGCTGGGCATGCTATCGAGTGCTGATATTGAAGGTTAGTTGATAAATATTAGGTATTAAAAAGGCGGGATGAATGCCCGCCTTGATGCTATTGATTGATAAGCAAGAAGCTTAAGTTCTCTTATTCAGCAAACGTCGATAAATGCTGTTTTACAGAATCAGATGCGAACGCATGTTCAATGCTGATCTTGTAAATATTGAAGTAGTCTTCACGGCTTAAGTTAAACTCTTCCATCACTTTGCGTACTTCATCTGTCATCGTGGTGTTTGATACAGTACGGTTATCAGTATTAATGGTGATTTGAATGCCGTCTTGGTAGAAAGCTTTAACAGGATGGCTTGCTATGCTTTCAACCGCTTTAGTCTGTACATTACTGCTCGGACAGGTTTCTAATGCTATGTTTTGGTTTTTAACCATCTCGTAGGCACCTTCATGGCCAGTAATGTGAATACCATGACCAATACGCTCTGCGCCTAATAATGATACGGCATCAAATACGTTTTGACCCACACCTTGTTCACCAGCATGAATAGTTACACGGTAACCTTTCTCAATAGCGTATTGTGCGTAAGGTACAAACTCAGCGCAGAAGCCAGGAGCTTCACCACCTGCTAGATCGAATGCAACAATACCGTCGTTTAAGTATTTAGCTGCCGTATCCAGTACTTCTTTAATTCTATCTTTTGGCATGTGGCGTAAGATAGATAAAATGTAGTTACCTTTGATATCATACATGGCTTCTGCACGTTTCATACCTGCAACAACACTATCAAATACTTGCTCAAGGGTTAGACCTTGCTCAAGGTGTAACATAGGACCAAAGCGTACTTCTAGGTATTTTACGTTTTCTTTTGCTGCATCTTCAAATACTTCAAAAGAGATGCGTTCGATACCATCTGCTGTTTGCATTACCGATAATGGCAAGTCAAAACGTTGTAGGTATTCCCCAAGATTTGGACATGTTTCAGGTGCGATCATCAATGTTCTGATCTCTTCAATGTCGTTACTTGGTAGGGTAATGTTTTGCTCACGCGCTAGATCTAAGATTGTTTCTGGGCGAACACTGCCGTCTAGGTGGCAATGTAAGTCAATCTTTGGCAAGTTAAAGTAATTCATGAGTCTCTACCTTTATTTTATTGTTTTAGGTTTTAAAGTTACAGACTTCATAATCAAGAATTTAAGGGTCTTGGTAGAAACTCCCAAACCATATTATTGGGATTATACGAAGTGATTTAATGGCGATTTAATGACATAGTTTAGCAGTATGGTTTAAACACTGCAATTCGTGGATGGTATCCTTTTAGCGCGGTCAATGTTGGTGTTATTATATTGATTAACGATAGTATTATGTAGTATTGAATAAGGCGTAGGATTTATTATGAAGATTCAAATATCAGCAAGCAATGCGCTGTGTAAATGGATGAAACTGGACTTAGCCAGAATAACCAGTGTCGACGGTAAACGTATTGGAACACAAACGCTCACGACTGATGCCGAGACGTTTGCCTGGCAGTGTCATGTCATTAAAAATAATGCTCAGTCTCACTACGGTACCGTTATAGCGGTTGAAGCCCGCAGCCGTTATGTGATGATCTTCCCTAATCTTGCGCCGCCAACCCAAGCTGAATTTGAAGAACTATTTTTAGGGCGATTATTTATTGAAATGGTCAATCTGATGCTGCACAGTGATTCGATTGAAGAGTCTGTTGCTGACATAGTTACCACGCAATTTACCAGAGAAACAGAGGTGTTTTGTTGGTTTAAAAATACTGACTTAAGTGTGAATGGTCATGTCAGCGATACAGATTCTTGGATCCGTCAAAGTGCGCAAGATAATGATGTAACGGCTTATAACGATGATGAAGCGTATGGTTTGTCCATGCACATTAATGAAATGCGTAAGCGCATTGCCAGCGAAGGGCGCAACAAGCGTTTTATTCCGGTCGCTCGTATGCTTGATGATGCTTTATTTCGTTTTGCCAAAGGCTTAGCCCGTGATAGCTATCCTGACACACCCAACGGTCATTTCCCCAGCCCTTATCCAAAACGTATTGAAAATAGTAAACAAGAGCCGAAAAAGATACCTGATAATGTGGTTTGTTTAACAAGTTTCCGTAAACAAAAATTGCAGTAATATATACTTAAGCTACTTCAAAATGCCTCCGTTAGATTTTAATAGCGATTGGTTTTTTCTTCATATTGGCAATGATAGCACCGGATAAAATCAATGCGAGTGCAATGATGATGTTAGCAGACCAAGCGTTAAAGCCTGCAAAGGCCAAAATGACAGATGAAATGAGTGGAGTGCTAAAACTTAATGACGCTAGCAATTGCTGATTACCTTTCTTTAGGGCTATGTCCCATAAATAAAAGGCGCCGCCGACAGGACCCAGTCCCAGCAATACTATTCCGCCCCATTCCGATAGGCTGAAACTCCAACTACTGGTTTCAAATTGCCAATGCGCGATTAATGCCAATAATGCAACTGCGGCAGATAACCAGCCTATGTCTTCAACATCGTTGTTTGATGTGGATAAAAACCATGAATAACTACCCCAAATAACGGCGCAGATAGCAGCAAGTAAATAACCAATACGGTATTCGTTATTTAATGTGAGCTCCCCATTACCAACAATAATGAAAGCGATACCGATAAAACCTAAACAGCCGCCGATAACTGCTCTTGAGCGAGTTTGTTTGTTCGCGACCAGTGTGGCTAATAATAATGGCCATAGATACACAATTAAACTGACCTCGATAACGGGGGCGAATTTAAGTGCCATGAAATAACAGAAGTGGAACCCAAACAATCCGATTATGCCCAGCAGCCACTGCTTTAAAGTTAACGATGGTTTGGTGAAAACGGGTTTTTTATTTGCAATTCGTTTGATAATGACAATGATTGCGGAGATAGTAAAACACAGTGAGAGTAATTGAAATGCAGGAATATTAGCAGTTATTGTGCCTAACAGCGCTAAAGTACCCCATAATCCAATTGCCATCAAACCGTATAATGTAGCCATAATTTATTATCCTTAAGTAATGTTGATGAGCGAATAATAAACCTTAAATAAAGGTGTTTGTTTGCTGAAAGGACGATTATATTGGCTGAAACGCTGCTTCTTTATTGATGAGTTGTAACGCTTTATTAAAACGGTTAATCGTTGTGAGGCTAAATTGGTGACTGCTTAACTAATAAGTGAATGCTTTGGGTGATTGACCAAAATAGCTTGAAAAACGTCGACTAAAGGCCGATAGGTCTTGGTAGCCAACTTGCTCTGCGACAATTCTAATAGGCAGGTCGGTATGTGCGAGCAATGCAGAGGCCTTTTCCATACGCAGTTGGGTAATGTATTTATGCGTGGTGATATTCATATTTTTCTTAAACAATTTTTTGTACTGGCTTGTGCTTAAACAAGAAATCTCAGCTAGCTGCTCGATGCTAAATAACACACTAATATCTTGTTTGATGAAGTGAATAACCTCAGCTATTCGAGGTTCAATACGTTCATTACATGCTTGCTGAGCAAGGAGTTGATAAAATAATTCAAAGGCCGTTGATTCAAGTTGCTTGTTTACTTGATGTGCTAGTTGCTTGTCGATGAACTGTATATAAGCAAGGAGGGGAGGGTTTATTGAGAACTTTGCAATATTTGATCCGGTAATATTATCAGGTAAATTTTCCATATCAACCACAATAAAGCGAGCTGCATCATCAGCTCGAAAGTCATGTTGCTGCCCAGCTTTAATTATCACGCAATCACCAAAGCTAACTTTGCCTGTGTAATCGCTAACTTTAATATCAATCGCACCATGTAATGGCAGCACCAGCTGGTGGAACTCATGAAAATGACTACGTATTTGGCTTGTATAAGCGCGAATAGAAAGGTTATTTGGCATGTTTATCCGCTTTTCCTTAGCGATGGGCAGTATTTAATATCTTAAAGGGTAAGAGTTTATTTTGATAGGGTAATTCATGGTGTTCACTAGCGAAGCTGTAAGGTAGCGGACTAGGCTCCATATCATGAGTTAGGTATGTTTTTTTGTTCTACATCCCAATAAAACTTTAACTTATAATGATTTAGCGTATTGTTTGTGCCAATAATTTTGAAAAGTGTAGTGATAAAAGCTATTATCCCAGTCTCGAAATTAAACGCTGTAAAGATATTAAATATGAACGTTAGCCAAGCTGAATTGGATGTTGATGCACTTAAATTAATGCACATTGGCATGCGCTTGCTCATTGAAGTTATTCTCCCTAATGGCACAAAGTCGCAAGCTACATCTCGTTTGATTGGGTATAAAAAAGATGACTTCATTCTGATTGAGTACCCAATGGGGCGTGATTCTGGATTTGATAAAGTGTTTCTAGAAAATGCCAATATTATTGTTCGGGCTATTACTGATACAAGCTTTAGAGATATTGTCGCATTTAAAACGAAGATTAATACCATTATTTACCGACCCGTTAAAATGTTGTCGCTTGATATGCCTGTCAATATCGCCACTCATAAAATTCGTGAACAACCACGGATAGATACCGTATATACAGTCGATATTGAATGTAATGGAAAACAATGCTCAGCAAAAATGATGGACTTTTCTATTTCTGGGTGTGGTTTAGTTATTGAAAATAAAGATATATACATATTCAAGGGAAACAAAATCAATATTAGCCTATCAATTGAATCGGATAAACAAGCTGAACTTGAAGGGCAAGTGATTAGTGTGCAAGCTGGTGCTAATCAATGCCGAGTGGGGATCAAATTTAACCAGAGTCAGCTTGAGTTGAAAAAAGATATTTTTCACAATAGCATCATTGAAATGCGTAATAATGGTCGATTTCCGCTTGGCAGTGTACTTTAGTAGTTATATTAATTACTGCACTTAGATTGACAAAATAATACGAGAAAGGCTGTATTTTGTTTAAATTTAAACAGGATGCAACCTTTTTGTTTCTCTAGTCACCAGGTGCGCTTACCAAGCTACATTGGCGGAGTGCCTTCTTTAAATTCTTTGGTTATATTGTCTCTGAATTCCGGTGTATCTTCGTAGCCGTGTACTTTGGTGCCATGCTCGACAACGGCTTGCAGTAGTTCTTCTTTGGAGTCTGCTGCGAGTGCTACTGAGCATTTCACCTCACCGGGGTAATCGCGACAATCAATATAATACCTAGCCATAATTATGTACCTCTTAAATCTGCTAAATTGTCGAGTCGGCTTTCAAGTCATTGAATAAATGTAGTCGACCGATGTTAAGAACAAATCATTCATGCTCCAGTGCCTAATTATAGCAGAGCCTCATCATGCGCTAGGGTGAAAAGTACAATCAAAACGACTGCGCTAATTCATTCTCTGTCATGCTCACGCCTTTAATTTGTGCATAGACAGATTGTCCAACTGTTAGGGCTAAATCATCACATGCCCAGCGTGTAATATTGGCCCATATATGATCATCTCCAAATGCTAATTTTACCTGCACATTATCACTTGATTCAGAGTGTATGATCTCAGTAATAGCTGTCGGTAGAATATTACGGATACTGCTGTCTATTGGGCGATTAATACACAAGGAAACATGATTGGCATGAATACGCACACGTAGTTTACTATCGACCGGTAAAGGCAAACCATTTATCCACAGATAAGTACCATCAGTGAGCGCTAACTTACTCATGCGGTAGTTTTGATTCAACTCTGTAATTGTTGCCATCAATAGTGAGCTTTGCTCTTTGGCTGGTAACCAGGGACGCATTTCTGCACTGTCCCAGACGGCTTGTAAAGGACCATTTACCAGTACTTTACCTTTATCTAATACCAGCATAGTATCAGCCAGTTGCAAGATCTCATCTAAACTATGACTGACATAGATAATCGGTAGGTTAAGGGTTTTCGCTAACTGCAATAAGTAAGGAATGAGCTCACGCTTACGGGGTAAGTCCAGTGCTGCCAGTGGCTCATCCATTAACAACATTTTCGGGCGTGTTAACAAGGCGCGACCAATGGCAACCCGCTGTTTTTCACCACCTGAAAGCGTAGATGGATAACGGTTTAACAATTCATCTAAACCAAGTAACTTAACCACGGTATTAAAGTGAATTTGGTCTTTATCTTTATTCCCGTAATTGAGGTTACCGCGCACGCTATAGTGAGGAAATAATCGGGCTTCTTGAAACACGTAACCAATACGGCGACTTTCAGGAGGCAGGTCGATTCTTTGTTGCTGGTGGTAAAGGTGGGTATTACCTAAGGTCAGCTGGCCATTATCTGGTGTCGATAGACCGCCGAGAATATTCACCAACGAGGTTTTACCTGCGCCCGAGCGGCCAAATACCGCGCATATTCCTTGCATCGGAATTTTAGCCGTCACTTGCAAATTCAAATCGCCAAGCTGTTTCTTTATATCTATTGTTAACATTATGACGCGACTCGCTGTTGGGCTTTTTTGGCTAACCACTGTGATGCAGTTAATGATAATACCGCAATGATAATCGCGATCACACACAGACGTGCGGCTTCATGCTCGGCACCGGGCGTTTGGATAAAAGAATACATAGCGAGTGGAATAGTACGCGTCTCGCCAGGGATATTCGACACAAAGGTAATGGTTGAACCAAATTCGCCTAAACTGCGGGCAAAGGCTAATACCATACCCGAGACAATGCCGGGTAAAGTAAGAGGCAGGGTAATGGTAAAAAATACCCGTAAGCGATTACTACCTAGGGTGCGTGCTGCTTGTTCTAAGCGAATATCGACACTTTCAAACGATAGACGGATCGCACGTACCATTAACGGGAAAGAGACTATTGCCGCTGCTAATGCCGCACCACGCCAGCTAAAACTGAAACTCCAGCCAAACCAATCATACAGGACCGCACCAATGCTGCCTTGGCGACCCATTGATATTAACAAAATATAGCCAATCACTACGGGTGGCAATACCAGAGGTAAATGAATTAGGCTATCAAATAGTGACTTCCCGGGAAACTCACAACGGGCTAATATCCACGCACAAACGATGCCAAACGGCAGACTAAACAACACCGCCACACTCGATACTTTTAAACTCAGCAGCAAGGCTGCAATTTCATAATCACTTAACAAAGCTATTTACCTTAAAATAGAGTTGACCTTAAATAGAATTGACCTTAAATAGATAGTACCTTAAAACCGTATTTAACAAATATTGCTTGTGCAGTGTCTGACTGCAAATATTGATAGAAGCTTGTGGTTGCAGCATTGGCGTTACTGTCGACTATGACTAAAGGATATTCAATCGCCTTATGGCTAGTTGCAGGGAAAGTCGCAACCGCTTTTACCTTGTTAGCGATTAGAGCATCAGTTGCATAGACAATACCAAACGGTGATTCGCCACGCTCTACGAGGGCTAGTGCACCGCGCACATTATTGGCACGGGCCAATAACGGCATCGTTTGTTGCCATAACCCTAAATTCTCTAACGCTTGCTTGGCATAACGACCAGCGGGAACATGATCAGGATCGCCAACGGCAATACGGCTATCTCCAACAGCTTGCGTTATATTCCAATGCTTGGTTAATTCGATGTTAGAGACTGAGCTTGAATTTGGCGCAATAAGTACCAATGAATTGCGTAATAAGGTCACTCTTGAATCCGCGGCGACAGCTTTTTGAGCAACTAAGTAATCCATCCACTTTTGGTTTGCGGATAAGTAGATATGCGCAGGCGCACCTTGTGCAATTTGTCTGGCTAAGGTCGAAGAGGATGCAAACGAAAATACCGGATTAATTTTTGTTGGGTTTGCTATTGGATCCGCTTTAAACGTTTCGCCTACTTCTGTAAGGGCGTTGGTTAATGAGGCGGCGGCAAAGATAAGAACACGCTCTTGGGCAATGACATTGCTACTAAGCATAAATAAAATCATAGTCGCGAGTTGTTTTAATCTATTGCGATATTTTGGTGTCATGACTAATCCCTTGGGTATTTTTATTATAATTTGAGACTAACTTACATAGCGTTATGTAGTTAACTATATAACGGTTTGCAAATATTAGCCTTGTTAATGCAAATTAACAAGGCTAATTTTTAGCTAGGATTGTTTAGTTAAACTACAACGCGATTTCGACCTGCTGTTTTCGCTTCATACAATTTCATATCCGCTCGTTTTAATGTATTTTCAAAACTATCGTCGATAAGATGATTGTGTAATGCAACGCCTGCACTTAATGTGACACTAAACTCATTCTCGTTATTTATAAAACATACTTCAGAAACTTGATGACGGATAATCTCAGCCATATCAATGGCAGACATTTCATTTTCAAAGAAGCCAATGAGGACAAATTCCTCCCCGCCGTAACGCAGACAGTAATGACGTTGCTTTGCATTTTCACGCATTATTTTGGCAACTTTTTTCAGTACTTTGTCACCGTTGTCATGGCCATGTATATCATTGATGGACTTGAAATGGTCAAGGTCGATGAATATTGCAGTGAGATGGTGGGCTGTGAGTTTGTTATGACTCAATAGCGATGGCGCGATTTCTTTTAAGAAACGTTTTGTATACAGATTGGTGAGCGAATCTCGTACCGATAATTCACTTAACTGATGTACGAAATAGTTAATAATGACAATAATCGTAAAGATAAAAATGAGGAAACCAAAGAGTAATACTCCCGAGGTTCTCAATACTGCCCAAAAAATATTTGATTTCATATCATCAAGATATAACCCGGTACCAATTAACCAATCCCAAGCAGGGTAGTGGGCTACGTAAGATATTTTAGGGAACTCTTCAGAGGTATTTAATTTAGGCCAAGTATAAGAAACCCAGCCTCCGCCTTTTCTGGCTTCTCGGTCGAACTCTTGAAAGATATATTTACCGGTGCTATCGGCCCAGTTTGTCATATTCAGGCCGACTAAATTAGGCATGTAAGGCTGGATAAGAATCTTACCGTTACTGTCGTTGATCCAAAAATAACCATCATCACCATACGTCGCTGATTCAAGCGTACGCATCGCCATTTGTTGTGCTTCAGCAGTCGATAATTTTTCAGATAGTTCTAATTGATGAAAATGTTGGATAATACCAAGCGCGGATTCAATAAAATTTTTAGACTGGGCTTTTTTTTCTTCTTCTAAACTGGTTGAAAAAGAGTGATAGAAAAATAATAAAAACGCGACTATCCCGATAACAATCATTACTGACAAACCAACCAATTTATTTTGGAGGGGCAGTCGGTACGACTTTGGAGATAGATTCTGCATTGTTACTCCGAATGAAAAAAATAGGCTAATTTGATATCTGTATGCCAGATAAATCAGCGAGGATTATATACGTTAATATGTCCGCTGGCGCTATTTTTCTCATTAACTTAAGTTATTTAACTTTTGACGTTAGCCGTTGCTTAAACGTCAGGCGCACAGCTAAAGTAGTTACATTATTATGCGCTTTATTTATACATATAATCCCTGCTATGCCGACATGATATTAATGATCGTCGCATCAGTATTGACCATACCATTGGTGACTAACATACCGATATTACGAATACTGGTTTCAATGTCTTGCGCGATAATCCCTTGGTCAAATGCTTGGGTATCATTCATCGCCAACATAAAGGCGGTGACAGCGCTGCTGGTTGAGGTTTTTACTTTCATCGCGCAGGTTGATTTTGCGCCATCACAGACCATACCTGAACAGTCACTTAATACATTTTGGATGGCGTAGCATGATTGTTCATAATTGCCACCTGCAAGGTAAACCATCGCCATTGCAGCTGATGCACTGGTTACTGTGTTGCCACAGAATGCTGATAGCGGTGGGTAATGTTGTTTAATATAAATAGCACCGAGATGACTTAAAATAAGCGCACGGGCGAGTTGTTCATCATTCGCTTTATAATGCTTGGCAATCATCTCAACAGGCACCGTTGCGGCAATACCTTGGTTACCGCTGCCGTAATTGCTCATCGCGGGTAATGTTGCGCCACCCATACGTGCATCAGATGCCGCTGAAGTGCGCATGATAATGGTATTGTTTAGGTCGGCAGTCATAAAGCCGCTTTTGATATTCTTATCTATGGTACGGCCTACTTGTAGACCATAAGCATTATTCAATCCTTCATCCGCTAAGTTTGAGTTTAACTTCGCAGCGTCGAGAATAAAGTCGATATCGGCAACATCAGCACCTAACGCGTAATCGTAAATACCTTGAATCGTGATATCGAGATCATCACCGATATTGCTAGTGCTTTGGGCTGAGCAGCTGTTATTACTAAATACTAATTTATCGTTTAGTGTGGTCTTTGTTATTTGCGTATGACCACCACTGATCTCGACTATGGCAATATAATCCCGACATTTAGCTTCGACATGGCAGTAAATAAACTCTTTTGATTCGGTACGTTTAACAATAACCTTGCCCGTATCGATCAAGGCTTGTGCTTGTGTCACTTGAGCTGGGGTTATTTGTGCTAATACTTCTAGCCCTGCATCTGGATCACCGGCAATTGCACCGACTGCTGCAGCAATGGCTAAGCCGATTTTTCCTGTACCGGGTACAAATACGCCCATTGAATTTTTATATAGGTTGTCTGAAACGTGAACAGTGATCTGTTCTGGTGTTGCTGGTAGCATACTCGCCGCAACCGCTGAAGCATATGCGGCCGAAATCGGTTCTGTGCAACCTAATGCGGGTTTCACAAACGTGTTAAGGAGTTGTTTATATTGCAGCCATTGATTATTCATTCGTTATCCCTCATCGGTGCTGACAAATAACCTCAGCAACATATAATTTGACGTTAGTAGACGCTTATTTACGTTAATAGACGCTTCTTTACGTTGATAGGATTACTGTACGCCTATAGAGGTAGAATATTTTTTCTTATATAACGCAATATTTACGATTAAAGAGAATAATATTTCCCTATTTTATCTCAATACCTATCACTTGTGGTGTAGATCACACATGTTGTCGAATTTATTCTCTGTCATTTATTTAATTAGGGTAAATTCATTGTGCATAATTCGCCCTGTTCACTCTGATTGTTTACAGCCATACATACTCCTATGTTGTTATTGTTTTAGTGATGACGCACAATATAGACTTCATTTTTAAGCTGATGATAGACCATGGATTTAAAAGCATTATTGACCATTTCCGTTGCAGATAAAGTGTTTGCTAACCCTAAACGGATCCTGTTGTTACAACAGATACAAGCCTATGGTTCGATTAGTCAGGGTGCTAAATTTGCAGGAATGAGTTACAAGACTGCGTGGGATTCGGTTAAAGATATGAATACCCGCTTGCCTGAACCCGTGGTACACAGTGAAAAGGGTGGAAAAGGGGGCGGCGGGGCTAAGTTGACCGTCTTTGGTGAACGTTTATTGCAAATGTACGTACTGACTGAGCAAATGCAGGATATGGTCTTAGAAGCCTTACAAGATAAAGCTATCCCGATGAACAGTTTATTGGATGTGATGGGGCATTTGTCATTGCAAACCAGTGCGCGAAATCAATTATCAGGCACTATTTTATCATTAGACAATAGCATCACAGATACGCGTGCTAACCATGATAATTTAAGTGTACGCTTGCAGGTGGAACTGACTAATGGTTTACGAGTTAATGCCTGTGTGACGCAAAGCAGTTGTGCGAGATTGTCTTTAGCAGTTGGTAAACCAATTTTATTATTATTTAAAGCGCCGGCTGTGACGATTAGTTATGCGAAAAATGCTGGTCAGGAGCAAAACCACTTGCGGAGTATTGTGCATGAAATTCACAGTAACCGTCAGACGACTGAAGTGAGTTTGGCGCTGGTTGGCAAAAACAGCTTAGATAGTCGTTCAGTGCAAATGATTTATGCGTCGATTGATACACAACTAGCGAATCAATTAAAGCTTGTTGTCGGTGATGAATATTATGCGGTATTTTCAGCAAGCCAAACTATTGTTGCTTGTATGAGTTAAGCTGTCGTTTACGGAAGTTATTTAACGCCAATCTAACCAATAGCGGTAGTCGATTCTTTCGGCGTTGTCCAAGGTTGTTAGATACAGGTCACTGGGCTTAACTGCACATTGTACGGGAATAAATTCAGGTTCAGCCCAGCCAGTCATTCCGCCCATATAATCACGACTAAATCCCCAGCGGCCACAAGACAGTAATTGATCGTAGCCTTGTTCTCGTTGACATACGACACAAGTTTCAAATGAGACTCTTATGTCTTCACCTTCAGTACCGTAAGCATCAGACACGTAGGGCGTATCATAAATGGCTACCGATGAAGCTCGCATCACTGACTGTGCCCAGGGTTTGTCCTGATTATCTTTTGGGGTTTTATGCATACCATGACCGTGTTCTAAAGTGTGGTTATCATAAAAAGGAAGAGTAAAGGTATTTGGAATATCAATTTGAACTGGGAACTCATTAATGAGGTTTTTAATATTGGTTTGGCGTAATTGAATGATGCGATAGCGCTGACAATTCGCAATGTTTTTACCTTTTTCAAAACCGTTATTGTTAGCGAAGAAATGAATTTCAATGCCAACGCCAGTAGCATTATCACGGGCTTGATAAGCTGCGTTGTCACCACCATCATGATACCAATGTTGAGAAAACGCTAAAATACCAATAGATTCCTGAGTAAGAAAGGATTTTGGTGAGCTGACTGGACATACTTTATTAAGCAGTAATTCATTATCTGGGATCCGTACATTGGCGCTGAGTAAGTCAGCATGCCATAAATTTACCAGTAGAATTAAAGGTTTTAAATATATGTCCATTTAAGCACACCATCGCTCTATTTAGGGGCTGATTTTAGACTTCAAATCCATATATGACGTTGCTTCAATGCCATTTTTATTTATCAATAACCCCGTATTTAAGCGTAGATTATAATCCTTCAGGTCCATCAGCTCCTGCGGTACTTCTTGGCCGCTGAGTTCTGCTGCAGTAACCAAGGGGGTAAAGGCTTTGCTGTAATCGATTGATAGATTGTAAATTCCTGTTGTTGTGATTGGTTTATTACCCAGTTCAATCGCTATTTTTTCCGCTTTATCACCATTGAAAATAACCATATGCTCTTTATGCATGATTAATTTGGGGTTCATGCCTGGTAGTGGTGCAAGCTGGATTAGCGATGACAGCTCCACCACGTTACCGTTTGCAGGTAATTTAACGTCTGCCAGTTCTGGTCTAAAAGTGGCGATTATATTAAACAATGTTTTTGGATCACTGGCTGATAAACTGATGATGGCATCTAAACTCTTGATGGCCATTTCACTTTGACTTTCATCTAAGCTGTAATCAATCACAGCGCCTGAAATACCTTTAATACCATTGGCCATGGCAGTCATAACGCCAAGCATTACCGGATTATTTTGCTGAACTGCTGATTGCATCTGCTGTAATGGTGGGCAGGTATAACTTGGCTGTTGTAACTCATTCCAAATATTACTGATTGCGGGTGCTAAACTGCTCACATCGATACCAATACCAAGGGCTAAAACAGTATTGTTTAGATCACTGACATACTCAGGAATAAACCCGGTCAACTGGGTTAGGGCTGTTAATATAGTTTGGTTGTTACTTTCGACCACCATCGACATATCGAATGTTGTATTACCGTCATTAATATCAAATTGATTAAATCCAAACACTGTACGTGGCCAGTTATTGGCAATACTCCTTAGCTCTGTTTTACAGTGAGGCTGCTGGTAAATTTGCAAATGATCTTGATCTTGTAGTGCCATTAGCTTAGCAATATGCTGACCAAGTAAACTCTCGTCAGGTACCGTAATGGCTTGAACTAGTGCTTGGTGGTTGATATAGCTGACCGCATCTTTGGTAAAACCGTGTTTGCTAATAATATCGTTGAGTAGATTTGAATTTGCTAAAGCGTTTTCTACCGGCGTTATTCCCAGTGCATTCTCTAGTAATAATGGTTCGCTTAAACTGCTATTAAAAGTGACGGTTAAGATATTGTTGTGCTGACTAATAAGTAATTCTAACTGTTCTTGGTCTGTTTCGTCTGTGAGTTTATAGGCGCGATAATCACGTTGTTTTATTTGCCGTTGTTCGTGGGTAAATCCACTCTCAGCTTCTGCTTTATCTAATAATGACCATATTGCATCAGGGTTGATCACATCCATCTTGAATACCGGAATAATACCTAAGGTGTAGAAGTAACCCTGTATCTCTTCTGCAATGCCAAACGTAGCCATAAATGCATCAGCGTCTTGCATATTTTGCAGATAACTCTGGGTTAAGTGTAGGAAAAAATTGACCTTGTTATTGGTCGGGTCATAACTCTCACTGTCGTATAAAGACCTCATTATGTCATCAGGTGACGCACTATAAGTATCAGTTATTGAGTTGATGTAAGTTTTGATAGGGAAGGGGATTAATTGACCGGAGAACACTGCCGTATTTTCCGGAATGTAATTTAATACCGTGTATTCATTTGATACCGTGTCTTGTGTGAGTAAATAGCCACCTGTCGCGACTGCTGCAATCAAAGCACCTGCAATTAAAATCCGTTTCATTGTATTCATCCATATTCTATTTGTTATTTACAGTATGGTATATTTTTTCATCTTTCGTCATCAGCTAGATTATATGGCGCTTTAAGGCGCTATACCGTTTTATCTACGTGATTTATTAGATAAATAATATTCGATATACTTTTATTTTATTATAAATTAGTTTATAAAACTAAACGGAAGTTGCATAGCTGATATTAAAAGAGTCGATAGAACATGGAAAATTACACTGATCTTAAAATACCTGCCGAGATGTTAGCTAATTGGCAAGGATTGATTGAGCATATTGCTGATATTGCCTCGATACCGACATCACTTATTATGCGATTACAGCCAGAAACTATTGAAGTTTGTGTCACCAATACACATCAAGACAATCCTTTTCAGGTGGGTGATTCCGAATTGATAAGCGGTAACTTAATGTGTAAAACCGTCATTGATTCACAACAACCACTCATTGTCGAAAACGCACTAAAATCTCAACGTTGGTTTGATAATCCGGGTGCGAAGCTGGGACTAATTTCTTATTGTGGATTGCCTATTAATTGGCCAAAAGGTAAAGTATTTGGCACGATTTGCATGCTTGATTGTAAAGAGAATGGTTATACGGACTTACAGCGCCAACTTTTACAATTATTCAAGAACATGGTTGAAAACAGTCTGACTATTTTATATCAGCAGCATGTATTAGAAGAAATAATACAGCAACGAACTGCTGAATTGGTTCTAGTTAATGACAAATTCGCTAAAATTTTAGATAAATACGCATCAGCAGAACAAATAATTGAGTATCAAAAGTACAGCCATGACCTGACTGGTTTTCCCAATATTCATGAATTAGAGAAGCAATTTAACGAAAGTATTCTTACCAGCAATAATAAAGTGGCATTAGTTCATTTCAGGATCTCTAACTTAACTCAAATCCGTAATAATTTAGGTTTACAGTGCTCACAATATATAACTTGCTACGTCGCCGATAAACTAAAGCAACTATGTCCAGAAGGGGTTCATCTTGCCCTGTTATCAGATGATGATTTTGCGCTTCTTTATCAACAAAAAGGCGAATCCTTGGATGTCGATTTGGTGGTAATGATCGATAAATTATCAATAGAATTAAGTAAAACGGTTTCTTTTCAAGGTTGCAATGTCAGTTTAACTCGTTGTATGGGTATATCTTTTTATCCTGAACATGGCCGTAACTTTTTAGAGTTAATGCATAATACCAGTGTCGCGACATCTGAATGTCAAATGAAGAATAGAAATTATCAATTTTTTGATTTTTCTTTGAAAGCGGAATTGATGGATCGTTTTCAATTACAATCACAACTCACGAACGCGTTGGTTAACGATGAGTTTAGTTTGCATTACCAGCCACTGTTTGATGTTGAAACTGAAAAATTAATTGGCTCTGAAGCGCTATTACGTTGGCATAATCCCTTGTTAGGTGTTGTTGGACCGGACAAGTTTATTCCTATTGCGGAAGAATCACGCATGATGATCGAAATTGGTTATTTTGTGTTACGAACAGCGATTAAACAGCTCTCCCGTTGGCAAGAAACTTATCATGATGATTTTTTCGTCGCGGTAAACCTTTCGCCATTACAATTAACGGATGTAACTTTAGTAGATAAAATTGATGACCTACTTAAAATATATAACGTCAGTGCTAAATCACTCGAAATTGAGATCACTGAAACTGTATTTATGGATGATCAAGAGTCGGTTCTGACAGTATTAAACCGGATTGATGGCTTGGGTATTCGGATCGCATTAGATGATTTCGGTACTGGTTATTCTTCGTTAAGTTATCTTCACCGCTTTCCATTTAGTACGGTAAAAATTGACCGAAGTTTCATCGCTAACCTTGAAACATCATTAGTCGCTCAGCACCTCGTTACAGCTATAATCTCCATGGCAAGTGTATTTAACTTGAAAGTGGTCGCTGAAGGTATTGAGGATAAAGTGCAGGCTGACTTTATTCAGCGTGCTGGAGGACATATTTATCAAGGTTACCATTTTGGTCGACCTATTTGTGCTGATGACTTTGAACGCCAATACATCAATATATGAATTAGAAATACCTATTAGCGTTAACTAATAGGTATTTTTATTGTTCGTATACTTCTAGTATTTCGTCAATTAAGTTGTTGTTTGCTCAGCTTGGTTTTCTACTGACTCTGATTTCAGTAATCGACTGGTTATTGTGCCAGCCGTCATCGCACCACTTACATTCAGAGCAGTACGTGCCATATCGATTAATGGTTCAATTGAAATAAGCAATGCTGCAATCGTTACAGGCAAGCCCATTGCGGGTAATACGATAAGCGCGGCGAATGTAGCACCACCACCGACACCGGCAATACCAAATGAACTGACAATGATAATAGCCACAAGCGATAAGATGAAGCTAAAGTCCATTGGGTCAATACCGACACTTGGCGCTACCATTACCGCTAACATCGCAGGGTAGATACCCGCACAGCCATTTTGGCCAATCGTTGCCCCAAATGATGCTGACAGGTTAGCAATCGCTGGTGGCACGTTTAGCTTGTTGATTTGCGCTTCTACGTTTAATGGGATTGTTGCTGCACTGCTGCGAGAACTAAAAGCAAATGTGAGTACTGGCCAGATCTTCTTAAAGTATTCTGTTGGTTTAACGCCAACAAACGATACTAATAGACCATGGACAAAGAACATCGCGATGATTGCGACATAAGACGCAACAATGAAACCAAGTAGATTAAGAATATCGCTGGCACTTGATGTCGCCACTACTTTCATCATTAATGCAGCAATACCATAAGGTGTAATTGCCATGATCATTTTCACTAAGCGCATGACAATCGCTTGTGCTGCGTCAACAAAAGTATGGATTGGCTTGGCTAGTTCGGCATTTTCAGCACTGACTTTAAGCGCGGCAATACCCACTAGAATACCAAAGATCACCACTGCAATAATCGACGTTGAGCGGGAACCCGCTAAATCTGCAAACGGGTTGGTTGGGATAAAGCTAACTAACATTTGTGGAATACTTAAATCGCTTACTAGTCCTGCACGTGATTCGATAACGGTTACACGTGCTGCTTCACGAGCACCTTCGGTTAGACCTTCAGCAGATAAGCCAAACAGTTGCGCAATACCAATGCCAACAAACGCAGATATCATGGTGGTAAATAGTAATACACCTATGGTTAAACCACTGATTTTACCTAAAGAACCCGAACGTTCTAATTTAACTACCGCAGAGATCATTGATACTAATACTAATGGCATGATCACCATTTTTAATAAACCAACATAACCTTTACCAACAACATTAACCCACTCTAGAGTATCTTTAATGACGCTGCTGCCTTCACCATAACCTACTTGCATAAGTAGACCGAGTGCACTACCCGATACTAAACCGAGTAATACCAGGCGTGAAAGGGTATGGCCTTTACGTTGTTGGCCATTTAATAAAAAGAGTATGATACCAAACACCGCTAAGTTAGCGGTAACTGCTAATGACATGATCAATTCCTATAAGCTGTTTATGATTATTGCAACTTTCTAGTCTCAATAATTTAAGCTATTTAATTACAGTGGGTTATATTTATTTCAGCAGATTACACTAGCGCCGATATTACCTAAAGGAATTAAAATTCATTAGTTATTACCTTTTGGAATATAATTGTATATCTAATACCTTACATGGTTTAAATATCTTTATGTATTTTTATTCTAGGCGTTAAAGATTTGAATTTGCGACAAAAATAGGTATAAAAAAACCATGACGAAGGAGATTCGTCATGGTTATAGCCAGCAGGGACGTTCAACTTATTTTAGAACCAATCGTGATACCGGTAAAGCCGGATGATAATCGTTTTATCATTCAGCCACCTTCTGCGACTTATTGATGGTTATAATATTAATTAACTGATCGCGACCGAGAGACTAAGTAGTGTCATAACCAATGCTGAGATCATACCGATTAACGGCAGGGTAAACTTAAGCCATGACGAATAACTGACACGACCAATTGCCAGCGCACCCATTACAACACCTGATGTTGGTGTAATAATATTAGGTAAGCCTGACGCAGATTGGTATGCAGTAACCACTAACTCACGACCGACACCTGCGAAGTCTGCTAACGGAGCCATGATAGGCATCGTCAATACTGCAAGGCCTGAAGAAGACGGTACGATTAAACACAGTACGACTTCAATCCAATAGATTGCATTGATGAAGGCGATCTCGTTTAAACCACCGAGTAGACCTTCGGCGAAATTGAGAATGGTATGGGTGATATTACCATTATCCATCACGACGACTAAACCGCGTGCGATGGCTATGATCAATGCGACACCTAACAGATCTCGTGCGCCTGTAATGAAACTGTCAGTGAGTTCACTTTCTGATAAACGACCTACAATACCGATGACGATGCTTGCGCCGATAAATAATGCAGATAATTCTGCCATCCACCAACCTGCAGCTGATACACCCCAAACCATAGCTGCAAATGACACTGCGAAAATAGCTAATACTGCTTTGCGTGTACCAGTTAACGTCGGTATTTGTTGGTTTTTACTGTGTAGAAAGTGTTGTTCATTATCTGCTTTCTGATGGAATACTAATGATGCTGACGGATCTTGTTTTACTTTTGCTGCATAACGCATGACATAAATCACGCAAAGTAACCAACCTAAGACCAAAATAACAGCGCGTAAGGCAAAGCCTTCCATGAAGTTTATTTCTGCTGCATTAGAGGCTATCACTGTTGCAAAAGGATTAATAGTGGAACCTAAACAACCTATACCTGCACCGATCATAATTATTGCTACCCCGACAATACTGTCATAACCCGCGGCAATCATTACTGGGATTAATAAGGTATAAAATGGCAGCGTTTCTTCCGCCATACCATAAACAGTACCGCCCATTGCAAACAATCCCATCAAGATTGGGATCATCCACTTCTCGCGTCCATCAAGGCGTTTCATTGTGGCGGCAATACCGGCATCAATCGCACCTGTACGGGTTACTACGGCAATGAAGCCACCTATGATCAACACAAATAATGCAACATCGACTGCGCGAGCAGCATAACTTGATGGATCATAGAAACCTTGTACAGGTGCCATTAATACTTCAACGATACCTTGTGGATTGGCTTCGACAGTTTGGTATGAACCGACTTGCGGTACTTTTTTACCCAAGTTGTCATTCATTGCCATTTGATATTTACCTGCTGGGATCACCCAGGTCAGCGCAGCCATCAATACCGTGAGCAGAAATAAAATCGTATAAGTAGAGGGAAATTTAAGTCTCATTACTGGTATATCCTTATATTAAGCAACGAAGTGCATGATGTCTGTCACAGACATATTTGCTAAGCCCATTTTTTCTAGGGTGCGTCCTGCAGTAAAATAATCAGTATCGTTATACGCATTATCTAGGTGTAAACAAGCGGTAACAATCGGTGTTTCAATATTGGTTAAACGACCAAATTCATGACAAGGCACTAATAAATAGGCTGCATCTTCGGTGATATAACGGTTAGATGCAGAACTTGGCGCACTGTTTAACTTACCGTGAGTTTCGGAAGTACGATTAACTTGGTAAACATCTTCACATTGCATCGCATACAAGGCATTCATTGAATCTAATTCTGGTACTAAGGTTAAACCTAATGCATTGCCAATTTGCATTCGTTCATTTTCCATTACTGCAGCCGCTTTTGCCGTTGATGGTGAACAACAATCTTTATAATAATTAAACTTACCGTCGAAGTTTTCTAACAGGCCCATGTTTAAGGTTGTTAATAATGGGTGACCACCAAAGTTAATGTTTTCTAATCCAACGCTGATCACGTTAGCCAATGGGGTTAATGGTAATGGCATGACAGCTTGTAGTTTGGCAATCGCTTCTGCGGTTTTATGCGCGGGTAAAGCGGCGACTGGTAAGAACTCTTTCATGCCTAAGATTGCCAACTGTGCAGGACCGACAATACGGGTTGCCCATGGGATGGAGATCGCATCGACAAAGGTAATATCAAGATCTTGATAACCTTGCTCTGTTTTAATGCGGTTGAGAACCAAAGAACCATAGTTACCTGGCATTAGCATGATGATTTGACCATCGCGTAGGTGCGGTAACATATCGATAAATAAAGGCTCTTGGGCAAATGACGGCACGGGTAAAATCAGCAGATCAGAAAATGCGACGGTTTCTGTCAAATCTCGACTTATTTTCGTAATAGTTTGAAAACCAGCGTAAGTCAAAGCAACATTATTAAACTCCGCTAATGCAGTAATGCCTCCATGTTGTTCAATATCATTAAGCGGTTGATCAAAACCGCTTGACCCGTATAAGCATACTTGTGCACCTTGCAATGAAAAGTGATAAGCCGCAGTTAACCCTGCATTACCGGAACCAATAACGGATACTCGAGTGGACATAATTATTCCTTTTTACGATGATTAAATTCGTGATTAGTGTAAGGAAGAGTCATCCACTTTGAATAATGTCGAATAGTTTTGGCTGTATGCAAAAATGTAATACTGCTACAAGGTTAACTTTCTATGACGTTGATTAAGCTGTAATTTATTTGGTTTCGTTATTGGAGCCATGTTAACGTTAACTGTGATCTTTGTCGGTTTTGCTGTCATTTAGATCACGCATTGCACCAATATTTAAATAAATACCCATCTCATCAGCCAGCAACATAAATTGTTCAACAAATAATTCAGCGTGATGGTGCAGGGGTTTTAATGCGGGATATAATATTTCTAGCTCAAAGGGTAACGAAAATTTTAGTGGTCGCATGACGACACTATCATGTTCACTGGCCATGTGAGCGGTGAAAGGGTCTGTGATTGCAATGCCGACACCTTCGCGTACTAATGCGGCAGCAGTGTTCGCCAGTGAGACTTCGACACACTCAATCGTGGTTAAGTTATAGCGACGTAATAACCGATCGATTTTTAACTGTGTGGAGTCCTTTTCATGACGAATAAGTACTTGTCCTGCGATATCTTGAATATCTATTGCAGCGAGGTCAGCTAATGGAGATGTTGCTGGAATTAAGCAAACGCATTCACAGATCACTTGTTGTGCCATTACTCCTGGAAAATCTTGAGTTATAAAGGCAAAACCAATATCACAGGTTTGGCTCTGAACTCGTCGTACAACGCCTTCAGAGCGCTCGGTTTTGACAGCGACTTTCATACGTGGTGATTGTTTGACGACTGAAGCTAAAATACGAGGTAAAAAAGCATGCGACAATAATGGCATTGTTGCAATATTGAGACTACCAAAATGGTTGGCTCGAATAGATTCTGCGACATTATCTAAACCTGAAATAGCATCAAATACCTTTGCAACTTCAAAATAGAATGCCTCGCCTTCATCGCTTAGCATCAAACGGTTACCTTTACGGATGAATAATTTAAAGCCAATCCGTTGCTCAAGCCCTGCAATAAGGCGACTGACGGCGGGTTGACTTAAATTTAGACGTTCAGCGGCAGCTGTTACTGTTTGGCATTCGATAACAGCTTTAAAGGCATTAAGTTGAGTGAGTTTCATTATTATAATCGGTACGTAGAGTTATGCGCGGATTTGCAGAATAACATAAGATGCTTCACAGTTATAAAATTACCTATGCGAAGACGAAGTACTCAATTAGTAGGTGAGGCTGATGAATTAATCCTGAGTAACCTTAATTAGTAGGACTGTTTTAGTCGCAGCATAGCTGTCTCAGATCAACGAAATGTTGGCTGTTAATCAACTTGATGTAAAATTAAGTCGAATTATTCAAAAAATGTTGAATAATAGGGCCACAATATAAGTGACTCAAGTCACAATAATAGTCTGAAACAGGAATCATATTCACATGTCTAACTCATTTGTACTAGTGATCAACTCTGGTAGCTCATCTTTAAAATTCGCGGTTATCGATTCAAATACCGGTGATGCTGTTCTTAGTGGATTAGGAGAGTGTTTTGGCCTTCCTGAAGCGGTAGTTAGCTGGAAATATGAAGGACAGAAGTCTGAAGAAGCTATCACAGGTGAAGGTAATCATCACGAGCTGGCGATTAAGCGTATTGTTGCACTAATCGAAACGTTAGGGCTAACGTCACAACTTGTTGCTGTTGGCCATCGTATTGTTCATGGTGGAGAGAAGTTTACCAGCACAGTACAAATTGACGAATCAGTATTAAACGAAATTCGTAACCTGTCAGACCTTGCGCCATTACATAACCCTGCTGGTGCAAAAGGCATTGAAGCTGCAATGCATGCTTTCCCATCATTACCACAGTTTGCTGTATTTGATACGGCATTCCACCAGACTATGCCTGCAAAAGCATTTACCGGTGCGATTTCTAATAAACTTTATACTGACTATGGTATTCGTCGTTATGGTTTCCATGGCACAAGCCATTATTTTGTTAGCCGTGAAGCCGCAAAAATGATTAATAAGCCGGTTGAAGAAAGCAGCTTCATTTCAGTTCATTTAGGTAATGGCGCGTCTGTATGTTCAATTCGTGATGGTCAAAGTGTTGATACAAGCATGGGCTTCACACCATTAGCAGGTCTAATGATGGGCACTCGCTGTGGTGACTTAGACCCAGGTATCATTGAGTTCTTACTTAAAAAAGGCTGGTCACAAGACGAGGTTTATAAAGAACTTAATACTAATTCAGGCTTTATGGGTGTTTCTGGTTTAACCAGTGACTGCCGCGGTATTATCGAAGCTATGGAGCAGGGCCATAAAGGCGCGACATTAGCATTCCAAGTTTTTACTTATCGTGTTGCAAAATACATTGCGTCATACATGGTCTCGCTTGAATCGCTTGACGGCATTATCTTTACCGGTGGTATTGGTGAAAATGCACTGCCAATTCGTAGTGAAGTATTGGCTTATTTGAAGATTTTTGGTTACAAAGAAGATCTGCAAGCGAATGAAAAAGCGCGATTTGGTCATGCTGGACTTATCACTGAAGCAGGAACTCCTGTTGCGATGGTAATCCCAACTAACGAAGAATTCGTTATTGCACAGCAGTCGGTTGAACTGCTGTAAGAAGTCACTTTAGACTTTTAAATTGAAAATGATTATGAACTCGCTTTATTGGCGGGTTTTTTTATACTGCTGGTATGAGTCTAAATAGGTCGCTCTACAACATGCAAGTAAAGCGATAAGGAGCCTAATTTAGAATATAGTCCCAGTTTTGCAATATTTAATTTCATATGTGCACAAATAAATAGAGGTTATGGTTGCTTTAGATCAACGAAGTGGTGATCGACCGTATTGTTGTTGATAAATCTAGTTGAAAGATTGTTTAATTATTGAATAATGATTATTACTCAATAAGTGATACCAATCACATAAATAATTATAAACAGGAACAACACCTACATGACTAACTCATTTGTACTCGTGATCAACTCTGGTAGCTCATCGTTAAAATTCGCACTTATCGATTCAAATACCGGAGATGCTGTTCTTAATGGATTAGGAGAGTGTTTTGGCCTTCCTGAAGCGGTTGTTAGCTGGAAATATGAAGGGCAGAAGTCTGAAGAAGCAATCACAGCTGAAGGTGATCATCATGAGCTGGCGATTAACCGCATTGTTGCGTTAATCGAAAGCCTAGGTTTAACGTCACAGATTGTTGCTGTTGGCCATCGTATTGTTCATGGTGGAGAGAAATTCACCAGCACAGTACAAATTGATGAATCTGTATTAAACGAAATTCGTAACCTGTCAGATCTTGCGCCGTTGCATAACCCTGCAGGTGCAAAAGGCATTGAAGCTGCAATGCATGCTTTCCCATCATTACCACAGTTCGCAGTATTTGATACCGCATTCCACCAGACTATGCCTGCAAAAGCATTTACTGGTGCGATCTCTAATAAGCTTTATAAAGACTATGGTATTCGTCGTTATGGTTTCCATGGTACAAGCCATTACTTTGTTAGCCGTGAAGCTGCGAAAATGATTAATAAACCAGTTGCAGAAAGCAGCTTTATTTCTGTTCATTTAGGTAATGGTGCGTCTGTATGTGCAATTCGTGATGGTCAAAGTGTTGATACAAGCATGGGCTTTACACCATTAGCAGGTCTAATGATGGGCACGCGTTGTGGTGACTTAGACCCTGGTGTCATTGAATTTTTGTTGAAAAAAGGCTGGTCACAAGACGATGTTTATAAAGAACTTAACACCAATTCAGGCTTTATGGGTATATCAGGTTTAACCAGTGATTGCCGTGGTATTATCGAAGCAATGGAGCAGGGCCATCAGGGGGCTACATTAGCATTCCAAGTATTTACTTATCGTGTTGCAAAATACATTGCGTCGTACATGGTTTCGCTTGAATCGCTTGACGGTATTATCTTTACCGGTGGTATTGGTGAAAATGCGTTGCCAATTCGTAGTGAAGTATTGGCTTACTTGAAGATCTTTGGTTACAAAGAAGATCTGCAAGCGAACGAAAATGCGCGATTTGGTCATGCTGGACTTATCACTGAAGTAGGTACTCCTGTTGCTATGGTAATTCCAACCAACGAAGAATTCGTCATTGCTCAGCAGTCAGTCGAACTACTGTAATAAATAATTTTTCAATTTAAATAATAATGAAACCCGCTTTGATAGCGGGTTTTTTTTAAGTTTTTTTTAGCTAATTTAGTACTGAATTCTGTTTTTTCTAACTTTCAAGTTTAGTGTTGTTAAATATAACAAATCTAACTACGTTTACATTATATTAACTTGCCTTGTAACTGAGGGTTAACATTAAATGCTGTATTTTTATGTTTGGCATTGCTCATATCTCGTGCGAGGAGCTATATCGATGTCTAGTATAGTTAAGATGTGTTGATGGTATGTTTTTTTTAATCTTGTATATATTTACCATTTTCTTGTTTGTACGTGACTCTTGTTATTGAAGTGTTAAGGATAAAAACATGAAGAAAAAACTATTAGTCGTAGCCCTCGGCTTATCCAGCTCTATAGCGTTGGTTGGTTGCGGTAGTGGAGGTGATGAAAATACGGGGCAGGTTGCAGCACCAGCAGTACCATCCGTTTTTTATACTGTAAAAGTCATTGATGGTTATTTGAAAAATGCCCAAGTTTGGCTTGATATTGATGGTGATATGCAGCTTGATAGCAATGAACCCTCGGTATTATCTGGGGATGGTGGTATTGCTGAATTAGATGTTACGAATATTGTAAATCCGGAACAATATTCGACTTATGCAAAAGTCATTTTTGGTCAAACCATTGATGAAGATAGCGGCCCTGTCGCAAGCGATTATATGATGTCTGCGCCTCCTGGTGAGACAGAAATTACCCCGCTGTCGACCTTGGTTGATATTTATATTGAACAAAATACCGATGGCACTGAATCTGTTGAAGTATTAGCTGCAATAAAGCAAGCTGGAATAGCTAAGGTTGCCTATGATTTTGGTATTCAAGAAAGTGATGTTTTAAGTGATTACATTGCAAATACTAGTGCAAGTACCGCGTTCGTGGCAGAGAACATTGCAAATTCCCAAATACTCCCTGATGATGAAAATGAATTTATTGTTGTCATTGCCGATGGCTCTGATGATGCAACGTTTAATAAACAAGTTGCAGCAGCCAGCGGTATGATTAAAGCTGTTGTTGCGACTACTGCGGAAGATGATTTTGATACCCAAGCCGCAGTGTTCGATAGTGGCGGTGATTACGATACCGATGCGGATGTTGATGGTGTGCCTGACACACTCGATGCAATCGATGATGATGTCAATGAGTGGTTAGACACTGATGGTGATGGTATCGGTAATAATGCAGATCCAGATGATGATAATGATGGCGTAGATGATGATCTAGATGCCGACCCACTTGATCCGACGGTTGGTGAATATGATGATTGTGTCGTTAACTATACGCCGACTGGCGCATCTATAGATGATTTCAATGCTCAGCTAGCAAGCTGTGATCTTATACCAGAAATGGATTTAGCAGGTAATTCGATTATACGTATCCTAGATTCCGATCAAACGCGAATGTATACCTTTAATATCGATAATACCGCACCTTTTTACCAAAATGGCGTGCAGCATAATCGTATATGGGAAATTAATGATGATGGTAATTTAGCGCTTTATTATAGTGATGGCCTAACGCTTGAGTACCTCATACGCTTGATTGATGACTCAACTGAAGAGTTGAAATTTGGTGTATATGCCAATAGCAGTCAATCCATATACACTTGGGGTTTTACAGATGTTGATGTTTCTGTTGATATCCTCGCGTGTGAAGATCTTGACTCAGGTTGGAATGATGAGACTGATCTACCGTTGGCTTATCGAAGTTACGATGAGTTTAAACAAGCGGTAACATCTTGTCAGAATGGTAAATTATTTACTTCATTCAGTACTGGGCTTATTGACAGCGGTATGACATTGACCACCAGTGATGCGTTAAACCAAGCTGATGACGTTGATACATATCAATTTAATGAGGATGGTAGTGGTGTATTCACGTATAACGAGGGGGCTGGTGATATCATTGTACCAATGACTTGGACAATGCATGAAGACGGTATTATTAAGGTTGTCATTGATTATATTGATGGCGATGATCTAGCCCAAACAGCGCATAATTATCTCGCGATTGTTGAGATTAATGGCATTGATTATAGCGTTAAAGTCTTTAGCCGCAGTACCGCCTTTGAAGGCCTGGGTGATGCCGCTGGAGGTGATTTATGGAGCACAGTATTGAACGTACCTGATACTGAATAGTTAAAGGATATTATTTTTAATATAGGTATTTAATATGATGCCCATCAGTCTCGCTGGTGGGCATTTTGTTGAACTTGATTAGCGCTGTTGACTGTCTTTTACTCCTCGTAAAACTTTCTCTTGTTAATCCATGTCTTATTGGCGCATTATAATAACGCAAAAATATAGCATTATTATCTTTAAGGAAAGTTACAAGATGGATCACGCACAAGCATATGAGATTGGAACACCAGGTCAAAAATGGACCACGGAAGATAAAGCCGCATGGTTAGCGAAACAAACTGTGGTACGGGACTACCAGCAGGAAGTGCTGGCCAAGTTAGAGCCACTACAGCAAGATTTTAATATCGAGCAGTATGGTGCGCTGTCTTATGATCCAGCTCGTTTTCCGTTATTTGTGGTTAAAACGCGTGATTGGGATAATACTAAACCAACGATTTTGGTGACGGGCGGCGTGCACGGCTATGAGACCAGTGGGGTACAAGGTGCTATCCGTTTCATCGAAACCCAAGCGCTGAATTATAGTGCGCAGTTTAATATTATTGTCGCGCCTTGTGTTAGCCCTTGGGGTTACGAAACCATTAACCGCTGGAATCCAAACGCCATTGATCCAAACCGTTCTTTTGTTGAAAACAGCCCTGCAGAAGAGTCAGCTGCATTGATGCAATGCATTGCTAAGCTTGATGTTCAGATCACGGCACATATCGATTTACACGAAACGACGGACACCGACAATAGTGAGTTCAGACCTGCATTAGCAGCCCGTGATGCGGTTGTTCATGATAACTGGAATATCCCCGATGGATTTTATTTAGTGGGAGATACACTTAATCCGAACAGTGAATTCCAAACCCACATTATTAATGCGGTAAGCAAAGTGACTCATATTGCTCCTGCCGATGACAGCGGGCGTTTAATTGGTGAAAAGCTGGCTCAATTTGGCGTGATTAATTACGCCACTAAAGCGCTAGGTTTATGCTCTGGCTTTAGCAATTGTACTTATGGCACCACCACAGAAGTATATCCAGACAGTCCGCTAGTTGATGATGAAAACTGTATTCAAGCACAGGTTATTGCGATCACCAGTGGCCTTGATTATCTACAGGAAAAGAAAAAATAACGATAAAACAAATACGCGTTGGCCTATGAGCATCTTAAATTGGTGCTCTTTGGTTATAATTAATCCACCGTAGTCTAGTCCTTTATTCTGTTTAACCGTCCTCATTCAACATAAATTCTACATAGTGTTTTGTAAGATGCGATAAATCATCCAAGACTCGAAATAATCATGTCAAAATTTCAAGCCCCTACATTTAAATTAGCATTGCTCCATCCCAAGTTGTGGCCTGTTTGGCTGGCTGTGGGGCTACTGGCTTTCATTGTGTCAGTATTACCGTATAGCCTGTTGTTACGTCTTGGTCATGGCCTAGGTTATGTTGTTATTAAATTAGCAAAAAGGCGTGTTGCGATCGTACAGCGTAATCTGCAACTCGCGTTTCCCAATATGACTGACATTGAACGTCAAAATCTCAGTGAAGAAAATATTAAGAATACTGGATTAGCTATTATCGAAATGGGTATTGCTTGGTTCTGGCCCAATTGGCGATTTAAAAAACACCTGATTATCAATAATGCTGAAGAGATTTTATCGTTAGAGCAGCAAGGGAAGGGCGTATTAATTGTTGCTGTTCATGCTTTAAATTTAGAGGTGACAGCACGGGCATTTACACTGTTTGCACCTGGTTATGGTGTTTATCGTCAGCATAGCAATCCTGCTTATAATTTTATCCAGCATTGGGGTAGAACCCATCACGGCAATAAAATGGTAGACAGAAAAGATGTCAGAGGCATGTTACGAGTGCTGAGAAATGGCGGTCGTTTATGGTACCTTCCAGATCAGGATTATGGCTATGAACATGCTGTGTTTGTGCCATTTTTTGGAGTCGAAGATGCTGCAACAACTTCCGGTACCAGTGTACTTGTTGATGCCAGTATGTGTGCCGTCATAACGGCATCAAGTTTTCGTCAAGGCGATACTTATACACTTGAAATTGATAATGATATTAGCCGTGACTTCCCACGTCGTGACCCCGAAGGTGCTGCGCGAGTAATGAATAGAGCATTGGAAAAAGTCATCCTACGCGGACTAGATCAATGGATGTGGTTACATCGTCGTTTTAAGACAATGCCGGATAATCAAAATAAAGGCATTCGCTATAAAAAATAGTCGCTGTCTTATCCTTGCTAACCTGCGGTAATTTTGTACACAGTTCGATCTTTGTTGGAAAAACGATTACCATCATGGATTAGTCTGTAATACGACATTGCCGTTATATGTACACTATCTTGTTGTTACATAAAATACGATATTGTCGCAGCATGACATGAATATCAGGTTAAAGGATAAGTTTTGGATTTATTGAATGATGAACAGTTTATGCTGCGTGCACTCGAACTTTCTAAATTAGCGTTACCACATTGTCGACCTAACCCACCTGTGGGTTGTGTGTTGGTCAAAAATAATCGTATTGTTAGCGAAGGGTATACCCAAGCACCAGGCCAGCATCATGCCGAAGCTCAGGCCATTGCCAACTATGCTGGTGCGTTAGATGACGTGACGGCTTATGTTACTTTAGAGCCTTGTTCGTTTGTGGGTCGTACGCCGTCTTGCGCGCATACACTGGTTGGACGCAATATAAAACGTGTTGTTGTAGCAACGGTCGATCCAGACCCGCGCAATAGTGGTAAAGGACTAACCGTGTTAACTGATGCGGGCATTGAAGTCGAAGTAGGTATCTGCCAGCTGGAAGTGAGCGCGTTTATCACGCCTTATTTATTAGCATAGCAAGTTTACATTATGCTGATTAACGGGATATACTCAGCATCTTAATTTAGCATTTAATGATAGATGGATTTACCTTAATGAAAAAATTAGCTGTAACAATCACTGCATTAACGTTTACGCTTGGGTTAACTGCTTGTGCTGAACTTAAGACCGTTGGCCGTGATATCGGTCATGCAACAAGAGATGTAACTAAATCGATTGGCCACGCTTCTCGTGATATTGCTAAAGATGTAAGTAACGAAGTTAACAACTAATTAAAACAACGTCTTGAAGTGCTCCACCCATCGCAGAGCACTTTAAGACACATTGAATCGGTTCTTCCTCTCTCGATCAAATTTTCAAGGTATGATAACCAGCCCAAATGCGGGTTGCTGTGGTGATCCAGCACAAGGTAGCAAAGCCATAAGCGATGTAAGAGAAGTTCTGTGGGAATAGGCATAGCAAAATTAAACATAGAACGGTTTCTGTTCCTTCCGTTAATCCGCCCATGTAATACAGTGATTTATGCTTATAAACCGGATTTTCAATATCTTGTTTACTGGCCATGATAGCGAAGGCTAAAAAGCTTGAACCAGTGCCTATAAATGAGAAAATCAAAAATGCACCGGCGACAGCGTTAGCGTTAGGATCTGCGACCACAAAACCAAACGGCACCAGTGAATAAAACAAAAAATCCAAGGTAATATCTAAAAATCCACCACTGTCGGTGATACCTTGGATCCTCGCAACCGCGCCATCTACGGCATCAAGAACTCGGTTCAAGAGTATGAATCCCAACGCGATGTTATATTCTTGTAGCGCCAGTGCTGGAAAACACATCAACCCAAACATAAATCCAAGTAAGGTAACTTGATCGGCTTTCATACCCGTTTTGTGGACGAGTTTCGCGGTGATATTGATAGGCCAGCGAATAATTTTTATCGTATAACGATCAAGCATCTTGAGGTTCCTTAGTCCATGGCCAGTGTAGGCATCTACTGTTATTCGGTACATCAGCAATATCATGAGTCACCATGAGTACTGGCAGTTGTCTGCTCGCCGTTTGGGCAAACACCCAGTTTCTGAAATCATGACGTAGTGACTTATCAAGCTTACTAAAGGGTTCGTCTAATAATACAACGGCAGGTTCAGCTAGTAATAACCGCATCATGCTGATACGCGCGCGTTGACCTCCTGATATTTGCATTGGTGACTTGTCCGCAAGTTCGACTAAGTTGAGCTCGGCAAGTGTTTCCAAGGCCTGCTCTTTACGCTGTGCCTTTTTTATGTGGTTAGGCAATGCGATAGCAAGATTTTCCCAAATATTTAGGTGAGGGAATAACAAGTCATCTTGAAACAGGATGCCGATATTACGTTTTTCTGCAGGTAATTCATTTAATAATAGTTGTTGATAATAACACTCACCCTGATAACTAAAATCAGCTGATGTATGTCCCGCAATGACACTTAATAAACTTGATTTACCGCAGCCACTAGGACCCATTAATGTTAAGACTTCACCTGGCGAAACAGTGAAAGATACTGGTGAAAACAAAGGTTGATCACAATTATCAAGGATGGTGAGATTGGTTACTGATAGAGACATTTGATGTCGTTATCCTACTGGTTGATGTGGTTCGTTGTTGTTCGAGTGAGCCTGTTTTACGGCTAGCAATAATAGCAATAATATAAAATAAGAAGGGTGTTATTGATTGCAGTAATGCATAAATTGCACTGATCCGGCGATCTTGACCACTCGATAGTGCAACCGCTTCTGTTGTTAATGTCGATATCCGCCCTGCGCCAAGCATTAAGGTGGGTAAATATTGTGCTAGGCTAACGCTAATACCAACAGCCCAAGCTATCCAAATCGCAGGTGATAATAATGGTCGTTTTATCTGCCACCAAACTTTGAAAGGAGACAGGCCTAAGCTCAAGGCGACTTTATCTAAGCGTTGGTCATAACTGCGCCAAGGGCCATCAAGCGCAAGAAATATGTAGGGAAAAACAAAGAAAATATGCGCCCAGGTCACCCATAAATAATAATATTGATGAGCTATATATAAAGTGGCAACTTGGATACCGAACAATAGCGATAATTGTGGTGCTAGCATAGGGATCGCGATGAGTAAGCGCGGTACTTTTAAAAAGCGTTTATTAGCGGCCGCTTTAATGCTGTGTTCATGGATTATGATCGCAAAAGCTAGTGCTATCGTGGCGCTAATTAAAGCAATCATGATGCTATTTGCAATGATATCTAATAAATAATGCCATTCTTGCTGCCAAAACCGTAGTGACCAACGAGACGGGACAATATCAGGAAATCGCCAGCGTTGAGCAAAAGACCACATTAATAGAATAGGTAAGGTCGCAAGGGTTATCAAATAAGTAGTAACGATGATACTTTTACCGCTAATTGGCAGCGAGTAGCGGCCACTTGATAGCCAAGTTCGACATTTTATTGTTATTAACCATTCTGTAAAACGTATGCCAAGTAAGATGACCAAACACATGATCAATAATAGTAAGGCGCCAGCCGAGGCTTTTGGGAGTGTTGCAAGGTCGGCATCATTCAACCATTGCCAAACTAGTACTGCGAGCGTCGGAGGACGTGTTGGACCTATGATGAGTGCAACATCAACAACCGAAATACTGTATGCCATTACTGCGAATAGCGAGAAGCGGATCTTAGGTAACCATTGTGGCAGGATTATTTTTTGCCACGCCTGTGCATTGTTATAACCTAGGCTGCGTGCGGTGATTAGCGTGGTATTGATATTTAATTGTTTGAGCAGCGGTATACTCATAAATAATAAAAAGGGGATCTCTTTGAGCGTCAAAGCAGCAATCAAGCCAAGTCCATATTGGTCATGCACAAGTTGCCAGTTGATTTGCTCGCCTAGGATACGGGCGATAAAACCACTGGGGGTAAATAAAAATGCAAAGCCAACAGCGAAGGCAACATGGGGCAGGGCCATGATCGGCGCTAATAAGGCTTCGAGTTGTTTCCACCAACGGCTATGCCAGCATGATTGTAATATGGCAAAGCTAAATAACGCGGCAAGTAAGGTACTCGCCATACTGATAAATAATGTCAGTGAAACTGATTGCGATAGTCCTGGCCAAGCTAATAATTGCTTAAAGCCAGTCATAGATAATGTGTATTGATCGATTGCTGGTATATAACCAAACGCAGCGAGCAGTAATCCTATCAATCCTGGTATAAGCGGTAAAAAGCTGATAAGTACAGTCAGTAACACGATTAGGTTAAACGTGAATGCGGCGACTGACTGTTTTTTCAATGTGAAGAGTTTAGCTTTCAATTAGTGTCCGTAGCGTTTTTGCCATTCAGCTTCAAGCGCGGTTTGCCAGCTTGGATGCGGTTCTGGAATTGATTTAAACAGCTTGGTATTTTTTGCTGAACCAGTGATATGTGACGCTGCTAATACAGTCGGATCACCCCAAATCGCTAAATCACCTTTGCGCGACTGTGCTTCAGGGCTTAACAGAAAGTTAATCGCCACTAATGCACCTTCTTTTGCGGTTGCATTCCAAGGTATTGATAGGAAATGAATGTTTGATAACGCCCCCGCTTTCATCGCATACGCAACTGTGGTTTCGCTAAGCTTGCCACTTTGTTGTGATGTCGTCGCTTCGTTAGGGTTAAATGAAATAGCAATATCGAGTTCACCATCATCTAACAACTGAATTGTTTCAGCTGCACTGGTTGGGAACTGTTTACCTTGACGCCATGCTACAGCATGAAATTTGTCGAGATAATCCCATAACGGTGCTGATATAGTAGCAAACGTCTGAGTATCTACCGATTTATATAATGGTGTATTATCGTTCGTTAATTCTAATAATGCTGCTTTTAGGAAACTGGTACCATGAAATGAAGGTGGTTTCGGATAGCTCAGTTTATTCGGGTGCTTAACCGCGTAAGCGAGCAGTTCGTTAAAGCTTGCTGGTGGCTTAGTTAATGTTAGAGTATCGTAAATAAACACCAGTTGGCCGACACCCCAAGGTGCTTCTAATCCTAAAGTCGGTTCAGAAAAATCGCTATCAACGGGTAACGTTTTATCAACGTATTGCCAGTTTGGTAATTGCGTCGCGAATGAATCGGTGATCAGGTCATAGCGCTTCATTGATTTGAAGTTCTCACCGTTGACCCAGACCATATCAACACTGCCGTTATTGTTCTTTTGTGCTGTTTTTTCTGCGGCTAAACGGGTAATTGCTTCGGCGATATCACCGACTTTAACGTGTTTTAGACGCACGCCGTATTCAGTGTTTAAACGTTTATCTGCCCAGCGTAAATAATTGTTTATTTCTGGACTACCACCCCATGCATAAAAATAGACAGTTTGTCCTTTGGCTTTTTCTTCAACGGCTTGCCAATCTAATTTAGCTGCTTGACTGAAGGTGCTGACAAGTAATAAGCCAAGACCAATGAATAATCTACGCATGAAATATCCTTTTCTTAGATAAAGCCACATTACAATCTGTAATGTTTATAAATTTGATTATAACTGATTGTATTTATATTAATATACCCAAGTTACTTCAAGATGCTGATTGGGTATCTTGAAGTAACTTGGGTATATCGTCATCTTAGCCGTCGCAGGGTATAGATCTAAAAATAACAGAATTATCTATGGTTAATTTTGGTGTAATATAAAGCTTCATTTTTGGTAATGGTGTTGAAAAGAAAAAGCATGACTAAATTTAAACCAGCGTTAGGGTTGAGTAATAACCATCTTCAATCAATGTTGTCTAGCTCAGGCCCTCGACAGTTTTTGGAAAAACGACGCGCCAACCAATTACTTCGCCTTGCTAAGCAGCATATTATCACCACACCACAAGGGGTGACGTTAGAAGGTTTCCTAACCCGACATAACACTGCTACGCCATCAGCTAAAGGACTTGCCATTATTCTGCATGGTTGGGAAGGGTGTGCTGATTCGTTGTATGTATTATCCAGTGGGCAAAAACTACTCGATGCAGGTTATGATGTGTTTCGGCTTAACTTCCGTGACCATGGCGATACCCACCATTTAAATCCTGAGCTATTTAATTCATCACGTTTAGAAGAGGTTGCCGAAGCAATTAAATATCTGTGTGCAGAATTTGGTGGCAAACATAATGTGTTATGCGGTTATTCGCTCGGTGGAAATTTCTGTTTACGAGTGGCTAACATCGCTAAGACAGCAGATATTGAGTTACATCAAGCTATCGCTATTTGTCCGGTATTACACCCACCCACTACGATGGCTGAATTAAGTTCTGGTTTTCCATTATATGAAAAATATTTTGTCGCTAAGTGGAAGCGTTCATTAATCAAAAAATTGCGTCATCACCCGCAGCTGGGGTATGGTAGGGCATTGAAAAAACTAAAAACACTCGATGACATGAACCTATTCTTTGTTGACGGTTATACCGATTTTGCTAGCCGTGATGATTATTTTGAAGCTTACTCGGTCATTGATAATGGTTTGAGTCAGCTGGCTATTCCAACTACGATTATTACCTCTGAAGATGACCCTATGATACCCGCTAAGCACCTTAATAACTTGCATCAATCAAGGTGGCTAAATATCGAATTACAAGCCAAGGGTGGACATTGTGCATTTATCAAAAATTGGAAATTTGAAAGTTGGGCAAGTGATCGTATTGCCGAGCTAGCAAGCTGAACCAAATGTTCAACAGTGGTGATGTACCCAAGTTGTTTCAAGCTCTATGACACTAACTGTTGTTTAGCTGATTGGTTATTTGCTCTTGAACAATGTTGATTAATACTCGCCATGAAGTTAATTAATGAAGGTACATTGTTCGCAATCAACGGTAGACCGGTATTGAGTAACGACACTGAAATATCGCGTTCTGGATCGGCCCACAGCAGTTTATTGATTAAACCTATGTGACCAAAGGCTTGAGCACTGTGTGGCCCCCACATGCCTACTGGTTCGCCACCTAACATGAGTCCCGCGCTGTAGCGCATTGGGATCATCAGGGTTCGATCACATTCTAGTGAGCCATATTCTCGGGTTAGTCGTCGCACTGTCATTGGTTGACAGATTTGTTTCCCCTCCCAAATACCATCATTTAATAACATCTGATAAAAACGTCCCATCTCTTCCGCTGTCCCCATTAAGTTGGCCGATGGAATGACTGCATTATGATATATCGCGGTATTACTTGCTTTTGCAACGCGTTCAAAAGAACCGCCCAGAGCGCGTTTAATAAAGTATGAAACCGGAAATACAGGTTTAAATCCGGTCGCATAATTGTCTGCTAAATCACAGGCTTGTTTTGCTGGTAATCCATAACGAAAGTATTTCATCTTCATTGGTTTACGTACCCGTAGGTCGAGGAACGCTTGTATACTCATATCAGTGACTTTGTTGATTATACGCTCTAAAATATAACCACCAGTAAGCGCATGATAAGCAAGCTTGCTTGTTTGCGTTTCAGGGATCTTAGTGGCACACAAATGTTGCCAAATTTCATCATTATTTGCCAGCGAGTCAATATGCAGTGCATCCGGCATCTGTGCTATGCCGCTGCGATGCGATAAAACTTGATGGATACTGATATTTTGCTTACCGTGTTGGCCAAATTCAGGTAGGTAGAAGCTTACTGGATCGTGTAAATCAATGAGTTTATCTTCATTTAATAAATGGATCAAAAAGGCGGTGATGGCTTTGGAGCCTGAAAAATAACAAACAGGTGTTTCTGGCTGCATTAGTTTTTGGCTTTTATTATCTGTTGCACTCGGTCCATTACCACTTGCATGACCGATTGCTCTGCTTAAAATAACTTTACCCTGACGACGAAAGCATAATGAAATAGCTGGATGGGTACCTGTCCGGTAAATTTCTTCAACGGAGCGCCAGATAGCTTCCACCCCTTCCTCTGTCATGCCAACGGATACAGGGTCTACTTCATCGGTATGCTTGATGCTCGTCACTGTCGCTAGTGATTTTGGTATTCGGATTGTCTTGCCTATGCGTAGGTATCTGTTTACGTGAACTAAACTCTGTAATCCAAAATCAAAAATCATATGACGGCCTAGGTATTGGTAGATAAGTATTGCTGAATAGATAATGACGATAGAGTTATATCTTAGAATAAACAATTAGATCTCTGGTTATCAGTGTTTATTTCACTTTAATCATCATCGGCTCTCCTATGCTGCCAATTTGAAACACCAGTATTTTAACCGAGTTATTAGTGCTGATATTTTTAGCAATCATCGCGGTATTAATATCTTCGGCATATAAATTACCGGCTTTAAAGGTTTTCGCTCCACCTTCCTGCTGAATTGTCAGTTCACCTTCGAGTACATAAACATACACAGGTCCTGGATGCATGTGCTTGCCACCCACAAACTTGGCTGGCAACGCCAGATGCTTCACTATCATTTCTTTGCCCTGCAGACCTGGTATTGGCGCTTGATAAAGTGTTTTCACTTGTGCTTTTGAGACATACTCTTTCGCGTTTACGGGATTAACGATGCAGAGGCAGACTGTGATTAAGAACAGGCTGGTTATAAAGATATTATCGGACAGGTGTGCTTTGATGTTCATGATACAACCTCTAAATTAGTGATTTTTGCAGAGATAAGCTGAGATCAATCCATGAACTTCTGGCTAAACTGCCACGCTGAAATAATGGTTTTATTAAACCTTAGCAGTAAAGTGATAATAATCCATGTTCAGTCTAAATCTTCTGTGAATAGGAAATAAATACGACAGTTATACCGGTAAATACAATTTGAATAACTTTGAACTAGCGTCTTGTTTACAGTTATAAAGAACAATATACTCGATGGAACAGCTCTGATTATCATGTTGAAACAAATGACAGGTAAGGTGCTTGATAATAAACAGAATAAATACAATTAAGAGAAGAGCAGAGAATATAACGGAGTCAGTATGGAAGAAAGAACGCAAAATTATCTCAATGAATATTTAGCAACATTAACTGATTTGGAGCGTAACCGTTATACCTCATTTAGTGCCGACTACTTCTGCGCGGATGAAATCAATGCCAACTTGTGTGCAGATTTAATTAGTAAGGGCATAAAAACCGCCACTTGCAGTATGAAGTATTGGTATGATTCTGGCGAAGAAGCGATGCCACAAACAGGTCACTTGCTGGTCGTGACAGACTGGCATGGTGAACCAAGGTCAATCGTTGAAATAACAGCGGTGAGTGAATGTAAATACTCGGATGTCACGGCTGAATTCGCTTATGCAGAAGGTGAAGGTGACCAAACTCTTGATTGGTGGCGCGCTGCACATTGGGATTTCTTTGCGCGTGAATGTAATGAACTCGAGATGGAGGTCAATGACGACATGATGTTGGTATTAGAGCATTTTCAAGTTGTGCACGGTGCTGCAGCATAATGATAAAAGCACTGATAGCCACTCTTCTATTAATGTCACCGCTGATGACGAGTGCCAATGATTTCTTTTCACTGTCAGCGTTAAAAGAAGCGGATAAAAAGCCGTTGTCTTCATTACAGTATGTCAAAGCGACAGATGACCTATTGTTGGCTTATCGGCTTTATTTTCCGCAACAAGCACAAGCTGTGCTGATCTTTTTACACGGTGGCGGCGCACATAGCGGGCTGTCATATAATCATATTGGTGTGGGCCTACGCGATGACTTTGATATCGCGGTATATATGCCTGATATCCGTGGACATGGCAGCTCTGAAGGCGCTCGCGGTGATGCGCCGAATAAAGAACAGGTCTGGGCTGATATTAATACCATAGTGCAACAAGCAAGGCGCCGATATCCACAACAGCCTATTTTTGTTGGTGGCCATTCGAGTGGTGCCGGACTGGCATTAAATTATTCTAGCTGGCAGCAAGGTGCCGAGATTGACGGTTATGTGTTTCTTGCGCCTTATTTTGGTTATAAATCAGAAACTAATCACGATGCTGGTAAGAGTGAACGCGTACAATTCTCGAGCGTTAAAACGTCTAAGTTCATACTTAATACGATGTCTTTTGGATTGTTCGCCGGACATGATAAGGCTGTCATGTTTAACTTTCCTGAGCAAGTATTAAAAAATAACCCTGAGATAGTTACGTTTAATACGGTCAATATGTCGAATGCATTAACGCCGAATGCACCTGATTCACAGTTAGCGAATATTGCGCAATTTGGTTTATGGATAGGGGAAGAAGACGAAGCGTTTGATGCCGAAAAAGTGACTGCATTTGCGCACGACAATGCAGGTAAGGCTAATAAAGAAATAAAAATGTTGAAGGATGAAACTCATTTTTCGATTATCTTATCTGGGGCTAAACACATAGGTCCTTGGCTTGTTCAGACTAGTGAATAAGTGTCCGACATATTAGCGTAACCATATTTTTGTCTATAATACTAAATTATGTCCTCAAATACCTGCACTGTATATTTTGCTTAAGCTTGTATATGCAACCTCTTAAGGAGTCTAGAATATGGCACTATTAATTATTGGTCTGTTGTTGTTTTTGGGTATGCACTCCATTTCAATTTTTGCCCTGGATTTCCGTAATCGACAAATCGAAAAAAATCATCTGGCTTGGAAAGCGGGTTATAGCATCATTGCATTAGTAGGCATTTTTCTTATCGTGCAAGGTTACGCTCAAGCCAAACTGGAACCGACTTTATTGTATGTAACACCACCTTGGTTAGGACATGTAAGTGCATTATTAATGTTGCCTGTGTTTATTTTATTTATTGCCCCTTACTTCCCCGGAAAGATCCGTGCGGTGACCAAACACCCGCAATTGATAGCGGTGAAACTGTGGGCGGTAAGTCATCTGTTAGTGAATGGTATGCTGGCTGATGTGATCTTATTTGGGGCATTTTTAATTTGGGCTGTAGTGGACCGAATTTCAATGAAAAAGCGTAGCTCACAGCCTGCGCATGCTTTACCTCGAACGACGATAAATGATGCGATCATTGTGGTGCTAGGACTTGGCTTTTACGGTGTGTTTGCTATGTATCTACATCAGCGATTAATCGGTATGCCACCGTTTATCATGAGCTAGTCGCAGCCCAAACTATCAATGCCAGTCCTTATTGTACCCAATTGTGAGTTATGTTTGACACAACATCAGTCAATATTGTATTAAAACTTGCATGCTAGAAACAAGCCGTATACATTCAGTTAACAATATCACCATCATTAGTCGTGATGGTATTAACGGTTGTTGCGCGTATGACTTATGACTGCAATCCGTTATGTAATAAATCAGTAACGGATTATAAGGTTATAACATGCAGTTTAAAAATTTATCTATAAAAATAAAAATTGGTTTGATGTTCACTGTTATTTCGTGCATCGCCTTAGTTGTTAGTTTTACCCTTAACCGAGGCATAACCAAGATTCAAGGCAGTCTTGAAGGCATTACTGATGCTTCTATTCCCCATCTGGTATCAGTCACTGATATTCGTGCTGATTTCATTACCATACGCAAAGAGCAATTTGTTTATATTGCCAATATTAATGACCCTTTGATGGATACCTGGTTAAGCAATTTTGCACAGCTGACAAAGCACGTTGATACAAGCTTAGCGGACTATAAAACTGCGTTAGTTGATGACCAAGATAGACAAATCTATAACTCAGTTGCGCAAGCGTGGGAGAGTTATAAACCCTCACTTAGCGAATTTACCACTGCGATTGTAGACAAGGATATTGCTCAATCCAATCAAATTGCCTATGACAGTTATGCTGATTTTAAAGCCATTACCGAGTCAATGGATAAACTGCTAGCCTTGAATTTGGCCTATATTGAAAATGGCCGTATCGAAAGTAACAGTGATGTTAGCTGGGTAAACAAGCAGATGACGCTTGGGACTGTGGTGATGATCATCGCCTCTATTATTGCGACTATTTTGTTATCGAGCCAAATATGTCGCCCATTAGATAGAACGTTAGCGCTAGCAACACGCATAGCAAAAGGGGACCTTACCTACAATCTTAACACTGCTGACGTGGGTAATGACGAAGTTGGTAAACTTACGAATGCGTGTGTTGAGATGCAAACCAACTTACGGGAATTAATCGATGAGATCGCTAATACTATGTCTCAGTTAGCCAGTTCAATTGAAGAAGTGAGCACCGTTTCTGAGCTTTCAGCGAAAAATATGGCATCACAGCAAAATGATATTCATACGATAGCCACGGCGATAAATCAAATGCAAACGACAGTTGCAGAGGTATCAACTCGAACTGAAAATGCATCAGCATCAGCCCACGGTGTTACAGAGCGATCATCACGCGGTTCTGAGGTTATGCGGACAAATATTGAAGAGATTTCGAATGCTTCGTTAGTGATGGCAAATGCAGGTAAAATGGTTACTCAACTCGAAGACGATTCGAAAAGTATCAACATGGTAGTTGAGGTTATCAATAGTATTTCAGAACAAACTAATTTATTGGCATTAAACGCCGCGATTGAAGCCGCTAGAGCCGGCGAGCAAGGCCGTGGTTTTGCTGTGGTCGCGGATGAAGTACGCACGCTTGCTGGACGCACCAAAGATTCGACAAGTGAGATCATGGGGATCATTAATCAATTACAAAGCCGCTCTAAAAAAGCGGTGACAGTGACCAATGAAAGTTGTGAATTAATTGAAAACTGTGTCAGTCGCTCTCAGCAAACCGGTGACGATATAGCGCAGATCATGGCAAGCATTGCAGAGATAGCGGAAATGAATAGACAGATTGCAGATTCCTGTCATGAGCAAAACTCAACAACAGAAGAATTAAATAAAAATATTGAAAATATTAACTTGTCGGCACATGAAGTGGCCTCTGGTGCGAATCAAACGGCGCAAGCTTGTATTGGTTTAAGCGAGATGGCGAGCCATTTGAAAAAATCAATCGATCAGTTCAAGTTAGCTTAGTTAATTCAACTCAATGGGAATACTTGCCAAGGTTAGTTGGCAAGTATGATTATTAACTCTTTAACTCTTTAACTCTTTAACTCTTTAACTCTTTAACTTTAATGCAATCACAGCTGAAGTGGCTATAAATAGCGCCGAGATCCATAAGCACATCTCTAAACCATAAACTTGAAATACCCAGCCTGACAACACGGTACCGATTAATCGGCCCATTGCGTTAGCCATGTAGTAGAAGCCCACATCCATAGATACGCCATCACTGTCAGCCAAACTGACAATTAAATAACTGTGTAATGATGAATTAATGGCAAACAAACCACCAAAAATCAATAAACCGGCGATAATCGAGAATTGCACATAGAACTGGTAATGTAGTGCAATGGCAATCAATACCGGAATAACAGCGAGATAACCTGCCCAGAGAGCTGCTGAACGTGGAGAGGGGGTTTGGCCTGTAAAACGTGGGGCGATAGATTGCACCATGCCATAACCGATAACCCAACTTGCCATAAAGCCGCCAACCCACCAGTGATCCCAATTAAAGGTTGTTGCTAAAAATACTGGTAGGGCAACCACAAACCACACATCCCTGGCACCGAATAAGAATAACCGTGCTGCAGAGAGTAAGTTTATCGAGCTACTCTTAGAAAATATCTCAGTAAACTTAGGTTTGTTTTTGGCTTTACCGAGTTCGGCTTTTAAGCTAATTAAGCTCCAGATCCAGACCATAAACAGCAGTGCAGCCATGAGTTGAATCGCACCTTTGAATTCAAGCGTGGTTAATAGGATACCACCCAAGAAAAAGCCAACCCCTTTTAACGCATTCTTAGAACCTGTTAAGACAGCAACCCATTGGTACAATTTATTACTACCGTTCTCGTTACCTTTAGGTACCAGTAGTTTAATGGCACTTTTGGCGCTCATTTTATTCAGGTCTTTAGCAATACCGGATAAGGCTTGTGCGATCATCACATAAACGACAGTCAACATGTCAGCGGGTACGGTTAACATCATCAAGGCGACAATTTGCATCCCTAAACCAATGTTCATGGTTTTATTTAACCCCAAGCGTGCACCTAGCCAACCACCAATTAAATTAGTGATGACGCCAAACACCTCATAAAACACAAACAACATAGCGATATTAATCGGGCTGTAACCAAGCTGGTGGAAATACAGCACAACCAGCATGCGTAATGCGCCATCAGTTAAGGTGAACGCCCAATAATTACCGGTAATAATGAGATATTGTTTTATTTGTGGGGAAATACCCGCTAACGCTTTTATCATTTGTCTGAATGACCGACCATACGCGCTAATTCAGCTGCGCGATTTGCATAACCCCATTCGTTGTCATACCAAGCATAAATTTTCACTTGGGTACCATTAACAACCATAGTTGATAGCGCATCAATGATGCTCGAACGTGGATCGGTTTTATAATCAACCGATACTAATGGACGTTCTTCATAACCTAGGATGTCTTTAAGTTCGTTTTCTGCCGCTTGTTTAAAGTAACTGTTCACTTCTTCTGCGGTTGTTTCACGCTCTACTTCAAACACACAATCGGTTAGTGATGCATTTGCTAGTGGCACTCGGATAGCGTGACCGTTTAACTTACCGATTAACTCTGGAAAAATATTGGTAATTGCTGTTGCTGAGCCTGTCGTTGTGGGGATCAATGACGTACCACAAGCACGGGCACGACGTAAATCAGCATGTGGTGCATCCAGAATGGTTTGGGTATTGGTGATGTTATGAATTGTGGTCATTGAACCGTGTTTAATGCCCAGTTTTTCTTTTAACACTTTAACCACGGGCGCTAGACAGTTAGTGGTACAAGACGCTGCGGTAACAATTGGGTGGAGGTCTTTGTTGTAAAGGTCATCATTGACACCCATTACCACGTTTAATACACCTTCTTCTTTCACTGGCGCAGTTACCACCACACGCTTAACACCTTGGTCTAAATAACCTTGCAGTAGTGCGGATGTTTTCATTTTTCCTGATGCTTCCAGTACCACATCACACTGTGACCAGTCGGTATCAGTAATAGCTGTATTGCGGGAACAAGGGATAAAACGATCGGCGATGATCATTTGATCGCCAAGATAGTCCGCTTGATGTTCCCAACGGCCATGAATAGAGTCAAAGTTTAATAAGTGCGCCAATGTTTCAGCATTACCTGCGGGATCATTGATTTGTACAATTTCAACATCATCCCAATTAAACGCTGCACGCATTGCTAAACGACCCATACGACCAAAGCCATTGATACCGATTTTAATAGTCATGTTATTCTCCAAAATACAGATTATTTCAATTATGTTTTTATTTTTAAGTGAATTATTATTTTTAAGCTAATTTCTATTTTTATTTTTATTTTTATTTAAGTCTAGTAACTAAGCTTTTGAATAGTCAAAAGAGCCTTGGCTACGATTAATAATAGCGACGAGCGATAGCATAATCGGCACTTCAACGAGTACACCAACCACAGTGGCAAGTGCCGCGCCAGAATGTAGACCAAATAATGAAATCGCAACGGCGACAGCGAGCTCAAAGAAATTTGAGGTACCAATTAAGCAAGCTGGACCTGCGATATTATGTGGTAGTTTAAGGCGTCTTGCGGCGAAAAAAGTGATCGCAAAGATCATGTATGTCTGTAATGCCAACGGAATAGCGATGAGCACGATGGTCTTAGGATCGTTAAGCAAGGTGTTAGCCTGAAAACCGAACAATAAAATAACCGTGGCGAGTAACCCTAAAATAGACCAAGGTTTTAGCCTTGCGAGTACATGCTGAATCGCTTCTTTGTCAGTTGCTTTATTCAACTTCCTACGCGTTAAAATACCAGCAATTAATGGCAGTACCACATAAAGCACAACAGAGAGTAATAAGGTCTCCCAGGGCACGTTAATATCACTCACTTCCAGTAAAAATGCTGCAATTGGTGCGAAAGCAAAAACCATGATGATATCGTTAACAGAAACTTGTACTAAGGTGTAATTTGCATCACCTTTAGTCAGTTGTGACCACACAAATACCATTGCCGTGCAAGGTGCTACACCGAGTAAGATCATACCGGCGATATATTCTTGTGCTGAGCTGGGATCAACCATATCAGCGAAAAATACTTTAAAAAATAACCAGGCAAAGGCCGCCATAGTAAAAGGCTTAATGATCCAGTTAATGAATACGGTGAGGAATAGCCCCTTTGGATTTTT
>Ga0209292_1000437_pt1 | contig 54280 bp, 38 predicted proteins | sample GOMGulsemesocosm_2_FD_184634 | JGI IMG/M metagenome (GOLD analysis project Ga0209292, IMG submission 184634) | Methane-oxidizing microbial communities from mesocosms in the Gulf of Mexico - GOM9C Gulf of Mexico (SPAdes) (version 2) | ecosystem: Environmental > Aquatic > Marine > Cold seeps... | reverse complement strand
AATTTTAAATTACTGCATGCAGAAAACGGAAAAGAAGCAGTAGAAATGTTCCAAAATAATGAAGTCGATTTAATTTTAATGGATTTTAATATGCCTATCATGAACGGAATAGAAGCGACAGCACTTATTAGGCAAAGCAATAAAGACGTTCCTATAATTGCCTTAACAGCGTATGCAATGACTGAGGATAAAGAGAAAGCAACTAAAGCAGGGTGTAACGATTTTCTTTCAAAACCTGTTAACCGGAATGTATTGATAGAAAAAATTAATCATCACTTAGAACAATGATAAAAGAGTAACCTGTTTTTTTATCTTTCAGCTAAAACGAAGCTTCCTTTAATCTTAAAGATTGTTTTATTGTTAAGTGTCGTTGTGTGTATTAAGAGAAAATAAGATAAAAGTTAGTTTGAAGTTACACTAAAATGAAGGTGTAAAAAAAAAGGCTACTCCAATAGCGTAGCCTTTATTTATTTATTTATTTATTTATTCTTTTGGTAATGCATTAAAATCTATGTTTGGAGGGGTGGTGTTTAATTCTATTTCATGTTGCGAATCTATCGTAGTTCGTTCACTAAAAAAACCACAGTTTTTCAAGAAAAAATGTCCGTTTTTTGTACCTCCAGTATAATCTAGTCTTGCATCTTTTCGCGCCGTTGCATCTGCGGTAAATGTTGCTTTGGTTATTGGGTGCCAAATGTTTGAAGTGTCATATATCCATTGATTTGTGTATTCAACTTGTCTACTAATAGCTCCCATAGAAGGGTCAAAATTTTCCAAAAATGAATGAGGTCTTTTTAAATAAGTACTCGTTTTTGGTCTTCTTAAACTTGACATTAATTCCCAATTTCCAATTTCTGGAGCAAAGAAATAAGCTGTGTAATCTGTACTGTTATTGTCGGAAGGAGTGGCTTTTAATAGGAATTTATAAGTGTTTCCTGCTTTCCAATTGAACTTTCTGATACTTTGTAAACCAGATCCTTCATTGCCAAAATCTTGTACGGTAACATTTTTTCCGTTTGCTAATTTCGTTACTTTGTAGTCAGTGGGTATTTGAGTAGGATCATCAGTAGAAAAGGCACTCCATACTGAAAATAAGACCCTACGTTCAGTGGCTGAATTTACCTGAATTCCAAAATATCCTTCACCAAAACCACTGGCCATAAAATAAGAACCGATGGGGTCTTTACCTTCTGGAATTGTCATTTCGTTGTAAAACCAGACAATATCTTTTGCTGCCGTTGGTTTCTCATAGCTGAGGTGTACGGATGGCCCTCTACGTCCCCAATAAACATCCTCTTTTACAAAATAGTTAGTGCCAGTAGTTGCTTCACCACCAATGAGAACATTCGGAACTTCTGCATACGTTTCCGAAGTAGTACTGATACCTTGTAATTCTAGATAGTGATAGCCTATTTCTTTAATGTCGAAGGTTCCTATAAATACAGTGTCTAAGGAAGTGTTTTTAATTGTTATTTCTTTAGATTCTCCATTAAATGTTGCGTTGATTTTAGAACTTCCATCCAATACTTTTGCTTGAATAGCCAAGTGGATTTTCCCTGTTTTTGTGACATGAAAATAGGTGCGAATTTTTGTGCTTTTGTCTACCCAATTTTTGATACCCTCTTCAGTAATTATCTGATGGGTCTTTTCGGGGTTATTGAATACCCAGCTGTTGGCTGTGGTTAAAATGGAGATTGTTGTGGATGGAATAATGTTTGTTGCTTTTTCTTTATTTTTTAAGGCGATATATGAGATACTTGAAAATAACAAGGCCAGTGCTATAATTAGATATATGTTTTTATTGGATTTCATGTTTTCTTTTGAATATTTTTAATTGTTAAAAGGCACTTTAGTAATAACGGTATCTCCTTTTCCATCCTTATCTGTAATGCTTTGGATGGTCCATAAATCTAATAAATTATCACCGTCGATACAGCTACCGCTATAATCTCCCCAAGAGGTTCCTGAAGTGGCTCCTTTTCCTTCTCCAATGGAAACTATATCTTGTGTTGTTCCTAAGGGGTCGGTATTGTTTCTAAATGTAAAACGAGGACTAATAAACATGCTCTTGTTTGTTTCTTGAAAACCTATAAGGACATCGTTGTTTTTATTTACAGCAATGGTTGTTTGAATATAGTTCGTGTTTTTGTCACTTATTATTCCAGTTTGGATTATCGTTCCATCTAAGGAGATTTGATGCCATTGTACGGCAGCATTTCCTTGGTGGTTTACAGTTTGAGAAAACCAAATGTGTCCATTTTGAAATACCAAGTTTTTTGGGTTTCTATCTCCAGAAGATGTTAATTGACTCGTTCCTTTTTGAGGTGATTGAGGAGGGTAATTTACAAATTCTAAACCATGCTCTTTTTTACTTAATAATTCACATACCGGTGTGTCATTTTCAGCGGTTATTATTTTGTTGATGATAAAGTGAGTGTCTGTTATTTTGAAAAAATAAAGTGCATCTATTGGATCTTGTATGGCTATAGGATGCCCTAAGTTTTTTGGGAAATGAAATATGGTTGCTGGTTTTCCTGCCTTGGCTTCACTCATTTTTAAAACTAATGATTGTTCCTCTCCTCCAGGGAAAGTATATCCTATCCATTTTTTACTGTAAGATATGCCTCCTCCGTCAACGCCTCCTTTTGCAGAGACAGGGTAAGTGTTCCACGCTCCCGTAGGATTGCTAGTTTCAGAAATAGAGATGTTAATTGGCTTGTTTTTTTCTTTATCCCAAGGATTCCATAAGTCGAAACCAAAGACCTTATTGTGTGGGTCAAAAAATAATTTAGGGTCAATTCCTTTGTTAAAACAATTTTGAGAAACCCCTGTGATATAGGTTCCTTCTTTATCATATATAATCAGTCCATTATTGGTTCCATGTAAAATATAACCACCACCTACTGCTATTTGTGGATCTACTTGGCGGTTTCCATCCATGGACCCATCAAAGGAAAAATATCCAGACTCTATGCGTGGATTTCCACCTTGTTTACGGACTTTACATGATCCATTTATATTAGTATCGAATGAAGTTTTGTGTAGTGGACTAACAATTTCCGTTCTACTAGGAGCTGTTATTTCTTTTTGTACTGTTGTAATTGTTTCTTTTTGTTTTATTGTTCTATTACAACTAAGCAAAAGGGAGATAAATAAGATAGGTAAATAATATTTCATTACTGTATGTTTTTGGGGGATTATTTTATTTTTAAATCTTGTAAAATGATTGCGTTTTCATGAGGGGAGTTGATTTTAATTGTTATGGATTTTATCAGTTTTGTTGTTTCAAAAACATTTTTTGATGTTCCATATTCAAAATCATTTATTTTTTCATTTTTATTGTCTTCGGTTTCAATATATACCGATGCATCCACGAGAATGTTTTCATTTTTTATTGGATGACCACTTAAGATTTCTAATTTTCTTACAGCTATTTTTTCTTGAAAAACAAAGGTGAAAACAGCGTCTTTATTTACTTTAGAGGCACTCTTGAAAAAGGTGTTTCTATTCCAGTCTGTTAGGAATGGTGTTTTGTGGTTTGGGCTGCTTTTTATCAATGATTCCACCTTAAGTTGAGGTTCTAAATACGAAGCTCGTTTTAGGGTGATATTTCCAAAAGAATCTGTTCCTCCATCAGATTTCATAGTTACTCGTAGGCTATATTTGTTTTCATTGTGATGTGACTTTAAGTGAAGTCTGTACCTGTTATTGATATGTTGACTTCCAGCATGTCCAAGGTGCGTATCATTGGAGATTATCTTGCCGTTTTTTAATAATGCTACTGATTTTATATCAATCCTATGTGCGCCTTTTTTATATAGGAAATCGAAATGCCAAAAACCTGTTGAATCAATATTTTGAATGTTAAATTCAATAGATTTATAGATAGTGTCACAGTCTTTAGGTGTCCATTTTGCAATAATTTCATTGCGAATTTCAATGTTTTTTACGGTGCGACTTTCCCTGTTTTTAGTAAAAAGTTTCATGCGTAGTTTTAAATGATCTTCTATATGGAAAGGATGTCCAGTATAGAGCGTTGATGTACCTGTTGGGATACTCGCATCTGTAGTGTAGCGTATGTTTGCGCCCTCCCAAGGACGTTTTATTGTGACCAAGTTTTTCTTTAAAAAAGCAGATGGCTGTGGAACTCTATAAGCAATATTTAGGGCGTCTAACCTGTCAAAATGAGTTTTTCCCATTCGATTACTAAAGTTGGTAAAATTGCGATCTTTTTGAGTTGTCCATGCTACTTCTGCTAGGGCACAGAGTCGAGGCCATGTTTGGTATTCTGCCCTCCCTTTTTTAAATAGAAATTCTGACCATAAACAAGCTTGCACACCGAGAATATTATCTAAAGCTGTTTTTTGTAGTTCATTTTTAGCCAATGGATCATAGGAGTATACTTGCTCCATGGAAACGATTCCTGCCCACCAATGACCAAATTCATCTTCTTTCGAGGATTTCATGTCAAAATAGGTGTATGGACCAGGGGTCATTATTACTTTATGACCATTTTTTGCAGACTCATATCCAGGTTCTGTTCCTGTCCATGACATAACGGCTGTTTCTTTATTTAAGGATCCTCCATGTAAAATCTCGTTCCAACCAATCATTTTTTTACCATGTTCTGAAATCATGGTCTCCATTCTTTTAATGAAATAATTTTGAAGTTGATAACCCGTTTTTAAGTTGTTCTCTTTCATGAACTTCTGGCACGATGTGCTTTGTAACCAAGCAGAAGTATTTACTTCATCACCTCCAATATGTATATATTCAAAAGGAAAAAGCGTTGCTATTTCTTTAAATATATTATCCAGTATTTCATATGTTTCTGGTTTTACTGGCGATATTACATTGTTAGAAATACCTTGTACACTTTTTGTGTTAGAAACCCCATCAGGTAATAATTCTGGATAGGCTACTACCATAGCCTTTGCATGGCCAGGAATATCAATTTCAGGGACTATATGTATATGTCTTTTAGCGGCATATGCTACGATTTCTTTTATTTGCTCTTGTGTGTAATAACCTCCATATCTAGAATCTCCCGAGCCTCTAGATGGTTTTAAAGCTTCATTTTTACCACGCCATGCGCCAAGCTCTGTTAATTTGGGATAGCTTTTTATTTCTATGCGCCAACCTTCATCATCTGTTAAATGCCAATGGAATATATTCATTTTATGAACCGCCATTCTATCTAATAAACGTTTGATGTACTGGGTGTCAAAAAAGTTTCGTGACACGTCTAACATATAACCTCTCCATTTAAATCTTGGGCTGTCAGTGATGCTAACGCAAGGGAGACTCCAATTAATATTTACTTGTTTTTCTGTGGCATATATTTCAGAAGGTAATAACTGCCTTAATGTTTGTGTAGCGTAGAACAGGCCTGTTGGTTTTTGTGCTTCAATTGTAATTTTATCTGTGGAAATGGAAAGCTTATACCCTTCATCACCAAGTGATGTTAGGGTGTCAGATAATTTAAACGTGATCGTGTTTTGAAAGGTTTCTGACTTTTTAAATTCGAGTTTATACCCTAAAGAGGGAGCTATTATATCTGTAAAATTATCGGCCTCTACAATCGCTTTTCCTGAAGCAATTATAACGGTGTTTTCATTTATTATAAAATTTCCTTTATGTATTACCGCGTTTGTAGGTTTAGGAATTAAGTCCAATGTTAGGTCTGTGTTTTTATTATTTATATTACAAGACGCTAGAGAAATGAAAAGAGTGAGATATAGTAGTTGTTTCATAAGGGTACAATAAGTGTTTTTTATAGCTATTTTTGAGAGTTTACTTTTTCCCATATTTCAGTGCAATTGTTGTTTATTCCTTCCAAATAAAGGAGGTTGTTTACTATTTTAAATGTATAGCTGAGTTCGGAATCAATTTGGTTGACTGAATCGTTTGTAGTCGTGTTAATGTTTTCTATATAGACATTGTTATTAACGGAGTATTTACCTTTTGCCCCACTTATGATATGTCGCTTTTTATAATCGATGTCAAACACACTAAAATTATTTTTGGTGATGATTTTTTCTCTAATTTTTTGTTTTTTAAGAGCACTATATTGTTCGGGGTTGCAGTACTGCCAAGTACCTATTAAAGCTGCTGATTGATAGCGCTGTTTTTCAGTTTTACTTAACGCGTAAGTAACTATTAAAAGGGTAATTAAAAAGCTTAAATATAAGGTGCGTGACATAGTATGACTGCTAATGTGATTATTGTTGTATGTTTTCTTGTGATTTAGTTTTATAATTGATGAAATGTTTTAATGTTTGGGTATTTGTTCCTCTAGCATCTGTTACAGTTAAGGTAACGTCATAACTTTTTCCGTTTTTTATGGAGTAGTGCACCGTTGGGCGTTCTAGGGTAGAAGAAGAAGGAGTAGCACCTGGGAAACTCCATAAGTAAGTAGCTTCTTTAGCTACTACTGAATAGTCAGCAAATTTAAGTGTTGGGTTACGTTCGTTAAAAAATGGACTACTTACGGTAATATTGGCTTTTGGAGCTGTTAATTCGACTAAGTTATTTTCCCAAATACCACGGGATGTTCCAACTCTTATCTTACCTTTTGCATAATTAATAAACATAAAAGGTGTTTTACAAACAGGTATTCCTGTTCCATATAACTCCCATTGTTTCATGTTTTTTTTACGGTAGTAAATACCAAAATTTGTTCCCGTATAAAGAATGTCATCACTTCCTCTCTGGTAAATTAATGAATAAATGGCATGTACTGGAAGCCCTTCAGAATAATTTCTCCATGTTTTTCCTCCATTTTTTGAGTGTAAAACTTTTAACGTAGATTGATTTCCTTTTACGGATACCCACAAGTGATTGGGATTCTTGTCACTTACGGCCAATCGCCATAATTTGAATTCTTTAACCAAGTTGTTATTTGGACTTATATCTGTCCAGTTTTCTCCTTGGTCAACAGATTTAATAACTCGATTTGGAGAAACAACAGCATACAGATAATTGGCATCTGCAAAACTTGTTTTTACAGCAACTGCATTTTGTTTTTCTTTTTCAAAACTTTTTATTACCTCCCAGTCTTGGGCATTGTTTGTCGTTTTTGTTAACCTATAACTTTTGTTTCTGTCACCATAATCACTTCCGTAAATGGTATAATAGTTGTGTGGATGAAATTCAAGATTGTCTAAAGTTATGTACCCTAGTTCAATTCCTAATTTTTGCATTTCATGTCCTTTTTTTTCTGTTAATGATCGTTTTACACGTTCATGTCCCCAAGGGTGATTGTACATAAATTGATCATCTATAGGGTTCACATTTGCGGCCATAGCATCGGCGCCATTTACGCCTATCCACCCTCCGTAAACACGATCATCTCTATAACATATTTGATTGTGATTTAATCCAACAGCCATCACATCATTTTTAAACGACTGGCTAAAACCCCAAAGCTCTTGTATTCCTAATCCATTACTTTTGTCTTGAACTACTGTTGCTCCTCCATCATTTGTAAAATAGACGCCACCGTCATTACTGTTCCAAATATTATCTTTTATAATTGACAAGCCGTGGTGGTCTCCATGTATACCTGTATGTGCATTATTTGACTTATAATTATCATATTGTTTTCCTGTGATAATTGTGTTTGTTGTATCATAGTTCCAAGTGATCCCTCCATCGGTACTTATTTTTATTTTATTAGCGGCACAGGCCAATACGTTTTCATCAGTTTCTGACACTGTGAATGCAAAGTTCCATGTGAGTTGTGCTAAGTGGCAAGTTTCGGTTAAAAAATCGGTGGTACCTACTGCGTTTTCTAGTGGTGTATTAGTGCTTCCACAACATTTCTTTTCAAAAGAGTTTCCTGCGTTTGCTGATTTAAAAAAGGAAATTTTATCGTTTTCTCCGCCACCATTATATCCAATGGCTATATAAATAACAGAAGGGTTAGCTGGAGTTGTGGCTAATCTTGCACGATGTGCAGGTGTTTTAAAATCGGACGGAAAACCATTTATTACTGCCTCAAATGATTTTCCACTATTGTCCGATTTTTTAAAATTAATCCATTTCGTTTTTTCAGATGCTTCTAAGATATACACTACGGTAGGATTCTCAGGGTGTACTTTCATGTCCCAAATACGTTGACTACTCTGGTAGTTTACAGTCCACGTTTTTCCTCCATCAATCGATTTTTGTAGTTTGTAGATACCCTTTTCTTGGGTTGTGGCATAGATGATATCACTGCTTGTAAGAGGGACATCAATCCATAATAGTTCACCAAATTTATCTGGTTTGTGTTTTCTTAAGTTTGTGTAAGACCATGTTTTCCCTGCGTCTAATGATTTTACAACCCCTACATCAGTTCCAGCATAAACAACTTGAGGATTTTGATGGCTAAAAATAATTTCGTTTACCCATTCTACTTCGGGGATTTGATTGGATACACAGGTGTAGGAATTTCCGTTGTTGGAACTACGCCATATTCCGGCTGTAGCAGCACCTATCAAAACATTTTCTGGTTTGTTTGGTTGCATACGAATAGACCGTACAACTCCACTTCCGCCGTTATCTTGGGTGTTATTCCATTGTAAAAATAATTGTGTCCAATTTGTGCTATTTTGCCCTTGTACAAGAGACGCTACACAACATAAGAAAATACAAAACAGTTTTTTCATGGTTAATTTACTCTAAAGTTAAATAATGCAGAACTTGAGATATTTCCTTGCTCATCTATGGTGTTTACTTTCCAATAATAGGTGTTTCCGGCAGTTACAGTTATTTCATTTAAAATGCTTTCCGTTATCCCATCTTTGTATTTTGGAGGATTGTTTGAAGTTCCAAAATAGACCTCATAGGTGCTAATGTCTCCATCTATGTCTGTAGCTTCCCAGTCCAAGTTAACGGTGTTACTGGTGATATTAGCTCCTGATACGGGAGCAACTACTTCCGCAGGGAAAGGGGCATGTGTGGTTGTTCCTGCTCCGGCATTATAAAATTTCCAGGTATTACTAGTGGCATTTTTGTCCGAATGGTTAGATTTTGAAATAATTGTCCAAGAATAGGGGGTCGCTATTTTTAGTCTTACTGAAAGGGAAGTGTTTGAACTTGTGTGTGAAACCGTTTTTTGTGTATTTAAGTTTTTAATAGTTAAGCTATAACTATCGGTGTTTTTACTAGCATTCCATTCAAAAACGATACTGCTTTCGGTTTCGGAAACATTGGTTCCTTCTGTACACGCACTATTTTCGCTGGGGAAAATAAGTATTGATGCGGTAGGAGGTGTAGTATCTGGTGTTGGCTCTGGGTCATCTCCTCCACCTCCTCCACAAGAAGTGAAAGAGATGAATAAACAGAAAAGAGTGATATAGGTAACTATTTTGCGATTATTTTTGTTGAAGTTTATCATTTTTTAAGGATTTTAAAACTAGACATTCCTTTGTTTGTTGATACATTAATGGTGTACAAACCACTGACAAAATGTTGTCCATTTATTGTTACTTTTCCATTGGTTATGGGTAAGTAACGGGATTGAATTAACTTTCCATTGGATGTTTGATACACATTAACAAAGGCTGCTTGTGAATGATCGTCACCCATATTTATGTATAAAAAATCAGTAAATGGATTTGGGTAGGCAATAAACGCATCTGATAGTAAAATTGTTTTTTCAAATGCACCTTGACATTCTTTTTCTGTACGTACGCTAATGCTGTTTTTACCTGTTGCCAGATCTAAAGAGAGCGTATTGCTTTGCGTACTATGTTCAATGCCGTTTAGTTTTACGAAATATGTTTTTCCATGAGATAAAAATAAAGTAATGGATTTTTTATCAGTATCTATTTTTGCCATCACAGAAATATCTTCTGGTTCTGTAACGAAAAGGGTGAAACATCTATTAAAATTAGTTGCTGGAACACCATCAATGTTGATACATAACGTATAGCTCCCTGCATCTAAGTTTTCAATAGTTAATGCATCCGTAAAATTAAAATTAGTAGTAGCCCCGTTTCCTGTTAAGGATGCCGTATAATTTAAGGCTTCGTTTGCGGTGATACTAATTTTACCATTATTATTTTGAGCACACGTTTCGGAGATTGTTTGGATCGTAAAATTATCTGCAGGTAATGTCACAAGACTACAGCCTTGTTGATTAACAGCATCACCAACAGGAGTATTGGGACAGTCGTCAGAAGCATCTGGAACTCCATCGTTATCATCGTCGTCATCACAAGAGTCTCCGATACCATCATTGTCAAAATCAGCTTGATCTGGATTGTCTATATTTGGACAGTTATCACTTAAACAACCTCTAATTTCTATTTCTGAAATACTCGCCCATGCACCATCATTTGCTTCAGACAATGGGACAAATTTCATATATCTTCCTTTTACAGGTTCCTCAAATTTTATGATTCCAGGTCCTGAGGGACTTTCAAATTCACCCGCAGCTACTGGTTCTCCCCAATTTGTTTTGTCAAAACTAAAATACAATTCATATGTTTTAATATTTCCATTGTAGCCAGATGTTCTAGGGATGCTTTTAAACTCACTAATACTATAGCTTTCACCTAAATCTATTTGCAATTCATGTGGATAAGGATCGGATCCTCCGCTCCATTTTGTATGCCAGATTGTTTCAGGGTCACCGTCAAAAGCCATGGTTGCCAAACCAGGAAATGTGGTTTCTTGACTATCTGCGTATAATAAGGTCCATTCGTTTACAGGTAAAATGCCTGGATTGTCACAATCGGTGATTGATGGACATGTGGTAGTGCTTACCATATTATCTATGGTTTTGCTGTATTCGATACCGTTTTTGGTGACTGTTAATGTCACATTATAGGAGCCTGGGTTTCCTAGTACAACTTCAGGATTTCTTATGTTTGGGTCACTGATATATACAGGAGCAGGAGAGATTTCCCATTTCCATGAAGCTCCATTGTGGTTTAAAATAGAATGGTCATCAAAATGTAACGTATCCGTCATACAACGGTTGTTTTGTTTTTCTACCCAAGGATTGATAATCGGTTTGAAATTTTCTTCTTGCAAAGGAGATTCCCATATACCAGCACCTCCAGCAAGTCGCATTTTACTGTCTCTATAGAAAGGAATGGCTGTAAGTACACTAAAATTATGTGGATAATTGTTGGTGAAATTGCTCCAACTGTTATCGGATTCTTTACGGTAATATACGTTTGAAGGTGATTCTTGAATGGATGATGAAAAAAGATATACAATATCTTCACCAGTACTACTCGGCTGAATGGCTAAGCATTTGGTGTATTCATCGAGTGATCCAGTCCAATTTTGCCATGAATCTCCTCCATCAGTGGATTTAAATACTTTTCCTTTGTCTTGTGTCCATGAGCCATTAGAGTAGCAGGCATACAAAGTGTTTTCGTCATAAAGTGATATCACAAATTGTGTGCGCCCTTTCATTTTGTCTCCTCCGTTTGCATTACTACTTAAGGATGGTTTGTAAGACCATGTCCTTCCCTGGTCTTCACTTTTGTATAAACCGTTTCCTTTGATGTCTGCATACAATACATCGGGATTGCTTAAACTCATTTGTACGCATAAAACATTGTCTGGAAATGTATGAAGAGATTCAAAAGAGGCCCCCATGTCGTTACTTTTCCAGATCGAATTCCCTTCTCCTAAAAAGAGTGTGTTAAAATAATTGGGGTGATGTATTAAATTTCCTCTTTGTCCTCCAAATTCTAACATATTTGGAAATTTACTAAAGTTGAATCTACCGGTAGCAGGAGTTTCAGCCGTTGTAGGTAGTATCCATCCTGCTCCTAAATCGTTAAATGCTACATGGCGACTCTTTCCTTGCATTACCCAACCCGTAGGAGATTCTGCACCGCCCATACGCAACGCTTTTCCATTGTATAATTCGCTCATGGCAGTATTCCCATTATGATAACGACCACCTACTACGATGTCCTCGTTCCAGCCTTGGTCAAATCCCCACATAGCGGATCCAACAATACCGTTAAATCTTGCTTGAAAATCAGTCTCAAAAGCATCTGTAGAATAGCTCATTCCTCCATCGGTAGCGATCCAAACTTTATCATTTGGTAACCAACGCATATCTTGTAGGTCTGGGTGAATTTGAAAACGTCCATAATAACCTCCAAGGGCATCAAAAGTAGTTCCGCCATCATTTGTTTTAAATAAAGTGGTGGTTCCTACCATAAACTTATTTTCATCATCAGGAGAAATATCTAATACTAAATCAAAATATCCTTGACCGTTATTATAGCCAAAATCATCGTTGTTTCCTTCTTTTATTTTTGTCCATGTCCAAGAATCTCCAGCAGAGATCCCTTTGTAAATAAAAGGAGTATTGTCACTGCTTAACATGTTTGCAATGAGTAAGTTTGGGTTTGCTGGAGTTACCGCGATTAAGGCACCAGCTTGGTCTGCTATTGCAGGAAAATTACTGATAGCTTGAAATGATACGCCTGCGTTTGAAGAGATTAGGAACTCAAAATTATTGCTGTTAGATTTTGCAATTGCATAGAGTGTATTATGGTCTCCTGGTTTGTATTCTATATCGTAGGTTGGTTTGGTTGTTGTTTTGGACCATGAGGTACCTGCGTTTGTAGAAGTATGAATTCCGCTATCTGTAGAAACAAATAAGGTACTATTATTCGTTGGTGAAATGACGATATGGTTTGCAGAAAAACGTTCAGCGCTAAGCAAGGCAGTCCAAGTAGTACCTCCATTGGTGGTTTTGTGTAATTGATTTCCAGCGGCTACATATACAATGTTTGCATTTGTAGGATGTATGGTAACAGCGGTTACACCACCAGTAAATAAATGAGTAGGAGCTAAGAGGGTCCAGTTGTGACCTCCATCTGTAGTTTTGTTTACGTACCCTGTTTCTGTACCACAATACAGAATATTGGCATTTCCGTCAAATATGTCAAAGGAATACACGTTTACTTGCCAAGGAGCAACGGGAGGAGTACTTCCGTCATTTTCGGTATTTAGCCAAAAGGTGTTTTTAGGACCTAAAAAGGACCAGTTTGAATTGGAAGCATCAGCCGTGCTATATGTTTTTGTTGTCGTTTTATGAGAAAAACTGTTGGTGTCAGGAAGGGTAATTACCCCTTTAGCATTTGAATATTTGCTTAGTGCTTTTCGCCATATTTTATAATATCTTATGATGGCATTTTTTTCGCCTTTATGGGAAGCCATATAAGTTTGGTATTCCTGTTCAATTTCGTTTAGATTCGCAGGATAGGTATACAGTTTTTTTGCCCAGTTTGGAAAGTTCTTGTTATAGGTAGGCTTATTTATGGCAAAGTTGCCAGGGATATGGTCGTAAGGAGTATAGGCCTCTTGTCCAAAACTTTTTTGGTAGGAGCTTAAAATAAGTGTAAATAAAAACAGTGTTTGCAGTATGTTCTTCATGTTTTTTGTTTAGTGATGGATGTAGTAAAAAAAAAGGGATTGTTAAGGAACAATCCCCCTTTTTAATTAACTCAAATCAAATTATTATTCTACTCCGTATACATTAAATTCACTTAAGTAAGTATGCGTAGAAGATCCTTCAACGGCTAAATATTTAACATATCTTCCTGTTGTATTTGGAGCTGCGTTGACAGAATAAGCATCGTTTGTTGTCATAGCTGCATTTAAATCTGCAACTTTTGTAAATGTTATATTGTCACTGCTAACCCAAAATTCGTGTACAGTAGCACCATCAGTTTTATTCTCTCTTGTAAAAAACTCAAAAGAAGCAATGGTTTTTTCTTCTCCCATATCTATGGTGACATGATGAGGGAATATTGGTTGAGAATATGCCCATGCTGTATGCCAAAAAGTAGAAGAGTCACCGTCTAGAATTGCACGTGCACTTCCTTGTTGTTCTGGTCCCCAGTTTGCTTCATAAGGTTCTTCCGATGAGAAATCTACGATCGTCCAGTCAGTTCTGTCAAATTTCACAACTGCTTTTGGTTGTACTGTTTTTTCAATAGTTCCAAAACTGTTACCATAAGCGTCGCTAATCGAGATAAACACCGATTGTTCTACTGCTTCCATACCAGATAAAGAAGCACTTCCTTCTGAATCATTTGATGTAACATCGCTAGTGATATCACCTCCGTCCACAGTATATGTAAAGCTTAACGTATTGTTTATATTATTTGGATTTGACCATGTAATATCTGTTCCTCCTAAATTAGGGATTAGTTCCACACTTTCTAAGATTGATACAATTGCAGGTAATGTAAACTGTTTCCAATCTGAAGGGAACTGATCAATAGAGGTTTCTTCTCCTGTTTCTTCATCAGAAGCAGTTGGGACATACAAAGTTCTAAATGAGATGTCTTTAGTAATATCCAAAGCTTCTAAAACGATGTCTTTTTCAGCAGGAATTAATACACTTATCATTTCTGCTCCATCAGTATTGGTGAATTTAATTTCAGTATTTCTAGTCAAGTCCTCAATTCCTTTAAATTCTATTGTGGCTGAACCTTCAGTTACGTCAAAGTTAAATGTATTGACAGCTCTTGGACTCAAGTTAGAACGGTACGTTTCTCCATAAGCACTTCCAAATGTAATTACTTTTACAGATTTGTTACCGTCAGTATCTGATGTGTATACCTCAAATTCATATGCTCTCTCTTCTAAATCATTGATGATAAGATTTATTTTATCGGTATCCTCGGTTGATTTTTCGTAGGTGAATACTTGACTGTTTTCTCCTTTGTCCCAATAAACGGTAATTTCGTTTACATTAAAAGCGTTGGAAATATAGCCATCTATTTGAAGTCGATTGTTTCCTGGTAGTACCGTTAACGAGTCTACCTTGTTCGTGTACACTATTTCTCCATCAATCGTATATTGTTCGTGAAACTCGTAAGTGTCATTACAAGACGTAAACCCTATCAACGATAGTAAAAATAAAGTAGCGATATAATATTTTATTTTTTTCATGTTTTGTTTCTTAAGTTATAATTAATCTATTACACTACCCCAAAAAGACATTTCAGAGGCATTGATGTATCCAGAACCATCCCATGTTTCATGAATTGCTACACGGAAATACCTGATTTCGATAGGCTCGTCAAAAGTGAATTCGTCTCCAGCCCATAAATGATCAATGTCTTCATCCGTATTTTGCCCTATAGGCAATCCTGATGGTTTTATAGCTTCACAGTCTTTTAATAAAATCCAATCGTCTAAATTACCGTCTTGTCCTGGTAATTCTTTAGAACCGTAAACAGTGTATGTTTTTGGATTTCCATGTGCGTATGCGTGTGCCTCTCCATGTGATAATCTTTGGTACATGGTAAAACGACTCAATGTTACGTTTACACCTAAATCTACAGTTAGTATGTTAGGTCTTGGGGCATCACCTTGTGTATGCACGATAGTTTCCATATCGTCATCAAAGAAATTCCAATAATCTCCTTCCCAAGCATCAAAGTTGGTGTCGTTTTGAAGAATTACTTTTAAAAACTTGGTTTTGTCTAGTTTTTCTTCAAATAAAGGAATCAATAATTTGTCCGCTGTTTTTGCAAAAATGGTATCAGAGAAATTGTCGTAACGGTCTCTAATAACTGCGGCGAACAATGTAGGTTCAGAGGCGTAACCTCTTACAGAAACACGTCCGTTTACCTGTTCGGTGTATTGTGTTTTAACAGGTTCTAAATCTCCAAGCTCATTTGGAGCCAAAAGTTTTATGGCTACTGGTGCATTTTGATCATTTTTCCAGCTAAAGCGAGCGCCTCCAAAATCCTCTGTAATTTCCAATGTTTCCTGAATTAAAAATACTGGAGGAGTTAATGGGATTCCTTTTAATACCACAGGTTCAGAAATATTTTCAGAACGGTCTGCCGAGAATAACTGAATTGTTTTTTCTTCTGTGTCTCCAAAGCCTAAAATCTGAATTTTATTGTTAAAAACAGAAGTTTTTACTTCAGCCTCTTCACCTTGAGAATTTGTATAGACTGCTTTTACATACAATAAGTCATTGTCGTTTGGTAAATCATAAGAGATGTCAAAACCTCCGTGAATAGGTGTTAAAACCAGGTTCTCGATTACTGAGGGATTGGTTCCATCCTTTGATATAGGGCCATGCTCATATTCTTCACATGCTAGAAAAAGTAAGAGTGTAGCGGCTAGTATAAATTTTAATATATATTTCATTATGTATATTTTTAAATTAAAAAATCAATTACCAACCTGGGTTTTGAATTAAAGAAGGATGGTTAATTATTTCATATTCTGGAATAGGCCATAAATAATCTCTTTCTGAAAATGTAGGACTATACAGTGTTTTTACAGTGTAATATTCGTCTACGCCATTTTCTAATACAGTCCATCCTTTGATAGGTTTGTTCATATAGTTCTTTGCTAGTTTCCAGCGTCTTAAATCCCAAAAACGATCTCCTTCAAAGGACATTTCAATCATACGTTCTTGTTGGATTATTTTACGCATCCCTTCTTTAGTAGTAGGTTTTGTAGGATTGCTAGAATGTGCATTCCAGCTATTAACTACCCCTTCTAAACCTGCTCTTTCTCTTACTAAATCTATATATTCATACACCATTGCGTCTGGTGCTCCTTTTACTTCGTTTAAAGCCTCTGCATAGTACAAATACAAGTCAGCCAATCTGATGATAGGGAATGCATATGCTTTAGTAGTTAAGGAGGTTCCTGTTTTTACTTGCGTATTCATGGCAACTAATTTTTTAGGCCAGTAGCCAGTAACAGAATATTGAGAAACTTCAAATACAGACGCAAATTCACCCCTACGTGCATGGATAAACCAAGGATCATCATCACTTAAATCTTTTCCGTTTCCAAACCAAACACCACGGTCAAATGCCAAATCTGAGTAAAAACGAGTTTCTCTATCAAAATTTAAAATAGCAGTTTTCTGTCCTTTCTCCACATGGTATTTATCAGCTTCTAAAGATGTTCTAGTTTTAAACCTATTGTCATAATCGTAATTTACATCTTCCTTAATAGGTACCCCGTTTTTACTGTAGTACATTTCTGCAATTCGTAAAGGAGGACAATGGCGTGATGATACTGGATTTGTAGTATAGCCATACAATCTCGGCATAGATTCCGCTTGGATACCATAAGTACCCTGGGTATGTCCCCAAATAAGTTCGGAATTCCATTTCTCTGTTATTCTACTTCTTAAAGCTGATTTCAGTAATGTGACATCAGTTTGTGGAAATGGATTAATATAATCTTCCTTTTGGTATAATTTTAACCCTGCTTCGTGACATAAATCGATCGCTTCCTTGGCTGCGGTAGCGGCAGCTTCCCATTTTGTTTCATCGTAGGTACTAGGGAATAAGTTATTTCCATCCGCGTCTAAGAATGAAGCATATACACTGTTTCCGTTAAATAAAGGACTTGCAGCAGTCATTAAAACACGTGCTTTGATACTTGCAGCAATCGGTTTGGTAACACGACCTAAATCTTCATCAGCAAATTGTAACATTAAGGGTAAATCTACAATGGCTTCATCCATTAATTTTATGACATATGTAAATGTTTCTTCTACGGTGTTTCTAACAGATTTGATATCTGAAGTGGCTTCTGTTATCTCAATAGCAGTATCATTAATTACTACTGGTCCATACATTTTTAATAAGTAAAAATGAAAGTAGGCTTTTAAGAATTTCACCTCAGCGACCCATTGTGTTTTCTCATACTTGTTTAAGCCTTGAACTTCATCTATTTTTTTTAAAAAAATATTGCAATTTCTGATGGCTACATAAGGTGCCGTAACATGGCTGCCTGTCCATTTGTTTCCGCTAGGGCCGGATACACTTTGAAAACCTTGGGCTATTTTAACACCAGGTCTATTTACCTCAGATTTTGGGTACCAAATTTCATCACCTCCATTTAATGCAGTATTATAGGTGTTTCCAGGTGCTGGAATGGCTGAATAAATAGTAAAAAGAAATTTTTGAGCATTATACCTGTTAGAAAAAGCATTGTCAATAGTTGCCACGTTGTCGGGAACTACATTTAAATAATCTTTCTCACAAGCAGTACATATGCTTAGTAGAATTATTAATAGTATGTATATATTATTTTTCATGTTTTTTTAGTTTAAAGTGAAATGTTAACTCCTAAATTGATAACGCGTTGATTAGGATATTCTAATCCTTTTCCCGCCAATTCTGGATCCCAAAGTTTAAATTTACTTATGACAAATAAATTGGTTCCACTAGCATAGAAACGTACTTTTTCCATTTTCATTTTTGCAAGTAGTTTGTCTGATAAAGTATAACCTATTTCTGCAGATTTCATTCTTAAAAAGGCTCCGTCTTGCATAAACCAAGTACTTGTTTGGTTATTGTTGTTTACATAGTTGTCAGATAGTCTTGGCCACATAGCATAGACGTTTCTGTTGGTTTCGGACCAGTAATCGTCTGCATAAGCTTTTATTAATTGTTGCTCATTAATAAAAGGAGCTGTTTCTCTTGTGTTTATCCAAAATGAAGAGTTGGCATTTCCTTGGAAAAAGCAGGAAACATCAAAGCCTTTGTAACCAGAGGAAACTCCAAATCCATAGGTTATTTCTGGTATTCTTGGGTTACCGATAGGGACACGATCTAAGGCAGATATTCTTCCGTCTCCATTAATATCTTTGTATTTAATATCTCCTCCTGAGTATTCACCTCCAAATGCTTGTTCTGGTGAATTGTTTACCTCGTTTTGATCTACAAATAGACGCTCCGCTACAAACCCCCAAGTTTGGTCAATAGGCTGCCCGATACGTGATAACCATGGTGTGGCAGAATAATCAGGCTCTTCCATTTTGGTGATTTTGTTTTTAGCATAGGTATAGTTTCCTCGTACTTGTAACCAAGCTTCTGAGCCTAGATTGGTGGTGTAAACTAACGACCCGTCAACCCCATGGCTTTCTGCTTCTCCAATATTGGCGCGAACTCCTGTTTGCAATCCCATCGAATATGGTAGTATTCTTCCAGCGAGTATGTTAGAGCGTTGTTCGCTAAAGTAATCTACTTCTAGATCTAACTCATTAAACAGTCCTAGCTCCATTCCTATATTCAGTTTTTTAGCCGTTTCCCAAGTAATTTGTTCGTTGGCATAACGCTGAATGGATATTGTGCGTAAACCATTATCAAAATTTTCTCCAGTATAATATTTAGCTCCTTTTAAATCTACTTTTGATAAATAAAAGAAACGATCGTCTGGTCCTCCGATTTGGTCGTTCCCAACTAAACCATAAGATGCTTTAAACTTTAAATTGGAAATTACTTTTTTAGTAGATTTCATAAAGTTTTCGTCAGATGCTAACCATCCTAAACCTACAGAAGGAAAGAATCCCCAACGTTCTTTTTTTGCAAAACGTTCTGATCCGTTGTATCCAAAGTTGAATTCAGCAAAATATTTTTGACTATTTGCATAAGTAAATCTACCTGCTAGTCCCATATTTCTGTACGGAAGTGACTTTTCTAAATTACCTGATTCTTCAATAGTTAAAGATGCGAGTCTGTTGTTTAAAGTGAATACTAACTGTCCAGAAATTTCATTAGCATCATCAATTTCCTTATTGTAAGATATATTGGATTCCAAGTAAGTAGAAGAGGCAATATACCTGTCTTTTTGATAAAAGTTAAGGTACTCAGTTCCTGTTTCTTCGTTTAATGCTTTTAAAGAAACAACTCCTGATTCTTTGTTTAAACGTGGGGTGTAATAATATGGCTGGTAAAAACGGTCTACTCTATAAAAGGATTCTTTTGTGGCGTTAAAAACCAATTTAAAGTCCAGTCCTTCTGTTAAATAATCTAAATTTTCGGTAAACTCTAGTTGGGCTATCACTTTGGTGTTAGAGCCTTCTTTATACCCACTTACCATTTGTGCGTAAGGGTTTAAGTAATTTCCATCTCCGTAGTTACCAAATAAGATATGGTTGGTAAACTCGTTTTCAGTGTCTTTTTCGTAGTATGGTTTGAAATATACGGGATTACTTCTCATGGCCATCTTGTAAATGTCCGAACCTCCCTGTCTTGGGCCGGTATAGTCTTCAAAGTTTACATTAAAACTTAATTTAAGTTTGGATGTTTCTGTAAGGTTTATATTGGTGTTAGATCGTAAATTATAAGATTTAAAATCGATATTATTGTTAAAACTACTCAGTTGAGGAACTTTTAAAATACCATTATCCTGGCTTCCTGCAACCGATACATAGTAACGTGCTGTTTTACCCCCTCCGTTTAAACTAAAATTAAAACGTTTATTTGTGGTGTAATCTTTAAAGAGTTCCTTATGCCAATCTGTGGTTGGGTACAACATAGGGTTGGTTCCTGCTATGGTATTGTCTATTTTCTCTAAAGAATACGGTAAAAGTCCTAAAGGATCTCTTGTTCTAACGGCCTCATTCCCCATTCTCATATACGTAATTGGGTCGGCTAGTTCTATATCCTGAGTTGGAGCAGAGAAAGATGTTTCTATACGAGCAGAGACACTTACAGGGCCTTCAGTTCCTTCTTTTGTAGTAACATAAATAACTCCGTTTGCTCCTCTTGCTCCATACAAAGCAGTGGCAGCAGCATCTTTCATGATAGAAAATGCTTCGATATCATCTGGATGTAATCGACGTAAATCACTTACCTCAAGTTCTACTCCATCAATTAAAATTAAAGGACTAGATCCGTATCCAAATGTGGTAACACCACGCACAAAAAACTCGGCATTGTCTCGTCCTGGTTCCCCACCACGTTGGTACGCAATTAGTCCAGAAACCTTACCTGCTAAAGCGGTGGTTAAGTTACTAGATGCAATTTTTAGTTCTGCTGGTTTTACAGTGGTCATGGAAGATACCATGGCTCTTTTTTTCTGTTTTCCAAAACTTACTAAAACGACTTCATCCAAACTGTTTACATCTGGTTTTAACGTTACATTTAAAGTGTTTTTCCCTTTTACAGCTACTTCTTTGTTACTGTACCCTGTAAAGGAGATTATTAAAATGTCGGTTTCTTTTACCTTGATAGAATAGAGTCCATCAAAATCTGTAGAAACTCCTTTTGAAGTTCCTTTGACGACGACTGAAGCTCCGGGTAAGGGGCTTCCTGTTTCATCAAAAATGGTTCCTTTCACCATTTTGTCTTGTGCTTGAGCGTGTATCACACCTAGCATAAAAATTAATAAACAAGTGATTAATTTTCTCATAAAGTTAATTTAAGTTAATGATTAGTTAATTGTTTGTATTAAGTTAAAGTTGGTTTTTTATTTGAATGGTTTAATAGGTGTCTTTCATCCAATTGTAAGGGGCACGTTTGATCCAATTTCCTCGTGTGAAGTCAGGAAAATCTTGTGGCTCACCATTGTTTTCTATGGATAATTCAGAAAGGGGAGTTATGGCAGACCAAGCAGCAGCGTCATAAGCATCCATTGGAGGAGCAATGTTTAGTTTTGCAGATTCTACAAAAGAATTAATTACAAACCAGTCCATACCTCCATGTCCAGCTCCTTGTGCATGTTCTCCATATTTTTGCCAAAGGGGATGATCGTATTTTTTTAACCAATTGCTAGCATCGTCCCAACGGTGTGGGTCAGAGATACCTTCTATATACATACGGTTTCCATCTACCTCCCATAAACCATTAGATCCTTGTACTCTAAATCCTAATGAATATGGACGTGGTAGATTACAGTCATGGGTTACAATAATACTTTCACCATTAGCAGTTTCGATAGTACTCGTAATCACATCTCCTTGCTTGAATTTTAATTTGGCATTGGGATGATCTTTTCCTCCTGTTTTTTGAATATAATCATGTAATCCAATGCCTTTTGTTGCTGTTGAAGTAAGCGACGTAAATCTATTTCCTCTATTGATATCGCACATGGCTGCAATTGGTCCAGCTCCATGAGTAGGGTACACATCGGCATTTCTTAATAATGAATGTTGTGTTCTCCAAGCAGCTTCTGAAGTCCCTTTGTCTCCAAATTCGACTCCTTTTCCATAGCCCGTTTTTCCATCGTTAAATTTTACAAAACGTAAATCGTGTTGGTAACCACATCTAAAATGTACTAATTCTCCAAATACATTTTGCTTAACCATATTTAATACCGCCATTACATCTCTTCTGTAATTAACGTTTTCTAGAATCATTAAATGAGTCCCTGTTTCTTCATGTACATTTACAAGATCCCAACATTCTTCCATAGTATTTGCTGCAGAAACTTCTAAGCCTGTATATTTTCCTGCTTTCATCGCATCCTTAGCCATACGTGTGTGCCATAACCAAGGGGTGGCAATAATCACGGCGTCTACATTTTTTAACTCTAATAAGTTTCTGTAGTCATACTCATCTTTACTAAATACCTTTGGTTTTTTTCCTCCCTTTTTAGCGATAGCATCTAAAGATATTTCGATTCTTTTAGGGTCTGTGTCGCAAATAGCAGTAACGATTACGTCATCGCGGTTAAGTACATTGTTTAAATGATTGATACCTCGGTATCCAACACCGATCATTCCTATTTTTAATTTTTGTTTGCTGTTACCCATTCCAAAAGATAATTTTGGGGTCATTGCTAGACCTGCACTTACGATTGCGGTCTTTTTTATAAAGTTTCTTCTTGAGTCCATGAAATATTGTTTTTGCGAGCACTAAATTGAGTTGTCCAATCTAGTGGCTCAAATTTGCAAAGAACAAAGGGTTATTACGTGGACTATTTCGGCGAAAAGAGGGGAGATATTCAGAAAAACAATGAAAATCCTAAATAGTCCACCTGTTTGACCAAATAGTCCTCCTTTGTATTGTAATATGTTAATTTTAGAATGTCTTCGTAATTAATTATTTATATATTGTCAAAGGAAGAAGACCATGCCGATTTGTAGTTATTAATAGTGAAACAACACCCTCCTTTTACCATGACTCTCCTGATACAACGTTTTAAGTTATTCCCTTTAAAAGAGGTCTTTAAATTAGTTTTACCTCTTTTTTTTCTATGTACAAATACTGTGCAAGGACAAGAACATGCGCGGTTTATACATGTGAATCCATTTGTGAATAATGTAGGATTGTATATTAATAGAACCTTGCAAGACGATAGTGGTTTTATTGTTATGAGCCATGCTAATGGGATTGTAACATATGATGGTTATGAGTATTTTAATAGAGATATTTCATCTATTTATTCCTCTTTAGAGCTGAACGAAGCTATTGTAGAAATAAAAAAAGATGCTAGAAATAATATTTGGATTCTCAGTAATAAAGGAAAGGTTGCAGTGATGAATGCTGATGATAATTCTAAAATTGAAACGCCTTTTGCTGAAATTGTAGTCCAATTTTTGGAAGTTTCTGAGAGTAATGTCTATTTAGGAACAAGTTCAGGTGAAATTTATAGTTATGACTACAAGCGAAACACGATTGTTAAAATCACGAAGCTTCCAGGAGGTATGTCTGTGGAGATTAAAGGAATAGTTGATAGTGATAATGAGTTCTTATTTATAAGTACTGATCAAGGGAAGTTGTATCAATACTCTTTTGAAACTACGAACATTAGCTCGTTAAAAGGTGGTTTTTCAGATTATCCGTCTCATTTATATATAACATTGGATCGTAAAGGTAAAATATGGATAGGTTCGGAAACTTTTGGGCTTTTTGTATATGATATTAAAACGGAGAGATTTATTCAAGATGCTTTATTTAAACCTCCTTATCATAATATAAAAAAGGAAATGTTTATTTCTGTTTTTTGTGATAGTAAGGGGAATATTTGGGGAGGAACTGATGGAGGAGGCTTATATTGTATAGATTCGATAACAGGGGTTATACGTATATTCACGCATCATCCAACTAATAAACATGGACTTAATAGTAATACGATTATTAATATTAATGAAGATTCCCATAATAATATATGGATATTGACAAATGATGGAAAGGTAAATGTGCTACCTTATAATAATAGCGAGATTCAATATCACGAAGGGACGGATGATAATACACCTGTTAAATTGTTGTCTATTCTTAAAAGTAGAAAAGGATCTCTTTGGTTGGGGACTGATGGGGAAGGGATAACTAAAGTAGATACTCTTCCGGATGGAACGACAACAGAAAAACAATTTTTTGATACAAATTTTTTAAAAAAAGGATATTATGTACAGTCAATTGTTGAGGACGATGCATCTAATATCTGGTTTGGAACCTATAAAAATGGACTTTGGTGTTATAATTATGGGAACTCTAAAATGGAGAAAATTGAGATTATTAATGAAAAAAAGCAACAAGTATCAGATGTTCGGACTGTATTTGTAGACTCTAAAAAACGTATTTGGGTAGGATCAAATTTATCATTAAACATATTTAATAGCTCCAAAAAATTAATTGCTTCGTTTGCTAATAATTCCAACGGCCTCAAAGGGTCTATTGCGGAAAGTATCATAGAAGACGATAATGGGAACATTTGGATCGGTTATTTTAAAGGAGGGCTTTTTAAATTGGATGAAAACACCTTTGATGTAAAAAAGTCAACCTTTATTAGTTATCCTTATTTTGATCAAAAAAAATATAAAAATGATATTTTAGGGGTTCGTTTTATGAGTAAAGATAATGATGGGTTATTGTGGCTTATTAACTCCTATGGAATGTTATTGAGTTATAATCCTATTAGTAATAAATATGTGTCTTATGATGAGCTTGTTAATTTTGACGCGCAGTCTATAAATTCCATTTTAATAGAAAACCAACAAAATTTATGGTTGGGTACCTCTAAAGGAATCATCCATTTTGATTCAAAAATGATGACGCAAACTAAATATACAGAAGTAGATGGCTTGCACGATAATTATTTTATCTCTAGAAGTGCATTTAAAGATGACGAGGGAACGTTTTATTTCGGAGGGTTAAAAGGAGTAAGTATTTTTAATCCTGAAAATATGCATAAAACGGTGTTGAACCCAAAACTGTATGTTACGGCGATAGAAGTGCTAAATCAACAAATAACGGACATCATTCCTGAACAGGTTACAAAGAGTATAAATTATATAGAAAATTTAAAATTAAGTGCTGATCAATCGTCGTTTTCATTTCGTTTTTCAGCAATTGACAATCCTCTTTTTACTAATTATAATTATGCATATCGTTTGGTTGGTTTTAACGATAAATGGATCGTTGCAGAGCGGGAGCAGTTAGCTACTTATACAAATATACCTTCAGGGGATTATGTTTTTGAAGTGAGAGCTGGAATAAAAGAAGGGGTTTGGAATATTAATTCTACGCCAATTAATATAACCATTGCCCCACCGCTATGGAGACATCCGGTAGCTTATTTTGCCTATGGTTTATTGCTTTTAGTGCTTGTTTTCTTACTCAAGAAATGGTTTGCTCTTAAAGATAAAATAAAAGAAGAAGTACTTTTACATAAAAAGGATGAAGAATTACATGATGCCAAAATGGTGTTTTTTTCCAAATTGTCTCATGAAATTCAAACACCTCTTACGCTTATTTCGAACCCATTGCAAGGGATGATTCAAAATGCAGAATTGGAAGGGAATCGTTTGTTAGCTCAACGATTAAATATTATTGGCAATAATGTAAAAAGATTATCGCGTATTGTTTTTGAGTTGACCTCGGTTCGAAATAAAGAAATAGGGAGACAACGTTTATATGTGACAGAAAATAATCTATTTACTGAGATACAGAAAATTGCACTTTCATTTAATGAACAGGCTCGTTATAAAAAGATCGATTTTACGGTCAATTGTTCTAAGAACTTATCGAGTATGTGGTACGATCAAGAAAAATTTGAGCATATCATTTATAACTTACTTTCCAATGCGTTTAAATTTACTCCAAAAGAGGGGAGAATTCAGTTAAATGTGCTTGCGATTAATGAAAACAAAGCAATTGAAATTACTATTTCTGATTCTGGACCAGGTATTTCGGAAGAAGATATGAGTCATATATTTACACTTTTTTATCAGTCATCAGAGGGGAAAAACAGTAAGGGGTCAGGTATCGGTTTGGCATTGACAAAAGAGTTGGTCGATTTGTTAAAAGGAGAAATAAGTGTGCACTCAACCGTGTCAGAAGGAACTACATTTAAGATAATACTACCTATTATAAAAGAAGTTTTTACGAAAGAGGAAATAGTTCAAAACATTACAATAGAGGATTGTGTAGCGTTTCAAGATGAAATAGATGAGGGAGATGAAACTAAAGAAGTTGTTGTTGACACAACGAATACACAAAAAGAAAAAACCATTTTGATTGTTGAAGATAATTTTGAGTTACAATTGTATTTGGAAGAATTGTTAAGCCCGATGTATCATGTTATTATTGCAGATGACGGAGAAGAGGGGGTTAGATATGCTAAAGAATTTTTCCCGGATTTAATTTTAAGCGATGTAATGATGCCTAAAAAGAGTGGTATTGAGATGTGTAAGGAATTACAAGGGGATGTCTTGACGAAACATATTCCTGTAATGTTATTAACTGCAAATAATTCTACAAATTCTAAAATTGCAGGATTAGAGTCCGGTGCAATGGAGTATATTAACAAACCATTTAATGCAAATGAACTTGTCTTAAAAGTGAATAATTTTATAAAAGCGACTGAAAGCATTATTTCAGACTTTAAAAAAGATGTTTTACAAATACCAGATGTAGATCCAGGGAAAACCAAGGAGGATACATTTCTAGAAAATTTAATTGAAGCTATTAATTTTAATCTGGAAAATCCCCATTTTAAAATGGAAGAATTAAAAGATATATTAAATTTAAGCTATTCAAGTATTTATAGGAAATGTATGACCTTAACAGGGGAGAGTTTAGTTAATTTAATGAGGATTCTTCGATTAAAAAAATCAGCTATTGTTATTGCTACTTATGGATATAACATTGCTGAGGCAGCCTATATTTCTGGTTTTAATGATCCCAAATATTTTTCTAAATGTTTTAAAAATAAGTTTGGTATATCTCCGGTAGCGTTTAAACGTGAGGCTCAAGAAATTGGACTTGAGGAATGCTTAACTAAGTATAAATTAAATGCCTCGATGGATGTCAGGCTAGATATAGAAGATTAAAAAAAAACGGGATACCTTTTAAGCTATCCCGTTTTGTGATTTTTTATTTAAAACGTATCCTTCATCCAATTATAAGGTTTGTTTTTTATCCAATTTCCACGTGTAAAGTCAGGGAAATCTTGTGGTTCTCCATTGTTTTCTATGGAAACTTCAGATAGGGGAGTAATTGCACTCCATGCCGCTGCGTCATACGCATCCATAGGAGGTGCAATGTTTTGTTTGGCCGATTCTACAAAGGCATTAATTACAAACCAATCCATTCCTCCATGTCCTGCTCCAGTGGCAAGGTCTCCGTATTTTTTCCATAATGGGTGGTCGTATTTTTTTAGCCAATTGTCTGCATCATCCCAACGATGTGGGTCAGAAATTCCTTCAATATACATACGGTTTCCGTCTACTTCCCATAATCCATTTGAACCTTGTACTCTAAATCCTAAAGAATAAGGTCTTGGTAAATTACAATCGTGGGTTACAATAATACTTTCGCCATTTGCAGTTTCAATGGTAGTAGTAATCACATCACCTTGCTTGAATTTTAATTTGGCATTAGGATGGTCTTTTCCTCCTTTTTTAACAATATAATCATGTAATCCAATGCCTTTAGTAGCTGTTGAGGTAAGTGATGTAAATCTGTTTCCTCTGTTTATATCTGACATGGCAGCAATGGGACCAACACCATGTGTAGGGTATACATCGGCATTTCTTAATAAGGAGTGTTGTGTTCTCCACGCAGATTCCGAAATTCCTTTGTCTCCAAACTCTACACCTTTTCCATAAGCTGATTTCCCGTCATTTAATTTTACAAAACGCAGATCATGTTGGTAGCCACATCTAAAATGTACTAATTCACCAAAAATATTTTGTTTGGCCATATTTAATACCGCCATAATATCACGTCGGTAGTTTACATTTTCTAAAATCATTAAATGAGTTCCCGTTTCTTCATGAACATTTACAAGGTCCCAACATTCTTCAAGGGTATTGGCAGCAGAAACTTCAAGTCCTGTATATTTACCAGCCTTCATAGCGTCCTTTGCCATACGTGTATGCCATAACCAAGGAGTGGCAATAATTACAGCATCTACATTATCTAATGCTAACAAGTTGCGGTAATCATAATCATTTTTTCCAAAAACTTCTGGTGTTGGTTCTCCTTTTTTAGAAATACGATCTAAGGCTATTTTAATTCTTCTGTCATCAATATCGCAAATGGCGGTCACTAAAACGTCGTCTCTGTTTAAAACATTGTTAAGGTGGTTGGTTCCACGGAGCCCAACACCAATCATTCCAACTTTTAGTTTTTGTTGATTTTTTGTAGCTCCAAAACTTAGGTTCGGACTTAAGGCAATACCTGCGCCAACGATGGCGGACTTTTTAATGAAATTTCTTCTTGTGCTCATAACTAATATGATATTTTGATGTTATTAATTTTGTTAATTCCACTAATTTTCTATTAATTTATTTGCGGTTGAATAGCCCCAAATGGTGTATTTTCTAATAAAAAGTAAGTAGTTATATATATAATATTCAGTATTGTTTTCTTTCGATAGAACTCCTTTGTCTATCATTTTGAAAATGCCTGCTTCTTTGTCTTTTGAGATGTTTAAATAGTAAGCCAGCAGTGATTTATATTCTTCTTGATTTGCTTCTGATTTTTTTTTATGATAGGTATCTCTACAGGCTTGTTTAAAATAATCAGCTCCTTTTAAAAAGTTGCTTTGTGCCTCTTTAGAACTGACATCACTTAGGATGAGGTCTATAAATTGAGGAATGTTGGAAAGTTTTTCTTCTTGTGGCGTTAATGGTAATATTATGCGAGAGATTGTTGCTGCCATTTTTACATCCTTATTGTTTAAAAACAATGGAGTCCAAGAATTTTCTGTGCTAGGTTTGCAGGAGGTCCATAAAGACACTAATGTAGGGGTGGCTATTGTAGCTCCCAAGGCATATGTCATGGTTTTAATAAGTTTTCTTCTATCCATAAAGCTCCTTTTTAAAAGTTTTTACGGCATGGTCTACAGCACGTGCTGTTAATGCCATGTATGTAAGTGAAGGATTTTGATAGGCGGATGAAGTCATACAGGCTCCGTCTGTAACATATATATTAGGTACGCTGTGGATTTGATTGTACTTATTCAGTACAGATGTTTTTGGATCATTTCCCATGCGTGCTGTTCCCATTTCGTGAATGGCATTTCCTGGAAAGCAGGGCGTATCGTATGGTTTTACATTGGTGTACCCTGCAGTTTGTAGCATTTTTACCGCTTCAAGTTGCATGTCTGTACGCATTTTTTGTTCATTTTCTTTAAATTCACAATCAAAATCAATGGTAGGTAACCCCCATTGATCTCTCTTGTTTTTGTTTAAAGATAGTTTATTTGTATGATAAGGTAATGTTTCTCCAAAACCAATAAGTCCTATTTTCCAAGTACCAGGTTTTGTTAGTTTTTCTTTTAATTCGTTTCCGAAAGACAATTCTTTCAGCGCATTTTTCCAACTAATTCTTGAAGCACTTCCTTGAAAACCATACCCTCTTTTGAAATCATTTTTTTCTGAATTCTTTGGGAGGTTTTTAAAGCGAGGAATGTGAAAACTTGCAGGCCTAGTAGTATCGTGTATTGAATTTTCAAAGCCAGGAACTTCTGCCGTTGCTCCTGCTTTAAAATGGTGATCCATGAGGTTATGCCCCAATTCTCCACTGTCATTTCCTAGTCCATTTGGAAATCGTTCAGAAGTAGAGTTTAACAATATTGCGGTACTAGCAACCGTAGAGGCGCAACAGAAAATAATTGTAGCTGAAAACACCAATTTTTCATGGGTATTACTGTCTATAACTTCAACTCCTGTTGCTTTTTTGCTATGGGCGTCGTATATAATTTTAGAAACTATAGAGTGTGCTCTAAGTGTCATGTTTTTTGTGCTGTCCGCCGCTGGTAATGTGCAGGAGTTACTGCTAAAATAGCTGCCAAGTGGACATCCTTGCATGCATTTATTCCGTTGTAAACATTTATACCTTCCGGGACGTTGTTTATTGTCCGTAATATTGGCAAAACGCCCGATGGTTAAATGTCTATTTTTAAAGTTTTTTTTAATTGACTTTCTCAAGTCTAATTCAACATCGTTTAAGGCAAGTGGTGGTAAAAACGGACCGTCAGGTAATTGATCTAAACCCAATTTTTCTCCACTTACTCCAATAAATTCTTCTACTTTGTCATACCAAGGAGCAATGTCTTTATATCTAATTGGCCAATCTATAGCGGTACCATCTTTTTTGTTAGCTTCAAAATCTAAATCACTTAATCTAAGACATTGTCTTCCCCAGGTGAGTGATCTACCACCTACGTGATACCCTCTAATCCAATCGAATCGTTTGGTTTCTGTGTAAGGGTGTTTTAAATCGTTTACAAACCAATGACTGTATTTTTCTCTGGTAGCATAACCAGTTCTCGCTTGTTTGTGCATGGCCTGCTCTTTTTCTAAAGGTGCAATACCTTTATACTTATAATCCCAAGAATTCATATTGGCAGTAGGGTAGTCGGTAATATGTTGTACCGGCCTACCTCTTTCTAATACTAATGTTTTTAAACCTTGTTCACATAACTCTTTTGCTGCCCAACCTCCGGATACTCCTGTTCCAATAACAATGGCATCGTAATGTTCATTGTCTATTTTCATAATGTCAGATTAGGTTTAATCATAAGTTTTGTAGATGTTTCTATTCTTTATTGGATTTGTTATGCAAAAATACTTGGTTTTGTCTTTTAACAGGTGGAGTTTTTAGTCAATTAGGTGGATATTTTGGTCAATTCTTTATAAGATCTTCCTGTATTTAGCTATTTCTTACTGAAAATAAACGTATTTATTACATTTTTAAGCAAGGTACTACAATTTTATTTTCACATTTAATTTGAGATGTTAAAATTCACAAAATTCTTCTTCCTTGTGTTAAAATTGGTTTTTAGTGAATCTGTAGCTGATTTTTATGTAAAAAAAAAGCTTTTTTTATATCATTTGATAAAAAAATCACTGCTATTAAAAATATTAAATGTAAATTTGACACTTAATATTTGAACTGATGAGTAATTTAAGAATACAAATTGCTTTTTGGTTTTCTAAAATTTAGATAGTTTGCATACAGATTTAGAATCACACCCACATAGAAGATATAATATTCTTACAGAAGAATGGGTACTTGTATCTCCTCACAGAACCAAACGCCCTTGGCAAGGGAAAACAGAGGATACGGATCAAAAGGAACATATAGCCTATGATGCTGAGTGTTTTTTGTGCCCTACGAATAGTCGTATTGGGGGCGAAAAAAACCCAAATTATAAAGAAACCAATGTGTTTGTAAACGATTTTGGGGCGTTACTGAATGACACTCCTGAATTTAGTTTTGATAAAGGATTGTTAAAGGCAGAAGGTGAAGGAGGAATTTGTAAAGTGATTTGTTTTTCTCCAGATCATTCTCTGACAATTCCAGATATGGAATTACCAGCTATAGAAAAGGTTATTGAGACTTGGCAAAGTGAATTTGCAAGCTTAAGTGAAATGCCAGCCATTAATTATGTGCAGATTTTTGAAAACAAAGGTGCAATAATGGGCTGTAGTAACCCACACCCTCATGGTCAAATATGGGCACAATATTCTATTCCAACAGAAATAGTAAAGAAAACAGAAACACAGCAGGCATTTTTAAAATCTGAAGGAAAAGGGTTATTAGACTCCTATATTTCTCAGGAATTAAAAGAGGATGCTCGCATTGTTTTTGAGAATGACACTTTCGTAACTTTGGTTCCTTTTTGGGCAGTTTGGCCTTATGAAACCATGATAGTGCCTAAGAGACAGATGGCTACAATTGGAGAAATGAATACAAAAGAAAAAGCTGATTTTGCTGAAAGTTTAAAGGTAATGACGCAGAAATATGACGCTTTATTTGCGACTTCATTCCCTTATTCAGCAGGTATACATCAAGCACCTACAGACGGTTTGGAACATAAAGAATGGCATTGGCATATGAGCTTTTACCCTCCTTTATTACGATCTGCAACAATAAAGAAATTTATGGTAGGCTATGAAATGTTTGCCATGCCTCAGCGCGATTTAACCGCAGAATCTGCAGCAGCGAAATTAAAATCATTATAAATTAATTAAAAAGGCAAGCACTAACCACCTTGCAACATAGTACATGGAAAAATCGATGAACATGGACAATAACTACGATTTGATAATTAATTCTCCGGGTAGAATTAATATTATAGGTGAACATACCGATTATAACAATGGGTTTGTATTACCAACAGCAATAGATAAAAAGATAACATTCAAATTCAGAAAAAATCAAGAAGATAATTCTTGTCATGTAAAAAGCCTGGATTTTGATAAGTCATTTACTTTTGATTTACAAAAAATTGCTGAAAGTGATACGCAATGGGAAAATTATATTTTAGGAGTCATTTTTGAAATTCAGCAACTAACAAATAAGCTCGCTGGTTTTGACTGTGAATTTAGCAGTGATATTCCTATTGGATCCGGAATTAGCTCATCTGCAGCATTGGAATGTGGATTGGCTTATGGATTGAATGAGCTTTTTGATTTACAATTAACAAAACTCCAGATTGTTGAACTATCACAACGTGCCGAGCATAATTATGTGGGGACAAAATGTGGAATTATGGATCAGTTTGCATCTGTAATGAGTAAAGAAGGGCATGTTATTTTACTGGATTGTCAGTCTTTGGTGGCTACTTATGTTCCTATAAATATTGCTCCGTATAAATTATTGTTATTGAATACCAATGTGTCACATAACTTAGCATCAGGGGAATACAATACGAGAAGACAGCAATGTGAAGAAGGAGTGGCTGTCATTCAAAAAAAATACGCTGATGTAACTTCACTAAGGGATGTATCTATGGATATGTTACGTGAATTTAAGTTAGATTTGTTGGACGTGGTATATGATAGATGTATGTACGTTGTACAAGAAAAAGAACGTACTCTAAACGCAGTAAAGGCTTTAAAAACATCAGATTTAAAAGCGTTAGGTGATTTAATGTATCAAACACATGATGGCTTGCAAAACTTGTATGAAGTAAGTTGTAAAGAGTTAGACTTTTTAGTTGATTTCTCTAAGGAATATGATCAAGTAGTAGGTGCTCGTGTTATGGGCGGTGGTTTTGGTGGATGTACTATCAATTTGATTCACCAAGATGCGGTAGCCGATTTTACGAAAGAAGTATCTGAAGCTTATTTTAATGCTTTTGAAATTAAATTATCGTCGTTTGAAGCCATGCCAAGTGGTGGAACAAATATTGAATAATAAATATATAACCAAATAAAATACATATGACAACAAATTTTGAGTTTTGGGATTATTTCATTTTTATAGCGTATGCTATATTAATTTTAGGTGTAGGATTATGGGTGTCTAGAGAAAAAGATGGACATCAAAAAAATGCCGAAGATTATTTTTTGGCTAGTAAATCTTTACCATGGTGGGCTATTGGAGCATCACTTATTGCCGCTAATATTTCTGCCGAACAGTTTATAGGAATGTCAGGTTCCGGATTTGCTTTGGGATTGGCTATTGCTTCTTATGAATGGATGGCAGCGATCACATTAATAATTGTAGGAAAATATTTTTTACCCATTTTTATTGAAAAGGGTTTATACACCATACCGGAATTTGTTGAAAAACGATTTTCCACCAACTTAAAAACCATTTTAGCTGTTTTTTGGATTGCTTTGTATGTATTTGTTAATTTGGCATCAGTGCTCTATTTAGGGTCATTAGCATTGGAAACTATTATGGGTATTCCTATGATATATGGTGTAATGGGGCTTGCATTGTTTGCAGCGGCTTATTCTTTATATGGAGGATTGTCTGCAGTGGCTTGGACGGATGTAATACAGGTGGTTTTCTTAATTATGGGTGGTTTAGTTACCACGTATTTGGCCTTAGATACTGTATCTGGAGGACAAGGAGTTATTGAAGGTGTGAAAACAGTGTACGAAGCTGCACCCGATCGTTTTGCAATGATTTTAGATAAATCGAATCCAGAATTTAAAAATTTACCTGGAATAGGTGTATTAGTTGGAGGGTTATGGGTTGCCAATTTGTATTATTGGGGATTCAATCAATATATTATTCAACGTACTTTAGCAGCAAAATCGTTAAAAGAAGCCCAAAAAGGGATTTTATTAGCCGCATTTTTAAAGTTGATTATTCCTGTAATTGTGGTATTACCTGGTATTGCAGCATATGTGATGGTGAATGATCCTGAAATATTAGCTAGTTTAGGAGAGGCAGGATTACAGAATCTACCATCTGCAGATCAGGCTGATAAAGCATATCCTTGGTTGTTGCAATTCTTACCTACAGGGTTAAAAGGAGTGGCGTTTGCAGCTTTAGCAGCCGCTATTGTATCTTCTTTAGCATCTATGTTAAACTCTACATCTACCATTTTTACAATGGATATTTACAAACAATATATCAATAAAAACGCGAGTGATAAACAAACAGTAAATGTAGGACGTTTGTCTGCTTTTGTGGCCTTGGTTATTGCAAGTATTACCGCTCCGTTACTAGGAGGTATTGATCAAGCATTCCAGTTTATTCAAGAATATACAGGAGTGGTGAGTCCAGGAATTTTAGCCGTATTTATGTTGGGATTGTTTTGGAAAAAAACAACAAACAAAGGGGCTATTGTTGGGGCCTTAACTTCTATTCCTATTGCCATGTATTTTAAAGTGGCACCAAAAGGATGGAGTACAAGCTCGTTCTTTGTAGATCTTCCTTGGATGGACCAAATGGGATATACAGCTGTTTTAACCATGATCGTAATTGCCATCGTAAGCTTATTACAACATAAAGGTGCAGATGATGAAAAAGGAATTGATATTACTAAGAAATTATTTAAAACCACACCGTTATTTAACATTGGTGCTTTTGCAGTAATGATTATTTTGGTAGTTTTATATTCGTTATTTTGGAAATAATGCAATTGAAATAAAAACACAAAAAAAAGGAAGCTCTCATCGGCTTCCTTTTTTTTTGATCAAGAGTATATTTTTACGGCACTTATTTGTGAATCAGGGAGTTTCGAAATCGTTGTAGTTTACATATGTTGATAAATATCAGTATTTTTCTACGTTTTTTTTCGAAAACTTATAAAGTATTTAAAAATAACATTGTTTTTTAATTACCAATATTCTACAGATTCTAATGTAATCTTATGAATAATGAAATTCAGAGAAAATAAATTATGCTCCAAGTTTGCTTCCTTAGTGTTGCAAACAGACATATTTTTAATTGCTAATAAGTAAATGAAGTATTATGAACTTAAAAAAGAATATTCTAATTGTAGACCCGAATGGTGATCGCTTACCAGAAACGTGTAAGTTATTTGTAGAACAAGGCTACCAGGTATGGCCTGCGGATAGTTGTGAATTAGCAGCTGTATCCATTGGAGTACGCGCTCCCGACCTAATCCTGATAGATGTAAAACCTGAAATGGATGGTTTTGAATTTTGTAAATTGATTAAAAAGCAAGAGAAATTTGCCGATATTCCTATCATATTTTTGTCTTTTACAGAACAGTTATGCTATCGAATGGCTACATTAGAGCCAGGTGAGGTTAATTTTGTATCAAAACCTTTTAATAAAGAACAATTATTTGAAATGGTTGAAGAACAGATTAATGTTTATGCTACTCAAAAGTAGTTTGAACTTGTTAAATCTTAGTGTTAAGAGTTAATAATGGTGTTCCGCACTGTTAATTCTTAACATTTCCACTTTTTTTTTGATTGAAGAACCTCACTTCAATAATTAATGTACCTTTGCCTTGTATTGGTGGATGTTTTCATTATTGAAAACACCTTAATATGGGAATCCGATTAGAATTCGGAGCTGTACCCGCAGCTGTAAGCCTTAAAAAAGTTTTTTCACACTTCGCCACTGTTTTTTTAACGGGAAGGTTCGAGAAAATAAGGTAAGCCAGAAGACCTGCCATGTATAAAATGCTTTCGGGAAAAAAGCGAAGTAGTAATGTACGTGGTGTACATGTTAATTTTTTTATTTTTTACGAGATGATAAAGAACATTAGTGTTTTTTTATGCATGCTTTTTATACCTATTTATGGGTTTGGAATGCACATAGCAGAAGGGTTTTTACCTAAAGAATGGGCTGGTATTTGGACAATTATATTTATACCTTTTTTAATAATAGGCTATCAAAAGTTAAAAAAACAAATAGAGAGAGTGCCTAAAACAAAGCTTTTATTTGCCGTGGTTTGCGCATTTGTCTTTGTCTTGTCTTCTTTTAAAATTCCATCTGTTGCAGGTAGTAGTTCTCACTTAACAGGTATTGCCTTAGGAGCCATTTTGTTTGGGGCTTCTTCCATGTCTGTTGCGGGGCTTATAGTATTGTTGTTTCAAGCATTATTGCTTGCTCATGGAGGTATTTCAACTTTAGGAGCCAATGCTTTTTCTATGGCTGTTGTTGGGGCGTTTTCGGCGGTATGGGTGTATAAATTTAGTCGTTTTTTACGATTGCCACAGGGACTTGCTGTTTTTATAGCAGCGTTTGTTTCTGATGTTTTAATTTATGTTTCTACTTCTGGACAATTGGCACTGGCATTCCAATCTTCATCACAAAGTTTTTTAGAAAATATGACAAAATTCTTATCTGTATTTGCCGTCACTCAATTGCCATTAGCCATTGTTGAAGGAATTTTCACCGTAGTCGCTTTTAGAATGATTGCTAAATACAGTAAACAAGAATTAAAGGTGTTAAATCCTTCTTTGTATTAAGTAGATTGAAGGTGAAATTTTAAATAAACATATGATGAAACGTAAAAGCATATCTATTTTGGTTGTTATTGTAGCTATTTTGGTGGTCGGAATCCAGTTCTTTTTACCAATGTTAATGGAAAATTTTAAGGGAACAGATGATCAAGCAGTTGGTCTTATAGCAACAATTAATCCTGATTATACTCCATGGATGGATCATTTTTGGGAGCCTTCTGGAGAATGGGGAGAAACAGTTATTTTTGCCTTTCAAACGGCACTTGGACTTGGGGTTATTGTGTTTTATATCCTAAAAAATAACACGAAATTAAAATCTAAAGAATGCTAATTGAACAGGTTTATAATTATAAACATTTCCTTGCAGATGCACATCCTTTGGTAAAGATATTATATGTACTTCCGGCTTTTGTACTCGTGATTTTATCTGAAAACACGGCGTTTCACGGTCTTGTTTTTTGTTTGTTTTTTATCGCTTCAAATGTTATAGCCAAAGTAGGTTTCATCGACTTGGTGAAGATTTTTTCAATTCCACTTAGTTTTATTTTTGTTGGATGTTTTACATTGTTATTTTCTTTTGAAAATAGTCAAAACATTGGCCTTTCGTTAGATTCTTATCCTATGGCAATCGCTATTTTTGGAAAGAGTATGGGGGTAATTAGCGTCGTGTATTTTTTCTTGTTGACGCATACTATTTCTGAAATCACACAGTATATGCATGCTTGCAAAGTTCCTAGTTTATTTATAGAGCTATTTGTGCTCACTTATAAGTTTATTTTCTTATTAAGTCATGCTGCCAAGTCAATGCAAATAGCACAAAAATGTAGAATGGGGGATCAACGAGGGATTCTAAATTCTATTCAGAACTATGGGATGCTTTTTAGTACTGTGTTTAGACATGCCATGCTCCAAACAACACAATTAGAAATTGCGATGTCAGCACGGTTGGGGACCAATAGCTTTGTGTTTGTACCGCAACAACGTACATCTGTTTTTAGTAATTTTTTCCCGCCTATACTATTGGTGCTTGTATTAATCTCTGGACTTTTATTATTGTAAATATGGAATCTATAGTTTGTTTTGATAAAGTAAGTTTTTCGTACCCTTCTGAGGACAAAGCATTGGATGCTTTGGATATAAAATTGCCTAAAGGGGAAAAAATTGCCTTGTTAGGAGGTAACGGTGCAGGTAAATCTACTTTAATGTTACTGCTTAACGGGATTTTAAAACCAAGTACTGGGCAGTTGTCATACGATGGTATTCCGTATAAGTATGGAACTAAATCTCTTCGTAATTTACGCTCTAATATTGGTTTATTGTTCCCAGAACCCGATTATCAACTGATCGCTCCCACGGTCTATGAAGAAATATCTTTTGGTTTATTAAATCAAGGAAAAGGGACCGAAGAAATCAGAGAAATTATAGCTAAAGTGATGGTGGATTTTTCTCTAGAAGAATTAAAAGATAGGCCTCCACATCAATTGAGTACAGGTCAGAAAAAAAGACTCTGTTTGGCTGCTGTATTAGCCATGGAACCTGAGTTAATTGTGTGTGATGAACCTGCTGCTAATTTGGATCCGTTGTACGCTGCTAAAATGTTTGATTATTTAAATGATTTGAATCAAAAAGGAAAAACAATTCTTATTGCAACTCACGATGTAAACCAAGCCTACGAATGGGCGGATTTTATTGTAATATTAAAAGAAGGGGCTGTACTAACTAGCGGGAGCCCAGCTACTGTATTTAATTGTAAAGAAACATTGAAACAGGCCAATTTAAGTCAACCTGTAATTATTGAAATTCTGAACTCTCTTAAATTAGAGCCGTCTCATCCTCCTAAAGATATCGTGGACTTGAATGTGCTATTGCGTAGTTATATGCGTTAATTGTAAGGAAATATCTTTTTTTAAGTTGATTGACTTTTACTTAGGTGCTTAAATTGTATATTGGGAGTGCTTTTTGAACAGAGATGTAACAATTTGTGTTTATTTTATACTAATCAAACAATCAATAGAAATCAACTAAAACAAAAAAAATGCAATTAACCATTAAGAATCTATCTAAAACATACAAAAATGGAGTGAGAGCTCTCGATAATTTGAGCTTAGAAATAGGAACAGGGATGTTTGGCTTATTGGGGCCAAATGGTGCTGGGAAATCTACTTTAATGCGAACTATTGCTACGCTACAATCACCAGATAGTGGAAGTATTACATTTAATGGGATAGATGTATTGGAAGATCAAATGAGTTTGCGAAAAATATTAGGTTATTTACCGCAATCTTTTGGAGTATATCCAAAAATGTCAGCGGAAGAATTATTGGATTATTTTGCTACCCTTAAAGGAATAAGTGACAAATCTGATCGTGAAAAATTAGTAAAAGAAGTGTTGGAAATCACTAATTTATACGAAGTTCGTAAGAAATACGTAGCGGGATATTCAGGAGGGATGAAACAGCGTTTTGGAATTGCACAGTTGTTGTTAAATAGTCCAAAGTTAATTATTGTTGATGAGCCTACTGCTGGATTGGATCCTGCAGAACGTCATAGATTCTTAAATGTGTTGAGAGAGGTTGGTACGAATTGTACCGTGATTTTTTCTACACATATTGTAGAAGATGTAAAGGAATTGTGTAACGAAATGGCCATTGTAAATGGTGGACGTATTCTAAAGCAAATCACCCCTATAGAAGCGACTAAAGAAATTGAAGGTCAAGTATGGTCATGTATTGTAGAACGTGACGATTTGGATGCTACAGAGGGGCAGTTTAATGTGTTGTCATCTAGTTATAATCAAGATAATTCCTTGACCGTTCGTGTGCATGCTCTTGAAAAACCTTCAGCGGATTTTACAAGTGTAAGTCCACAATTAGACGATGTGTATTTTATCGCTTTAAAACAAGATGAGCCAGTTCAGGCTTAGGTTTTAGTGCGTCAATTATTAATTTAAATTTTAAAATACATGTTTTCTACTATATTTAAACACGAGTTAAAGTATTGGTTCAAGCAGCCAACTTTTTATATTTTTGCGGCCATTTTATTTCTTATTGCTGGTTTTATGGCCTCTGTTAGTGCGGGAATTTTTGATTCCATTACTGCAACTACGAGTTCAGCTAATATTGTGAATTCCCCCATTGGAATTAATGGTATGTTTAACGGAATGACTATTTTTATGTTGTTTTTATTGCCTTCCATTATTGGTGTGTCGGTGTACCGAGACTATAAAAGCGAAATGCATACTATTTTGTATTCTTATCCCTTTACTAAAGGCAATTATTTGTTGGCTAAATTTTTGAGTTCTTTTTTAATGGTGCTTATCATTGTTGCCACTATGGCTATTGGATTGGTGATTGGGTTTAGGTTGCCAGGTACAAACGAAGAAATTATAACAGGGTTTAAAGTGATGCCCTACATCCAAACATATTTATTATATATTATTCCAAACATGTTTCTCTTTGGAGCCATCGTTTTTGGAGTCGTTACGTTTACAAGGAATATTTCGGCGGGATTCATTACTGTGGTGTTGTTATTGTTTATTCAAGGATTGGCAGAAGGTCTGATTAGTGAAGTTGATAACCGCTACTTGGCCGGGTTATTAGATCCATTTGGTTCGGAAGCGTTAAACTATTATACGAGATACTGGACAGTTGCAGAGAAGAACGAAACGATGTTACCTATAAAAAGTTTGCTGCTTTTGAACCGTGGAGTTTGGTTAGTTATAGCAGGACTCATGTTTACTTTTGTTTATAAAAAATTCACCTTTAGTCAAAATGCAATTTCTTTAAGTTTTAGAAAGACAAAAGGGGAACGTTTGACAAAACATAATTTTGGAGGCATTACGCGTATTAATTTACCTAAAGTGAATTTTGATTATTCATGGAAGGAGCAGTTAAAAACCGCTTGGCGATTGTCTAATGTAGATTTTAAATACATTGTTCGTAGTTGGCCGTTTATCAGTATTTTAATTGTTGGATTGATATTTATCTTGCTAATGGCCATTACTTCAGGTAAAATGTTTGGAACAAGTACCTATCCTGTAACCTGGCAAATGCTATTATTACCTGGAGGAGGTTTTTCGTTGTTTATTAACTTGTTAACCTTTTTATACGCAGGAATGTTGGTGCATAGGTCGCGTATTTTTAATGCCAATCAGTTAATTGATACCACACCTGTAAAAAACGGAACTTTATTGTTTTCTAAGTTTATTGCCTTGATAAAAATGCAAGCGCTCATGCTATTAGTGATTGTGATTGCGGGGGTATTATTTCAAGTTTATAAGGGTTATTACCATTTTGAGCTAGAGCTGTATTTTTACGAATTGTATGCCTTAAAATTAGTGCATTTTGTAATCTGGGCTATGTTAGCCTTGTTTATTCAAAGCTTAGTGAAAAATCCATACTTAGGATTGTTTATTTTATTAGTCATTTCTATGGCCTTGACATTTTTGTCTTTTGCAGGGGTGGAACAGGCTATTTTTAAATACAACCAAGCTCCTAATTATCGATATTCTGATATGAATGGTTATGGAGGATCTGTTTTACCATATTTAGCCTATAAATTTTATTGGTTGCTGTCTGGAGGAATGTTCTTAATTATAGCTAGTTTGTTCTGGGTACGTGGTTTACCACATTCTTTTAAAGAACGATTTATAATTGCAAAATCTAGGTTTAAAGGAGGTGTTATTGTGTCTTTTTTAAGCTTAATGATTGCGTTTTTTATGATTGGTGGGAGTATTTATTATGAGAATAATATAGAAAACACACGGAAATCATCTAAAGAAAGAGAAGAAAGTGACGTAACCTGGGAAAAGAAATACAAACAATACGAGCATTTTTTACAACCCCGTATCGTTGATGTCAATGTTTCTATGGATATTTTTCCAAATAAGAAGAATTTTGAAGCCAAGGGAAGATATATTATGGTCAATAAAACGAATGTTGCTATTGATAGCATTTTATTGAATCACAATAACTATCCGAGTACTTTTGAATTAGATCAAGAAAATACCTTGGTGTCTGAGGATACTATTTATAATTTTGATATTTATAAGTTGCATCAAAAATTACAGCCAGGAGATTCTATTTTGTTGCATTTTACAGTTCAAAATAAGAAGAATACCTTGTTGAGAAAGCATTCTCCGGTTCGTGAAAACGGAACATTTATAAACTCTTCTATTTTTCCAAGTTTAGGGTATCCTGGAGGTGGATTAACAGATGATAAAACACGCGAGAAATACGGCCTGGCTAAAAATGATTTAAAACCATTGCCTTCGGATTCTACTGCACTTGGAAACACATATATTGCAAAGGATGCCGATTGGGTGAATTTTGAGGCCCGTGTGAGTACTTCGGAAGATCAAATTGCCATCGCTCCTGGGTATTTACAAGAAGAGTTTGTAAAAGAAGGTAGACGTTATTTCCATTATAAAATGGATGATAAAATATTGAATTTTTATGCCTTCAATTCAGGGAGGTACGAAGTTGTTAGAGATCAATGGAACGATGTGAATTTGGAGATTTATTATCATAAAGGGCATGAATATAATTTGGAACGTATGATGGACGGAATGAAAGCTTCTTTGGCCTATAATTCAGAAAATTTTAGTCCTTATCAGCATAAGCAAGCACGTATTATTGAGTTTCCTCGTACTGGAGGAAGTTTTGCTCAGTCGTTTCCAAATACCATCCCTTTTTCTGAAGGTGTTGGTTTTATTGCCGATATTGAAGATGATGAAGAAGGAGGCGTAGATTATGGATTTGCAATTACGGTACACGAAATGGCACATCAGTGGTGGGCGCATCAGGTAATTGGTGCCGATGTGAGAGGAGCAACCATGTTGTCTGAAAGTTTGTCCGAGTATGTTTCCTTAAAAGTGTTGGAACATGAACATGGGAAAAGTAAAATGCGTAAGTTTTTGAAAAAAGCATTGGATGATTATTTGATGCAACGAACAGTAGAACGAAAACGCGAAAGTGCGTTGGCATATAATGATGGTCAAGGGTATATTAGATATCAAAAAGGTTCCTTGGTGTTTTATGCTTTGAGTGATTATATTGGGGAAGAGAAATTAAATGGTGCTTTAAAAAAATATGTAGAAAAAGTAAAATTCCAAGAGCCTCCATATACCACTTCTTTAGAAATGATGGAGTATATTACAGAAGTTACTCCCGATTCCTTGCAATATGTTGTATATGATATGTTTGAAACCATTACCTTGTATAAAAATAGAATTGTAGATGCCGAAATTACAGAATTGGACAATGGTAAATGGCAGGTAGATATGGAGTTTAATGTGAGTAAATACAGAAATAATCATATGGGCCGTCGTTTTTATAGTGATTCAGGTATGGATTCTATTTCCTATAAAACAGAAAAAATGCGCAAGCCTATATATTCTGTTCCTATGAAGGATTATATAGAAATTGGAGTATTTGGAGAAGATGATTCTGATGAAAAAAAAGAAGTAGAATTATACCTTAAAAAACATAAAATAACGGAGATTAATAATAAAATCACATTGATTTTTGATCAAAAACCAACAGAGGTTGGGGTAGATCCTTACAATAAGTTAATAGATACAGATTCTAATGACAATCGTAGAAAACTGTAAACATTTTATTTGTTGATATATTGAAGCCTAGAAAGCAACTTGTTTTCTAGGCTTTTGTTTTTTTAGTCACCAGTCACCAGTCACTAACTCCTCATAATCTCTAAGGGTTTCGAGTTCCTGTCATACATTACAATACTTCCTGCTACGGCAACATTTAGACTTAACCTAGATTTAAATTTAATTAAATGATGTGATTTTTCAATGGCTTCATTTGATAGTCCATGGTCTTCAGCTCCTAAGAGGTATACGCATCTTCTCGGATGCTTGTATGTTTCTAAAGGTTGTGAATCTTCTGTAAGTTCTACTCCGACGAGTAATGCTCCTTTTGGTAAATGCTTATAAAATTCAGTAAATGTTTCATAATGAAAATAGGGCATGGCTCCTACGGCCTTATGTGTATCGCAAGCTTGTTTTTGGTAGCGATTTCCGATGGTGAATATAAAGCTCGCTCCTAAGTTTTGGGCAGAACGCCATAAGACCCCTAAATTTTCTGGAGTTTTTCCATTTTGAATGCCAATTCCAAAAAATCCCTGTGCTAAAGTATCTACCATTATTTTGTTTATTTTTTACAAAAATATACTTTTAAGTGGAGTTGTATCACAATTATTAATTACAAACAAACGTTTTGTTTTATAGGTTAAAATTTTAGGGTATATTTGATGTTGGTTTATAGAATTAAAATCCTCCCAAGAATAGTTGTAATGGGGTTATAGTAATGAGAAATATGGATAAACAGATTAAAGAAATTGTAGGGATATTGGTGCTAATGTTTGTTATAAATGTAAGTGCTCAAGAAACGCTTCCAGTGTATTCAGATTATTTATCTGATAATGTGTTTTTAATTCATCCAGCAGCTGCGGGAATTGGAGATACGGGTAAAATTAGATTAACGGCTAGAAATCAATGGAGTGGGGTAGAAGATGCACCTGAATTACAGACATTCAGTTTTCATTCCCGTGTTGGAGATAACACCGGTTTAGGGTTGGTTATTTTTAATGATAAAAATGGCTATCATTCTCAACAAGGATTTCAGGGTACTTTCGCTTATCATTTAAACATAGGTCGTTTGGGAGAATTAAATCAATTGTCTTTCGGACTATCGTTTATGGCAGTAAATAATAGTGTAGATGAAAGCCAATTTACAATCCCAGATCCTGTAATTTCTCAAATTATTAGAAGTGAATCATATTACAATGCTGATTTTAGTATGGCCTATCACCGCAATGGTTTTTTCTCTTATTTTACGGCTAAAAACATTATGTTGTCTGCAAGGACACTGTATAACGATAGATATGAATCTTTAAATTTGAGACGTTATTTAGCAACGGTGGGTTACTTTTTTGGGAGAGAAGATGGAATACAATTTGAACCGTCATTTATGGGGCAGATTATAGAACGTACAGGAGAGAAATTTGCAGATTTTAATATCAAGGCATATAAAAAGTTTGGAAAAGCTCAGTTATGGGTTGCCCTCTCTTACCGACAAGGTTTTGACGGGAATGATACTCAAGAATTGAATTATATAACACCTATTGTAGGACTGAATATGAATGATTTTATGGTGTCCTATACCTATACAAAGTTAACAGGTGATATACTATTTGACGATGCCGGATACCATCAAATTACATTAGGTATGAACGTGTTTAAACGTCCTGCACCTCGCCAGATAGGATGTCCTAATATTTACAATGCATTTTAAGTAAGTACAAAAAATATGATACAGGTTACTGAAAATATTTCTTTACATACAATTACGGTTTCTGATCAGCCAAAATTAATGGGGCTAATGGAACGTATTTACCCTGAACCATATGCGCATTTATGGGAGGATAATGGGGAGTGGTACCTAGAGAACCAATACAATCTAGACCGCCTTAAATTGGAATTACAAGAAGAAAATGCCTGTTATTATTTTGTAAAATACCAAGGAGCGACTATTGGAATATTACGGTTTATTCACAAAGCTGTTTTTACAGATTGTAAACATATTACCGGAACTAAATTACATCGGGTGTACTTAAATCCTATGATGCAGGGAATGGGAGTTGGTCAAGACTTAATGGACTGGCTATCTGTCGAAATTAAATCTGTTGGAGGTGTCATGGTCTGGTTGGAAGCTATGGATACTCAATCACAAGCACTCACGTTTTACGAAAAAAATGGTTTTCAGTTTTCTAGTGATTTTAGATTGGAGTATGAAAGGATGTTTTCTAAATATCGTGGAATGAAACGCATGTGGAAATATGTGTAAAACAAACTATTTATACCGGTTGTTTTATTTGGTATAATCCTAAAAAAACAACATCCGAAAGTATTTCAGATGCCGTTTTTTATGATTTTTTAGCAACCTTTTTCTTCAAAAGTATAGCCTTGTTTTTTTGCTTGTGTTTTGATACACTGGATGAGCGCTGACTGTAAATCATTATCCTTAGCGTCTTTGGTTTGTTTATTAATGTAATCGCGTCTTTTTTTATCTAATGCTCGTATTTTTTGTTGGATACTATTACGTTCGTTACTTTTCTTAGCTACATATGCTTTAATTTCTGTGGTGGATTTTCCTACAAGTTCTTTGGGCAATGTTTTTTTATCCAACTTTTCATAACTAAAACCTATTTCTTTTTGAGCGTCGACTAAATCCCATGCGGTATTTTTATATAGACTGCTACTTTTGCTTACGGCGCGTTTTACTTCTACAACTTCGTTTAAATTACAAGCGTTTGCATCTTGAACATGTTGCATTTTAAGTTTGCGAACTCCTTGAGAACCATAACCAATATAAGTTCCATTTAATTGCTTGTTTAAACGCAAAATTAATACGTCATATGGTGTGCTGATATGAACAATGTTTTTATTATGGTCTATATTTAAGTATTCTCCCCCAGAGAGTGTTGCTCCTTCTTTCCATTTTCCCTGAACGCCATTTTCGTAGTCTCCACAAAAAATAGTATTTACGATTACTTGTTGTTTTTTGGCGTTTTTAGCAGCCATTTGATAGGATATTCGTCCCTGCGTAAAACGCTCGTTTCCTGCAATAAAAATAATATTTAAATCGTTTTTATGCCCTTTTTTCCAAGCTAGTTCTTTTAAGGATGTTTGAATGGCTTGTCCGCAATATTCGCTCCCTCCATCGGTGTCCAAAGAAAATAGTTTTTCAGAAATTTCATCCAAATCATTGCTGAAATCTAGTACCTGTCTAATGTATCCATCATTGCTTTCTATACCGTCATTCCCGTATTCGTACAGTGCAATTTCTAAATTTGGACGTAGGCCATCTGCCTTTGCATACGAGAGCTCATTTACAATTTCCCATAACTGCGTTTTGGCTTGCGTAATTAAACCATCCATGCTATTACTGGTGTCTAATAACAAGGCTACTTTAATAGTCTGTGTTGTTTTTACAGGGGGATTGGCTCTCAATCTTGTGTTCATGCTAAAAAGAATGGTAAGTAAGATTACAACTATTTTTAAACGTCCTACTCTTTGCATTTTTATGAGACGCGATGTTTTTGTAAATAAAGATGATTTTGTGGCTAAATTGTTCATAATAATATTTTTAAATGATTGTAAATCGAGCCAATACGTTGGCTTTTATAATGATGTTTTTGAATTCTGATGCTTGATGCCCTTGTTCTGAGGATAAGCTTATCTTAGACAAGTGTCGGGTGTTTTCGTGCAGAGGATAATTGCCTTGAATGATTTGTGCCTGTTCTCTAATGTAGATGGCTTTTCCTGTTTTTTGCCCCACTGCTTTTGTGTAGGAAACACACTTGGTTTTAGCATCGCTAATGGCTTTTATGCTTGCTTGTAGCTTTAGGTTTTCTATGTCCGAATGATCCACTTTAATGATGTAAGAATTTGCAATACGTAGCGATTCTAAGACCCCGTAAACCGTACTTAGTTCTTTGCCATTTGAAACAACTAATTCAAATTCCTTTGTTTTCCTAACATCGGATTTGTAAAAAAAGTAATTTTTATAACTTGTTGTAAAGTCTTTTATTCTTAAATTTTTTAAGATGTTAATTCCTGATTTTTTTAATTGTGTTTTTAATTTTTTTTCTTGTGACTCTATCGCATTTTTTAAACTCTTGTCAGATTCTTGTAAAGTGATGGATATAAAAATTTGGTCAGGAGTAATTTCTAAAGTGGCATTTCCGTTCACTTCTATGTAAGGGTGGTCTATAAAGTTTTTTTGCCCTGTTTGTGCCATCATAACTGTTTGAAAGCAAATAAAGAATAGGAGTATGTTTTTCATAAATTTTAATTTTCTGTTCATTCAAAAGTAGGTGTATCTTTTATTTATAAAAATCTGAAATGAGCGAAACCGTTATTTGAGTGAGTTAACGTGTGTGGAAAATGAGCCAAGGCTGTTTATTGTTGTGATTTGAACAGGTTTTAGCGTGAAGGACATTTTTTTTAGTGATAGAAATTAATAACTTTACATAAAATATCTACGTTAGAACCATGAAATCATTTGTTAAAATCATTATTATTTGTTGCTTGTTACCTGCTGTGTTGTTCGGACAAGAGGGAGTAACTGCTAAAAAAGTACTGGTAAAAGGCGTGGTGCTGTACCAAGAAAGTGGTGAAGGAATTAGTAATGTTTCGATTACAGAACTCGGAGGGAGAAGTGTGTTTTCTAATTTTACAGGAAATTTCTCCATTTATTGTGCAGTAGGGAGTGAGTTAGAAATTAGACATGCTAGTTTTGAAACACGTTATGTAACTGTCAAAAATGATGATAGAATTAGAGTGGAGGTAATCGTAGATCTAGCGAAAGAACCAATGGTTGAGTCTATAGAAGATAAGGCTCCGGTTTCTAAGAAAATGAAGGTCAAATCTAGCGCTAATAGTCTTTTTAAATCACGAAAGCGTGCTAGTTCTTTTGAACAATATATGAAAACTGCAACTGCTATAATTGCAAGTGATGCAGAGAAGAGTATCTCGTATATAGAAAAGGCCTTGGGAGTCTTAGGGTTAAAAAATGCGGAAGAAGAGCAGGCAAGAGCGTATAGCTTGTTAGGTGATGCTTATAGGGAATTACAACAATTAGATTTGGCTGAGAATAGTTATGAAATTTCGTTAAAACACGTGTATTCACATCGTAATCAGTTAAAATTAGCACAAGTATATGCCGCAAATGGGGCACTTGAAAAGAGTAATAGTTTGTATCAATCTTTAATGAAAGAGGATATTTCTCCCTTACAACAAATGTTTGTTCATGAAGGATTGGGAGATAATTTAATTGCATTAAATGAACTTAGAAAGGCGGAAGGGTTTTATGAAAAGTCATTAAATATTGCGACGGTTCTTGACAATAATACATATGTAGCTAACTTGAATTCTAAAATTGGGGCATGTAAGGTAAATTTGGGTAATGATAGTGGTGCTACATTAAATTTTGAAGCGAGTTTGGAGTCCGCATCTACAATGGACATTCCTGCTCAAGCGGCATTATCAAACAATATTGCTAATCACTATAAAGGAAAGCAAGATTTTGATAAAGAAATTGAGTTTCGTTCACAAGCATTAGAGGTTTTAGAAAAACAAAATAACACGGAATCAGTCCCTGAAAATAATGCTTCTGAGGTGTCTGTTTCTAGTTTGAATTTAGATTTAGGAACGGCTTATGCAAACAAAAAGGCCTATGATAAAGCCATTCCATTTTTAGAAAAAAGTAAATTGGAGGCAAAAGCTTCTAATAATACAGCGTTGGAGAAAAAGGCGGTTGAAAACTTGTCTGATGCGTATAAAAATATTGGAGATTATAAAAAAGCCTTAGCCAGTTATCAAGAGTATGTGTTGTTGGTAGATGAGCTCTACAAACAAAAAGAAGCCGATATAAAAGCAGCTGTAACTTTAGGGAAAGATCTAACGAATAAACAAAACAGAATTAATAGTTTAGAAAGAGACCGTGAATTGGCTTCCAGTAAGTATAATTTATATGCGAAAGAACAAGAGTTAACGGTAGAAAGTTACAAACGACAACGGATGATCATTTACAGTTTAATTGTAGGGTTGCTGCTGATGCTATTATCCTTGTTTTTTATGTACCGGAATAACCAACAACGAAAATTGTCAAATAATTTATTGGCATTAAAATCCCTCCGATCTCAGATGAATCCGCATTTTATTTTTAATGCGTTGAATTCTGTGAATAGTTTTATTGCTCAAAATGATGAAAGAGCTGCGAATAGATACTTGACAGAATTCTCAAAACTAATGCGAAATGTACTTAATAACTCCGAAAAAGATTTTATTGTACTGGCAGATGAAATAGAGCTGCTAGAATTGTATTTGCGGTTAGAGCATCAGCGTTTTGAAGATAAATTTGACTACGAATTAACCATAGATCCAAGTATTGAAGCTAATAAGTTTCAAATCCCTCCCATGTTGTTACAACCGTATATAGAAAATGCTGTTTGGCATGGTTTACGTTATAAAAAGGAACTTGGTGAATTAAAAATCTCTATGCATAAAAAGGACAGTAATTGTGTTGAAATTTTGATTTCAGATAATGGAATTGGGCGTAGTGAATCGAAAAAATTAAAAACAAATAATCAGAAAAAACAAGAGTCCAAGGGTATGAATAATATAAAGGAACGGATAGCAATTCTGAATGATATGTATGGAGATAAAGTGACTGTTTCTGTAACTGATTTGTTGGCGGACGGAACCGGTACTAAAGTAACGTTGTTGTTAAAAAAGAACTAAAAAAAGATGAGTATATTAAAAACAATAATTGTAGAAGACGAAAAAATAAGTCGTGATATATTAAAAAATTACCTGGCTAAGTATTGCCCTAGGGTGGAAGTAGTAGGGGAGGCGTCGAATATAGAAGAAGCTTTTGTTTTGATTCGAAATAATGAGTTGGACCTTGTTTTCTTGGATGTAGAGATGCCTTATGGGAATGCTTTTGATTTACTGGAGCGATTAGGAGATGTTAATTTTCAAACTATTTTTGTAACCGCTTATAGTCAATATGCCATGGATGCTTTAAATACCCATGCGGCTTTTTATGTGTTAAAACCTATTTCTATTGATGATTTGATTAAGGCAGTGGATTATGTGATGGAGATCAAAGTGAAAGAAGAGAGTCTTCAAAATGGGTTGTTAAAAACGAAACTAGAAGTTGGAAAGGATAAAATTACGATCCCCACGCAACAGGGATTCGAAGTGCTGGAAATTACTGATATTTTATATTGTAAAGCCGACGATAATTATACGGAGATATTTTTGAAAAATGATGTTAAAAAATTAGTAAGTAAAACGTTAAAATATTTTGAAGATGCACTAAATAGTAATAATTTTGTACGTGTTCACAAGTCATTTTTAGTGAATGTGAATGCTATTACTGCGTATAATAAAGGAAAAGGGGGGAGTGTGACGCTTGTAAATGGAAAAGAAATTTCTGTGTCAGCATCAAAAAAAGGAACCTTATTATCATTTTTTAAATAGTACTATGATTATAAAAGAATTAAACGGAAATAAACCAGTTTTTGGAGAAGATTGCTTTTTAGCAGAAAACTGTGTGATTGTGGGTGAAGTAACTATGGGTGACCAATGTAGTATTTGGTACAATGCAGTGATCCGTGGTGATGTTCACTATATTAAGTTAGGAAATAAAGTAAATGTACAAGATGGAGCAGTCATTCATGCTACCTATCAAAAGCACCCTACTAATATTGGAAATAACGTATCCATTGGGCACAACGCAATGGTACATGGTTGTACGATACACGACAATGTTTTGATTGGAATGGGAGCTATTGTTATGGACGATTGTGTGATTGAAAGTAATACCATCATTGCAGCCGGAGCTGTCGTAACTAAAGGAACTCATGTAAAAAGTGGGACTATTTACGGTGGGATTCCTGCAAAAAAAGTAAAAGATATCAGTCAAGAATTAATTTCAGGAGAAATTGATCGTATCGCTAATAATTATGTAAAATACTCAAGTTGGTATAAAGAATAAAAAATATGATAACAAAAAAACAAGCCGTTATGGTGGTCATTGCATTTGTAGTGGCATTTGGAATTACGTTTGCAGTAATTCGATATTTCAAATAGAAGGACGTGTACAGGGGACTGAGCTGAGCTAATCTTCAGTTTCGGTTCTTGAGCGTAGTCTTAGGAGTGCTTCTTAAAAGTCTACTTCTTCCACAAAAGTTTGTGGAGAAGAAAGATCAATAAATTGCTCTAATACCGTTGGATTTACATTGGTAATAAATCGATGTGTAATATCCTCTGTGTTTTTATTTAGTAAACGTTCTTGTTTGAGGATGTTTTTAGTTTGCTTAGCTACAGCTTCTCCGGAGTCAATAATGCTTACCTTATCGCCAACTAACTTTTGCAGTTGTGGAATTAGATAGGGGTAGTGAGAACAGCCTAATACAAGATAGTCTATGTTTTTGTCTAACATCGGTTGGACATATTGTCTAAGAAGAGCATTCATTTCATTACTCTTTAATTTACCTGCTTCTATCAGCGGGACAATGCCTTCACCATCGCGTTCTAGTATGGTCACATTATGCACGTGTTTTTCGGATGTTTTGGCAAAAAGAGCACTGCTTAGTGTTCCTTTAGTTGCTAATACTCCTACGGTGTTTGTGAGGCTTTTTAAAGCAGCCGGTTTGATGGCGGGTTCTATTCCTATAAATGGAATTGAATATGTTTTTCTAAGCGTTTCTATAGCGTTTGTAGTAGCGGTATTACAAGCTACTACAATTAGTTTGCATCCTTTACTTAATAAAAAATCTGTGTTTTTTATACTTAATTGAATGATTTCTTCTTCAGGTTTTTCACCATAGGGAGCATGTTTGCTATCGGCGAGATACACTACGTTTTCGTTGGGTAAAAGCCGAATTATTTCATTGCAAATGGTAATCCCTCCAATACCTGAATCAAAAATACCAATAGGAGCTGTAGAATTCATAGAAGTAAAAATAAAAAAAAATCGTTAGAGTGAATGATTCGCTCTAACGATTTTTAATAAATTATAGGTTTGGATTATAGTCCTAAGCTAGTTTTTACGTCAGCAGTAAGGTCTTTCCCTTTTTTTACTACTAAAGAAGATGCTTCTAACACATAATCAAATCCTTGTGCTGTTGCTACTTCTTCAATTTTAGCTTGTAATTTTTTAGAAATTGCAGCCAATCCTTTTTGTTCTTTTAAACCTAAGTCTTGACGTGCTGCTTGTTGCGTTTTCATAATTGCTTGTTCGTCTTGTTGAACTTCCAATCCTCTTTTTTGGTTCTCTTCTTGAGTTTGAGTTTTGAATTCAGCTTCGTAACGTTGCATTTTAGCTTTTAACTTATCAGCGGCAGCTTTAATGTCGTTTTCGTAAGTTTTACCAGTTTTTTCGATTTCGCTTTTCAATGAAGCAGTTTCAGGCATTGCCATTAATACTTCTTGGAAATTTACATGTGCAACTTTTTGAGCTTGAACAGCTGTGTTAAATCCAAAAGTTACTAATGCGATTAATACGAATGTTTTAAAGTGTTTCATTTTTGTATGCTTATTTTAATTGTTGTTATTGTTTTCGTTCTCTTCTTTGGCCTTTTTAGCGGCTTCAATTTCTTCTAAACGTTTTTTTCTCTTTGCTTCAATGGCCGCTTTTAATTCTGCGCGTTTTTTTAGCTTTGCCGCTCGTTGCTCTTCTATCTTCTTTTTTAAAGCTTCCTTTTTAGCATTTCTTTCGACATTTTTTGCTTCTAATGCCGCACTTGCTTGTTTGGTCCCTTTTTGTCGTTTTTCTTTGGCATCTTCTACTTTTTGAGTACGTACGATGCTTTTTAAAACGAGTTCGCTAATATCATATTTTTTATTTGAATATAACATGATTAAATCACTTGATTTATCAAATATAAAGTCATATTGGCGTTTTTTAGCAATATCTTGGATAGAATTATATACTTGGTCCTGTATTGGCTTTACTAATTGTTTACGCATGCTAAACAAATCGCCATTGGAACCGAAATAAGCCATCCTTAGTTTGCTTAATTCTACTTCTTTTATTTCAATATCCTCTTGTCGCTCTATGATTAAATCATTTGTCAAAAGCACTTTCTCATTGGCTAAGTCTAATTTTAAGGCGTCAATGGAGCTTTGTTGTTTTTGCAATGCTAACTCCCATGTTGCTGCCTTGGCATTTAATTTGGTTTGCGACTCTGTATATTCAGGAATATTTTCTAGAATATACTCCATGTCTATATAACCAACACGTTGTGCTTTTTGTGCAAAGGTGATAGCTCCAATGCTTAAAGCTGTAAATAAAAGAACTTTTTTTATCATAACTATTTTGTATTTAGAAAAAATCATGCCAAATATTTTTTTGACTATCTACAAATATAACTCATTTGTCTTAAAATTGTTGTCCAATAATAAAATGTGTTTGCCATCCAGACTTTTCAAAAGTACCTGGTAAGTTGTCAAATCCATGTGCAAAATCAATTCCTAAAAGACCAAAGGCTGGCATAAATACACGTAAACCAACACCTGCAGATCTTTTCACTTGGAAAGGATTAAATTCTTTAAAACCATCATACGAGTTTCCTGCTTCTAAAAATCCTAATACATAAATAGATGCGGATGGTTTTAGGGTAATTGGATAACGTAATTCTAATTGAAATTTATTGTACATAGTTCCTCCAGCAACACTAGATAATCTATTGTTTTCATAACCTCTTAAAGCAACAGATGTACGACCGTCTAATTGATAAGATGACATTCCATCTCCACCAACAAAGTAACGTTCAAAAGGAGAGTCTCCTAATTCGTCATTGTAACTTCCTAGGTATCCAAATTCTGCATTGGTCATCAATACTAAATCTGCA
>Ga0209292_1000435_pt1 | contig 54379 bp, 40 predicted proteins | sample GOMGulsemesocosm_2_FD_184634 | JGI IMG/M metagenome (GOLD analysis project Ga0209292, IMG submission 184634) | Methane-oxidizing microbial communities from mesocosms in the Gulf of Mexico - GOM9C Gulf of Mexico (SPAdes) (version 2) | ecosystem: Environmental > Aquatic > Marine > Cold seeps... | reverse complement strand
AGATCTGCAGGAGGTTCCATCGCCAATAAGGACAAAATTTGTAGCAAATGATTTTGGATCATGTCACGCATTTGACCCGCGTCGTCATAAAATCCCCAACGCCCTTCGATACCGACACTTTCCGCAACGGTAATTTGCACGTGGTCAATACTATTTCGATCCCAATTGGTGGTAAATAATGAATTGGCAAAACGAAGTACTAATAAATTTAATACCGTTTCTTTACCTAAATAATGGTCAATGCGATAAATCTGGTCTTCATTAAAGTAACGAGAAACTTGATCATTAATCACCTTTGATGATGCTAAACAATTACCAATAGGTTTTTCCATCACTACGCGATCAATATTCGTGATTAAGTTCGCAGCATCTAAGCCATCACAAATATCGCCATATATTGCTGGCGGCGTAGAGAAATAATAAACACGCGTCTCATTTGCGCCTTCTAACGTTTTCGCTAAGTGTGTAAATGATGAAGACATTTTAAAATCTAGTTTTTGATAAACAAGTCTGTCTAAAAAGCGTTTGAGGACTACATCATCTAAACCCTCTTTAACAAATGACGTTAAGTTTTCTTTGACAAAGGCAATAAATTCTTCGACTTCATGCGCATTACGCGCCACGCCAACAATGCGACTTTTTGTATTTAATAGACCCGCCTTATCTAACTGGTATAAGGAAGGTAATAGCTTACGACGGGATAAATCACCCAATACGCCAAAGATGACTATTTCGCTAGCAGATTGACCATCAAAATTTTTCATAAAATATTTTTCTCTAGTTAGTTCGTTGTAACTAAATTACATACCGTCTAATTTAGCGCTTGAACCACCATCAGTAAAGAACTTTTTGTAACTTTACAACAAAAACATCTACATTCGATTATTTACAGCCTACAAGCAATTATACACCTTTATATTATGAAAGATTTACAAATAAATACCATTTTGTTTTAAATTTGTTATGATTATGAAATAAATTTTCATTTTTTCTGTTCTCAACAGAGAAAATAAATTACAGTTCATCATAATAAATAAGATCTAGGATCAAACAATAATGAACATATTAGAAAAGATCGCCAACGAACTAGACACCTTTAGTAAATCAGAACGAAAAGTGGCCGAAGTTATTATGGCATCACCAGGTACCGTAATTCATGCTAGTATTGCTGCACTTGCCAAACAAGCAAACATCAGTGAGCCCACTGTTAATAGGTTTTGTCGACGATTGGATACAAAAGGTTATCCTGATTTTAAATTGCATTTAGCACAAAGTTTGGCAAATGGTACGCCTTATGTAAATCGCCACGTTGATGAAAATGACAGTGCTGATGAATATACAGCTAAAATATTTGAGTCGACCATGGCCAATCTTGAAATGGCTCGTAAAAGTTTAGACACCAATCAAATAAACCGCTCTGTTGATTTATTAACACAAGCTAATCAAATTTCGTTTTTTGGTTTGGGTGCATCAGCTGTTGTTGCTCATGACGCACAGAACAAATTTTTCCGCTTTAACGTACCTGTTGTTTATTTTGATGACATATTAATGCAACGTATGAGTGCTATTAATAGTCGCCAAGGCGATGTGGTAGTAGTTATATCTCACACAGGACGTACAAAATCACTCGTCGAAGTAGCAAGTTTGGCAAAAGAAAATGATGCTACGGTTATTGGTATTACAACTGAAGGCACGCCTTTAGCAAAGGAATGTAACATTGTATTGTCGCTTGATGTTGCTGAAGATACTGACTTGTACATGCCGATGGCATCACGTATTGCACAGCTTACATTGATTGATATTTTGGCAACAGGTTTTACCTTACGTCGTGGTACCAAATTTAGAGATAATTTGAAGAAAGTAAAAGACAGTTTAAGAAGCTCTCGTTTTGAACGTAAAGAAACGTAAAACTTAATGTCCAACATATAACCAATTGAATTTAGTATTTGATGCACTGTCATTAAATCATTTTTAAAATCTAAAAAAGTAAGGATTGAAATGCCTAGAAGAACGAAGATAGTTGCGACCTTAGGTCCTGCAACTGATGATAAAGATATCTTAAAAAAAGTCTTGGCTGCTGGTGTTAATGTCGTAAGACTTAACTTTTCACATGGTGCTCCTCAAGATCATATTGACCGAGCGAACAATGTTCGAGAAATAGCCAATGAACTTGGTATTTACGTTGGCATTTTAGGTGATTTACAAGGCCCTAAAATTCGTGTTTCAACATTTAAAAACGGTCCTATAAAGCTAGCTATTGGCGACAAATTTGAACTCGATGCCGACATGGCTAAAGGTGAAGGCTGTCAGGAAAAAGTAGGGATTGATTACAAGAAATTACCTAACGACGTTAATGAAGGCGATGTCTTATTATTAGATGACGGTCGTGTACAACTTAAGGTACTTAGCACATCAGGCCCATCTGTATTTACTGAAGTTGTGGTAGGTGGCCCTCTATCGAATAACAAAGGTATTAATCGCCAAGGTGGTGGCTTAACGGCACCGGCATTAACCGATAAAGATAAAGAAGATATTAAACTTGCAGCTAAAATTGATGTCGATTTCTTAGCCGTTTCTTTTCCTCGTGATGCTGCAGATATGCGTGAAGCTCGCCTACTTGCTCAAGAAGCCGGATGTGATGCGCGTCTAGTTTCAAAAATAGAACGTGCAGAAGCCGTTAATGATGACAAAATTCTTGATGGCATTATATTGGCGTCTGATGTTGTAATGGTTGCACGTGGCGACTTAGGTGTTGAAATTGGTGATGCCGCATTAGTAGGTAAGCAAAAACATATTATCGCTCGAAGCCGTCAATTAAACCGAGTGGTTATAACCGCAACACAAATGATGGAAACAATGATTGAGCAGCCTATGCCAACACGTGCAGAAGTTATGGATGTGTCTAATGCTGTTTTAGATGGCACTGATGCTGTAATGTTGTCTGCAGAAACAGCTGCAGGTAAATACCCTGTAGAAACAGTAACAGCAATGGCTGCCGTTTGTGTAGGCGCAGAAACTCATCGTTTAGTAAATACGTCGAATCACCGTATCGAATTAACATTTAGTGAAGTTTCTGAAACTATTGCACTTTCTGCGATGTACGCTGCTAATCACTTGGAAGGTGTTAAAGCAATTATTGCTTTAACTGAGTCAGGACATACTAGCAAAATCATGTCACGTATTACTTCTGGTTTACCTATTTATTCGGTATCTCGCCACAACAAAACATTGAATAAAACAGCGATTTATCGCGGTGTTTATCCAGTAAAGTTTGATTCGACTGAGAGTAATGACGATAAATTATCACACGATATTCTGAAAGAAGTATTAAAAAATTCAGAGCTTAATATAGGAGACAAAGTCATCTTAACTCATGGTGACTTAATGGAAACTGTTGGCGCTTCGAATACCTTGAAGATATTGACTGTAGCCAAAAAACATTTAAATTAAGATAAATGTTATGTGTCTCCAAAAGGTAGCCTAATGGCTACCTTTTTTATGTTCAGGATGAACGGTTTGTCCCGTTCGCATAGCCACTCTTAAATATCTAGTCTAAAATAGATTTGCACTTCCATACCTATTGATAATAATAAAACACCTTATTCTGAATCAACACTACACTTTCATAGACATGATAGTGTGCTCATCATTAAACGAATGCAAATTAATACTAAAACATTAACAATGATGTAGATGGAACTGACTTAATTATAGGTTTTTCTAGTGCTATTAACACCGCGATTGAAGCCATTGATAAAATTCGTGATACCGCTGACGCTTTTGAACGTATATTTGTTGTGGAGCTAATGGGACGACATAGCGGTCATATTACCTTTAACGTAGGTGTAGCTTGTGCTGCAGAAAAAGTATTATCATTTGAAAATGTTGATTCAAAAAAAAGAAAATGAGATTTTAAAAGAATTGGCTCAAGAAATTAGCATTGCTAAACATCAGCATTATGGTAGTTATCTTATTGTGATCACTGAAAACTTATGGTCAGGTGGTGCGACTAAGCTTTCAAAACAGCTAAAAAAGGAGTCGGGTATAGATTGTACTCCCTGTATTTTAGGTTATATACAACGAGGTGGATCACCCGTCGCTAAAGATCGCATTTTAGCAACAAAAATGGGGTAGCGGCTGTACAAGCGATAATGACTAACAAATCAAATGTGATGATCGGGGAACAAAATAATGGCATCGTTCTTGTCTCTCTAGCTGATGCCATAAAACACAAAAAACAAGTAAACCAAAGTTTAATTGAAGCACAAAAAAATATTCTTGCTCTTACCGCACAGACTCAGTGTTAAGCAAATGTTTAAGTTATCGATATCGAATCAATACTTATTATATTTCAATAGATTACGTTTTTATTAATCTGAGCCCAAATGTTCTAAAGATTAACGATTTGTTTTACTTTATCTTTGTAACTTCGACTAACTTTTAATTCTTTGCCATTGGCCATCACTAAAAAGTATTCGCCATTGAGTTGGCTACAAAACTTATCAATGTAATTTTTATTCACTATTGTTGATCTATGACTACGAATAAAAATACGTGGGTCTAATGTTTCTTCCAATTGCTTCATTGTTTTACGAAGAATATGCGTATTTACATGGGTATGTACACACATATAGTCGCCTGCGGCATCAACCCATAAAATATCTTTTACGGGTACCCGACTAACTTCTCCCGCATCTTTAATGGCAAGAATATCAGAGTAACTAGAAATAGTAACCGGCTCATTGTTAGCTAACTCGGTTAATATCTGCTGACAATCATTACCGGTAACATCACTAACTAAACGTACTAGTTTTGATTTATGTAAGGCATTTTCTTCACTTTTTAAATACTGACGTATCTTATTCATTGTCTGCATTAGCCTTTCTTCATCTGCAGGCTTTAATAAGTAATCCTGAGCATGAACTTCAAAGGCCTTTAATGCATATTGATCAAAAGCAGTAACAAAAACGACAATAGGCATAACTAAGCCTTGTTTTAATATTTCTTCTATAACCTCAAAACCCGTTAATCCCGGCATTTGAATATCTAAAAACATTAAATCAGGCTTATAGGCACGTATTGCTTCAATGGCTTCTCGGCCATTACTACATTCGGTCACAATGTTCACATCTTGATGTGCGGCTAATCTAACCACAAGCCCTTTTCTTGCAAGAGGTTCATCATCAACAATTATGGTTGAAAGCACATTACTCATATGGAAGTTCCTATCTCATAAGGCATTCGAATACTTACTTTAACACCTTTGGGGGCATTAGCAGAAACGACTAAAGAATAATTATTTTGATATAAAGCATAGAGGCGCTCACGAGTATTGGCCAAGCCAACGCCATTCTCACGATGTAAATTACCATTGATGATTTCAGCTCCTGGCCCATCATCGGCAACCTCTAGAAGCAAATCATTAGCGAATCGGTTTACTGAAACGGTGATCTTGCCACCACTTTCCTGAACAGCAATTGCATGTTTAATCGCATTTTCAGCTAAGGGTTGCAATATCATACTAGGAACAAGCGCATGTTGACACTCTTCACTTATATTCAATTCCACTTGCAAGCGTTCTTCAAATCGTACCTTTTCGATATCTAAATAAAGGTTTAAAGTTTGTATTTCACTATCTAAACTCACTTTTTTCATAGGGTCTTTATCAAGTGAATATCGTAAAAACTCACTTAATTTTGTTACCATGCCATTCGCTGTTTTATTTTCTTCAACCAAAATTAAAGTAGAAATGGCATTTAATGTATTAAAGAGAAAATGTGGGTTTAATTGATAACGCAGCATTTTAAGCTGTGCTTGATGAGCAACGGCATTCGCTTTTAATACATTTTGCTTTTCTTTTTGAAGCATTTGATAGTACTTAGTACCAAAATATAAACAGCTCCAACTTAAGATAATGTAAAAAGACCAAACACTCGATTTAGTATAATGTAACCAAAAATCAGGACGGTAGCCGTGTTTATAAATTTCCCAATAATTGATATTTTTGAAGACTTGCCATAATACTCCGGTCAAATATGATGAAATGATCACTACCAGTGCAATTTTTAACGGAGGGTAATTCCATACCCTTCTATATATATAACGTAATGGTACGGTTAATATCCATCCTGCATAAGCATTCAAAAAAATAATGACAACAAATAAATCTCTTAAGTCATGTAATAATGAACCAAGATAATGTACTAACGCAAAGCCAAACCAACCAGCACTATGTACTAGCCAAAATAAGCGGTTTCTATTTTCAAGTAATTCTTTCCAATTCACACGTTCTTCCAATTCACACGGTACAACCGTTTACATATGTTATATAAATTATGCGATAGCTTTACATATTACGCACTACCATTAAACTTAACATTTTGGCGTTTTATCTCATTTCAACAACATATCGCGCATTTAAGTCCATTAAATCATCAAATGCTGTAAATTGTTTTAAAGAAAGGTTAAGTAATTCGCATTGTCCTTTATCTCTAGATTTTAATAAGTACCACAAGCCGTTTATTAAATAACAATACGATAGATATGACGTTAACTTTGAATGAGATAAAATCGTTGAATTAATTTTTTCGTAGTGAGAACACAAAACCGCTTGATGGCTCTCACTTAATAAGTTAATCGCGATCATCATTGCTAAATCATATTCTGGCTCAGCTAAACTGGCACATTCGAAATCAACTAGAAAGGAGTTCTTTGCAAAAATCACATTTGAAAAATTAACATCACCATGACAAACAACGAGTGGTTGACTGTTTTTTATTATGGGCAGTTTGGTAATAATTGAGCTCATTAAAAATAGATTTTTAGAAGACAGTGACAGATCAGATATAACGTTATTTAATATCGTATTTAGAGCTAATGTAGGAAGTTTAATTGTCAATTGATGACATTTACTGATCAATTCGACAGCTAAGAGCACTTTATCAGTTATTTTGAGCTCGTCTATTACATTAGAGCTGTTAATATATTCAGTGATCAGCCATTGATTTGAGTGATATAACACTACCGGCGAAAACATCTCTTTTGCGGCGAGTAAAGTTACACTATGTTCTATTTCCCGAGTGGTTCGAGTCCCTTCAAAGTATTTCGCAAAATAGCTCCCATCTTTTGTTAATACTTTAAAACAGCAATGACTAGCGCCCTCTTTTATGTTTTGTATATCACTAATCTGTTTAAAACAAGGTAATAGCTTTAGTTGTTGTATAATCTCGTTCATAAAGAAATAACCTAGACTTAAGCGTTATGGCAATTTAGTCGTTGAATTTTATATTCTTTACGCCATTGTAAATAACCATATGCAGCAAAACCTACATATAATATAAATAGAATCGCTGTGGGTGTTAGCTCTTTTTGAATATACAAATAGATAGAAACAAAATCAATAATTATCCAATATATCCAATTTTCAAGTACCTTTTGCGTCACCATGTAAGTTGCAAATACGGCGAATATAGTGGTAGCAGCATCGAAGTATGGAAAATGTGTAGGCGTATATATTGCCATTAACTTACCCACGATAAGTGAAAGCACACTTAATAATAAAATGGCTTTAATATGTATTGATAGTTGCCATTTTTTAATAGTTATCGTGGTATTTTTCGATAACGTTAAACTTGTATCATCATTGTCTTTATTAACACTGTCTTTATTTGTAATACGCCAACAATACCAGCCATAAAATGCCATACCGGTGTAATAGACTTGTAATGCACTGTCCATCCACAAATAGACATCATAAAAAATAACAGTGTAAATAACGGTACTGAGTAACGCCGCAGGCCAGCACCAAATATTTCTTTTGGCAGCTAAAATCACATAAAGTAGCGAACTAACCACTGCAACTAACTCTAACAAGGGTAATGAGCTAAAATAGTTATAACTCTCATTTATCATATTATTTTCCATTAGCTTTCTGTTTCAACATTTGAGCGATCTCCGCCAATAAATTTACAAATAAATACTGCGGTGTCTAACGCTTGATGAACATGTTTTATTTCAGCCATTACATGTGACGTTGCTAAGTCATATTCACCAAATACCTGTGTACTCATACCATTAGTCACAACTCGTAAGTCATCAACAGCTCTTAGCCTTTTAATAAACGCCCAAATTTCAGTTTTAAACTTTTCTTGTGCAAGTGGATAAAGACTAATTTCAATGGATATTTGCATAGTTATCTCTCGTTAAAGCCAAATAATTCAGATAGATGAGTAAAATTAAAATTGGTAATCTAGAGTAAGTCCGATTTGCCTCGGAGCACCGTAACGTTTATATTTTTTATTTGCCCAATCAAGATCAGGTTCATTACCAAAATAAAATCCCCTCGTTGCTATTTTTTCATCGGTTAAATTTCTTGCCCAAAGATAGAGCGACCAGTTCGAAGACTCATAACCCAATTTAGTATTAATTAGACTTGAGCTTTCTGACTGTTCATCATGGCTGTCAGAAAAATAAAAACCACTTTTACCAGATAAATCAACGCTTGCAAAAATGCCGATATCATTACGGTAATTGACTCCAAAACTATAAGTAAATTTTGGCGCATGAGCTAGCTCTCGTCCCGAAATATCCACTGTTGTACCGTATTTATCAAAGTAGGCATAATCATCATACGTTGCATTTAGATAACCCGATGTTGCAGACAAAGAGGTATTATCATTAATCGACCAAGAAACCTCCAATTCTGCGCCATAACTACTTGAACTTGCTGCATTGGCTGTATAAATAGTAAATTGTTGGGGTTTATCTGGATTTTGTTGTGAGGCATTCACTTGTTGATTTTGTCTATCCATATAAAATAAAGCGATACGACTAATCATACGATTATCAAAAAGCGCCGATTTAATGCCCATTTCGTAATTAATTAATGTTTCTGTATCAAATTCTTTAAACTCAGCTAGTTTTTCGGTTAAGCCCATATTAAAACCGCCAGCTTTATAACCGCGTGCTATACGTGCATAGACTTCGTGTTGACGATTAAGAGTTTTACTGATCGCAAGGTGTCCACCCCACATATTTTCTAAGGGTGAAAATTCATCGCCTAACGAATCTGCATAATCAACCGTTCGGCGTTCAATACGTAAACCAAAAGAAAGTTGAAAACTTTCAAAGAAGCGACTGTCTATCTCTGTAAAGATGGCATAATTATTTGCGGTATAAGTAGAGTCTACCACTTCATCAGGCCAGCCATTATATGATGAGTCAAGATCGTTTTTTTCATCAAGTTCACTAATATACATACCAAATAGCCAGTCTGTACTTTGATTGAATATTCGAGAAGACTCATTTGAAACTAAACGAAACTCTTGTGACCAAACATCACGTTCAGCCTGTTTAGACCATAAATATTCATATTGACAAGGAATTTGATCATCAAACAGACCATTGTCGTTTTCGTCATATTCATCAGTACATTGTTTATTAGACCAATATTCTGGGTTTGCCCAGTCGCCGTCAAATGCGTAGTGATGGTCAGTTGATGTTAGACTAGTTATTGCTTCTAGCTTAGCAAAATCTAGTCCTGTGTATGACAGTTTAACTGAACTGCCATGAGATTTTTGATCGTCCACACCTGGTTTATCCGATAGCGTATTAAAGCCGTTATTATCCAAGGTCCACGGATCAAAACCATTATCTATATCTGCAAATAAGTAAGTAAAATCAATTACTAACTGGTCAGTTGCAAGGTAGTGAAGTTTAATTTTACCAGTAAGCTCATCGATACCATTGGTATCATCTTTATCGAGGTAGCTATTATTTCTATAGCCATTTTGCTGATGTTGCTCAAGTGATACACGATAACTCAATTTGTCATTAATAGCATTAGAGCTAAACCCTGCAACGTTGAGTAAATCATCGTCTCCAAGGGAGGTACGAAAGCCATGTTCAGGAGATTGACTTACATTATTTGACTGCACATAAACAAGCCCTGCTAAGGCATTTGCACCAAACCTTGTACCTTGAGGACCTCTAAGTATTTCGACTTGTCCAACATCATACATACTTGCTGCCATGCCCAAACCAGAAAGGTCAATATCGTCTACAATAAAACCGACTGAAGCATTTGGCGCACCTCTGTATTCAGAACGTTCACCAACACCTCTAATTTGAAGATATTTAGGACGTGAAGTGCCACCAGAAAACGTGAAATTGGCGACAGACTGCAGTAACTCTTCAAAATGTTGTATACCGCGATCGTTAATTTGTTGTTCGCTTATAACGGCAATGCTCGCAGGTACTTTTGCTAAGGATTGATTTCGAAAGCTTGAGCTCACTTCGATGCGTTCTATTTCATCAAGACTTGATTGTTGTGAATAACTATAAAAAGGTGATAAACATAAGCTTATTGAAAGTGCTAATGAAGATTTTTTAAATATCATTTTGATCTCATTGTTTCATTGTCTGAAACAGTCATGGGATCCGGAATATGGAAGCTGCGCGCATTAATAAAAAGAATAATATAATGCGTGACCATTCCTACGCCGGTACTATCCGGTTCAGGTTCTAAGGGTTTGCATAGCATCTCGGCCAAATAAAAATAAAAAATATTTGGCACCCCTTGGTATGGCACGCATGGTAGCAATTTTAGGATAAAAGTACAGGTAAATTAGTGATAATTTAAAAGAACAAACAAATAGATTAAATAGACAACATTCTTCCTAGAGGTTGGCCACCAACAAGGTGCATGTGAATATGAAAAACCTCTTGTCCACCATGCTCATTACAATTCATAATGAGTCGGTAACCTTGCTTATCAATGCCCTCTTCTGTCGCTAATTTTTTGGCTACTGTAATCATACGACCAAGAGTTAATTCATCATCGAGGTCAACATCATTAATCGTTGGGATCAATTTATTCGGTATAATTAAAATATGACTACTTGCCTGTGGAGATATATCTCGAAAAGCAGTAACTAAATCATCTTGATACAATAAAGGGGTGGGTATTTCTTGACGAATAATCTTTGAAAATATAGTTTCTTCAGCCATGTCAGATTCCTAAAAAGTAGAGAGTAATTATAATAGTTTACGTGAAAAACACGCTAAAAAAAGAAATCAAATGATTATTGTTTACGAGTCACCTTTTTGTTAACTTTTTTATAACGTACCATATACAGGCTTGCAACAAAAACACTGTTATCAATAGATTAACTTGCATAACGATGGGCTAACTGTTGTACTTAAATTCATGAGGGTAATTTTTATCAAGGAGGATAGATAAAGAAAATGAACAAATACAAACTATCATTCTGCGACATAACTTTACTAGAAAAAGATATTGCTGAAGTGGTTATTAAAGAAGGTATCGAGGTCAACTTAACCATGGTCGAAGAGTATCATGCGTTCTTACTCGATAAACTCACCTACCCATTTTCTTTATTGATCAATAAAATAAATTCATACTCCTATACTTTTGAGGCACAACTTCAATTAGCAACTTTACCTCAAATTAATATCATAGCGGCCGTGATTTATACCAAAATATCGGAAATTTCAACAAGAAACCTTGCCTCTTTACCGAGAGAGATACCGTGGCAACTAGAAATATTTAACGATCGTGCATCAGCACTTAACTGGCTACGTAATCAACACAACTATAGTGGCATATCAATACAAAATAAAATGACAACAAACGAAGCCGCTACTGAAAGTTAATCAATAACGGCTAAATGAGGTAGAGTAAAAATTAATTCACCATTCGACGAGTTATTACTGAATCACTGAGTTGTGCTAGTAACTTTTCTGTATCTGACCAACCAATGCAGGCATCGGTGATACTCTGACCATAAGTTGCAGCTTTGCCATCAACTAGGTCTTGACGCCCTTCAACCAAGTGACTTTCAACCATCACACCAAATATATTTTGATTGCCTTGTGCAATTTGCTGGCTAACATCTTTAGATACCAACATTTGGTTCTCAAACTTTTTACTGCTATTTGCATGACTAAAATCTATCATGATTTTGGTATTTAATTTCGACTTAGCTAGTTGTGTTTCCACATCATTAACGCTTTGTTTATCAAAATTAGTCGTACGTCCACCACGTAAGATAATATGACAATCTTTATTACCTGTTGTTTCAACAATCGCAGAATGCCCTAGTTTTGTTACAGAAAGAAAGTGATGAGGTGCTGACGCAGACCCTATGGCATCAATCGCCACCTTAATAGTACCATCAGTGCCATTTTTAAAACCTACTGGACAAGATAAACCTGATGCGAGTTCACGGTGTACTTGACTTTCTGTCGTTCGAGCGCCTATCGCTCCCCAACACATAAAATCAGCCATATATTGAGGAGTGATCATATCTAAAAACTCTCCTGCCGTTGGTAAGCCCATATCATTGAGGTCAAGGAGTAGCTTTCTCCCTAATCGTAAGCCATCATTTAACTTAAAACTACCGTCCATATACGGGTCATTAATTAAACCTTTCCAGCCGACGGTAGTACGTGGTTTTTCAAAATAGACTCGCATCACTATTTCTAGGCTGCCTTTATATTTTTCGCGTAATTCAACGAGGCGTTGTCCATATTCGATAGCTGCCTTTGTATCATGAATTGAACAAGGGCCAATAACGACTAATAAGCGATCATCTTTGTCATTAAATATATTATGAATGGCTTCTCTACCTGCAAAAACCGATTGTGACGCTGCTTTGGATGCTGGAAATCGCTCTAATAATGCTACTGGCGGTAATAAATCTTTAATTTGTTTGATACGAACGTCGTCGGTTTGGTAAAACATAATAATTTCTCTTTAATAACTTCTATAATTTCAAATAATTTAACTTGTCTAGCTTACGTCTAGACGCCTAGATGACTAATCCCACTGTTAATTTATCAGTGTTAGTGCACGAATACCAACACAAAATAAAGAAAAAGTAATATAATAAAAATGATAGGTTAGATAAAAGTTTTCAGTCTACTTTTCCTTTGAAAAGTGACACTATCGACCGTTAAGCTCACGATACCGTTCTTCTTAAAGAAGAGGATGATTGAAACGCTTATTATCCCTGTAACTAAGCAGTTTTTGGTTTTTCCAAGCGCATAAAGACTATCAAAAACAATATATAATCAAAATAATGATAAGGACTATAAATATAAAATGCCCAATATAGCACTCCCATTAATCGACCTACATCGCCACTTAGATGGAAATATTCGTGCCAATACTATTTGGGAATTGGCACAAAATAATAACATTAAACTCCCTGTGACCACATTTGAACAGTTTATCCCTTACGTTCAAATTCAACATAGTGAAGCAGACTTGCTCGCCTTTTTAAAGAAATTAGATTGGGGAGTTGCAGTTCTCAAGTCATTAGATGATTGCAAACGAATTGCTTTTGAAAATGTTGAGGACGCATTCAATGCAGGACTTCATTATGCCGAACTACGGTTTTCACCATATTACATGGCAATGACACATAATTTGAGCACACAAGATGTAGTCACAGCCGTTATCGATGGTATTAAATTGGGCATGCAGTCTTTTAACATAAAAATTAATCTTATTGGTATATTAAGCCGTACTTTTGGCGTAGATAAATGCCAAAGTGAACTTAATGCATTATTAGCTCATAAAAATGATTTAGTCGCAATAGACTTGGCTGGTGATGAATATAACTACCCTGGAGAATTATTTGTTGAACATTTTAAGCAAGTTGACCAAGCTAATTTAAACGTAACTGTTCATGCTGGTGAAGCCGCGGGGCCAGCAAGTATCTGGCAAGCGATTAATCAATTGAAAGCGACAAGAATTGGTCATGGTGTAAAAGGAATAGAAGATGAAAAACTCCTTGATTACATGATAAAACATAATATTGCAATTGAGTCTTGCCTGACATCAAATTTTCAAACAGGTACCATTGAAGATTTATCCAAACATCCAATAAAACAGTATTTGGATAAAGGGTTAATAGTATGTTTAAATACAGATGACCCTGCAGTGCAAGGCATCGAAATTAAGCATGAATTCTCGCTTGCCAGAAAAGTACTAGGTTTAACAGATAAAGAAATGACGCAACTACAAAAAAATGCACTTGCGGCGAGTTTTTTATCAGAAGACGAAAAACTGAATCTATGTTCTTTAAAGTAGGTGAAGCTGAATATGGCTGGATAAAAGAATGCTTTTTCAGTTAGAGTAGTATCAACAAAACGATTTACACAAATTAACGTAAACAAAACATCAGTAAAAGACCCTTGATAGCAGCTATATTTGTTCAATACTGGCTAGAAACTTACTGAGATTTTAACAATTAAAAAGGTTAACTCTCATGGCAACTCCTCATATAAAAGCAGAACTTGGTGATTTCGCAGAAACGGTATTAATGCCGGGCGATCCTTTAAGAGCCAAATTTATTGCTGAAAATTTTTTAGATGACGCGAAATGCGTAACCCAAGTACGTAACATGTTTGGTTACACAGGTAGTTATAAAGGCAAAGCAGTATCTGTAATGGGTTCAGGTATGGGTATTCCCTCTATCTCAATATATGCGACTGAGCTATATAAAGATTTTGGTGTTGAAAACATTATTAGAATAGGCTCCTGTGGTGCCGTACGTGACGATATCAAAGTTCGTGATGTGATTGTAGGTATGGCAGCAAGTACCGACTCGCGAGTTAATAGAATGCGCTTTAATGAGTGTGATTTCGCTGCCAGCGCCGATTTCGGTTTATTGCAAAAAGTTGCTAATACGGCACAAAGACTCAATCAAAAGATTCATGTAGGTAATATATTTACAGCGGATCTATTCTACACTCCACAACCTGAAATGTTTGCCACTATGGAGAAATACGGTATTTTGGCTGTTGAAATGGAAGCCGCTGGTTTATATGGAGTGGCGGCCGAGTATGGCAAAAAAGCATTAACGGTATTGACGGTAAGTGATCACATAAAAACGGGCGAACAAACTACTGCCGATGAACGTGAAACAACATTTAAAGACATGATGGAATTAACCTTAGAAAGTATTTTATAAGCGTTCATTTTAGGTTAGCGAAATAAACAAAAAAGCGGGAAGCAACATATGTTACTTCCCGCTTTTTATTCATGCACAAGAATGTTAAACCTAAAAAGTGGTTTGAACCTCAATGCCCCAGAACGCAGGCTCATTAACAAAAGCAGTTAAGTTTAAGAAGTCTAGAGCACCATCAACAACAATTTTATCGGTAATATTACGACCGACAAGAGCTATATCAAAATCTTCATCTGTTTTATATCCTAATCTCATTCCACCAATCCAGCGAGCTTCGGCAATAAATTCTGTAGACTCATACAGAAAAATATTTGACTCACTACGGTAGTTCCAATCAGTTTGCGCATAGAGATAGCCAGATTCAAGTGGTATTTCATAGTTTAGGGAAATATTCGCTAGCCATTTTGGCGATCGAGGCAACGGATTACCATCAACATAAACGGTTGTTACCGGGCCAAATGGGCCATCAACCACATTAGCGACTTCGTCAGAACTATTACAATAAGGAGTAGAAGAGCAACGTTCTGTTTTTAAGCTTTTATCCTGAATTTCCGTATCGTTATAACTAAAGTTTATATTCACTCTTAAGTTATCAGTAACCATCGCTTCAAATGAAGATTCAATACCGGCTCCAAATGTATTATCAGCATTTAGCAATGAATTCGTATTTGCTTCACCACCGGTAGCCGTTAATTGGTGATCTTCAATATTATATGTATAAGCAGTAATATTCCAACGGCCATTTCCGTCAAATAAATCCCCTTTTAAGCCTATTTCATAAGAGGTTAGTGTTTCAGTATCGGCTTCACTTGGAAAACCAAATCGCCCTATCGTTACCGGACCTCGTGATGCATTACCGATACGCGCAAAACCAGTCCAATCATCATTGATTATATAGCGTGCGGCAATATCCCAATTGGCATAGCTGTCATCCTTGTCAATTTCAAACAAAACATTATTGGTACCACCCTCTCTAATATCCAGCTCTTTGTCATCTGCCGTATAACGTAAACCTAAGGTAAATGCCCATTTTTCGTTTGGCTTATATTCAAACTGACCAAATATGGCCTGAGAAGTGGTAACTTGGTCTATTTGATAAAAATTTGTGGTATTGCCTTCAACATCAAGATCTTTATTATCGACGGTGTAATCTTCTTTAAAAAAGAATACGCCAACTTGGTAATAAATATCATTTTTTTCTCCTGAAACCCTGAACTCTTGAGTGAATTGACTGTGGTCAGATAAACCATCGCCAGAAGCAACATTAAACCATAGTTGCTTACCTAACTGATTCTCTACACCAGAGAAGTCTGTTTCTCCACCGTCAATATCTGCAAAACTCCAACTTTCTACCGAGTCATATCCTGTAATTGAAACAAATGCTAGTTCATCAAAGTCGTGCTCTATTTTTACACTGCCACCGATATGTTCCATATTAAAACCAGCGGTACTATCATAATACGTTTCTGATTCATCAAAGCCTTTTCTTAGACCTGTTGAACCTAATTGAATAGCATTACCATAAAATATTTGTGGCATATCACCGTCTTGATCAAAACCATGTAGTTTAAACAACGCGCGGGTATCACTGCCATTGTCATACAAAAATTGAAGACGATAAGCCAATTCTTCATAGCCACCCACTTTTTCATCACGTACTAAATTATCAATCCATGCATCACGTTCTTGGTGTTTTATTGATATACGTGTCGCCCATTGATCTGATAGCTCTGCATTAGCAGCCCCTTCAATAAAAAAAGTATCGCGACTACCGTAGCCACCGCGCACATAACCTTCATTGGCAAAGTCAGGAGCAACAGTATCAATTTTTACAATACCAGCAGTGGTATTTCGACCAAACAATGTACCTTGAGGGCCATTAAGAACCTCAATACGTTCGATATCAAACAGTGGAACCCCTTTTAATACTGAATTCTCTAAAACAATTTCATCAAGGACCATAGATACAGGTTGATTTGCATTAACATCGAAGTCAGTATTACCTAAGCCACGAATATAGAAACGTGGTGATTGACGACCATTGGATGATTCAATTTGCAAACTAGGTACACGGCCAGCAAGCGCTCGAATATTTTCACCCGCACCTAAATAATCTTTAATGCTGTCTTCAGAAATAGCAGTAACGGTTGCAGGAACATCTTTTACTGTTTCTACCCTTTTACGAGCAGTAACTTCAATTATCTCCAATCCCTTAATTTTTTGTTGTGTATTTTCTTCGGCGACTGCAGCGAATGAATAACTGACTATCGTTGACATTAATGCGATCTGTACAGATTGCGCAAGTTTAGCTCTTCCAAACATTTTCATTTAGTTCTCTCCCAAGGACTTCTGTTATATCTTAAATATGAACAATAAAATAATCTAAATATAGTGGAAAATTAGACTTTTACCTTTTATTTTTTATTTTGAAAACTCAATTGTGCTAAAAAACTTTCACCATAATTCATCGAATCCAAATCAAATAAATCTGCGATGGTTTGACCTAAGTCGGCAAATGTACTCCTCTCACCCAAATTTACAGAATCGATATTATGGTGATAAGCAAGCATTGGAACATATTCTCGAGTATGGTCACTACCTGGCCATGTGGGATCGCAGCCATGATCGGCGGTCAAAAATAAGATATCCTTTTCTGTCATTGATTGTAAAATTTCAGGAATGCGTTGATCAAAAGCTTGTAACGCTTCAGCATAACCAAGAGGGTCGCGACGATGACCAAAGTCTTGGTCAAAGTTGACTAAATTGGTAAAAATTAGACTATTATCTTCTGCTAGCTGAATTTGCTTAATGGTTGCATCAACTAATGCATCTATACCTGTAGCTTTTATTTTTTCACTAATACCTTGATGTGCAAAAATATCGGCGATTTTACCAATACTGACTACATGACCACCCACTTGCGTTAATTTATCTAAAACGGTATCAGAAGGAGGTAGTACTGAATAATCACGGCGATTACCCGTACGAATAAAATCATCAGCTGTATTGCCAATAAACGGACGTGCGATAACACGGCCAATTGTGCAATCTTCTTGGTCGAGTAGTTCGCGAATTTGTTCACAATATCTATAAAGGTTATCTAGACCAAAATGCTCTTCATGGGCAGCCACTTGAAAAACACTATCCGCAGAGGTGTAACATATTGGTAAACCCGTTTTAACATGTTCTTCACCAAGCTTTGCGATAATGTCAGTGCCTGAGGCATGACAGTTGCCCAGTACGCCTTGAAAACCAGTAATATCAGCTATTTTTTCTAATAACTCTTTAGGAAATGCATTTTCTTTATCTGAAAAGTAGCCCCAGTCAAATAAAACAGGTACTCCTGTCATTTCCCAATGACCACTTGGCGTGTCTTTGCCCGTACTTATTTCAGCAGCATAACCATAGGCACCTTTTTGAGGCTCTACACCTGAGTGTTCAAAAGTTACTGCTGTTGCTTGTTTACAAGCTTCAATAAGACCAAGTTTAGCCAAATTAGGTAACATTATTGGCTTATGCTTGACCTTATAATAATGCTTAGCGATATTGGCAAATGTATTGGCCGAGACATCTCCAAATTTTTCAGCATCTGGAGCATGACCAATGCCTAGACTATCAAGTACTAAAATAATTGCTCTTGCCATGTAAATCCTTAAGTTCTCTTTATCAAGATTTTTATATAAGTATTAATCACAAATTTCTACATCTATACTTCAGATAGGTGTTCCAAAAACAACTAAAGTGAGAAATTTCATGACCACTTGGTCAACTTGTGTTAATTTAGCACTATGATAATGCTATTAACACTAAAACTTATGATGTTTTAATGCTGTTAGTATAGTTAAAATGTAAATTCTGGCGATTGATTCTTTTAATAGTGTCAGATAATAACCCCCAAAAATTAAATATTTAATCATAAGCATTCAGACTAAGGTTCAAAGTGTTACAAATCAATAAACCAACAGTAATAGCAATAACAGGTGCGTCCGCATCAGGAAAATCTCTTTTTGCTCAAACGATATACGACGAACTATTACCAGAGTTGGGCGAAAATGGGATTTCGATTATAAAAGAAGATGCTTATTATTGTGATCAAGATCATTTAAGCATGAGTGAACGTATTAATACTAATTATGATCACCCAGACGCCTTTGAACATACTCTACTTAGTGAACATTTAAAGTCTTTAACAAACAATGAAAGCGTGAAAGTTCCCGTATATTGTTACAAAACTCATACACGCCTTGAAGAAACAATCTCATTAATCGCAACACCAATAATTCTTGTTGAAGGTATCTTACTATTTTCTAATCAAGAGTTAAGAGATCGTTTTGATATTAAAATTTATATGGATACACCTCTCGACATTTGTTTAATCCGTCGCATTAAACGAGATATCGTTGAGCGTTCACGTAGTATAGAAAGTATTACTGAACAATACATATCAACTGTTCGCCCAATGTATCATCAGCATATTGAACCATCCAAATCATTTGCTGATATAGTAATTACTCGTGGCGGGAAAAATAGAATGGCTATAGAAGTCATTAAAGCAAAAATTCGACAATTAACTACATAACAAAAAAGATAACACTATAATAATAAAGAGACTTTTATGGAATTGAACGCATTACGTGGCATCATAGGTATATTTGTATTATTGGCAATCGCATTTTTCTTCTCAAGTAAACGCAGTGCCATTAATATGCGTACTGTAGGTTTTGCATTTGCATTACAAATTTTATTGGGCGCATTTGTTTTATATATCCCCTTTGGCAAAGACGTCCTAGGCTCTATATCCAATGGAGTACAAGGTGTTATCGATAGTGCCAAAGTAGGTATCACCTTTTTATTTGGTGGTTTAGGCTCTGATGCCATGTTTAGCAATGGTGTTGGTTTTGTTTTTGCTATTAGAGTGCTCCCTGTCATTATTTTCTTTTCTTCGCTCATTGCTGTTTTATATTATTTGGGCATTATGCAGTGGGTTATAAAAATCATTGGTGGCGGATTACAAAAACTATTAAAAACCAGCAAACCAGAATCATTATCAGCCACAGCAAATATCTTTGTTGGTCAAACAGAAGCACCGCTCGTTGTACGTCCCTACATCTCAAAAATGACCCAATCAGAGCTTTTTGCCATTATGGTTGGTGGTTTAGCATCCGTTGCTGGTTCAATTTTGGCAGGTTATGCTGGTCTTGGCGTAAAATTGGAATACTTAATCGCAGCCTCTTTTATGGCAGCACCTGGCGGTTTGTTAATGGCAAAAATACTCATTCCAGAAACAGAACCAGAAAAATTATTATTGAATACAAATGCCGAAGAAAATGAAATAGACAAACCCGCAAATGTTATCGATGCCGCTGCCTCAGGTGCTGCATCGGGCCTGAAATTGGCTGTAAATGTTGGCGCTATGTTGTTAGCGTTTATTGCCATTATTGCATTACTAAATACCATGGTTGGCGGAATTGCTGGTTTATTTGGCTTTGAAGGCGTAACGATTGAATGGTTATTAGGTTATGTATTTGCTCCGCTTGCATTTATTATTGGTGTTCCCGTTAATGAAATGTTGCAAGCAGGTAGTTTTATCGGCCAAAAAATTGTGGTTAATGAATTTTTTGCTTATGTTAATTTTGTTGAGATAAAAGATACCTTAAGTGCAAATACACAAGCTATTATTACCTTTGCCTTATGTGGATTTGCCAATTTATCATCCATCGCTATATTACTCGGAGGAATCGGCTCAATGGCTCCTAATCGACGACCCGATATTGCTCGTTTAGGCTTAAAAGCGATGTTAGCAGCTACACTAGCTAACTTAATGAGTGCCGCCATTGCAGGTGTATTTATTGGTTTATCTTAAAACAAATAGTGACACCATTCACTAAAACTTAACTTACTCACTGTTCCCTAAGCTTTAAAAGTTTAAATTTAAAGAAGAAATTTAGGTGAATAAAATTGGTTTATTTTTATGTAAAAAATACAAATATGTAAATGATAAAACTGTACGCACTTGTTAACGAAGAAAACCTTTTAAATTAGGTATCGCGTTACGAAGAAACAAGTGTAAACATTGTTAATAACTATTTGAATTTAGGTGCTTTATGACCAATAAACACAAAGATAAAAAATCATTATCAAAAAATGGCAAAGCCATAGAAAGAAATCAAGGAATGCCTTTTGATCTTTCTTTTGTCAACCGAATAAATATCAATCGTAGTGCTGTAGAAAGAAGAGCGGCAACAATAGGTACGCGCCGTACGGTAAAAAAAGAACATCAAGCCGCTTGGTTATTAAAGGCGATAACCTTTATCGACTTAACGACTCTTGCTGGCGATGATACACCAGGTAAAGTTCGCAGACTTTGTCAAAAAGCTAAACATCCTGTTAGAAAAGACTTACTTGACGCTCTCGATGCAACCGAGCTACACATTACTACAGGTGCCGTTTGTGTTTATCATAATATGATAAATACCGCTGTAGGAGCACTTAAAGGGACAAATATCCCCGTTGCTGCAGTTTCAACAGGTTTTCCAGCAGGACAATCCTTACAAGCAATTAAACTGGCCGAGATAAAAGCATCCGTAGCCGATGGCGCTAAGGAAATAGACATTGTTATTAGCCGAGAAAAAGTATTAACCGGAGATTGGCAAAGTATTTACGATGAAGTAAAAGCATTTCGGGAAGCTTGTGGTGAGGCTCATATTAAGACGATTTTGGCCACAGGAGAGCTGTCCACTTTAACGAATGTGGCAAAAGCTAGCTGGGTTTGTATGATGGCTGGCGCTGATTTTATCAAAACCAGTACAGGTAAAGAGCCTGTCAATGCAACACTTCCGGTAAGTTTAGTCATGGTTCGAGCAATAAGAGAATATTTTCAGCTCACCAACATTAAAATAGGCTATAAACCTGCTGGTGGCATTCAAACGGCAAAACAAGCTATTGAATACATGATATTAATAAAAGAAGAACTCGGAGTTGAATGGTTAGACCCTCACTTATTTAGATTTGGCGCTAGTAGTTTACTTGGCGATATTGAAAGACAGCTAGAACATTATGTTACCGGCAGTTATTCAGCAAGCCATCGCCACGCCATTAGCTAACTAATTTTAAAGGACAATCATTATGACAATTAAAGAGATATTCACCACGATGGAATACGGTAAAGCCCCTGAAAGTAGCGCTGTAGCTCAACAATGGTTAGCTGATAAACAGCACACATTTGACCATTATATTAATGGCCAATGGCAATCACCTAAAACAAAAAAATATTTTAAATCGACAAACCCTGCAAATTTGGAAAATATTGCCCAAGTAGCTGATGGTGAAGTGGACGATGTTAATAGCGCTGTAAAAGCCGGTGAAGCCGCACAACAGCAATGGTTCAATCTTGGTGGCCATGCACGTGCTAAATATTTATATGCAATTGCACGACAAATACAAAAGCATGCTCGATTGTTTTCCGTATTAGAAAGCTTAGATAATGGCAAACCTATCCGAGAGTCTAGAGATATTGATATACCTCTTGTTGCCCGTCATTTTTATCATCATGCGGGTTGGGCGCAAGTTATGGAAAGCGAATTCCCTAATTTTGAGCCTCTTGGCGTTGTAGGTCAAATTATTCCATGGAATTTTCCTTTATTAATGCTCGCTTGGAAAGTTGCACCGGCATTGGCTATGGGGAATACCGTAGTACTAAAACCAGCAGAATTCACCTGTGCGACGGCGGTGCTATTCGCACAAATATGTGATGAAATTCAATTGCCAAAAGGTGTTTTTAATTTAATTTTAGGTGATGCGAAAGCAGGACAAGCAATTGTTGAGCACCAAGACATTGCCAAAATCGCATTTACGGGTTCAACCGATGTAGGTCGTTTGATCAGAAAAACAACCGCAGGTACAGGTAAAAAACTGTCATTAGAACTTGGCGGAAAATCAGCTTTTATTGTTTTTGACGATGCAGATCTTGATAGCGTTGTTGAAGGTATCGTTGATGCTATATGGTTTAATCAAGGTCAAGTCTGTTGCGCAGGTTCTCGTTTATTAGTACAAGAGTCTATTAGTGAAAAACTTATTTGTAAACTTAAAAGCCGCATGGATAAACTCATTGTTGGTAATTCACTTGATAAATGTATTGATATGGGAGCTGTCGTAGATCAAAGTCAATTAACAACCATTAAAAATATGATTGATATTGGGTTAACTGAAGGCGCAACATTGTATCAAAGTGATAATAATCTACCTAAAAATGGTTGCTTTTATCCACCAACATTACTCACCAATGTTGAACCAGCATCAACTATTGCACAGCAAGAAATATTTGGTCCTGTACTTGTTGCAATGACGTTTAGAACGCATGATGAAGCCGTACAAATAGCTAATAATAGCCGCTATGGCTTAGCGGCTAGTATATGGTCTGAAAATATTAATTTGGCATTAGATGTGGCGCCACGTGTCAAAGCTGGTGCCGTGTGGATTAACTGCACTAATATGTTTGATGCCGCCGCAGGTTTTGGTGGTTATCGGGAGTCTGGTTTTGGTCGTGAAGGCGGGAAAGAAGGTCTTTATGAATATATGCAAGAATCATGGTATAGCAAGTTATCAATAGATAAACCAAAAGTAGTTGTATCTAAGGGAGTTGAAAAGACAAAGAGTTGCTCTACTAATCATATTGACCGCACAGCTAAACTTTATATTGGTGGTAAACAAACAAGGCCTGACAACGGCTATAGCTTACCTGTTTATGATATAAACGCTGTACAGATTGCCGAAATACCAGATGGTAGCCGTAAAGATATTCGTAATGCCGTTGAAGCAGCTAACAAAGCCAGTGCTTGGAGCAAAACTACGGCTCATAATCGAGCACAAATATTATATTTTATTGCTGAAAATCTTGAAGCACGTGCAAGCGAATTTGCCCAACGTATCTGTCAATTAACGGGACAAACACTTGCTAAAGCCACTGCTGAAATTGATTTGGCAGTCAGTCGGATTTTTTCAAGTGCTGCATGGGCAGATAAATTTGACGGTCAAATACATTCACCGCCACAACGTGTTGTTACCTTAGCAATGAAAGAGGCTGTTGGTAATATTGCCATTGTAGCGCCGGAAGAAGCAGGTTTTCTGGGAATGATTTCTACTATTATGCCCGCTATTGCCATGGGCAACAGAGTCATATTTATCCCCTCTTCCCAATCAGCGCTTTTGGCGACAGATTTTTACCAAATCCTAAATACCTCTGACTTACCCGGTGGCGTTATAAATATCGTTACAGGTAACAGAGACGTACTAACCGATACCTTAGCTAAACACTACGATATCGATGGCTTTTGGTATTGGGGAACCGCTGAGGGTAGCAAGCAAGTTGAGTTTGAGTCGGCGGCTACAATGAAGCGCACTTGGGTCAATTATGGTAAAAATTTCGATTGGTTTAGTCGTGAACAAATTGATAGTGGTATATTTTTACGTAAAGCCGTTGAAATAAAAAACATTTGGGTTCCTTACGGAGCATAGTTTTTAGTTAAAAAGTGATAGTTCTATTCGCAATAGCGCTATCACTATGTTATTACAATCATATAATTTATAAAATAATCAGACTATGGCACAACTTTATTTCTATTATTCATCAATGAATGCGGGGAAATCTACGCATTTATTACAATCTTCTTATAATTATCGAGAAAGAAACTTACATACCGTTTTATATACAGCAAGAATTGATGACAGGTTTTCCTATGGAAAAGTCACCTCAAGGTTAGGCATAGAGTCTGATGCCAAATTATTCGAGCAAAGCAATGATCTCCTTACTGAGGTTAATGATATGCATCAACAACAAAAAATAGATTGTTTACTCATTGATGAAGCACAGTTTTTAACTAGCGAACAAGTAAAACAACTCACTGATGTCGTTGATATATTACATATCCCTGTACTTGCTTATGGTATAAGAACTGACTTTTTAGGTGAAACGTTTTCAGGAAGCGCCGCATTACTTGCGTGGGCTGATAAACTTATCGAATTAAAAACAATTTGTCATTGTGGCCGAAAAGCAAACTTTGTTATTCGCCTTGATGGAGAAGGCAATGCCGTAAAAGGTGGTGAACAAGTTGAAGTTGGCGGTAATGAGCGTTATGAACCCTTATGTCGTGCTCATTTTAAAGAACTTGTTTGGTAGCTATATAGTTAGAGTATCAACCGCTACACTTATTTTAATAAATCATATAATAAGTATATAAAGAGAAAAATATGTCAGTCAACGCTAGTATGCATCCCCTTGTAAAACATAAAGTGAGTTTATTGCGTGAGCAAACTATCTCAGTCAAGTCATTTCGTGAACTAACCAATGAAATAGCCAGTCTATTAATGATGGAAGCTACGCAGTCTATGTTATTAGTAAATAAACCGCTGACTTGCTGGTCTGGCGAAATATCGGCGCCTATGTTAGCTGATAAACAAGCTACATTGGTTCCTATATTACGCGCTGGATTAGGTATGTTAACTGGCGCACTTTCTATTTTACCCTGTGCAAAAATTAGTGTTGTTGGTTTACAAAGAAATGAACAAACATTACAGCCTGAGAGTTACTACGAAAATATCATCAGTGATATAAACGAACGGACAGCAATCATTATTGATCCTATGTTAGCCACTGGTGGAACCGCATTAGCTACCATCAATTTACTTAAAGAGTCGGGTTGTAAAAACATTATCGCCCTCTTTTTAGTAGCTGCACCTGAAGGCATTAAAGTATTACAAGATGCGCATGCAGATGTGGACTTATATTTGGGTGCTATTGATGATAGATTAAATGAGCAAGGTTATATTTTACCGGGACTAGGTGATGCTGGTGATAAGATATTTGGTACTTTATAAATACTTTTAAAATGTTAAACCCAACGTAATGTACTAAATGAGTATCTTAAATTGGGTTTAAATGATTAGTTAACTGATTGTTTGATAGATCGCTGGTGGAATATCATCAATCGTATCCTTAATCGTCAATGCGGATAAATACTGTTGGCTTGCTACTTTAGCTTGTTCTTCATCTTTAGCATGAATTCGTGCAACAACATCGCCACGATTAACCACAGTACCTAGTGGTAGAATGCGATCAAAACCGACACTATGGTCAATCATCTGACCATTTGCAGTACGGCCACCTTTCATACCTACAATAGCCATGCCAATATCACGTGTCTGCATTTGGCAAAGGTATCCATGGTCTGGCGCTACAATATCTTGGATAATGTTCGCTTTGTTCATCGCTTGCCACGGTTCTTCTAGCAAATTACTTGGACCACCAAGTGTGTGTATCATTTTCCCAAATATTTCAGCTGCTTTACCACTATTTAACACATCATTTATTTTAACATGTGCACTAGCTTCATCTTTGGCAATATTGGTATTTATTAACATTGCACTTGCTAAAGCTACTACAATGGCATGTAAACGTGGTTCACGTTGTTTACCTGTTAAATACTTAATGGTTTCGTAAATTTCAACGGCATTGCCTGCAGATGTCCCCAACACTTGATTCATGTCGGTAATTATAGCTTGTGTTTTAACACCAGCACCATTAGCAACATTAACAATAGACTGCGCCAGCGCTTTAGCATGTTCCATATCTTGCATCATGGCACCATTACCGACCTTAACGTCCATCACTAAAGCATCTAAACCAGCAGATAGTTTTTTCGACAAAATAGAAGCTGTGATTAACGGAATGGACTCAACCGTGGCAGTAACATCACGAATTCCATATAAACGTTTATCTGCAGGAGCAAGATTATCTGTTTGTGAAATAATGGCGACGCCAAGTTCTTTAACAACCGTTTGAAATTGTTTAATACTCGGTTGAACATTAAAGCCGGCAATACTTTCAAGCTTATCAGAGGTACCACCAGTATGCCCTAAACCTCGACCTGAGATCATCGGTACATAAGCACCGCACGCCGCAACGATTGCTGCCAACATAAAACTGACCTTATCACCAACGCCACCAGTAGAATGTTTATCAACTATAGGTGCATCTAATTCCGGCCAATTTATCACTTCACCTGACTTCATCATTGCCATCGTTAGATCAACAATTTCTCGAGTATCCATACCTTGTTGGAAAATAGCCATTGCCATTGAGCCGACTTGTGCATCATTAAAATCACCAGAAACTAAGCCATCTACAAATCCGCTTATTTCACTCTTTGATAATGACAAACCACCTCGTTTAGTTCTAATAATTTCTTGAGGTAATAACATAACGTAAATCCTTATATATCGATTAAATCTTTTGGTGTAAATGCATCGGGTAATAGTTCGTTTACAGTCCATTGTTTTTGGTTATTTAGATGGTTTACCGCCACAATGACTGCCGTAGGTTCAAAAAATTCAACAATGACTTGCCTGCACGCCCCACAAGGTGGTGTCAATTTTTCTTGCTCTGTATATATCACCATGGAAGTAAATTCTTTTTCGCCGCCAATAATCGCTTGTGCGATACAATTTCTTTCTGCACATACCGTTAAGCCATATGAAGCATTTTCTACATTGCAGCCACATACAACCTTGCCTGATTTGGTTTGTGCTGCGGCGCCAACATGAAAGTTACTATAGGGAGCATATGCTCGCTCAAAGCTTTGTTTGGCTTGGGGAATTAGTACCGACCATTCATTTTTATTGTTTTGATCCATAAAAGTGCCTAAATAGTATTTTAACTAAAAATTCATCATCCCTCTTATTGACCATTTGGTCAAGTTTAATTTAACTATCTTATTGTTGTAGGCAAGTTTTAGGAAATTTAATGCCACAAATAAAAAACCGCACTCAAGGTGCGGTTTCAAATTCAGTTCATTTTAAAAAACATTGTTAACTAAAATGTATATCTAACACCCATTTTCAATGACCATGTTGATTCTCTATCTAAGAAATCGACAGGTCGATCGCTTGATGCAGCAAAGGCATTGGAATAAACATATTGTCCAGCATCATTGATAGTGTAATCGACAATCGCCGACGAACTTGTACCAAATTTGTTTTTATATATTTCGCCAACTCCCTTACCAAAAATAGCTAACGCATTTTGTACATCAACATAGAACGTGCCTTTATGGCCTTCCATAAAGCCAGGTACTTCTTGCTCAAAACGTAAATTAACACTTGTTGTCCACGGACTTTCAGATGAGTTTCTATCAATATATCCACCTTTTGTAGATAGACCAATTTCTTCCAATTGTCCCATTAACTGCTGATAGCTATAACCATCAGCATAAACAACGGCATTATCATCAGCACCTGTTGGTATATAAGCTAAGAAATCACCAGTTAAGTCCAAATCACCTGATAAGCCGTCATCATCATTGTAGCCAAGTAACCAAGTATAAGGTGTGCCTGACTTACGTTCCCAAAATAGGTGGAAACCTGAATTATAACCATCAAACAACTCGGCATTATAAGAAACGTTAAGGGTGAACCTATGTTTAGTTTCAAATGATGAACGACCTACAGTCGGGTTTTCTGGGTCAAATATTGGGTTATGCTCATAGGCTGTATTTGTCGATGTACCTGTTGCAGAAATACGATCACGAATGTCTGAATGGGCATAAGAGAAATTTAAAGAGAAGCCATTATCCCAATTTTTTGCCAAACTCAAAGTTTCAATTAGGGTATGACCACCTGAAGTATTCGTTAATAATACATCACGAGCACCACGACCTGAATCCGCATGAGTATAAATTGGACGACCATCAACGGTTAAACCATTGTTACCTTTAGACGTATCTAAAACTCTTGATAAATCAGACCAAAGTAAATCTGTTTCGATATCTTTATAAAGTACTTCACCACTAATATACCAATTGTCACCTAAGGTATAATCTGCGGCAATACTGTATTGCCAAGTGGTTGGAATATCAAAATCAGGGTCGATAGCATCAATATTTGAATTAGGTCCACCTAATTCAGAGGCAGCAATTTGCTCTTGAGCACGTTCTGGGATACTTCTTGGATCAGCATTTTGCAAAAATCCTGTTTCAGCATCGTCATCACGCCAAGTTTGATAAAGTGCGATTCTTGAACCATCATTAGTAAATGCATTAGAGATGAATACATTAGGTCGACCACCGCTAAATCGTCCTGCACCACCACGAATAACTAGGTCATCCGTAGCATCCCATGTAAAGCCAATACGTGGTAAAAACAGATCTAAACCATCAAGATTTTCAGTATTATCAAAACCATAACGTTCAACGAAGCTTGAGTTTACATTTGGGCTATCGTCGTTAAAAGTTCGTTCATAACGTAAACCATAAGTAACATTTAACTCACTATTTACATCCCAGCTATCTTCTATATAAAGGGTATTGGTTCCTAAAGTAAATGCAGCTGCAGCATCATCACGTTTTAAACTTGGGTTATTTTGATATTCAAACGAACCAGCAACACCTGCTTCAAAGTCTTCGAGGCTATCGAAGTACCATGAGCCTAAGTAATGTTGCATAAATACGTTAAAAACATCAACTTTTTCATATTCCCAACCAAATGAAATGGCATGGTCTCCATACAAATATTCACCACTCAAACGCATTTGTAAGGTTTCATTACTCAATTGATTAGCATGACGACTATCATCAGAGCCTAATTGGATTTTACCTTTACCTTTACTATCCGTTGCTGGAATCGTAATTTTAACTTCACCAAAATCATAGCCACCTAATGAAATCTGGCCATTAGTACTTTCTTTGTAAGAAATTTTGGCTTCAGTTGAAAAGTTTTCAGTCCAATATGAAAATAACTGACCAACATAGGTATCATACTCATTGGCACGATTATACCAGTGCGACGATAAATAAAGTTCACCTGAGCGTCCCTTTGTATTCCCTGCACTGTTACTAGAAGCATGACTATAAGCAAATGTCGCTCTATGGTCATCATTAATATTCCAGTCAAGTTTTAATGAATACTTTTCATCTTCTAATGGTACAGAGGCGTTCCAATCTCCGGCATCGTAGCCATACAATGATGATGCCGCACTAATAGCTCGATCAACTTCTGATTGAGTGACCTCACTTACCGTGTTGGCAACGCTTGAGCCAGCAGGACCTGTATCTGCCGTACTTGGTGCTTCAAATGTCTCATAAGAAGCAAAAAAGAAAAGTTTATCTTTGATAATTGGACCGCCAAGCGTTCCACCCCAAGTCTCTTCATCATAACTTAGTTTAATATCTTTTCTTCCGGTCTCAGGATTCCATGGATCCCCTGCCCAGCCGTCTTTCGCTTGTTCAATAAACATTGAACCATGAAATTCATTAGTACCAGACTTAGTTACAACACTAATTTTACCACCAGAAAAACCACCTTCTTTGGCAGTAAACGGGGCAATAGCCACACTAATTTGATCTATTGAATCAAAGGAAATTGGAGAACGTTCCGTCGGGTAACCGTTACCTGCCAAGCCAAAATCATCATTTAAGTTAACACCATCAACAGCCAAGCTATTATATCTGGGGTTACTACCTGCAAGTGACAAAGTATTACCATCATTACCTACTACAGCAAGGGGGTTTTGCTTAACAATATCTTTTAAGTCGCGGTTAAATGCCGCTGACTTGGTTAATGCATCACCACTAAAGACACTACTTGACCCTTTAGATGGGTCAAAAAAGCTAGATGAGCCGGTAACTGAAATAACTTCTATATTATCAACATCAAGCGTTTCATTAACTCGATAAACATCGCCTAACGTAATAAAGATGTTTTCTAATTTTTTATCTCTATACGTGTCTGAATCAATTAAAATAGTGTATGGACCACCGACACGAAGGCCTTTCGCATAAAAAGCACCTGAATCGTTAACTTTTAACGTTTTCCGGGTACCTGAAGGTTCATGAATAATCGTAATAGTAGAGTCTGTTGCTACATTACCACTTGTTGTTAATATATTTCCTCGAATTGAAGAAGAAGTATCATCAGCCATAGCTGATGCCGATAAGCCAAGCGCGAGAACAAGTGCACCTGTTATACGTGAGAGACGATGAGTTTTCATCTTTTTATCCTTGGTAGTAGTTTGTTATTTTTTAAGGTTTTTATTTTTATAGTCACAAGTTAGTAAAAACTTGTGCTTTTCCCCTAAACCTTATTTCAATAGAAATTAGACCAGAGTTTTTTTACAATTTCATTACAATAATTCTTTAACGATTGTTGTCTAAGTAAACGATAGCAATGGAGAAATATCAAAAACAATCAACAAATAAATAATAAGGCATTAAATACAGGCACTTAAATGGAAAAAGTAAAAAAACATTCAATATTCCATATAACCTAAAGGTTTAAAAAATAAATTATCGAGCAAAAATAATATAAAGAAAAGACCATAATTTACTTGACCATTTAGTCAGGTAATAACATGGTTATTTTACAGGCCTATTTAATAGGGCATTAACAACTTTCATAATTAAACCATATGAACAAGAAATCAAACATCTGCCAATAAAAACACATCAATCTAATATTTTACGGTGTTGAACGAGAGATCAATGATAAACCTATATAAATATATCTTTTATGATCATATTCTTTAAAAAAAATGCTAAAGATAAAATTTTTAAAAATATTAATTTAAAAATATAAACTGACCAAAAAGTCAGTTATATTAACTGATAAAAATAATGATATTTGGTCAAATATTGACCGTTGTACATATTGTATCTTTACGAGTATTTAATAGGTTTTTCATAAATGAATGATAATAAGAAACCAAGTAAACAAGGCCGCATTAGAGAGCAAAGTCAGGAAAAGATTATTACTGCAGCTCAGGAAGAGTTTATCTTACAAGGTTATAAAGGTTCCACCGTTCAATCAATTGCAGATCGTGCTGGTTTACCAAAAGCTAACATTTTGTATTACTTTAAAAATAAAGAAAATATTTATCACGCTGTTCTAGAAAAAACCCTCGATATGTGGGATGAAGGTATTGGCGATATTGACCCAGACAATGGCCCTAAAGTAGCCATTGAAAAATTTATTGCGGCAAAAGTTAAAATGTCATTTTTACATCCAAGTGCATCCAAAATTTATGCGATGGAAATTATTCAAGGTGCACAACATTTAAAAGATTTTGCAAGAACCTATCTCAGACAGTGGGTAAGAACAAAAGCAAAGTTATTTCAACAGTGGATTGATAATGGCGAAATGAAAAATGTCGACCCTGTCAGCCTCATCTTTCTTATTTGGTCTTCAACACAACATTATGCTGACTTTGAAACGCAAGTTCTAACTATCATGAATAGGGCGGATTACGAAGAAGAAGATATAGAAGATGTTACTGCGTTTTTGACTGACTTTATATTACGCGGCTGCGGATTAAAATAGGATTATCCAATTGAAAAAATTATCAGTATTATTCAGCACCTTTATTTTACTATCAGGGTCTGCTATGTCTAAAGAAACAATGTCATCTCAAGCGACTCAACTTAGAGTCGCTACATTTAATGTCAGTATGGAAGCATTAAATTATTTACCTTATGTAAAAGGTAAGGCACCAAATGTTAAAGGTAACGAACTAGCACAAGCATTAAAGAATGATAGTCAGCAGATTAAAAATATTGCGGAGATTATTCAACGAGTTAACCCAGATATTATACTGTTAAATGAATTTGACAGAGAAGATGATAGCCATCAGTCTCTTAAACTTTTTCTTTCACAATATTTGGCAAAAAACCAAGGTAAACAACAAGGTATTCATTACCCATACTTTTATCAAGGTGCGGTGAATACCGGCGAACCAACAACATTTGATTTGAATAATGATGGTTCTTTAGGTAAGTCGCCAAGTGATAACTATGGTTTCGGCTACTTCCCAGGTCACTTTGGTATGGCCCTATTATCCAAATATCCTCTGGATATGGAAAATATACGTACTTTCCAAAAATTTAAATGGAAAGATATGCCAAATGCGTTAAAACCTTTTGACCCTGAAACTAAAAAGTCTTGGTTTAGTGACGATGCTTGGCAAGACATGCGTTTATCTTCCAAGTCACATTGGGACATTCCTGTTAACGTTAATGGCAAGACATTACATATTTTGGCCAGTCACCCTACTCCACCTGTATTTGATGGACCTGAGGACCGCAACGGTAAACGTAACCATGATGAAATACGATTTTGGCATGATTACATTAATAATACATCATCATATATCTATGATGACCATGGTAAAAAGGGTGGTCTTGTTAATGATCAAGCTTTTATTATTCTTGGCGACCAAAACGCTTCAAACGTTGATGGTGACGCTATGGTTACCGGAATTTCAGCGTTACTAAATGACAAAAAAATTCAAGATGCTAAACCAGAAAGCCTCGCAGGTAAAAACTATAAGAAGGATAACCCCAACGCAAAAAATCATACCGCTCATTGGGGAATGCGTGCTGATTATGTTTTACCATCTCGTCAACACTTTAAAATAACGAATTCTGCAGTTTTTTGGCCTCAACCGACAGAAGAAACCTTCCGTTTGGTGAAAAACAGAGCCGCATCTTCAGATCATCGTTTAGTCTGGATTGATCTCGTCTTTAAGTAATTATTTATGCAAAGCAGTCATTTGATTTGTCTACTTTGTATTGGTTTGTATATTTATTAGGAAGTTTAATGAAAAAATTTATCATCTCTTCATTGTTGTCTGCAATAACCTTATCACTAAGTTGTACTGCCTCAGCAAATGATAATAAAATGAATGAAAGTGTTTTACCCAAGAACATTATCATGATTGTAGGTGACGGCATGGGCCCCGCTTATACCACGGCATATCGCTACTTTAATGATGATCCAAATACAGAAATGGTTGAGGAAACTGTGTTTGACAGGAACTTGGTTGGTATGAGCAGTACTTACCCGGCCAAAGTATCAGGCTATGTTACAGATTCTGCAGCAAGTGCAACTGCGTTATCTTCTGGGATTAAAACTTATAACAACGCTATTGGTGTTGACGTAAATGAAAATCCCGTTGAAACAGTTTTGGAATGGGCAAAGAAACAGGGTAAAAAAACCGCTGTTGTAGTAACGTCTCAAATCAATCATGCGACCCCTGCATCCTACCTTGCCCATAATAAAAGCCGTAGAAATTATAATGAGATAGCTGATAGCTATATTGATAATGGCATTAAAGCAGACCTTTATTTTGGTGGTGGATGGGATTATTTTATTCGTGAAGACCGTGATCTCGTAGCGCAATTTAAGCAAAATGGTTTTCATTATATCGATGATTATTCTGCGCTAAATAATTTGCCAAAAAATCAGCCTGTATTGGGCTTATTCGGTAAGCAAAGTTTACCGTGGGCTTTGGATGATGACAATAAACACCGACTTTCGACATTAACTCAAGTGGCCACCACACAACTAGAAAATGATAATGGTTATTTTATGCTAGTTGAAGCGAGTCAAATCGATTGGGGCGGACATGCCAATGATATTGCGGCATCTATGGCTGAAATGGATGATTTGGCGAAAACAATAGAGTTTTTGGAAAAATATGTTCAGTTACACCCTGATACTTTAGTGATACTTACAGCTGATCATAGTACCGGAGGTTTTACGATAGGTGCAAATGGCGAATATGCTTGGCGTCCTGATGTGCTGAAGACGATGAAAAGATCAACGGAAATTATTGCAAAGAGATTTGTTAACATCGATATCACGAAGAAAGCAGCAAGTGAATTGCTTAACTTTACAGTAACCGATCAAGAAGTTTTACAGCTACAACAAGAAAAAATTAATGCAAAAGAAGCATTAGTTGCATTTGAAGCGTTATCGGAAGCTGAACAAAGCAAAATGAGAAAACCGGATATGGCAAGAATTATTCGTAAAGCCGTTCTAAACATAATTGATCAAAGAACCAACACTGGCTGGACATCTAGTGGTCATACTGCAGTAGATGTGCCTGTATTTGCTTTTGGCAAAGAAAGTGATCGCTTTAGTGGCAAGTTAGATAATACAGATATAGCGAAAAAAATATTTACACTATTAGGTAAAGAATAAAAATTTGCCATTCTTCTCGAGTTTCGTCATTCAATCACATCCATATGATCATGACATGCAGTCCTCCTGAATAGATAAAGGGTAAGCGTTATTTATCGTTTACCCTTTTTAATTCTTAATTCTTAATTCTTAATTCTTAATTCTTAATTCTTAATTAGACTGCCAATACTTGATTAAACCGTGCAAAGCCTGCGGCTAAATCTTCAATCAAATCATCAACATCTTCTAAACCTACATGTAGTCTAATAAGTGGAAACTCATATTGCCAATTTGTAACACTGCGCATAGATTTTACACTAGAAACACCCAATATTAGGCTCTCAAATCCGCCCCATGAATAACCCATTTTAAAATGCCTCATGCCATCAAGTAATGCCGTTAATGCAGCTTGATTGCCTTTGTTTAACACAAATGAAAATAAGCCATTTGAACCATTAAAATCACGCTTGAAAAACTCATGTCCAGGACATGATGCAAAGGCCGGATGTAAAATTGTCTCAACTTCAGGGCGCTCAGCTAACCAGTTAGCAATTTTAATCGCGCTCTCTTGATGTTGTTTAAGGCGTATGCCTAAAGTGCGGATACCACGTAACGCTAAATATAAGTCATCTGGAGATGTACATTGACCCATTATGTAACTACTTTCACGTAATTGAGGCCAATATTCTTCTGTCGCTGTTGCGGTGCCAAGCATTACATCAGAATGACCAACAATGTACTTTGTTGCTGCTTGTATCGATATGTCTACGCCATAATCAAATGGCTGAAAATTAACGGCTGCTCCCCAAGTATTATCAAGCATCACGATACAATCATGTTGATGAGCAATCTTGGCAATCGCGGGAACGTCTTGAACTTCCATTGTTATTGACCCTGGAGATTCTAAAAAAATAATCGCTGTGTTTTCTTGGATAAGTGTCTCAATACCAGCACCTATTAAAGGGTCATAATAAGTAGTTTTAACGCCCATTTTTTTTAGTATCTTATCGCAAAAATCACGGGTTGGTTCATAGGCAGTATCGACCATCAAGAGATGATCACCAGATTTAACAAAAGATAATATTGCGTTAGTAATTGCAGCTGTTCCTGAGGGATATAATGCACAACCTGCCCCTCCCTCAAGTTCAACCATAGCATCACTAAAGGCAAAAGAAGTTGACGTGCCTCTACGCCCATAAAACAACGTCTGATTCGTTTTATTAGCCGTTGCATACTTCATTTCTTTAACGGTTTCAAAAACGACTGTTGACGCCCGCTCTACTGGAGGATTAACAACATTACCGGTCCATTTCTTTGCCCTACCCGCGTTAATTATTCTGGTATTATTTTTCATGTATTTTTAAAACCTTCATGTCTATTTAGCTATCTAGCCATCTACAGATAATTTAATAACTACGTTATAACCTGAATCATGCCTTTGTGCACGCTATTTATTAACATCTAGATTATATTTTTAGTCATGAGTCTAGGTCATTTATTTTAGAAACGAGCAATTGCTACCTTAATTGTTTAACGTTCAAAATAGAGTTTATAAATTTTTATCTTGTCGACAATACTGTTAGTTTAACTTCCCAAAAGGAGATACTTTTCATCGCTAAAGCCACTATCTTTCAGACGTTAAGAAAGTACTAATTTTATCGATTACCTCTACCGATTTAAGTATTTTTCTATGCCCTAGTCCTTGTGTTACATATAATTCAGCGTTAACAAATTTAGGCATCATACGTTTTGATTCACTGATAGGTACTTCAACATCATGATGATCATGTATAATGAGCGTTGGTACATCTATATTGCCTTTTAAATTTATCGCATCCATTTCTGAGGCATTTTTGCCCACTAGTTCACTAGCGTGATCCACAAATTTATCCGTAGACAGCTTACTCAAACCTACAAATTTTGAGAAATTTCTCAATACATTTTCGATAGATGATGGTCCAGATATTAATACCAATTTTTTTGTTATTAAGCCACGAGAAAGTGCTAAACCTGAAGCTCCTGCCCCCATTGAATGACCAATAACCACATCAAACGTTCCTAACTTCTCTTGCGCTAACAATACCGTTTGTACAAATACCTCTGCATGGGATATTTCTCCCAAAGAGTGCCCATGTGCTGGCATATCGACACCTACAACCTGATACCCCAATGCTAATAGATTGGGAACCAAGCCATACATTTGAGTAGCTCTACTTTCCCATCCATGAACCAATAACAATGTTTTTTTCTTATCAAGACCATTCGATTGAGAAGTCCAACGAATAGCACTAATACTGCTATCAAGAGAAAAACGTGTGCCTAATACTTCGGCATTGTTTTCCCAGTTTTTTAATTCTGTCCGTCGAGGACGTACAAATTTATTTAGTGCTTTTTTAGCTGTTCTAGAAGGTATAATACGACTCATTACCTTATTTTTAAGCCGATAACCGGCAAATAATATATTCATATGTAAATCTCTCATAAAATTAAGTTTTCAATATTATTGACAATAAACATACCTGACGTAAGGTAGGTTTGATGGGTAAAATTTTTTGTTATAAAAACACTAGGCTACTTATATAAAAATTTCTTAATTACTTGCACGGCAAAATTATAATGTTTTTTATTTTCCTCAACCCGACTTGTCAAAATACCGCCTTGTAATGAGGAAATAATCCATGAAGCGAGTTGCTGTATCTCTTGGTCATGTTGAATAAATTCACTATTTTCATTTCCATAAATTAAAATATCGCGAATACCATTTATCTGTACCTTTAGTACTTTCCTCACACTTTGTTTAACTGGCTCAGATATTTTTTCCCATTCGCTAGCAAAACAACCTCCCGGACACATTCTTTGGCCTGGACCAATAAATTTTTCATATATCATAAAAAAAAAGTTAAGTTGCTGAACTGCTGTTTTGTGTTTACCACGTTCAAAACTTGTTTTTAAATCCTTTGAGGCACGCTCAAGTATAGCAATAGCAAGTTCATCTTTTGTTTTAAAATGATAATACATGCTGCCCTTTTTAATGCCAATCCGGTCAGCTAATAATTGAAAACTAACACCACTAATAGACTGCCGTTGCAATACATCTTGTGCAACATCTAATATTGTAGTCCGAGTATCTTTGACATTAGACATAAGGGTTTCACATTTGCTTTCTTTATTAACCTACCTTACGTCAGGTTGACGTTGTATTCAAGTATAAAGAGTTAAATGTTTTTTAAAATAGTTAAAGTGTTAATAAAGGTTACGGTTAGTAAATTATGTGTAAATGAATTGAGACTAACTAAATAAGTTCATTTGTGTATTGGTAATTTCTGAAAAGCTTGTACCAACAAACGGTAAAATAGCGTCGGCAACAACGGCGAGTTGACGATCGATATAAAGTTGATAATCAAGTGGCGCATTAAAATGTTCTTTGGCTTGTGGACCATTAAGTGTCATATAATATTCAATCCAGCCTTTGTTTTGATATTTAAGTGGTTTATTTTGTTCATTGTTAAGCAAGTCAGCCAAACGTGCGGCTTTTACATGAGGGGGGACATTTTTTACATATTCATTCAACTTTCGTCTTATACGTTTTCTATAAAGCAATTTATGATCAAACTCTCCAGCTAAAGTGCAAGCAACCATATCTTTAATATATTGTCGTGTTGGCTCATTATTAAATACTTTTTTGTATAACGTTTGCTGAAATTCTTTAGCAAGTTCCGTCCAGTCGGTTCTCACCGTTTCCAAACCTTTGTATACCATTTGTTGCTCGTTAATTCCTTGCTCATTTGTATGTATAATCATACCTGCATAACGCTTTTTAGTACCAATTTCTAAACCACGGATAGTTGGCATTAAAAATTTGCTAAAATGTGTTTCGAATTCAATTTCTAATTCACTAATGATGTTAAATTTTTCCACCAGTAGCTTATCCATTTTGTTATTAATTAAATCTTGCAGCTTTTGGCCTAATGACCTACTTTGTTCAAGTGTTTTATTACTACCTACATGCACAAATATGGAATCTGTATCACCGTAAATCACCTGATAACCTTGTTCTTCTATCCATTCTTTTGTAGTTTTTAATAAAGCATGGCTACGTTTGGTGATAGAACCAGATAAACGTGGGTCAAAAAAACGGCAACCCGTAGATCCTAAAATACCGTAAAACGAATTCATGATAATTTTAATGGCTTGTGATAACGCCGCATTTTTATCATGTTTGGCTTTATCACGCTCTAACCATAATGATTTAATAATATCAGGCAAAAAATGTTTATCTCGCGAAAAGTAAGCACCGTCAAAGCCTTCGATAGGCGCTTCGTTTTCTTGTTCTTGTTCTTGTTCTAGTAGGCCTTCAATGAGTCCCATGGGATCAATATTAAAACTGCGAATAATACTTGGATATAGACTTTTAAAATCAAGCACTAAGACGTTGTCATATAAGCCAGGAATAGAGTCCATCACATAACCGCCAGGTGAGATCAAGTCTGACTCTCCGTCCCCCATATTGGGCGCAATATAACCACTGCGATGTAACTTTGGTAAGTACAAATTGGTAAAGGCAGCAACAGAGCCGCCAACACGGTTAATTTCAAGTCCAGTTAATTGTGCTCGTAACATCGCGAACTGCAATAACTCTGTTTTTTCAAAGATTAACCACACCAAACGACAATCTTCTAAATTGTAAGCCGCCAATGCAGGTTTATTATGATGAAAATTATCAGCAATTTCTTTTAAACGGTTGTCTACATCGTCAACTTTTTTACCAATGCCTAGCAATGTATTGGCCACATTATCTAATGAGAAGCTCGGAAAGTTATAAGTTGCACTTTTTAGTAAATCGATGCCATCAAGTACAACTCTGCCAGCAATTTCTATGTATTTTTGATCACTATTTCTATTTTTACGCCAATATGGGCTACTACCATCACGGCCAATAGCAAACTTAATATTATATAAGTCATAACGTTTTTGTAATAAATCAAAGTCAAAGTTAATCACGTTCCAGCCGATGATAAGATCCGGATCGTACTGCTTAATCCAGCAAAGTAATGCTTCTAATAATTCTTTTTCATTATGAAGCCAAACAATATAATCATCTTCGTTCTCTTTAATTTGTATATTTTCTTCCTTCTGGCCAATCATAAAAACGCAACTACAACTTTTGCTATATAAACCTATGGAGTACAAATCTCCAGCCATAGAACATTCAATATCAAGAGAAACCATCTCTAACTTCACATCACTTTTAGCTTTATCTAAAGGTTTACATTTTACTTGCTGGTATTGTATAAAATTGTCACGTTTAGTTGGTTTTCCAATAAACTCAAGATCTGCCGTAATATAACGTTCCATTAAATAACGTTCATCTGGACGAAAATCATCTTCATAACATTTTATATTATGCTGTTTTAAATAACTTCGAGCGCTGTAAAAATCACGTAACGTATTAAAATAAACACCACTGACAGTCTTTTGAGTAAAACTTTTTAGGGATAATGGCTTAATATCAGCAAATTCAATATCGGCGTTATCTAGCAGTAAAACAACTTCATTTGTCATTTGTTGTTCAATAAAAAATATGGCTTGTTGATCCGTTATTTCTAGTTTTACGGGCCCTTCAATAGTTTTTAACCACAGATTAATGCAAATCCCCCCTTGCCTATCGACGGCTTGACGAGTGAGTAAAAAACCACGATTTGAAGCTATTGGTTGATAATTTTGCATTAAAACTCGAAAAACCATTAATAAAACTGTTAATATATACAGCAGTGTAATTGATACGACCGTACTTGGAAACCTTCTCAGCATGTTAAGTGATAAAATTAAGCAAGTTATACGTACTAGCTATAAAACCATTGGTGAAAATCTGCCTAATTTTAATCCACGTAAACAGCAAACCTTTTTAATTGCTGAAATCGCCAAAACACTTGCGGGTGAATACGACAAAACTCGAAAGATCATCACCATTGAAGCTGGTACAGGTACAGGTAAGTCATTAGCTTATTCACTCGGCGCCATTCCTCTTGCTTTATCCCGAGATAAAAAAGTTTGTATTTCTACGGCGACAGTCGCTCTGCAGGAACAGTTGGTTGATAAAGACTTACCTTTTTTAAAAGAACATTCAGGATTAGATTTTAAATTCACTTTGGTAAAAGGTCGACAACGTTATGTTTGCCGACAAAAACTTGGTCAATCAATAAGCAATGATGAAAGCCCTCAAGCAGGTTTTACCTTTGCACAAAAACCTCAAGCAAGTGATATTAAGTTATTACATGATATGCACAAAAAATTGACCGATAATACCTGGCAAGGTGATTTAGATTCTTGGTCTGATAGTGTTCCTTCATACCTTTGGCAACAAATTCAATGCGACAAACATAGTTGCTTAAAACATCTCGCTGAACATGCTCATTGCCCTTTTCATAAAGCAAGAGAAACTATGGACATGGCCGATGTATTAGTAATAAACCATAGTTTGCTGTTGGCAGACTTAGAGCTCGGAGGCGGTAAAATATTGCCAGCCCCAGAAGATGTTTTTTATATTATTGATGAAGCGCATCACCTACCAAAGGTAACGCGTGACCATTCTAGCGCCCATATAACGATAAAGGGTGCAATTGATTGGCTAACGAAGTTAAAAGAGACAAGTGGTAAATTATCAAATTTGATCAAGTCGCAACGAGCCATATCTCCCTCAATAAAACTCGGTGATGACTGTCAAGATTTAATCGTTGAAATGCAAAAGGTATTTACTTTTATCGATAATAATAAATCACTTTATTTTGCTCAAGACGATCAGTCAAAAGACAAACTTTATCGATTCGAAAACGGCGTCATTCCTAGTACTTTAAAAACATGGTCTGAAGACTTAACTGCGCTCAGTAAAAAGTGTTTGGCACACATTAATAAGCTTTACAACTTGTTAATGGAGTCAGTTAAAGATGGCGATATACAAATGTATCTTGCGGAACCTTTGCTTGCTGAATCAGGTTTTATGATCCAACGACTGGAGAACTTGCACGCTTTATGGAAGTTATATGATAAAACAGATAGTGATAAGGGAGCCCCGTTAGCTCGATGGATAGAAGCAATGGAAGGTAAACGTAATGACTATGTCTTATCCGCTTCACCTATCGAAGTCGGATTTACTTTGGAAGATATGTTATGGAGTAAATGTGATGGTGCAGTATTATGCTCTGCCACTATATTAGCGCTTAACTCATTTGATCATTTTCGTTTTCAAGCGGGTTTGAAAAACAATGATGGTAGCCAATATCAGCAGGTAAACTCACCTTTTGATTACAAAAACAATGCGCAGTTAGTTATACCAAAAATGAATTATGAACCTAGTGCAATACAGTTTACTGATGAGTTAATTGAAAAACTACCGATACTGATAGATAAAGGTTTTTCAACCTTAGTCTTATTTTCATCCTACTGGCAGATGGAGAAAGTTGCAGCGGCGTTACGTGATAAAAATAAACTATCTATTTTTGTTCAAGGAGAACAGTCTCGTCAATATATTATTGAGAAACATAAAGAGCGTTGTGATAGTGACAAACAAAGTATTATTTTTGGTACACAAAGTTTCTCAGAGGGATTGGACTTAGTCGGTAATTATCTTAATAACCTGATCATAACTAAATTACCATTTTCAGTGCCTACTTCACCCGTTGAAGAAGCACAAGCAGAGTATATTAGTGCCAAAGGTGGTAATCCTTTTATGACCTTATCTGTACCTGATACCTCTAAAAAATTAGTCCAAGCCACCGGACGATTATTACGTAATGAAAAGGATGAAGGTACTATTACCTTACTCGACAGGCGTTTAGTGAACAAAAGGTATGGAAAACAAATACTCGACTCTCTACCCCCCTATCAACGAGTCATTGAGTAGTTCGTATAACAAATAATACTATTCATTCTTTGTATCTAGACTAAGGTGTCAAACAAGAAAAATTGTCATCGACAAAACTCTCAGTCATATCTGCTTTGGAATATACTTAGATGTTTTGCATTCTGACTGAGTATTTTCGATATAGGAATGTTCTTGTGAATAAATAGCTAATGTTTTTTTATATCTTTATCATAAGAAGACCAAGGTTTATGGGAGTTACCTTGGTCTTATGCTTCATGAAATCGGATTTATTTTAATATTAAATTTTTCTTTGTCACCTCCTCAACAAATAAATTACGTAAATAGAATGTGAATTAATAATTTTTAGCAACTTGTGCTTGTTCACTACGTAACTTTATTACAACTCGGCGGTCATAAAAACTCGCTTCTTTATTGTCATTAGCAACGATGGGTGATTGTTCACCATAGGCATATAGCTTAATACGCTCATTTTTCACGCCATAATTGATCAAAGCCTCTTTTACTGAATTTACCCGTGCTATTGACAGTTTATGGTTAAGAGACTCATCTCCTTGTAAATCTGTGTAACCTGAGAGGTCTACAGATAAGTCTGGTGATTGAGATAACATCTTCGCTAATGCTTGTATTTGTCCTTGATAATGCTCTTTAAGTTCACTTGAACCTGTAGTGAATTGCAAACTCATTAATAAATTTTCTGCCTGTAATTGTGATGCATCATGCTGACTTTGTTGTAGCGCTAACAATTCGCTTTGATATTCTTGTTCCGCTCTTTGAAGTTTTTCCTGATAATTTTCTAAGGCAAGTTGATGGTCATTTTTTTCTGCAGATAACGCTACGGTTAAGCTATCACGTTCGTCAATAACATTACTATGTTTAACAAATATCCCTCCTAAAAATCCGCTAACGACTGCACCTAAAGGCCCTGCGACAACAGCGCCTAAAAGAATACCTGCGCCAAAACCAATACCTTCATTTTTTTTAGATTCTTCTAATTGTGCTTGTTTATCTATCGGTAAATGAAGCGCATTTTCTGCCATTGCAGGGTTAGTAACAAGTGAACCGATAACCAAGCATGCTAAAGTCGATTTTTTCATATTTTTGCTTATCAATAAGTTTTTCATGTAAGTGGCCTTTATTTTGTTAGTCATTCAAACTGAACTTACCGAAGTGGTATGTTCTTGCGATGAGTAAATTAAAACAATAAAAAGAGACACCTAAACGACCTAATAAAGGCAAAGCACTGAGCAATTATGGCAATAATATGGCAATTTCAATAATTACGCGCTTTTGTAAAAAAACTTAGATATAGTGCAACTTAATGACAAATGATGTGGAAAAAACAATTGAAACATATCGCCATTGTTGAAGATGAAGCAGCAATAAGAGAAAACTATGCCGATGTATTACGTCGTCAAGGTTATCAGGTACAAACCTATGCTAATAGAGAAGATGCTACACAAGCATTTTCAATTCGCTTACCTCATTTGGTTATTCTCGATATAGGCTTAGAACAAGAATATGATGGTGGTTTTACTTTGTGCCAATGGTTACGTTCCATGTCTGTTACATTGCCGATAATATTTCTTACCGCGCGAGATAATGATGTAGATACTGTTTCGGGTTTACGTATTGGCGCGGATGACTATTTAACTAAAGACATAAGTCTACCCCACTTAACTGCACGTATCGCGGCTTTATTTAGGCGACAAGATGCTTTAAAAAAGCCGACTAAAGAAGAACATTTATTAACGTTAGGCTCTGTTGCCATCGACAATCAAAGAATGACCATTTCTTGGCAAGGCGTCATTGTTGATTTAACGATTACTGAATTTTGGATGGTGTATGCGCTAGCTAAACACCCCGGGCATGTTAAAAACCGCCAGCAGCTAATGCAAGACTCAAATATCTATGTTGATGACAGCACTATTACTTCACATATTAAACGTATACGTAAGAAGTTTGCTGCAATAGATCAGTCATTTGACTGTATTGAAACAGTCTATGGTATGGGTTATCGCTGGAATCAAGAAACGCCGATAGAAAAATCTAACTTACGATGAAGTTAATACGATGAGACTGTGGTTTATATTTCATAATAAGCGCCTGCTTTCAGAATTTATTTTTACGATTTCCAGACTTGGTGAACTGTATTCTTGGATAGTAAAGAAATATCTTCGTTTTAACCTAGTGCAAAACGTACTTTCGACTGTCCGAGTGCTAGTTCAAGTTTCAATAATTACATCATTGGTAAGAGTCTAGAATATAATGAAATTAAGGTTTGGGTTACGCAGCAAATTATTACTACTTTCAGGTTTTTTATTCACTATCCCTTGGTTTGGTTATCAGTATGTATGGGAGATGGAAAAGTATCTTCGTTTTGGCCAAGAGCAAACCATTATCGGTACTGCCCGTGCACTTGCTACAGCATTACATGAACGTGCTAATTTGTTTAATAATCAGGCTAGCTTTTTACCGAGTGTTGAAAAAGGGAAAGACTTGTATGGCTACCAATTAAAACAAGCGATTAAACTAGATGGATTGTCCAAAGATTGGCCAAATTACAGTAACAAATCACACTACTATGGTTTTGATAACCAAATTTTTAACCACATCAGCGCTGATGAGCTATCTCTTAATTTTACCGCAGCAGTTGCGAAATATGACAAGTTTTTATATTTTTTTATTCGCATTGTTGACGATACCCTAATATACCGCGATAACAATGCGCGTAGTATCAAACATAACGACCATATCGAATTAGCTTTTACTGAGCCCAATGGTGATTTTAATCGTTACTTACTCAGCAATAAAACTTCTGGTTGGTTAGACGCTTATAAAATAACCTCAATTGAAAACAACATCCCTGTACCAGTTAATTTTATTCAAGGCCATTGGCGACAAACTCCTGAAGGTTATAATTTGGAGTTTCGTATCCCTTTAACACAAATTAGCGACAATATTGCTTTTACAGTGAATGATGTTGATAAAAGCCTTGGTAGTGTTGTTAGTACGATTGGTAGTGCGGATCCAACAAGTGTCGAAACACTAGGAACAATTCTGGTTCCTTCACCTGAAATTGAACGTATTGTTAAAGGTATGAGTTATACCAACTCTAGTATCTGGGTAGTTGATCAGCATGGGCGAGTACTCGCAAAAACGGGCAACATCAATCAGGCGAATGGTTTATGGCAAAAAAACAAATCAAATAACAATAATGATAATGCTGTTTTAAGTTACCTTAATCACTGGCTTAAACCCTTATATGACAAAATTTTTAATAAGCCACAAAGTAACTTTATCGATAAATTATATGATGCACAAACACTAACAGGTAAACATATTGAAAGTGCGTTACACGGTATTGAAAAATCACAGTGGCGATTAACAACCGATCAAAAAGCCGTTATTTTATCGGCGGCCTATCCTATTTTTATCGGAGAGAAAGTTAACGGTGCAGTAATCGTTGAGGAAACGACAAACGGTATATTAACGGTTCGTAATCAGGCATTGGAAAAACTATTTAGCTCGATTCTTGCCATTATGTTGTTAGGAGCACTCGCCTTTTTCTTTTTTGCCAGCAGGATTTCGAATCGTATTCGTTTATTACGCAATCAGGCGGAGTCATCAATTGACGAGCATGGTCGTATAAATAATGCTCTAGCTCCTTCGACAACAAATGATGAGATAGGTGATTTATCTCGTAGTTTTTCAACGGCGGTAAATCGTCTTAGTCAATATAACCATTATCTAGAAAATATGTCGTCACGATTATCACATGAGTTGCGTACACCTATAGCTGTTGTTAGAACATCCCTTGAAAACTTGTCAATGCAGAATATCCCTTCGGAGGCCGAACCCTATATTGAAAGAGCACAAATAGGTATTCAACGACTAAACCTCATTTTAACCAACATGAGTGAGGCAACACGTATTGAGCAAATGTTACATAGCACAGAAAAGATTGATTTTAACGTTAATCAGGTACTTAGCGGTTGTGTACAGGGCTATAGGCAAATCTACCCAGAAGTAACATTTAATCTTTCGACAATAGAAACAGAAAATGAATCAACCACAATGAGTGGCTCTCCTGAACATATTGCGCAGTTATTAGATAAAGTTATTGCCAATGCGGTAGAATTTAGTGACGACAATATAATCAATATTGTTTTGGAAACCAAAAACAACCAGTTAATACTACATATCAGTAATAACGGCGCGTTACTGCCAGAGCAAATGAAAGAACGATTATTTGATTCAATGGTATCAATGCGTCCTGCTGATAAGCAATCTCTACCCCACTTAGGTTTAGGCTTATATATAGCGCGTTTAATTGTAGAGTTTCACCAAGGGAGAATAACTGCTAGTGATCACCATAACCCAAAAGGTGTCACTATCAGTGTAAATATCCCAAGACATTAAGAGCTCACATCAAAATCTATTCAATCCCCAAATATTTATGTACTTGTACTGATAAACGCCAATTATTGGCGATACAAGTCTCTATAGCTAACTCTGTTGCTCTTGTCTTTTGGCTGATCGGCTGCAAGTAAATAGGTGTTTGCGTAATATTATGCTCTTTTAATAGTGACTTTAGCTCATCAACATGTTGCTCTGTCGCCACCGGATGTTTAATTTCATTGGCTCGACGCATTGCGGAGTTTAATATTTTAAATCCACCACGCATATTAATTTTTGGAGAAACGGTCACCCAGCACTGTTCACTCGTTTTGACTTCAAACGTACCCGACGTCTCTATCTGACAACTATAATTTAAGCTCTCAAACGCTAAGCATAAAGGAGTTAAGTTAACCATACAGGGCTCTCCACCTGTAATAACTATATGTTTAGCTCGATACGATTGCTTTTTTACTAATTCAATTATTTGATCCACTGACATCTCTGCCCACTTTTCTGACTCTTCTGCTTCAGCTAGCATAATATTTGTGCTAACTTTATCTTCAAGATTTACTGGCCATGTATGCTTAGTATCACACCATGAGCACTCAACTGGACATCCTTGTAAACGAATAAAAATAGAAGGTTGTCCCGTAAATGATCCCTCTCCTTGGATGGTTTCAAATAATTCATTAATTTTATAGTGAGTAGTTTTCAATTTTAACCTTTTGCCTGTCCGGTTTTTCGAGTAAAATGCGCGCGCTAACTATTATACATGAAGAGACATTACAAATGACCAACAAAGTTGTTGTTATTTATTCTGGCGGTATGGACTCATTTACCGTTTTGAACCGAGCACTTAAAGATGGTAAAGAAGTTTATGCGTTATCGTTTGACTATGGTCAACGTCATGTCAAAGAGCTTGAATGTGCAAGTACTGTCTGTAATAAATTGTCAGTTCCACATAAAGTTATCGATATATCTGCAATTAACCAGTTACTTGCGGGTTCTTCGTTGACTGATGATATAGAAATACCAGAGGGTCATTACGAAGCTGAAAATATGAAATCGACGATTGTACCCAATCGTAATATGATTTTGTTATCTCTTGCTGTGGGTTATGCGGTTTCAGTAAAAGCTGAACAAGTTTATTATGGCGCTCATGCAGGAGACCATGCTATTTACCCCGATTGTCGACCAGAATTTGTTATGAAGATGAATGACGTTTGCCAAATTGCCAATTATGAACCTGTTGAAATATTCAGCCCATATCTTAATGTCAGTAAAACAGATATTTTAACGGATGGTATTCAGATGAATTTGGATTATTCCGATACGTGGACTTGTTATAACGGTCGAGAAAAAGCCTGCGGTAAATGTGGCGCTTGCCAAGAACGTTTAGAAGCGTTCACTGAAAATAAAATCGTTGATCCAATTGCATACGAAAACTAAACTTTTACTGCTCAACAGGCGTCATTAGTGTTTCTAAATCTAGAGGTATGATATGGACAACATACCTCTTTATTTAAATGTTATATATACGCTACAAACTGTTCACTATCTCTTTTACTAAATTAGGTCCTTGGTAAATAAAACCCGTATATACTTGCACTAATTTAGCACCAGCGACTATTTTTTCTTTTGCATCACCACCGCTAGCGATTCCACCTACTCCAATAATAGGTAATCTATTATCCAAAGCCTTTGCTAAAAGCTTAATCACTTGTGTACTTTTATCTTTGACTGGAGCACCACTTAAGCCGCCTTGCTCTTGTCCATGCTCTAGGTCTTCAACGCCTTCTCGAGATAACGTCGTATTTGTGGCAATAACACCATCAATATTATTATCTACTAAACATTGAGCAATAGATCCAATTTCATCTTCAGATAAGTCTGGTGCTATTTTAACAGCGATGGGAATATATTTATCGTATTGTTCAGCAAGTTGTTTCTGTTCAGCTTTTAACGCTGATAATAACTCATTTAATGCATCGCCATATTGTAATGAACGTAAGCCAGGGGTATTGGGAGACGATATATTAATAGTAATATATGTCGCAAAGTTATAGACCTTACGCATACAGTGAATATAGTCATCTTTTGCTTTATCTTCAGGAGTATCTTTATTTTTACCGATATTAATGCCTAATACACCAGAAAAATTAGCCTTACGTACTTGATCAACAAGATAATCAACGCCCTTGTTATTAAATCCCATACGGTTAATAACAGCGTTAGCTTCTGGCAATCTAAATATTCTTGGTTTATCATTTCCTGGTTGTGGTCTTGGTGTTACCGTACCGATCTCGATAAAACCAAAGCCCATTGCCGCAAAAGCATTGATACATTCACCATTTTTGTCTAACCCTGCCGCCAGACCAACTGGATTAGGGAAAGAAATCCCCATCACGTCAATAGGCTTACTCTGAACTTTTTGTTTGTAAAGTAAGTTTAGTGGTGTAGCTCCTGTTGCTTTAAAACCTTTGATGGTCATTTCATGAATAGTTTCAGGATCAATCTTAAACAATATTTTGCGAATTGCAGAATAGAACATAATGCCTCTTAAATAATTTAGCTTAGGTATTTTAAAAATAGTTATACCGGCACCTAATCTCTTGCTTTATAAACTACTATCAATTTGGTTACATTGACCACAATTCTAAAACAAAAAATCCCGCCTAATGGCAGGGATTTTATCAGTTAAAGTACTTTCATTAAAGTCTGTTTATTTAACAAGGTTACTTTGTTGGATTGCAATTTAAACTTAACAACATCAATTCACGTAATGCCACTGAAAATTTAGCAAACTCGTGCGTTTGACCAATCCTAAAGTCCGCCAAAATGTGATGCCAACGTCCAAGTGGTTGTTTATTAGTTTCAATCCAAGTACTTAACATGGTTTCAATATCAGCTTTTTCTGTTTCGCAGTTACAACGTAAAACAACTTGTGTTAATGAACGTTGTTGCCAATCAAGCTCTTCCCTGAATGAAGCACGAGCTAAAGCCTGCCAATGATTTGATACCGGTTGTCCTGTAATTTGATCTAAGAACCAATGTAAATCCAATCGCACACCAAGCTTAAAGTATAAGCCCGCTACGACTTCAATTGAGCGACCATCTACAGCTGAAATATCAGCAATATCCATAACAGGAAACAGTGAACTTAATTGAGAGATTCGCATAGCAATTTTCTTTGGAACACCTGTTCTAACTAAATCCCCTTCAACTCGTTTTAACTGCTCTACTTCCTCTTTCACAAGTAAAGTATCTAAATCTTTAGCAAGCTTATTGAAAGCAGGACGATAAAATTCAATAGTTTGTGCAATATCCAAAGATTTATTCCGATGACGTAAGAACCAACGAGTCGCTCGTCTCACGGTACGGCGCATTTGAAATAACATTTCAGTTTGAATCGCGGTAGATATTTTGTTGTCTAACAAAGTGATTTGTTGCCATATATCAGATAATTCAAAAACTTCACTTGCCATTACATAACAGTTCGCTATTTCAGCAACTGTTGCCCCAGTCTCCTCATACATACGGTTAACAAAATTAAAGCCCATATCATTGCCAATATTATTAGCAAGTTTAGTCGCAATAATTTCAGCTCGTAGTGGATGCTCTTGCATTTGATCTTGATATTTTTCCTGCAATTTAGGTGGAAAAGCTTCAAGTAACAAACGATTATGATAAGGGTTATCTGTTATTTCAGGACAAACAAAGTCTTCTTTTAAGACCATCTTACTATAAGCAAGTAATACCGAGAGTTCAGGTCGAGTTAAACCTTTGCCTTTAGCCAAACGTTCAGAAATTTCATCATCATTAGGGATAAACTCTAATGCTCTGTCAAGTTTACCTGTACGTTCAAGTTCATGAATAAAACGTACCTGTTCTTTTAGCTGATTTACGCCACGCATAGCAGTAATAGACAAAGAGTGTGTTTGACGATAACAATCTTCAATAACAATATTACCAACATCGTCAGTCATATCATAAAGTAGTTTATTTCGTTGTTTAACAGTCAAGTCACCATTTTGCACTAAACCATTAAGTAATATTTTAATGTTGACTTCGTTATCAGAGCAATCGACACCACCAGCATTATCTACTGCATCAGTATTAATTCGACCACCTGTTGCAGCGAATTCAATTCTACCTAATTGTGTAAGACCTAAGTTACCACCTTCACCAACAACTTTAGCTTTTAATTCGTTACCATTAATACGTAAAGTATCATTTGCTCTATCGCCAACTTCTAAGTGCGATTCATTAGAACTTTTAACATAAGTTCCAATACCACCGTTCCATAACAAATCAACTGGCATTTTAAGAATGGCTTGCATCAGATCTAATGGCGACATACTTTGTTTTTGTGTGCCGATCATTTTTCTAATTTGTGGTGTTAATTTAATAGACTTAACATGGCGACTAAAAATAGCCCCACCTTCAGAAATAAGATCTTTATTATAATCTTCCCATGTACAACCGGGCATAGTGAATAAACGCTCACGCTCTTTATAAGAACTTGCTGCATCTGGTGTTGGATCAATAAAGATATGCATATGGTTAAATGCTGCTTGTAAACGTATATGTTTTGACAACAACATACCATTACCAAATACGTCACCTGCCATGTCACCTATAGCAGTACAGGTAAAGTCAGTTGACTGACAATCGATATCCATTTCACGAAAATGACGTTTAACAGATTCCCATGCACCTTTTGCGGTGATACCCATTGCTTTGTGATCATAACCAACACTACCACCAGAAGCGAATGCATCGCCCATCCAGAAGTTGTATTCATCTGAAATGGCATTTGCTGTATCTGAAAACGTTGCAGTACCTTTATCGGCAGCAACAACTAAGTAAGGGTCGTCTTCATCTAAACGAACTACATTTAACGGTGGTACAACTTTACCATCAACAATATTGTCAGTAATATCTAGTAAACCTCTAATAAAGGTACGATAACATTCTTTACCAGCTTCAAATATTTCTTGACGTGTACCATCACTAGGAAGCTGTTTACAAACAAAACCACCTTTAGCGCCAACAGGCACTATCACCGTATTTTTTACTTGTTGTGCTTTTACTAAGCCTAAAATTTCAGTACGGAAATCTTCTCGTCGATCTGACCAACGTAAACCACCACGAGCGACTTTACCACCACGTAAATGAACACCTTCGAGTTGCGGTGAATAAACAAAAATTTCAAATTCTGGCAACGGTAAAGGAACATCACTAATTTGAGCAGGTAATATTTTGAATGAAATATAAGATTTTTCACCCGTTTCCGCATGTGGCTGAAAATAGTTAGTACGTATCGTCGCCGCTATCATTTCAACAAAACGGCGGATGATTCTATCATCATCAAGGTTAGCCACTTTATCTAAAGACTTTTCAATATCATCTGTTATTTTAGTTAATGCTTTAGCTGACGTTTTATTGGCTGGATCAAAACGAAGAATAAAGTATTTAATTAATAGTTTGGCAATATTAGGGTAACGTGCAAACGTATTTTCAATATAATTTTGACTGAAAGTACCGCCAATTTGGCGTTCATATTTTGCAAAGGCTCTTAGAATAGAAACTTCACGACCACCCAGTTCAGCACCCAAAATCAAGCGGTTAAAACCATCGTCTTCCAAGTCTCCAGCCCAAACTTTCGCAAAAGCATCTTGGAATAGGCTTTGTACAACTTCTAAATTAAACTTACCTTTACCCGTTAATAACATTGAAAAATCTAGGATCCAATATGTTTCACCGTTTATAGATTTAACAGAGTATGGGCTTTCACCGATAACACGTAGACCGAAGTTTTCCAACATTGGTAAAACATCAGATAGATGCAATGGTTCACCAGAATGAAATAATTTAAGTTTCACTAATCGACTTGCTGCTGACTCTTCTTGAGGTTGATAAAACAACATCTCTAAATGATTGTCAGCTGTTAACCTTTCAAATTTTTCAATATCGACAATTGCAGAACCAGGTAGAACTTCATCTTTATATGCCTGTGGAAAATTAACATATTTACGACTCAGTGCTTTTCCTGCAGCTTCGCCTTTGTGAGATTTCAGTGCATTGGCAAGTTTATCATCCCAACTACATGCGGCTTCATTTAGATTTTTTTCTATTTCTTTCACGTTGATGTCTGCTTTAGTTGAGTTAACACGAACAATATAATGTGTACGTGCTTGTGCTGATTCAGAAAAATAAGTGGTAAACTCAACATCCTGTTCACTACCAAATGCTTCTTTTAGTAACGCTTGTGTTTGAACACGCAGTTTAGTGTTATAACGTTCACGAGGTACATAAACCATACAGGAGTAAAAGCGATCAAACGCATCTCTGCGCACAAATAGCCCACTATAATCACGCTCTTGCATTTGAAAAACACCTAAGACATTCTTAAGTAAGTCTGATGTATTGGTTTGCAATATCTCATCGCGAGGATATGTTTCTAGAATGTTGATTAATGTTTTATAGGCATGGGTACCTATGGCAAAACCAGACTGTTCACATACTGATTTCACTTTTGAGCGAATGAGCGGTAAGTCTAAAGCACTATTAGTATAATAAGCAGAGCCAAATAGACCAACAAAGCGTTCTTCACCTAAAACATTTCCTTTGGCATCAAAACGTTTAATACCAATATAATCAAGATGAGCAGGACGGTGAACTCTAGATTTTGAATTAGTTTTCGTTAGAATAAGTACGTTTTCACCTAAAGCAATTTCTCTAGCTGATTTGCTTAACTTTGAGATAAGTCGTTGTTCGGTACCTTTAGATTGCTTCATTAAACCAAGACTAGAATCTACATTAGCTGCTAAAGCCATATCCCCTTCTAATGTTTTAACATCGTAAGAACGGTAACCCATCAAGGTAAAGTTATCGTCTAAAAGCCATTGTAAAAAACCTAAAGCTTCAGAATGCTCTTCTTTTGAACATGGATATTTTGCTTTTTTAACAACGCCAATGACTTCGTTTAATTTTTTCTTCATTGGTTGCCAATCTGTAACCGTTAAAGAAATATCACTGAGCACAGAACGAAGTTCGGTTGTAATTTTATCAAGTACTTTTTGTTCGGTTTGGCGATCAA
>Ga0209292_1000434_pt1 | contig 54393 bp, 53 predicted proteins | sample GOMGulsemesocosm_2_FD_184634 | JGI IMG/M metagenome (GOLD analysis project Ga0209292, IMG submission 184634) | Methane-oxidizing microbial communities from mesocosms in the Gulf of Mexico - GOM9C Gulf of Mexico (SPAdes) (version 2) | ecosystem: Environmental > Aquatic > Marine > Cold seeps... | reverse complement strand
AAATCCAACGAACTAAATCGTTGGATTTGCTTTTTAAATTGTAATTAAAAAATTTCGCAAATCTTGATCTTCAGTTAAACTTAATTTTTTCTTAATGCGGTATCTTGCAGTTTGCACCGATCTTGGATCAACATTTAAAATTCGAGCTATTTCTTTGGTTTGGATGTGTAGTTTTATAAACATACAATGCCTTAGTTCAGTTTCTGTAAGCGTTGGTGATTTAGCAAGTAATTTGTCGTAAAAACCACTAAATACAGTGTCAAAATGCAATCTTAGCTGCTCCCACTCGTCATTATTTTCAATAATGAAGTCTATTTGCTTAATGGTGTTATTTAGGGCTTTTGTATTATCTGTTTTTAAAAAATTTAAATCAGCTTTTACTTCTTTTAGGTGTTGCCTATAATATAAAAGTTGAGTAGAAAATGAAACCATTTGTTTTTCGTTCTCTATGACTTCATAATTTAATTTTTGAATAGAATTCTTAAAAGAATCTTCATTGTTTCTGTTTTTAAAATAAATAATAAAGCTCCCGATAATAGTTATGATTAATAAGAAACAAACTAAAAACAATAAAAACTTAAGGTTTTGATTAGAGTTTTTATAGATTTCTAATTGTGTTGATGTATTTTTTAAAATAAAATTATGGTTTAAATTGTCAATTCTTGATTCTAAGGTGTTTTTTGCATCAATTTGTTCTTTGATAACTTCCGTAAGTATTTTTGGATCTGTATGACCAACTAGTTCTAAACTAAAAATACAATCGCTAGAATAGGTGTTGCATTGATGTACTTGTATACTTATTGTGTTATCTCCATTTTTAAATATAGTTGTGTCAAATATTTTTACAAAAAACAGCCCTTCTTCTTCGGTATCAATAACCTGAATTGACCTCGTTTTATGAGTTATACGGCCATCGGGCATATTATCTCTGTACAGTTCCTTTCCGTTTACATAAATAATAGCACCATCATCACGTTGTAATCTAAATTCAAAGCCCTTAAACTTTGAAACATCTTTGATAGTTATTTTTTTTGTGAAGTATTTTATGATCTCTTTATTATCTTGATCATCGCCATAATTAATAGAAGTTGTAATTAATTTGTCACCATAACCTAAGGGTGAGTAACCAGTTTTCCAACTTGAGTTGCTCAGCTTTTTAAACCAATTATCCTTTAAATAACCATTGTCAAAATACCTCCATTGATCACCATTCTTAATTAATACTTCTTGGCTAAAAGAGGCAAGACTTAATAAAGCAAAGGATAGTAGAAGAATACTATTATAAATATTTTTTCTCATAAAAACTTAATAATGAGTAAATGTAGTAGTTTTTAGTTGATAAAATACGAGTTGTAGTATATTAGTTGTAGGTGAATATTAAGCAAATAAAGGATTTACATGTAGGTTTGTGTGTGATTAGCAGCCAATGGGAAAGCTGTCATGAAAAATCGGGGGATACTATATTGATTTTTTTAGGCTGCTAATACAAAAGCCGTATATTTCTATACGGCTTTTTTTATTTTATTTATAGATTACATTTCCATAGAATGATATACATTTTGCACATCATCATCATCTTCTAGTTTCTCAAGTAATTTGTCAACATCTGTTTGTTGCTCTTCTGTTAACTTTGAAGTTGTAGTTGGAATTCTTTCAAAACCAGACGATAGAATTTCTACATTATTTTCTTCAAAGAAAGATTGTATGGCTCCAAATTGTTCAAAAGGAGCATATATAATAACACCATCTTCATCATCAAATACTTCTTCTACTTCAAAGTCGATTAATTCCAATTCCAATTCTTCTAAATCAGATTTAATATCTTCTTTTTTTAATGTAAATGTACAGGTATGATCAAACATAAAAGCTACAGATCCTGAGGTTCCAAGATTCCCGTTGCACTTATTGAATGCAGAACGGATATTGGCAACTGTTCTATTGTTATTATCTGTAGCGGTTTCAACTAAAAGAGCAACGCCGTGAGGTGCATATCCTTCAAATAAAGCTTCCTTATAGTTACTAGTATCTTTATCTGTTGCTTTTTTTATAGCTCGTTCTACATTCTCTTTGGGCATGTTCGCTGCCTTTGCATTCTGCATTACAGCTCTTAAACGTGAATTTGCGTCAGGATTACTTCCTCCTTCTTTAATAGCCATTACAATGTCTTTACCTATTCTGGTAAATGTTTTTGCCATTGCAGACCAGCGTTTCATTTTACGTCCTTTTCTTAGTTCAAATGCTCTTCCCATTTTTTACGATCTATATTTTTGTTTCTTTTTATGTTTTTGAGATTACAAATTAAGACTAAACTTGTATAATTCCCAAATTAAATTTCTTTTCAATTGGTGCATGATTTGCTGCTTCTATTCCCATAGAAATCCAAGTTCTGGTATCTAATGGATTTATAACAGCGTCTGTCCAAATTCTGGATGCAGCATAGTATGGAGAAATCTGCTCGTCGTATCTTGATTTTATTTTGTCAAATAATTCTGCTTCTTTTTCTGGAGTAATCTCTTCTCCTTTTTTCTTTAAAGAAGCTGTTTCAATTTGTAATAAAACCTTTGCGGCAGAATTACCACTCATTACAGCTAATTCTGCACTTGGCCAAGCAGCAATTAATCTTGGGTCGTATGCTTTTCCACACATGGCATAATTTCCTGCTCCATAAGAATTACCAATAATTATGGTAAACTTAGGAACTACTGAATTACTGACTGCATTTACCATTTTAGCTCCGTCTTTTATAATTCCCCCGTGCTCAGATTTACTACCAACCATAAAGCCAGTAACATCTTGTATAAATACCAATGGAATTTTCTTCTGATTACAATTAGCAATAAAACGAGTTGCTTTATCTGCACTATCATTATAGATAACACCACCAAATTGCATTTCTCCTTTTGTAGTTTTCACCAACTTGCGCTGGTTTGCTACAATTCCAACAGCCCAACCATCAATTCTTGCATAACCTGTTAAAATAGTTTTTCCGTAGCCTTCTTTATATTGTTCAAATTCTGAATCATCAACTAAGCGTTCAATGATTTCAACCATATCATATTGCTCATTTCTGGCTTTAGGTAAAATCCCGAAAATTTCATTTTCATCTTTTGTAGGCTCTTTTGAAGCAGCGCGATTAAAACCAGCTTTATCATAGTCCCCAATTTTATCGATGATGTTTTTGATAGTATCTAAGGCAGCTTTATCGTCTTTAGATTTGTAGTCTGTTACACCAGAAATTTCACAATGCGTACTTGCGCCTCCTAAGGTTTCATTATCAATAGATTCTCCAATAGCTGCTTTTACTAAATAACTTCCTGCTAAAAAGATACTTCCTGTTTTGTCAACAATCAATGCTTCATCGCTCATAATTGGTAAATAAGCACCTCCTGCAACACAGCTTCCCATGATGGCAGAAATTTGAGTGATTCCCATACTGCTCATAATAGCATTGTTTCTGAAAATACGTCCAAAATGCTCTTTGTCAGGGAAAATTTCATCTTGTAGAGGTAAATACACACCAGCCGAATCTACCAAGTAGATAATTGGTAATTTATTTTCTATAGAAATTTCTTGTGCTCTTAGGTTTTTCTTAGCAGTTATTGGAAACCAAGCGCCAGCTTTTACGGTTGCGTCATTGGCAACAACTATACATTGTTTGCCTTTTACATAGCCGATTTTCACAACAACACCACCAGAAGGGCAGCCGCCGTGTTCTTTATACATGCCTTCACCAGCAAAAGCACTAATTTCAATTGATTTTGCTTTATCATCTAAAAGGTAGTCAATGCGCTCACGAGCAGTTAATTTACCTTTTGATTTGTGTTTTTCAATTCTGCTTTTACCGCCACCTAATTTAACTTTTGCAAGTTCCTGTTTTAATTTAGATGCTAAAAGCTTATTGTGATCTTCGTTTTTATTGAAGTTTAAGTCCATTTAATTACTTGAATTTTGAGTAGGCTAATGTACAAAAATGTACGTTAAAATGGCTGTTAATGTAACGTGGAAATATATTCCTAGGAAAATAAATATATTTGTTGTAGCTTTGCCTAGAATTTAAAACCAACTAAAATGAAAACTAAAAAAATTATCTATTATGTTTCAACAGGATTATTAACTGTATTGCTACTGTTTTCTGCAGGAATGTACCTTTTTAATCACGATGAAATAGCTGGGATGTTTACCAATTTTGGATATCCAACATATATTATTTACCCATATGCTGTCGCTAAAATTTTTGGATTGATTGCAATCTGGTTTGTTGGCATTGAAAAAATGAAAGAATGGGCATATGCAGGGTTTTTCTTTGCTTTTGTTTTTGCAATTTTTGCTCATATAATGGTTGGAGATGGAGAACAAATGGGGGCAATAATTGCAATGATATTATTAGTGATTTCTTATATTTATAAGAAAAATAAATAAAATGGCAAACAATCCTATTTCAAAAGTAATACTTACCAATCGAAATTATATAGCAGAAGCAAAAATGAGAAATCATTATGCAGTTATAGATGAACCAGTGGCTAAAGGAGGAGATGATAATGGACCAACACCAGTAGAATATTTACTAACTGCTATTGGTGGATGTGTAGCAATTACTTTACGAATGTATGCGGATAGAAAAGAATGGGATTTGGGAAAGATTACGGTGAATGTTACTCAGAGACAGGAATTAACTTCAGAGGGAATCATAAAATCATTGTTGGAAGAAATTTCATTTGAAAAAAATGTAACCCAAGAACAGAAAGAAAAATTATTAGAAATAGCAGGGAAATGTCCAGTCGCAAAGATGATAAAAGGACAGACCCAAATAAAATCAGAAATAAAATAATAAATACAGATGAAGAAAGTAGTAGCATTTGCTGGAAGTAATAGTGAAAAATCAATCAATAAGGAGTTATCTGTGTATGCATCTGGTTTAGTAGAACAAGTTGAAGTATCAGTTTTAGACTTAAACGATTTTCCTTTACCAGTGTACGGTATAGATTACGAAACAGAAAATGGAATTCCAGAAAGTGCACAACGGTTCTTTAATGAAATTCAAGGAACAGATGGAATTATTTTGTCATTAGCAGAGCATAATGGTAATTTTTCAGTTGCGTTTAAAAACGTATTCGATTGGATGTCTCGTATTGAGCAAAAATTATGGAACAATACTCCAATGTTATTGATGGCAACATCTCCAGGTGGAAGAGGTGGAAGCTCTGCATTGTCAATTGCTAAAAATGGTTTCCCGCATATGGGAGGAAATATAGTAGCAGATTTCTCATTGCCAAGTTTTTATGATAACTTTAAAGGTGGAAGTATAGTAAATGAAGAATTAAAGGAAACATTGAAAGAAGCTGTTTCGGTTTTTCAAAAAGCATTATAAATTAAAAAATATATAGCATGTCTGACAAGAAAGAGATTATTAAAGAGTACTCAAACGGAGAATTAACTATTCTATGGAAGCCGAGAAAATGCATTCATGCTGCAGTATGTGTTAAAAAATTACCAAAAGTATATAAGCCCGATGAAAAGCCTTGGATTCAGATTGAGAATGCTACCACTGAAGAATTAAAAAAGCAAGTAGAAGCGTGTCCTTCTGGAGCCTTATCTTATGTTGTTGCTGGAAAAAACTCTGAAGAGTCACATATAGAAACAAAAGTAGAAGCTTTGGAAAATGGACCATTATTAGTATATGGAACTTTACATGTAGCAAATTCTAACGGAACAACCGAGAAGAAGAATAAAACGACAGCATTTTGTAGGTGTGGAGCATCACAGAACAAACCGTATTGTGATGGTGCTCATGTTAAAGTTGAGTTTAAAGGCTAAGTGATAATGAGTATTCGATAAAACTCCAGAATATAATGATGTTTTGATGAAGTAATATTGTCTTTTATACGGAGAGGCAAACAGTTAATTACACTTAAAATAGTTTCCTTGGAAAATAAGTATATTTTTCGTAAATTTGTACTCAGAAATGAGATAAGAATATGAGGGTAATTTTATACGGAAAAAAAGGGCATGCGCATACTGTAGCGTTTAAAAACTATTTAAGAATGTCAGAAATTCCATTTATTTACAAAGATATATCTGTGGATGCTGAAGCCAAAGATCATACTAAAGAATTGTATGGTGGAATGCTGAAATTTCCAACATTATTTGTTGACGGTGAAGTGTATCTAATTCCGACTTCAGACGAGTTTAATAAAATAATGAAGGAATTAATTTAATAAAAACAGCTAACTACTTCTAATTGTAGTGAGAAATAGAACTAAAGAAAATGGGCGATATAGCAAAAGACATCAATTCAAATTTTCCAAACAATAAAATAAAAGCGCTTATTAATATAAAATATACAGCGAATTGGATCAATAGTAAGGAAAATGAATTTTTTAAACAATACGGAATCTCACCACAGCAATTTAATATTCTTAGAATTTTGAGAGGTGCAAATGAACCAATAAAAGTTCAAATTATTAAAGATAGAATGATTGAGCGTGCACCAAATGCGACTCGATTAATGGATAAATTGTGTGACAAGAAATTGATAGAACGTATTCGTTGTGATCACGATAGAAGGGTTGTTTATATTAGTATTTCTACTCAAGGCTTAGCAATGTTAAAAGATATTGATGGGAATATTAAGCTCGACTTTATTGAAAATTTATCAGACGCAGAAGCTGAACAATTAAGCATTTTACTAGATAAAATTAGATGATATAAACTTCTTTAAAAGTTAAAACAGAATAAAAAAATTTACAAAAATATTTCCCCTGGGAAATAAATTAAATGAAATTAAAAATGAAAACATTAAAAACAATAGCGCATAAAGTAGGTAGTCCTTTAGTAAATATGGGACCAATTCGACTAAGACAGCCATTGCCAACTGAAAATATAGAAAATGTAGATCCTTTTTTATTATTACATCATTACGGACCTTATGCAATTAGCGAATTTAATAACCCGTTTGATTTGGGGCCACATCCACATCGTGGATTTGAACCTATAACCTTACTCTTTAAAGGTGAGCAGTTGCATCGAGATTCTTTAGGGAACGAGATGTTAGTAAAAGCAGGAGATGTGCAGTGGACAACAGCTGGTAGAGGAGTAATTCATGCAGAAGGTCCATCCAAAGAATTTGTGAAAAGAGGTGGTGATCTAGAAGGAATTCAATTGTGGTTAAATTTACCCGCGAAGGATAAAATGATGACACCAAATTATCAACATATTAAAAATGAAGACATACCCATTGTTGAAAATATAGGCAAAACAATTCAATTAAAAGTGGTCGCTGGTGAACAAGATGGTAAAAATGGTTTGATAAAAACACAAACGGAAGTAAATGTTTTTACAGTTAATGCCAAAGAAAAAGGCTCAATCAATATCAATATTCCGATGAATCATCAGTCTTTAGTCTATTTATTGGATGGAGAGGTTATGGTAAACGATAAAGTAACATTGAAGAAAGGAGCAATACAGATGGTTACTTTCAATCAAGATGGAGATTTTATTGAATTAGAATCCAAAAAAGAAAGTACCTTATTAGTCCTTTCTGGAGAACCTATACAAGAAAAAGTAGCTCAATACGGTCCTTATGTAATGAACTCGCAAACTGAAATTATGGAAGCGATGCGTGATTATCAGCAAGGAAAAATGGGGTATTTGTATTAAATATTTTCAATTTGTACTTTATAAAACTCAAGAAAACTATTTCTTGAGTTTTTTTGTTTTCAAATATTTATAGTACCTTGCATGTATTATGCATGCATAGTAAATTAAGATACATTATGACGAAGTACAAGCACATTTTTGAGCCATTAGACTTAGGGTTTACCACATTAAAAAATAGAATTTTAATGGGGTCCATGCATACAGGATTAGAAGAGGAGAAAAATGGTTTAGAAAGAATAGCGAGGTACTATGGAGAAAGAGCAAAAGGAGGCGTTGGGTTGATAGTAACTGGTGGTATTGCGCCAAACAGACAAGGTTGGACTGCTCCGTTTTCTGCAAGAATGTCGACAAAAAAGCATGCCGAAAGTCATAAAGTTATTACTGATGAAGTACACAAACATGGGGGTAAAATATGTATGCAAATTCTGCATGCTGGAAGATATGGATATCATCCATTTAGTGTTGCTCCATCAAATATTAAATCACCAATTACACCATTTAAACCTTTTCAATTAGCCGAATCGGGAATTAAAAGAACCATTAAAGATTTTGTGAATTGTGCTAAACTCTCTAGAGTTGCTGGTTATGACGGAATTGAAATAATGGGCTCAGAAGGGTATCTAATCAACGAATTTATAGTTAAAAGAACAAACAAGAGAACAGATAGTTGGGGAGGTGAGTATGAAAATAGAATGCGTCTTCCTATAGAATTGGTAAAACAAACAAGAGAAGCTGTCGGAAAAGAATATATCATTATTTTCAGATTATCAATGTTAGATTTGGTGGAAAATGGAAGTGATTGGGAAGAGGTTGTACAGCTGGCGAAAGAAATTGAAAAAGCTGGAGCCACAATTATTAATACAGGAATTGGTTGGCATGAATCTAGAATACCTACGATTGCTACCTCTGTGCCTAGAGCTGCATTTACTTGGGTTACTAAAAAAATGAAAAGTGAAGTTTCTATTCCTTTGATAACAACCAACAGAATTAACATGCCAGAAACAGCAGAAAAAGTTTTAGCAAATGGAGATGCAGATATTATTTCTATGGCGCGTCCATTTTTAGCAGATCCAGAATGGGTAAATAAGGCTGAAGCAGAAAAAGACGATGAAATTAATACCTGTATTGGTTGTAATCAAGCGTGTTTAGATCATGTTTTTAAGCAAAAAGTAGCCAGTTGTTTGGTGAACCCAAGAGCGTGTCATGAAACAGAACTGAATTATAATCCTACAGAAAATAAAAAGAAAATAGCTGTAATTGGTGCTGGTCCAGCAGGTTTAGCTGCATCAACAATCGCTGCGCAAAGAGGACATGAAGTTACCTTATTTGATAGTGAATCAGAAATTGGAGGGCAATTTAATATTGCCAAACAGATTCCTGGGAAAGAAGAGTTTTATGAAACCATCAGGTATTTTAAAAGACAACTAGAGATTCATAATGTAACTGTAAAACTGAATACAAGAGTTGTTGCGGAAAATATAAAGAGTGATTTTGATGAAGTGATTCTAGCAACCGGAATAAAACCACGAATGCCATCAATAAAAGGAATAGAGCATAAGAAAGTGTTGAATTATATTGATGTATTAAAACATAAAAAACCTGTTGGAAAAAGAGTTGCAGTAATTGGAGCTGGAGGAATTGGATTTGATGTTTCTGAATATTTAGCTCATGAAGGAGAGAGCACTTCACAAAATATTGATGCTTGGTTAAAAGAATGGGGAATTGACAAAACCTTAGGGGCAAGAAGTGGGATTGAAGGAGTTAAAGCTGAAATTGAACCTTCTCCAAGAGAGATTTTTATGTTTAAACGTAGTAAAGGAAAGTTTGGAGGAAAACTAGGGAAAACTACAGGCTGGATTCATCGTTCTACCTTAAAAAAGAAAAATGTGCAATTTATTAATAGAGTAGAATATACAAAGATTGATGATCTTGGCTTGCACTATATTCAAAATGAAGAAGCTAAAACCTTAGAAGTTGATACGATTGTTATTTGTGCTGGTCAAAATCCACTAAAAGAACTTTTTGAGCCGTTGCAAAACAATGGAGTGAAGGTACACGTTATTGGTGGTGCAGATTATGCATCAGAATTAGATGCTAAAAGAGCCATAGATCAAGGAGCAAGACTTGCTGCTAGTTTGTAGAAAACTCAACAAAGACTTACTATTTTAATCCACAAATAATTACGATATTTGCCTTTCAACGATTAAAACGAAATGATTATGGCAATGAATAAAAATACCGTATTGGCTTGGGCAACTTTTATAATGATACTTGTTGGGCTGGGGCTAATCGCATTGGGTGCTTTTAGATATAGAGAAGTTTCAGGTTGGGGTTTTGCAGCTGTTGGAATTGGCTTTTTTGCAATAGCTTGGGTATTTAATGCACTTAAAGGAAGAGTTTAATCTTCAAATTTTACTTACTAAATTAATTTACGATTATGTCAGACGATAAGAAAGTCATCTTTTCGATGAATAAGGTTTCGAAAACCTATCAAAGTACAAACAAACAAGTTTTAAAAGATATTTATTTAAGCTTCTTCTATGGAGCAAAAATCGGAATCCTTGGTTTAAACGGTTCTGGTAAATCAACCTTATTAAAAATTATAGCTGGAACAGAGACCAATTTTCAAGGAGATGTTACTTTTTCAGATGGATACAAAGTTGGTTATTTAGAACAAGAACCAAAATTAGATGACGATAAAACCGTTATTGAAATTGTAAGAGAAGGTGTTGCTGAAACTGTTGCAATTTTGGAAGAATACAATAAAATCAACGATATGTTTGGTTTAGAAGAAGTGTATTCTGATGCAGATAAGATGGACAAATTGATGGCGAAACAAGCAGAGCTTCAAGATCAAATTGATGCCTCTAATGCTTGGGAATTGGATACGAAGTTAGAAATAGCTATGGATGCTTTGAGAACTCCAGATGGTGATACTCCAATTAAAAACTTATCTGGTGGAGAAAGAAGAAGAGTTGCTTTGTGTAGATTGCTATTACAAGAACCAGAAATTTTATTATTAGATGAGCCTACCAATCACTTAGATGCAGAATCAGTACATTGGCTAGAACATCATTTGGCACAATATAAAGGAACGGTAATCGCCGTAACACACGATAGATACTTCTTAGATAATGTTGCTGGTTGGATTTTAGAATTAGATAGAGGTGAAGGAATTCCTTGGAAAGGAAATTATTCTTCTTGGTTGGATCAAAAATCAAAACGTTTAGCACAAGAAAGTAAAACAGCTTCTAAGAGACAGAAAACATTAGAACGTGAGTTGGAATGGGTTCGTCAAGGAGCAAAAGGCCGTCAAACAAAGCAAAAAGCTCGTTTAAAGAGTTATGATAAGTTGATGAGTCAAGATCAAAAGCAATTGGATGATAAATTAGAAATTTACATTCCGAACGGACCTCGTTTAGGAACAAACGTAATAGAAGCATCAGGGGTTTCTAAAGCTTTTGGAGATAAATTATTATATGATAATTTAGAATTTAATTTACCACAAGCAGGAATTGTTGGAATTATTGGGCCAAATGGTGCTGGTAAGACGACTATTTTTAAAATGATTATGGGTGAAGAGAATCCGGATGCAGGAAGTTTTAAAGTTGGTGAAACAGCAAAGATTGCATATGTAGATCAAGCGCATTCTAATATAGACCCAGATAAATCTATTTGGTCTAACTTTTCTGATGACCAAGAATTGGTTACAATGGGAGGAAAGCAAGTAAACTCTCGTGCATATTTAAGTCGATTTAATTTTGCAGGAAGTGAGCAAAATAAAAAAGTTTCAACCCTTTCTGGAGGTGAAAGAAATAGACTGCATTTAGCAATGACTCTAAAAGAAGAGGGGAATGTACTTTTATTAGATGAACCAACAAATGATTTAGATGTGAATACATTAAGAGCTTTAGAAGAAGGTCTAGAAAACTTTGCAGGTTGTGCAGTGGTAATTAGTCACGATAGATGGTTTTTAGATAGAGTTTGTACACATATTTTAGCTTTTGAAGGTAATAGTGAAGTGTATTTCTTTGAAGGCAGTTTTAGTGATTATGAAGAGAATAAAAAGAAACGTTTAGGTGGAGACTTGATGCCAAAACGTATTAAGTATCGAAAATTGATTAGATAATTAACAGTATCATAAAAAAAACCCGCTTTTAGCGGGTTTTTTTATTGCAAAAGGTTTTTACCCTCTCCTTTTCTCATTTCTTTTAGTAGAACTTCTTCTTATAGTTTCTTTTTTTATTTTTGTTCTTTTATAAGGAGTAGTTTTTTTACTTGTCGTTGTTTTTCTCCTTTTTACAACTTTTTTAGGTACAGCTTTCCTTTTAGTCGTATTATAATTATTTCTACGAGTGTTTACTCCAGATTTACCTCTATTAGAATATACTTTCCTTTTGTTGTTATTGTAATTTTTTCTAGGTTTAACTCCAGCTTTTCTTCTTTTTATAATCTTACCTCGTTTACCAACTTTCCCATTAGGTCTTACTTTATAGTAATAATAGTATTTATCTTCTCTATATTTTCTGTAATTATTTTTAAAGTTATGGTTGTAAAAATAACGATCATTATAGTTGAATATTGAACCTAAGTTTAGAGAAAAGTAAATGTCAGAATCATAATAGTTTCTATGTACATTTCCATAAAAATATGGATCACCCCAACTATTATAAGAAACTTTTAAATCACCAACTCTTCTAAGCAATCCTCTATTATAATAGATTCTAACATTGCCAATTCGTGTAACATTTCCCTTATAATCGTAACGAATATAGTTGCTTCCTATACGTCTAATTCGCCCTTTATAATCTCTATCAATTCTTACATTATTTTGGTTATATCTTCTGTCATTATAATAATCTCGGTTTCTAGCTTGAGTATTGAATTCAAAATCTCCATTTAAGAATATATGAAACTGAACACCTTTTTCAATAAATGTAACTGCATCATCAGAACGAGTGTTAATTGTAGTTTTTGTGTTAATGTCATTTGCAATTACAGAGGTAAAAGACATTATTCCTAACAATAATAGTAGTGCTTTTTTCATAATTTCTAGTTTTAAATTCTGCTTACTCTATACGGTTTTCAGCTTCCACGTTAAAACAGAAATTTCAAAGAGCGTGCCAAAAATTAAAATCTAGTTATTGATTAGATTCTATTTGTTGTTTCATCGAGTTTAAGTTATTGGTGTTTAACTTGTTAGTGTGATGTTTGGTAGTGGTCTATTTCTAAGAAGAATTATTGTCTTTTGTGAAAAATAATTAGGAATAGAATTGAAGAGGTGAATTTAGCTTAGTGTTCACAACTCCAAAAAAAACATATTGAGTAATTAATCCTTGCTTAATCGAGCAATGTTTTTAGTGTATTTTTTTAATTCATTTACATCTTTTAGTAAGCCAATTGTTGAGCTATATGGGACTTGGTTTTTGTCGTGGTTGATTCTAGCTATTTTATACAATTGTTTCCAGTGTATTCTTATTTCTTTTAAGGCTTTTAAGTAGTTTGTATGATTAGCATCATAAATATGAGTTGGTTCGGCTAAAATCCCATTTAGTTCTAGAATTTTAAAATTACCGTTTTCTAAGTCCTTAAAAGAATTGTATTTCACATCTAATCTTCCATAAAACCACCCATCTACTTGTTTGTTTAAACAATTCAACATTTCTTCCAACTTACAAGATACGAGATGGTTTCCATTGATAAATTGTGTTCCTTTGGAGTGATTTCCTATGTCAGAGAGTTTTATTCTTTTGTCTTTTGCAATAACGGTGTCAAAAGGAAAAGGTAGTTTTTTTTGAATTAAAGGGTAGTAATTTTTTGCTCTTTTACAAGATAGAATTAACTGTTCTAGCGTTTTTTCACCATCACCAATAACATGTAAAAACTTTTTAAGTGTTATAGATGTGATTTTCCCTTTATTTTCTCCAGGAAAGCGATGATAAAAAATTCCACATTCATTTTCTTCTGTCAAAAACTCTTGGATAAGAATATCAATAGGATATTTTTCTAAATACGACTTGAGTTCATCTTCACAAGCTATTTTTTGAACTAGTAAACCTCTAAAACCAATATCTGGTTTTGCTATTAAAGGAAAACAAATAGTTGCTTTTTTTACATTTGTTAGTGTGCTATTAATATCTGAATCTGCTTTATGAAAAATAGTTATTGGTAAATACTGCTTCGGTAGAAGTTGCATGGTTTTATACTTGGATTCCGTACCTATTCCTGAGTTTTCTATAGAAGGGTTAACGGCAGTGTAGAAAACCAAATTCTTTGCCTTTACGGCATGATATAAAGCATAGGGGATATTGGGTATGTAAAACATTGATGCTGGCCAATATTCCCAATTGAGTAGTTTATGTATGCTCTTTCGTGATTTCATTTTTACTTATTAAACAATCCGTCTAAAAGGGTTTTAAAAGTTTTAAAAGCTAGTATTAGTGTGCAAATTATTAATAAAATAGAGAATGCTAAAATGCTATAAGCAATAAGATCAGAAATTTCTGTTCTTTTAAAGGCTTTAAAAGCCATATTTAAAGAAATTGGAGAAAGAATTAACAAAAGCAATAAAACAGATAATTGTTTTATTGCTTTGCTTAATAAATTATGATTTACGCCCATTTTTATAATTTAAAATTGCTGTTCTAACATTTTTATGAGTTGCCAATAGTTTTGAGGCTACAGTATACTCAATTTGTAATTCTTTTACTAACATTTTTATACCTCTATCTACTAGTTTGTCATTAGATAATTGCATGTCTACCATTTTATTTCCTTTTACTTTTCCAAGTAAAACCATGGTTGATGTAGTTAACATATTCAGAACCATTTTTTGAGCAGTTCCAGCTTTCATTCTTGAGCTTCCTGTTACAAATTCTGGACCAACAACTACTTCTATTGGAAACTTAGAAACTTGAGATAACGGACTATTTTGATTGCATGTAATACATCCTGTAGCAATATTATTTTGATTGCATTTCTCTAGGGTAGCTATTACATATGGAGTAGTACCAGAAGCTGCAATTCCTATAACAATGTCTTTTTTAGAGATTTGATGCTCTTTCAAATCTAACCAACCTTGAGTAGTAGAGTCTTCAGCATTTTCTACGGCTTTTCTAATGGCTATGTCTCCACCAGCGATTAAACCAACAACCAATTCATGTGGTACGCCAAATGTTGGTGGACATTCTGAGGCATCTAATATTCCTAACCTTCCACTAGTTCCGGCGCCAATATAAAACAATCGACCACCATTTTGCAATTTTTTTACAATTTGATGTGTTAAAGTTGTAATCTGTGGTAAAGATTTTTCTACAGCATAAGCCACCGTTTTATCTTCACTATTAATATTAGTTAATAGTTCAGTTAGGTTCATTTGTTCTAAATGATTGTAATTAGAATCTTGTTCAGTTGTTTTTATAAAACTCATGTATCAAAAATAACTAAAAAAGGCGATGTAAAATTTACATCGCCTTTAAATATTTTACTGTTTTTTCTTAAAGTGAATCTAAGATTGCATTAAATGTTTTACTAGGTCTCATTTCTTTTTCGGTTATTTCTTCATTTGGATTGTAATATCCACCAATATTTAATGCAGAACCTTGAGCTAAATTTAACTCACTTACAATAGTGTTTTCGTTAGCCTCAAGTTCTTGTGCAATGGTTGTAAAACGTTGTTTTAATACGGTGTTTCTATCTTGGTTAGCCAATGCTTCAGCCCAATATGTAGCTAAGTAAAAATGACTACCTCTGTTGTCTAATTCACCAACTTTACGAGAAGGAGATTTTTTATTATCTAAAAATTTATCAGTTGCTAGATCTAGCATTTCTGCTAAGACCAGAGCTTCATCATTCTTAGTTGTTTGTCCTAAATGCTCTAAAGAAACAGCTAATGCTAAAAACTCACCTAAAGAATCCCAACGTAAATGTCCTTCTTCTATAAATTGTTGTACATGTTTTGGAGCTGATCCACCGGCACCAGTTTCAAAAAGTCCACCACCATTCATTAGAGGAACAATAGATAACATTTTAGCAGAAGTTCCTAGTTCTAAAATCGGAAATAAATCTGTTAAATAGTCACGCAAAACATTTCCAGAAACAGAAATAGTATTTTTTCCTTCTTTTACTCTTTGCAAGGTGAATTTTGTTGCGTCAATCGGAGATAAAATCCGAATATCTAGCCCTTTAATGTTCTGGTTTGGTAAATATGCATTTACTTTTTTAATTACTTGAGTATCATGAGCTCTATTTTTATCTAACCAAAATATTGTAGGTTCACTAGTTGCTCGTGCTCTGTTTACGGCTAATTTAACCCAATCCTGAATTGGAGCATCTTTTACTTGGCACATTCTCCAAATATCTCCAGATTCAACAGTATGTTCAATTATAGTTTCTCCGTTAGAATTTACAACGTTTACAACACCATCTGATTTAATTTCAAAAGTTTTATCATGCGAACCGTATTCTTCTGCCTTTTGTGCCATCAATCCAACGTTAGGAACTGTTCCCATTGTTGTAGGATCAAAAGCTCCATTTTCTTTACAGAAATCAATAGTTGCTTCATAAATACCAGCGTAACTACTATCTGGGATTACTGCTTTGGTGTCTTGTTGTTTCCCGTCTTTATCCCACATCTGTCCAGAAGTTCTAATCATTGCTGGCATAGAAGCATCAATAATTACATCACTAGGTACATGTAAATTGGTAATTCCTTTATCAGAATTAACCATTGCAATAGCGGGGCCTTTTTGATATGCGGTTTCTATATCTGCTTCAATTTCAGTTTTTTTATCTGCTGGTAAGCTATTTAGTTTTTCTAAAAGATTTCCAAATCCATTATTTACATCTACACCAATTTGGTTAAAAGTATCGCTGTGTTTTTCAAACACATCTTTAAAGAAAGTACGAACTCCATGACCAAAAATAATTGGGTCTGAAACCTTCATCATTGTTGCTTTCATGTGTAATGAAAACAACACATCTTTTGCTTTCGCATCTGCAACTTGTGCTTCTAAGAAAGTTAATAATGATTTTTTACTTAGTATAGTAGCGTCAATAATTTCTCCAGCTAATAATGGAGTAGAAGCTTTTAAAATAGTGCTTTTTCCATTTGTGTCTACATGCTCAATTTTTACATCTGTTGCAGAAGCAATTGTTATAGATTTTTCATTATGAAAAAAGTCTCCTTCTGTCATAGTTGAAACATGAGATTTTGAACCTTTACTCCAAGCTCCCATTGAATGAGGATTCTTCTTCGCGTAATTTTTTACAGCTTTCGGAGCTCTTCTATCAGAATTACCTTCTCTTAAAACAGGATTTACTGCAGAGCCTTTAACTTTATCATAACTCGCTTTTATTGTTTTTTCTTCATCATTTTTAGGTGATTCAGGATAATCAGGGATTGCATAGCCTAATTCTTGTAATTCTTTAATTGCGGTGTGTAATTGTGGTACAGAAGCACTAATATTAGGTAATTTAATAATGTTTGCTTCTGGGGTTTTTGCTAAGTCCCCTAGTTCTGCTAAAGAATCATTTACTCTTTGGTCATCTTTTAAATACTCAGAAAGATTTGCTAAAATTCTTGCAGCTAAAGAAATGTCTTTAGTTTCAATTTCAATACCAGATGAAGTTGTAAATGCTTTTACTATTGGTAAAAAAGAATAGGTAGCTAAAGCAGGAGCTTCATCGGTTTTGGTGTAAATAATTTTAGCAGAGTTGCTCATGTTATTTGAGGTTTAGGAATTAAAAATTATGTCTTTAGTGATGTCTATTTAAGTGCAGCAAATTTAATAATTTAATACGAGAAAAAACATGAGAATATGGTAATAATGAATAGTTCTTTTTAAGAAATTCTCAATAGGAGTTGTTAAGTTTTGATGGAAAAATAAAAGCCATATCCAACAATTTCTTGTTTCGATATGGCTTCTTGAAATAACTTCTTTTAATCTTGTCAATATCTCTACCGACGCTTTACAAGTAGTAACTCTTTCGACTTACTATACCTCAATAAAAAATTAATTTCCATTATTTCGGTTTTGAATTGTCTAGCTCTATGTACACATGTTGTATACATTTTACCGTTGTTGACAACTCGCTGTGTTTTTCAACCCTAAATGAAAAGACTTCCACTTTCGCTTCTGTCTGAACTCTTGTTTGCTATCTTTTTACAGATACCTCTCTCCAGTTCTAAAAATGAATTAACATTGCTGTAACTCATTTTATTTCCGTCTTGAAAAACTATGATAAAGAACGTTACTTTATGTATTTTTCAAATAATAACACTTTTGTCTTGCGATAAAAGTCTTAATCACCCTTTTAATACATTTCAAATATAAGAACCCAATTCAAAAATTAAAAATTTTTAACTACTTAGTAATTAACAAGATATGAACAGATTTTATTAACATTTGTTCATTAAAAAAGCGTTGTGAAAATTCACAACGCTTTTTAATATGTTTAATAAGGAAATTAAGATTAACCTCTTTTTTCAGTAATTCTAGCTTTCTTACCTGTAAGACCTCTAAAGTAAAAGATTCTAGCTCTTCTTACTTTACCTCTTTTGTTAATTTCAATTTTTTGGATAGAAGGTAAGTTCACAGGGAAAATACGTTCAACACCAACAGTTCCAGACATTTTTCTAATTGTAAAAGTTTCAGAAGAAGCAACACCTTTACGTTGTATTACTACACCTCTAAAGAACTGAGTTCTTACTTTTTCTCCTTCTCTAATTTCGTAAAAAACTGTGATTGTATCACCAGCAGAAAATTCTGGTAATTCATTTCTTGTTACAAATTCAGATTGTACAAATTTAATTAATTCTTCCATGATATTTATTTATGGTTTTCAAACACCAACTTTCACGATTCTCGTCAGAGGTTAATTTTGAGGTTGCAAATTTATGAAATATTTTAGTATAAAAAAGTATTCTAGTAATTATTTTTTATACTGATAATTAGCGCAGTAGTACACCCAAAATTTACGTACTTCTTTTCCATTTCTTTTAATAATGATAGGATCTAGTTCAGTTACCTTGTCAAAATAAGTTGTTATTTCTGGATGATTAAATGAATTCTTCTTCTCCTTGTTTTTAAAACGTGTGTCAGAATCTAAGAAAAGAGCATTCTTACCATTTAATATTGATAAATCATCACCGATATAATCAAAATGTAAAGCGCTAAGTCCAATAATATTTTGTGAATATATTTTCTCTTCTAAAAAGAAATTTAATGCTGCAGAGGTTTTGTAACTATCCGCAGCAAAGAGAAAGGTGTTGGTATATTTTTTTTGTAATATTTTAGTTTCATTAGCTAATTCTTTCCAACCAATCCAAGTGTCATCACTTTTAACAGGAGCTAAATAAAAGAGTATTTGAGCAGCAACCAGTACATGGAGTATTGTTGAAAAAATGACTTGTGCCTTTATTAGTTTTTTGCTGATAAACATACCTGCAATAATAATTCCTGAGATATATGAAGGCATCAACCAATTCATTTTTACCCAATACACTGGAGTTAGTGCAAAAAAACCAACAAAAGTAGGAATGAAAAATGCCAATAAAAATAATGTTTTTGCTTTCGGTACTTTAAATTTGAGCAATGCCCTTTTTATGTATTTGTAGGTGAATGTAATAAGTATACCAAAAAGGATTGGTATTAATAGTAGAAGTTGATGAGCGATTGCTCCAAAAAAGAAATTTGGAGAAATTTCAAATTTAGAAATTTTCCCAGTTCTACTTGAGCCTTGAAAAGCAAAAGAAGCAAAATCGTTTTGGTAATTCCACCACCAAACAGGAAAGGTTACCAATACAGAAATGAATAATGACAACCATAACCAAGGAGATAAAAACAGTTTTCTATATTGATTAGAAAAAGCCAAGAATATCAATAAACCAATTTGTAAAAGTAATGCGGTGTATTTACTGTCAAAAGACAACCCCATAAGGATTCCTGCAAAAATCCAATGCCATTTTTGTTGTTCAAAAATTGCTTTGTAAAGACTAATCAAACTCAATGTCCAGAATAATAATAGCGGAACATCTGGAGTTGAATTGAATGATAATATAGAAAAACACAACGTAGAGCTGATCAATACTAAAGCTCTTAAAGCCTTTGTTTTTGATAAGAAGTAGTTTGCTAATTTAAAAAAACTTAATAAAGTAAAAGAGGTAATAACAAAATCGGCAAGCTTAATTACAAAAACAGTTTTACCCAATACTTCTGTAAATCCACGTAAGATGTAGCCAATCATTCCGGGGTGATCAAAATAAGATAGCGATAAATTTTCTCCGTAAAAATGATAATATGCATCTTGTGGCATTAAACCCATAAAAGGTAATAATGAAAATCTAAAAATCTGAAATCCGAAAACAATTGCTAATGCTGGATGTTTTTTGATGAGGTTTTTTATTGTATTCAAAAAGAAAGTTTTAATTCTTGGTTTGTTTAGGTTCAGAAATTACTTAGAAAACCTTAAGAAGGTTCTTCTAATAAGTCTGGTCTAATTTGCTGTGTTCTTTCGTATGCTTTATTTGTTCTCCAAGCATCAATTTTTGGGAAATTTCCAGATAATAAGACTTCCGGAACTTTCATGCCATCATATTCTGCCGGACGAGTATATACTGGTGGAGATAATAAATTGTCTTGAAAAGAATCTGTTAATGCAGATTGCTCATCGCCTAAAACACCAGGGATTAATCTTACAACGGCATCGCATAAAATTGCAGCAGCTAATTCTCCTCCAGTTAAGACATAATCACCTATAGAAATTTCTTTGGTCACAAATTTATCCCGAACACGTTGGTCAACACCTTTGTAATGTCCGGTTAAAATAATGATGTTTTCTTTTAATGAAAGAGTGTTTGCTATAGACTGATTCAAAGTCTGTGCATCTGGTGTCATGTAAATGATTTCATCATAGGTACGCTCAGATTGTAGCTTAGAAATACATTTGTCTATCGGTTCAATCATCATCACCATTCCAGCTCCACCACCAAATTGCATATCGTCTAGCTTTTTGTAAGAGCCAATTCCGTAATCACGTAAATTGTGAAAGTGAATTTCAGTCAATCCTTTGTCAATAGCGCGTTTCATCATAGAGTGTTGAAAAGGGCTTTGTAATAATTCTGGAGAAAGAGTAATAATGTCTATACGCATGTGGCAAATGTACTATATTCTGTTATTTTATTTAGGATAAAATTATTTTTCAAAAAGTAAATATTCTGAGTATCTTAAGCCAGAAGCAATTAAGTTTTTCCGATCAATAGATTTTTTTTCAAAATTATCTAAAGTATTTCTATTCAGTTTTCTTCCTTTTATAAAAACAATTGCAGGTTTTTGTAAAGCTGATATATCTATTAATGGGTTTGAGTCTAGTAAAAGTAAATTGGCAAGTTTGTTAACTTCTATTGTTCCCATATTGTTCATTATTTTATGAGCTTTGGATGCATTTACTGTAGCGGTTTTTAAAACCTCGTAATTGCTAAGTCCTGCTTCTTTGTAGAAAGCTAATTCTTGATGTATTGATTTCCCTGGAACCGTAATTCCAATTCCGGCATCTGTGCTACAAACAATATTTACACCACGTTTATTTAGTTTTTGAATGATTTTAAGATGAAATTCGTGTTGGTTTTTTATCAAACTCACAATTGATGAATCTCTAGCTTTTGTGCTACTCCATCTTTCAAATTGTGCGTTTCCATCAACCATTTTAATTAAAGGATTCATCATCTTAACCAAATCAGACTCTAAGATGTTATCATCTGTAAGCATTTTGTAAATGTTGTGATACACGATTAAAGTTGGACTTAATGAGGTGTCTGGTGACGCTGTATACATTTCAATTACTTCTTTTAGCTTGATGGAGTCAAGTTTGTAATTTAAAGGTTGCTGAACAATGTCTTCTGCATGCTCAATTGTTTTTATTTGAGGGTTAAAATGATAGTTGTATGCTACTTTTGGAGTTGGATGCGCAATAATATCCATGTCAGAAATACGAGATTGTTCAATAATTGCGTCAAACAAATCTTGGGTCATTCCATAATAGGTTTTAATAAAATCGAAGCCACGTTCTTTATAGGAAATTATTTTTTCTTTGGCATCTTTAACACTTGTAACTTGGATATTGTCATCTCCAAAATATGCTGCTCCAGTAAGTTTTGGACTAGTAGTGAAAAATACAGGAGAAAGAATTTCTTCGTTGTTTATTTGCTTTTTCAAACGTAAATGCATTGGTATTCCCCATAAGTTCCTTACACCAGTAACTCCGCTAGAAAGATATAAACCAAGTTCATATTTGTCCCAGACATGTACGTGCATGTCAATTAAACCTGGAGTAAGATATTTGTTTTCTGCATCAAAAATTCTGATATCTTTTATATTAATAGTATCTGCAATGTTTTTAATAATCCCATTTTCTATATGTACCATTTTATCAACCAAAACAGTGTCTTGAGTCATAGGGATAACATTTGCGTTGATAATTAGATAATTATTATGTTCTGCATTTTTAGTGTTTTTAATTTTTAAGTAGCTTGTGTTGCTTGCGTCAATCCATAAGATAATAAGCGCAAAAAGCAGCAGTAGCCCTAAAAAAGCAGCAATAAATTTTAGAATTCTTTTTAGTATTTTCATTTGAAAAATAGTTTATTTTTTTTATGTCTAGCTTTTATAGATAAACAGTCAGCTAAAATAGAAAAAAAAGAAACTACCAGTTTTAGTTGATAGCTTATCTATATATAAGTTTGTTTTTCTGTTATTTTAGTAATTCATCTAATTTTGAAAATGAAGCTTCTGAATCGCCTAAATAGCGATGTAATATTTTTCCTTCAGGATCAATAATAAACTTGGTTGGAAAACCTGAAACATTAAATTTTAACACTAAGTTATCTGTGTTTTTCCCAGATAATACTTGCTTCCAATCATATCCGTTTTTTGTGATAAAATCTTTAATTTTCTCTTTGGTATCTCCACTATTAATTCCAAGTACGGTTAGCTTGTCAGCATATTTGTTAGCGTATTTTTTTACGGTTGGCATTTCTGCAACACACGGTCCACACCAAATTCCCCAAAAATCAATTAATACATATTTACCGCGTAAAGAACTAAAAGTAAAATCTTTTGCATCTAAGGTTTTGTTAGTCGTAAAATCAGGAACAATATTGCCAATCATGGTAGATTCAATTCCTTTAATTCTAGAAGCCACTTCTTTGTAATGTGTATTCTCGGCTAAATTGGCGTCAAAAGCTTTAAAAGCAACTATTGCATCTTTGTTAGAAAGCTGTCTACGTAACATCATATCAGATAAATACCAAACGGCAGCCTCTGAAGTTGAATTTGTCATTATAAATTCCTTTTTTAAGCTGACAACTTCTTCATTTAATTGCTTGATGGAATCGTTAATAACACCTACTCTTGGATCGTCCTTCTCTAATTTATTTTTCTTTAGTAAGAAATTTACAGAAGCATTCATAATTGGAAATACTTTACTGTTAATTTTGGCTAAATCATCATTTGCTTTTGTTCCTGACGGATAGGCATTGATAAAATCTGTAATATCACCTTTAAATACAATATGATCACCTGGTTTTGCTAAAAAAGCAAATTGTGAAGATTTTGCAGGGAAATATCCTCTACCAGATCTTTTGATTGTACGTTCTACATTTGGCCAGAAAATAATATGCTCTGCTTTGCTAATTTTTGCTGTATATGTGAACGTTCCGTTTTTTACAAAAATAGAATCAGAACTCCTTTTTCCGTTTGCATCACGTATACTTCTAGTCATGAATTCTGTATCCAATCCTTTAATAGTTCCACTAACTGTAAATGAATCTGCAGGTACTTTGGGTTCTTGATTACAGGAAATCAGCAAGGCTAGAGCCAGTGTGAAAAGACTACTTTTTAAAATGTTTTTTTGTGCCATTAGGTTTGATGTTCGGTTTGTCTTTCTGTTGTGGTTTTTCTCCTTTAGCCGGCATTGGTCCACGAAGATGGATAACCAATCCGTTTAAAAAATTTCGTAAAAACTGATCGCCACATTCCATGTACTTTGGATGCTCTTCATTTCTAAAGATTGCACCTAACTCTCCTTTTGTAACTTTTAAATCTACCAATGCGCAGATTTCAATAATATCTGTGTCGCGAAACTTATGTGCTACACGTAATTTTTTAAAAATATCGTTGTTTGTTAATCCCATGTGGCAAATGTACGAGTTTTAAAAGATGTAATTGGAAAAGAATTTTTGAATGTTTCGGGGTATAAAGGCTTGCTAGAAAAATGGATTGTAAGTATTTGTACTGCACAAAAGGTGCACTATAAAAATACAAGATGTCTTAAGACCATTAATATTGGGTTAGGATCTACTGTGGTTGTCTTGTTGTCAATTGCTGGAGCAAATATTTTTTCACCTTTAGAAGGTGATGATTCAGCTTTGAGGGTAGCAGCTGGAGTTATAAATTTATTGGCTGGAGTATTGGCTTCGTTGCAAGCTTTTCTTAATCTAGAAAAAAATCTGGGTAACATTTAACAGCAGCAAAAAATAACAACTCTCAAAAGAGAGATAGAAGAAGCGAAAAATGTGATTGCTAACGAGCCAGAATGGAATGGAAGGAAATTATTCTTGAAGCACCAATAGGATGTGAAAGTGTTTTTAGAAAAATGAAGGGTGAAGAAAAGAAGAATAAAGTGGTGGATGTAAAGAGAGAGGTTTCTTAAAAAAAAATAAGAATCAAGCCAGATAAAGGGTTAGTCAACCATTTTGAAAATAGCCCATGCATATACCGCAAAACGTAAGAAACGAAACAAGCCAAATAGTACCACACCTTTAAAAGGGTATTTAATCATTCCGGCTGTTAAACAAGTAATCGAAAACGGAATCGGTAATAATGCGCCCACAACAATTAAAAACCCGCCCCATTTACTGGTGTTTTTTAATTGCTTTTCCATTTTAACTTCTAGGAAATTCTTTACACTTTTAATTCTCAGTGTGGCTTTTCCAATAAAAAAAGTAATCAAACCACCTGTGTAAGATAAGGTTGCTAAGATGGCTAAAGTTACCACAGGATCGCTAGTTTTTTTAGACCAAGCAATAAAAATTTCTGGAGGAATGATGCCTAAAAGCGTTTCAGAAATAAAGAAAACGATTAAAACACCAACTGTAGAAAAAGTTTCGGTCATTGCATGTAAACCATCATTGATGTTGTACACATAGTTATTGAACAAAATGATTGCTACCACTACCAATACGATTGGTAGAATTGATTTACGTAAGCTCTTGCCAATAAACTTGTAGAAACCAGTATAAGAATAGTACTGATGCAGTAATTTGGTTTTAGATTTTTTTCTCTTTTTCTTTTGTTTACTCATTTGCCTAATGTTCTTTCCTTTTTTAGCAACAGCAAATATATGCTTTTGTCAGTTTTGGAACTAACAAAAGACAGAGTTTTAACGAAAAGTTATAGCTTGGCAATTGCAGCTTCAGCGCATCGCTCCCCGTCCATTGCTGCAGAAATAATCCCGCCAGCATAACCACCACCTTCCCCACAAGGAAATAATCCTTCTATCTCAGGGTGCTCTAAATTGTCTTTTCTTGGAATGTTTACTGGTGATGAGGTTCTTGATTCTACACCAATTATATTTGCTTCAGAAGTATAATATCCGTGCATTTTTTGTCCGAATGCTTCAAAACCTTTACGTAATCTTCCTCCAATAATTTTGGGCAGTAATGAGTGTAGTGGTGCAGATTTTAATCCTGGTTGATAGGATGTTGAATTTAAGTCTACAGATAAATTTCCTTCTACAAAATCAGTTAAACGTTGTGCTGGTGCAACTTGGCTTCTTCCGCCAGAAGTAAAAGCTAAACGCTCTAAATCTTTTTGAAATTCCAACCCTTTTAAAGGACCAAATTTTTCATATTTAGCAAAATCTTTGTCGATGTTTAATTCAACAACAATTCCAGAATTTGCATATAAATTATTTCGTCTACTTGGCGACATTCCATTGACTACGATTTCTCCATTTGCAGTTGCTGCCGGAACGATAAATCCACCAGGACACATACAGAAAGAATATACACCACGCTCTTTAACTTGTTCTACTAAACTATATGCAGCTGCAGGTAATAACTCATCACGTTTTCCTTCGCAATGATATTGAATAGAATCAATGATATGTTGCGGGTGTTCTACACGAACGCCCATTGCAAATGATTTTGCTTTTAACGCAATTTCTTTTTTGTGTAGCAATTCGTATATATCCCTTGCCGAATGTCCTGTTGCTAAAATCACTGAGTTTGCAGTCATTTCAGTACCGTTTTGTAATTGTATGGCTTGAATTTTATTATTCTTGATAACAAAATCTGTAACTCGAGTTTCAAAATGGATTTCTCCACCGTGATTTAAAATGTTTTCGCGAATATTTTGAATGATTTTCGGTAATTTATTAGTTCCAATATGTGGATGTGCATCAATTAAAATTTGCTCTGTTGCCCCGTGAAAAACTAAGTTTTCAAAAATCCTACGTACATCGCCACGTTTTAAACTTCTAGTATAGAGTTTCCCGTCAGAATAAGTTCCTGCACCACCTTCTCCAAAACAGTAATTAGAATCTTCATTTACAAAATGATCTTGATTGATGGCTTTTAAATCTCTACGTCTGTCTTGTACATTTTTTCCACGTTCTAAAACCACAGGTTTAAAACCTAATTCTATACAGCGTAATGCAGCATACATTCCTGCTGGGCCAAAACCAATAATATGCACTTCTTTGGCAGTAGAAACATCTTTGTATTTGAACTGATAATCAGACGTGTCTGGTACGGGTTCATTAATATACACAGCAACTTTATAATTAAAAACGATGTCTTTTTTACGAGCATCAATAGATTTTCGTAAAACCTTTATACCGTTAATGGTGTTAGGATGAATGCTTAAATGCCTAGCAGATTTTTTAAGTAGAACGTTTTCTTTTTTTTCATCTGCCAATTGTACACGAAGTTGTATCTCTTTTACCATGTGGCAAAAATAGTTAAATTAATGTTGTGAAATTGAGTTGAGTATTTTGAAATTTGTAAAAATAAAAAAGCCCACAATTGCGGGCTTTCCTTTAGTTCATGTTTTTGATTTTATCATTCTCTCTGAATAATTACTTTCTTGGTACTAGTTTTCTCTTTGCTAATAATCTTTAATAAATAAATTCCATTTGGAAGGTTGCTTTTATTCATTTGAATATCTCTAGAGAATTTATCACCTTTTATAGATTTTTGTTCTACTATTTTACCAGTAATATCTAATAAGTATAATTCAGTATCTTCTTTAATGTTGCTTATTTTTACTTGAAAAGTACCTCTTGAAGGGTTTGGATAGACAACTACATCTTTAATTTCTAATTCTGTTGGAATATCTGGATTTTGAAAGATAGATGCTAGAGCAGTTTCTCCAATTGTTCTTCTAACAACAGTGGTGTTTCCTGATGGGTCTACGGCTGTAACAATTAATACAAGTGAGCAACCATCAACACTATAAATTTTACCATTTTTAATTTTCATTTTAAATGACTTCTTATGGTTGTGTCCTTTATGATCTCCATGATGATTGTGTCCTTTATGATGTTTAGTGTGGTGTTTATGGTGTTTTTTATTTTCTTTAAATTTTATAAGATCTCCACTGTCAACCTTAAATCCACCATTAAGCATAATAGAATCATATAGAGCTTGTGGGTTTGCAGATTTAATTTCGATTTTATTTTTCTTAAAGTCGATTTTAACCTCCTCATTCACTTTTTTAGCTTTATGTTTCCCGTGCTTGTCATCATCCTTGTCATTATGATCACATTTATGATTGTGTTTGTGACCGTGGTCATGGTGCTTGTGATGATTGCTTCCTTTTTTAGATTTGTGTTTTCCTTTTTTATCATCATCTCGCTGATTATGATCACAATTATGATCATGTTTATGACCATGTTCATGGTGTTCGTGGTAATTGTGTCCAATAGTTTTTAAAACAATTTTAGGGTCTAAAAGTGTAGGAACTTCAATTACACCAGTTACTTGAGAAACCGAACAAGCGTCTGTAGATGAGAAATTAGTTATAAACTCGTGTTTTTTTGCTTTTCCTTTATGATATCGTTGATCTATTGAAGCAATTATTACAGGAGCAGTTACATCAATAACATTTACAATTGCAGTTAAGTTACTAGAATTATTGTTGTTATCAACAGCTGTAAGTGTAACTGTGTTATCGCCTACATTTGTGCAATCAAAAGACGTTTTATCTAAAGATAAAGAAGCAATTCCACAAGCGTCATTTGATCCGTTATCTATATTAGAAGTATCAATTGAGCCATATCCATTTGCATCAAGTGTTAAGGTGAAATTTTGAGTAATAACTGTTGGAGGTACACTGTCTATAACTGTTACAGTTGCAGTGCCTGTTGCTGTATTTCCGTTTATGTCTTCTACTGTTAAAACAACAGTATTGTCACCAACTGTAGCACATTCAAAATTGGTAGTGTTTAAGCTAATGCTTTTAATACTACAGTTATCTGAAGAGCCATTGTTAATTTGTTCTGGAGTTATAGTCGCGGTCCCATTTGCATCAAGTTGAATACTAATATTTTGTGTATTAACAATTGGAACAATATTGTCTACAACTGTTACAATTGCGTTACCCGTAGCAGAATTACCGTAAACATCAGTCACTGTTAGTACTACGTTATTTGTACCAACATCTGAACAGCTAAAATCAGTCTTACTTAAACTATATGAGCTTATTGCACAATTATCTGTTGATCCATTGTTGATTTGTTCTGCAGTCACCGAAGAGGTTGTTCCTAAGGAAATACTAATGTTTTGAGTTATTACCGTTGGTGGTTTTTTGTCTCTAACAGTTACGTTAGCTGTTTCAGTTGCGTTATTTCCATTTACGTCTGTCACTGTAAGCGTAACTTCGTTTACTCCAACATTAGAACAATCAAAATTAGTTTTATCAATAGTCATTAAATCAATTCCACAATTGTCTGAAGAGTCATTGTTAATTTGAGAAGCAGTTAGTGAAACATTTCCGTTTTCATCAAGATTAATTATTATGTTTTTAGTGACAACTGTTGGTGCAATCTTATCTTCTACAGTTATTGTTGCTGTTGCTGTAGCTGTGTTTCCTTTTACATCTGTAACTGTTAGAGTTACAGTATTAACACCCATATTTGAACAATCAAACGAAATTACATCTAAAACCATTGTATCAATAGCGCAATTATCAGAAGATCCGTTGTTTACCTGTGCAGCTGTAATACTTACGGCTCCATTAGCATCTAATTGAACCGTCATATCTTGTGTTACTACTGTTGGTGGAATCTTATCCTCTACAGTAATATTTGCAGTTGCTGAAGAAGTATTTCCGTTAACATCAGTCACTGTAAGTGTTACTGTATTGATTCCAATATTTGAACAATCAAACGAAATTACATCTAAAACCATTGTGTCAATAGCGCAATTATCTGAAGACCCATTATTTACCTGTTCAGCTGTAATACTTACGGCTCCATTGGCATCTAATTGAACTTTCATGTTTTGTGTCACTACTGTTGGCACTGTGTCATCTACTACTGTAACTGTTGCAGTTCCTGTAGCTGAACCTCCTAAGCTACTTGTTGCTGTTAATATAACGTTATTTACACCAATATTTGAACAATCAAAAGTAGAGATGTCTAAGGTTAATCCTGATAGGCCAGCTGCAGAGTTAGAACCGTTGTCTATTTGTTCAGGTGTAATAATTACATTTCCACTACCATCTAATTGCACTATAATGTTTTGTGTGATTACGATCGGTACAGCTTCAATTACGTTTACAGTTCTCGTGATTTGATCTGATTCATTTCCATAGCTGTCAGTAGCCTTGTACGTTAGTGTATAAGAGCCTAAAGTGCTTGAGTCTACTGTTCCAGTAACTTCAATAGTTGCAGAACAATTGTCGGTAACAGTTGCCCCAGGATCAATGAATTCGGCTCCTTGTGGTACAGAAATTGTTTGGTCGTCATTTAATGTTATCGTTGGAGCCAGTAAATCTACTACTACAACGGTTCCTTCGTCAGTAGATGAATTACCTAAATTATCAGTTACTGTTAGTGTAACGGGAACTCCACCGCCACTTCCATAAGCGCTACCATCTGATATTTTAATTCCTGATACCGTATTACTGTTTTGTGAAACCCATATGGTTTCTCCATCAAATGCCAAATTATAAACAGAAACTCCATTGGTGCTTATAGAGTTTATATAGTTTCCATCCATATCCAATTGGTGGATAAAACGTTGATCGTTAGGGTTCGTTGACCAACCACTAGCATTACCTCCTATATAGATGTAGCCATTTGCGATGACCAATCCTCCATATGTATAAACTATTCCAGGAAGATTTATACTTTTTTGAAGTTGCCCTGTATTTTTGTCTAAAACATCTATTCTATTTCCTCCATATGCCAATACATAGGCAAAATCAGCATCTGTACTAATTCCTGAAGGATAATTTCCATTGGCATTGTTATAAGTCCAAACCTTTTGACCATTGCTATCAATTCGTGTATAGTTGTAAGGACTGTTTGACGTCCAATTAGCTGTATAATAATCTGTTTCACTATCAGTGTCCATCCATAATTGCATCATTTGTATTTGACCAGTAGAGAATGTTCTTAAGTATTGATGATTTTCATCATAAACATATACATTTGTTCCAGCCCACTCAGGATACCAAAATTCATTTGTATTTGGGTTGTAACCTCCACCATGACTCCTTGTTACTTGGTTTATAGTGCCTGTAAACGACATGTTAACTGCTTGACTTGAAGATCCTCCTTCTGCATTTAGATCATCACAATTGAATATAGTTCTATCAAGGCTAAAAGTAAGAGTTCCAGATCCATTATCTGTAGATCCATTGTTTAAACTAGCAGGATCAACAGTTGCATTACCGTTTTCATCTAGTTCAACTGTAACTCTTCCAGCTTTAGCTATTGGTGCTGTCGCATCAATTACTGTAACCTCTCTTGTAACTGTTTCTGATTCGTTACCATTTTTGTCTATTGCTTTGTAGGAAAGTGTATAAACACCTGGGGTGCTTAAATCCAAGTTTCCTGAAACCTCTATCTCAGCATTACAATTATCAGTAGGTGTTGCTCCTGGGTCGTTGAATACCGTATCAGAATTAACAGATACTTGCGCATTGCCATTTAGAGAAATGTTAGGAGCTATATGGTCTTCAACTGTTACTCCAAATACCTGAGAGCGTGAATTGCCCAAAGGATCTGTCGCGGTTAAAGTAACTGAATTTGAGCCACCAACTCCAGTATAAGCACTTCCGTCAGCAATTTTTACTCCATTTATAGTGTTTCCGTTGTCAGAAATCCACATGGTTTCACCATCGAATGACATATTGTATGGAGTTCTTCCAGAGTATGTAGATCCTACATATGTCCCATCCATATTTAATTGGTGAACATATTGATAGTTATGAGGGTTATTACTCCATCCGTTCGCGTAACCAGCAATGTAAATATACCCATTTGCTACTACCAAATTTCCATAGCCATAAATACTGCCAGGGATATTAATATTTTTCACGAAAGCACCAGTATCCTTGTCTAGTACTCTTAAGTAGTTTTGCCAAGCTCCATACGCATAAACGTAGTCAGCATCAGCAGAGACTGATACAGCTGTAGCTCCCATGTTGTAGGACCAGATTGTAGAACTACCAGATCTTTTTGTTATGGTGTTATATCCCCAATTTGCTGTATAGTAATCAGTTTCACTTGAAAGGTCCATCCATAATTGCATAATTTGATTTTGACCTGTATTGAAAGATCCAGTGGGATTATGATCTGCATCATATTTGTAAACTGTTGTTCCTGACCATTGTGGGTACCAGAATTCATTTGTGTTTGGGTTATAACCACCTCCATGAGAGTGTGTAGGTTGATTAACAGAGCCAACAAATTCAGGTGTAATTGCATCTGAGTTGCCTCCTAAATCATCACATGTAAAATTCGTTTTATCTATAGATAGGGTTACAGGCCCATCTGAATCAGTTGTTCCTGTGTCTATATCTTGTGCTGTAATAGAAGCTTGACCATTGGTGTTTAAAACTATAGTAATATCTTGACCTTGAATATTTGGTGCCGATGTGTTGAATTCTATTGCGTAAACTTCTATTTCGGTTATAAAACCAGCACCGAAACTATAATATGTTGAAGTTGTATTTATGCCTGTTAATGCTTTTAGAGCGGAAGAAGATCTATAAGCACTGCCATCAATAGAATTGTAGCTATGTACATTTAAATAACCACCATTCATAGTATTGTTAATTTGAAGGTCGTGTCCACCTCCAAATGTAGGTCCATAGTTCGGGTTGTTATAAATACTGTATTGTGGATAATAGATTGAGGCTTTTCTGTCTGTAGTTAAATTAAAAGCAAAAGCTTCATTACTAGATCCGTAACCTGAAGTTGAGGATGCTGATGCTGTTGAGAAAAAGCCGAAAACGTTGCCGTTATTTGTTTTAAAAATAGTTAATGTAGCGCCTTTGTTATCTACTGCATTATGAAAGGCAGCTGTACTTGCTCCGTTTGAAGATCTTCTGTATAATAAAGTTCCAGATGGAACTACATTTATACCTTCTAGCCAAGTTCTTAATACTTGGTTATCGTTACCGTCTGCTATGGTAGATCCTGGTAAAATAGGAAATACACTTTGTGCATTAACACTAATCATTCCAATGAATAAAAGAACAAGAAGTGAATATTTATGTAATTTTTTCATCATGTTTAGTTGTTAACAGTTAATTTAAATTTTTGCAAATATTCTGATACAGAGGTTGGGTATTTATCTCCTGTTTTTCTTGTAAGAATTAATTTCGCTGAAGATTCACAGCTGTCAATAATAGTAGTTCCTGAGCTTATGCTAATAGTTCGCATCTCGTCTGTGTCATTAGTAGTTGCTGATTTTGAAAAAGAGATTGATTTGCTTGTAGAATTTTCATTTACAAACTTAAGCCCAAATGTTTCATGACTATTAAGATGATTTTCAGCCATTTTTATCGGATCAATTAAGTTATTTTGACTTTCACATTTACTTATTTTGTAGTAAACTTTAATACCAGAAACATTTTTTAATAAAACCCATTCTTTAACTGTTTCATCAAAACTGTTCATTGTAGCTAATTTATTGTCAGCTTGTGCTGTGCTAATTAGACAACTTGTAATAATAAATGTGAAAAGGTGTTTTTTGAAGGTTTTTTTGTGAAGAAGAGGGAATAATTGTGTTTTTTTGAGTGAAAGTAATTTTATACGCATAATTATAAAGTTTGGTTAGTGAGAGTTAGTAATTGAAATCCTTCTGTATATACAGTTTTCCTTTTAGGAGCTCCTAAATGGATGTGGGTCAAATATATAAAGCGGGGAATCTGAGTGTAAAAGTGGGGAATCTGAGTGTTTTAATCTACGTGTGTTGCTTCATGAAAATTGTCATTTAGTAGTATGTAGGGATAACTCGAATTGTGAGGTAAATATAATAAAAAAAAACTAACTATAATTTTACTGTGTTTGTAATCAGGTATTTATACCTGGTTTTGAGGTTTAGATATTCCTGTGAATATATTCTATAATCATTGAATGAAATCCTTTGGTTGTTAGTGTATCAATAGCTATTTAATACCTTTTGGAGGTTTTTGGAAGGCTATTTTTATTTAAATAACTAAGAATTTGATTTATGCTTTTTCTTTCCAATTCTTAATAATTTCTTGCTCTCTAGCTAAAACTCCTTTTGGGTTTTTCTCAAATGTATCTCTTTCTTCTTGAGTTATTGCATCAGAAAACCACCACGTGTGCATTTCTTTTACAGAAGTTTTTAAATCCCTAAATGTTAACCCAGCAGCAATTGCTTTCTTATTAGCTGCTTTAGAAGAACCATAGTTATTACCAACTGGTGGTATCCATGGCACTAAATAAGATACGCCATTTTTCTCTAGAAAATCATAATCGTCAATAGGAATTAGCGTAGTGTTTTTGTCAAAAGCGCCTTTTGCTTCATTTACAAAACCTGTCATGGTTTGTTGAGTTGTTGGTCCAGCAACATTAAATTTTCCTATAGTTTTATTCTCTGCCAAACGAATCATAAACTCTGCAACATCTCTCACATCTGCATATTGTACCAAGTCATCTGCTTTTCCAGGAACTAGTACTTCACCACCTTTTGCTAAACGAATAGGCCAATGAATAAAACGGTTGGTTTTATCTCCAGGACCAAACATATAGGTTGGTCTGGTAATAATTGTTCTGTCTGCTCCAAAAGCTTTAATTGCTGCGTTTTCTGAATTGGTTTTCATAACACCATACCAATACTCTAATTTTTCATCTTCGTTTTCTAAGATGTCTGGTTCTTTGGTTAAAGTTTTAGTTTCTTCGGTAATATTTTCTCCTAAGTATGGATAATATACACCAGTTGACGAAGTGTATAAGTAGATTTTTGCCCTGTCTTTTAAAAGCTCTGCAGTATCTGTTGTCCATTTTACATTTCTTCCAGAATTATCAATAACAACATCCCATTCGCCTTTTTCTAAGGCAGTTAAATTGTCATTTCTATCGCCAATTAAATGCTCTACTTTATCAAATAGTTCTTTGTGTACGGTTGATTTTGTTTTTCCTCTGGTAAAAATTGAAACTGAATGTCCACGTTTTAAAGCATATGCAATTTGATGCGGACCTAAAAAGCTAGTTCCTCCTAGAATTAAGATTTTTAATTTTTTGGTTTTTTCAGTTTCGCATGCTAATAAACTTGTACCAAGAATCGGAATTGCAATTCCGGCTACGATGCTTTTCTTGATAAAATTTCTTCTACTTTTAGAACTTTCCATTTGGTAAACGATTATTAGTTAGAGAATTGGAAAGGTAAGATTTTTCAAGTAAAATTCAAATTGATGAATTTTTATTGCTTGAAAATAAGTATTGGTGGTTCCCAGGTTTCAGCTGAGCCTATAATATTTCTAGGTGGACTTACAATTTCCATCCGAATAGGGGTGACTTTAATCAATAAATAGCTTTCTTTTTTATTTGGATAAAAAGATTTCCAGGTGTCTTTCCAATACTTGTTTTTTGATTTTTGATCGTTTACCAGTTCGGCTTTGCCATAAATCATTGCATAGCCAGAATTATCTTTGTCTCTATAATAAATGGTGACTTTGTTATTGTTTTTAATCTGTGCAACTTTTCTGCTTTTTGGGTTTGTTCCAAACCAAACGGTTAAATCTTTTTCTGGCAGAAAAGGATCCATCATTCTAACTCTAGAAACACCGTTTTTATCTTGAGTGATTAGAGCACAAGTTCCGGTAGAAGTCATTATTTCTTTTGCTGCTTTTAACAAAACAGTTTTAGAATGTGAAGTGTTCTTAATTTGTTGTGCTGAAACATTGAAAACTAAACAGCAAACGAAAAGTAATTGCAGGGCTTTCTTCATGATCGTAAAGTTGATTTTGTCATTCTATTATTCCCAAAAAGATCTTTTCTTAATTCGGTTTTAAAACCTTTTTCTGACAGCATTTCAACAGTTTCTTTCCCTAAATATTGATTGATTTCAAAATACAATTCTCCATTTTCTTTTAAATGATTTTTAGCTAATTCTGCTATTTTAGAATAGAATAATAATGGATTGTTATCATCAACAAACAAGGCTAAATGTGGTTCGTTTTCTAATACATTTGGTTGTATTTCTTCCTTTTCTAATTCTCTTACATATGGAGGGTTAGAGACAATTATGTCATATTGCTGAGGCAACTCTTTTGTACTTAAGATATCTTGTTTAATAAAATTAACTTTCACTTTATTTAATAGAGCATTTTCTTCAGCAATAGCTAACGCGTTTTTAGAAATGTCAATAGATGAAATAGTGATATTTGCTAGATTTTTTGCTAGCGAAATGGGAATACAGCCACTGCCAGTTCCAATTTCTAAAATTGAAATATTTTTCTCTTTTCTCTTCTCTCTTTTGGCTTCATCGATAATCCACTCCACCAATTCTTCGGTTTCTGGTCTCGGAATTAAGGTGTTCTTGGTTACCTTAAAAGGTAAGCCATAAAATTCTGTTTCTCCTAAAATGTATTGAATTGGTTCTTGTGATTTTAATCTAGACAAAGCATTATATAAGTATTTAAACTTGTCTTCAGAAATGCTTAATTGAGTGTTTATTACTAAATCAATTCGTTGTAAATCGAGTTCTTTTTCAATCAGTAAAAAGAAAAATGAATCAATTTCTGTTTGAGGAAAAACCTCAGAAAGTTCTTTATTAAAACGATTTCTAAATTCTTTTAAAAGCATTTTATAATTCTTTTAGCATCCATACATTACAAGAATAATGTCCTGTATTTCCAACAGGCTTGTCTAGAGAGGCAAAACCATTTTTTGTGTACAATGCTCTTGCAGACTCCATATAAGGCATGGTTTCTAAATAACATTTTTCGAATCCAAATTCTTTGGCTTTTTCTAAGCAAATAGTAATCATTTTACTGCCGAGTCCTAAGCCACGAGCTTCTGGTAAAAAATACATCTTCTGAAACTCACAAATGTTACCTTCATAATTCTCTAATTGAGCAATGCCAGCACCTCCAATAATTCTCCCATTATGTTCTAGTACATAATATGCAGAAGTGGATTTGTTATAAGTTTCAGTCATATCATCCAACGCTTTATCTTCATAAGCAGTGCCAACTTTAGGAACACCTAATTCAATCAAAACATCTCGAATAACTTTCGCAATTTGCTCGTTATCTTTTTGTTCTATTTCTCTAAGAATATAATTGTTTGATGTCATTCTAATACATTATTTTTGCAGGAGCAAGTTACCTAATTTTTAGGAGTATATTATCTGTAACTTGCTGTTTTTTACACCAATTTTATCACTTTTGAATCACGAAAAATACATACAACGTTGTTTGCAGATTGCTAAAAACGGAATTGGAATTACAATGCCAAATCCATCTGTTGGTGCTGTTGTTGTTCTGAATGATGAAATTATTGGAGAAGGATTTACAAGTCCGTATGGAAATAGTCATGCAGAGGTAAATGCAATAAATACTGTAAAAGATAAGTCGCAATTAACAGAAGCGACAATTTATGTGACTTTAGAACCCTGTTCTCATTTTGGTAAAACACCTCCATGTGCAGATTTGATAGCAAAACATCAAATTAAAAAGGTAGTAATTGGTTGTGTAGATTCTAATAGTTTGGTTGCTGGTAAAGGAATTGAGCGATTGAAAAATGCAGGTTGTACTGTGATTGTTGGTGTGTTAGAGAAAGAATGCAGAGCGCATCATAAACGTTTTTTTACTGTTCAAGAAGAAAAACGCCCTTTTATTATTTTAAAATGGGCAGAAACCAACAATGGATTTATTGCGCCATTAACAAAAGAAGAAGCAAAACCTGTCTGGATTTCAAATACTTATTCTCAACAGTTAGTGCACAAGTGGCGAAGTGAAGAACATGCTATTTTAGTGGGGACGAATACTGTTATTTCAGATAATCCAAAATTGAATATAAGAAGTTGGAAAGGAAATAATCCGATTCGAATAGTGTTGGATAGAACGTTGAGAGTTCCAAAAGACGCTCATGTGTTTGATGGAAGTGTGAAAACGATTGTTCTCACGAATATTAGAATCAAGAGCCAAGAATCAAGACAACTATCAAAAATGTATGCCACTTCGAGCGGAGTTGAGAAGTCTCAATTAGTTTTTGAGCAAGTTGATTTTTCTGAAAATTTAGCTCAACAAATATGTCAAGTATTACAAAAACATCAAATCCAGTCTGTAATTATTGAAGGAGGGTTACAAATCTTACAAACCTTTATAGATGCTGGCCTTTGGGATGAAGCAAGAGTTTTTATTGGGGGAAACGAATTTGAAGATGGAGTAGGAGCTCCAGTTATTTCTGGTAAAACGATTGAGGAGTTTAAGATCAAAAATGATCGATTAAAAATTATGGCGAATGATTAAGAACATTGTATTTGATTTTGGTGATATTTTTATCAATTTAGATAAAGAAGCAACTTTTAAGGAGTTGGCTACATTGGGTGTTAGTCAGATTACTGAAGAGATGATGGCTGTTGCACATCAATATGAGAAAGGAGAAATTTCTACAAATGATTTTATTGATTTCTTTCATCAAAACTTTAAGGTTAATGAAACAGATTTGGTTTGTGCTTGGAATGCAATTTTGTTAGATTTTCCCAAGCACCGCTTGCAGTTTTTAAAAGAACTTGCTGCAAGTAATAAATACCGATTGTTTTTATTGAGTAATACCAATGATTTGCATATTAAGTGGATTCAAAATGATTGGGGAAGCCAATTGTACAATGGGTTTAAAAATTGTTTTGAGCAGTTTTATCTATCTCATGAAATTGGTTTTAGAAAACCCAATGCAGATATTTATGAATTTGTATTGCGAGAAAATAAGTTGAAAGCTGAAGAAACATTTTTTATAGATGATACTTTAGAAAATACAGTAGCAGCAGAAAAATTAGGAATACAAACGTGGAATTTAATTCCAGGTAAAGAAGATGTGGTAGATTTATTAATGAAAAAAGAAATGAACACGTGATTTATTTAATTTTAAGTATTTTAATTTCTAGTTTGTTATTTGTTATTTTTAAACTTTTCGATGTTTTTAAAATTAACACTTTACAAGCTATTGTAATAAATTATGCAATTGCGTTGTCATTTGGCTTAGGGTCTTCAACAAGTTCTTTACCAATAGTAGAAATCCCAAAACAGCCTTGGTTTTTGGGGGCTTTTTGTTTGGGTTTTTTATTTATTTCTGTATTTAATGTAATGGGAATTACTGCTCAGAAAAATGGATTATCAGTAGCTTCAGTTGCTGGGAAAATGTCAGTCGTTATTCCGGTAGTTTTTGGGATTTTCGTTTATAATGAGAGTGTTGGTTTTTTGAAAATTGTCGGAATCTTGATGGCTTTAATTGCTGTTTATCTATCATCAGCAAAGAGTGATACGAGTCCTGTGAAATTTAAAAACTTAGTGTTTCCGTTGTTGCTATTTGTAGGGTCGGGTTGTATAGATGCAGGGTTAAAATATGTAGAAAGTACATCTGTCTCAGATAATGCTGTTCCGATGTTTTTAGCAACTATTTTTGGTTGTGCCTTTGTTTTAGGACTGTTTGTAGTTGTTACTCAGATGATAAATGGTAAATTTCAATTTCAATTAAGAAATGTTTTGGGTGGAATTGCCTTAGGGATTCCAAATTATTATTCTATGGAGTTTTTAATCAAAGCATTGCAAACAGAAGGAATGGAAAGTTCTACGCTTTTTACCATTAATAATGTTTCGATAGTTATTTTTACTACTGTTTTTGCCTTGATGTTTTTTAAAGAAAAACTGATCAAAAAAAATTGGATTGGTCTTGCTTTGGCTGTAATTAGTATTTTATTAGTAGCATTGGTGTAATGGATAAAACAATAGATGCATATAAAACAATAGAGAAGCCTTCTGAGGAAACATTATTTAAAGATAGAAATAGTAAGTTTTTTGGCTATGCTTTTCCTGTTTTAAATGAAGAAGATGTAAAAGAAGCAATTGATGGTTTAAAGAAGAAGCATCATTCTGCACGTCATTTTTGTTATGCTTGGCAATTTGGAGTAGAAACTATTCGTTTTAGGGCAAATGATGATGGTGAGCCAAGTAATTCGGCAGGAATGCCAATTTATGGGCAGATTCAAGCTTTTGGAGTAACAAATATTCTAATTGTTTCTTTTCGGTATTTTGGAGGAACAAAACTTGGTGTAGGAGGTTTGATCAATGCTTATCGTAGTTCTGCAAAACTAGCATTGGAAGATTCTGATATTATTGAAAAAACAATTAATATAAATTTTCAGCTCTCTTTCGGTTACGATATGATGAATAAAGTAATGAGAATCATCAAAGAGAAAAACTTAAATATTATTTCTCAGCAACTAGAATTATCTTGCCAATATATAATTTCAGTTCGTAAAAAAGATGCAGATACCATTTTTGAAATCTTTACCAATCTGTACAAAGTAGAAATTAAAAAAGTTGATGATTAGTCTTTATTTTAGCTTTTCTAAAATATAATCTGGACAACGCATTGGTTTTTTTGTGGTCTTATTGATGAAGGCTAAAACAGTGTTCCCGGTTGTTAATAACTCGTTGTTTTGATTCGTTATTTCGTAATCAAATTCAATTTTAACAGCAGGTATTTTTTTTAGAGTGGTTTTTACTGTAATTTCATCGTCGAATTCAGCTGATTTTTTAAAGTTGCATTGTAAGGAAATTACGGGAAGTATTACGTTGTTTTCTTCCATGTTTTTGTAAGAAATATCAAGTGACCTGAGCCAGTCAATCCTACCCATCTCTAGGAACTGAGCATAATTACCGTGATAAACGACTCCCATTTGGTCGGTTTCTGCGTAACGTATTCTAAATGAGGTAAAACGAGATATCATTAATTTTGGTTTTTAGAGACTCTGATTCTACGAAAAAAAAAGTTAATAATCAATAGCAAATACATTTTTTTATACTGAATTTTATTCACACTTTTGTATAGCTCTTGAAAAAGGATGAAAATCCAGAAAAACGAAACAATTTATTAACCCTATTATCTGCTTAATTTAGAATGACTAAAACTGCTGACTCAGTTTGGAATGAGTGCCTCTCTTTTATAAAAGACAATATAAAGCCACAAGCATATAAGACTTGGTTTGAGCCTATTAAGTCAATTAAGATTTCTGGAGAAGCATTAACAATTCAAGTGCCAAGTAAATTCTTTTATGAGTGGTTAGAAGAACACTACATTAAATTGTTAAGAGTTGCGTTAGTTAGAGAGTTAGGGAAAGATGCAAAACTGATTTATGATGTACGTATGGAAAATACGTATAGCAGTAACAGTCCGCAAACAGTAAAAATACCAAGTTCAAACAGAGATCCTCTTAAGCCACAAAAGATAACGATTCCTGTCGAAACTAAAAATAGAGAGTTAAGAAATCCGTTTGTGATTCCTGGACTTCAAAAAGTAAAGATTGAATCTCAATTAAATGCAAACTACAATTTTAATAATTTTGTAGAAGGAGATTCTAACCGTTTAGCAAGATCAGCTGGAATGGCTGTTGCAAACAAACCTGGAGGAACTTCATTTAATCCATTGTTGATTTATGGTGGAGTGGGATTAGGGAAAACGCATATCGCTCACGCAATAGGAGTTGATATAAAAGATAAATATCCAGATAAAACAGTATTATATATTTCTTCAGAGAAATTTACACAGCAATTTATCGATTCTGTAAAATCAAATACTAGAAATGATTTTATTCATTTTTATCAAATGATTGATGTATTGATTATTGACGATGTACAATTCTTGTCTGGTAAAACAGGTACGCAAGATGTATTCTTCCATATATTTAACCATTTACATCAAAATGGAAAGCAAGTTATTTTAACTTCTGATAAAGCACCTGTAGATATGCAAGATATCGAACAGCGTTTGTTATCTCGTTTTAAATGGGGGTTGTCAGCAGAATTACAAGCACCAGATTACGAAACAAGAATTTCTATTTTACAGAATAAATTGTTTAGAGATGGTGTTGTAATGCCAGAAGATATTGTTGAATATATTGCTAAGAATATCAAATCTAATGTTAGAGAGCTAGAAGGAGTTATTATTTCTATGATTGCTCAAGCTTCTTTTAATAGAAGAGAATACACCTTAGAATTGGCAAGACAAATTGTAGATAAATTTGTTAAGAATACCAAGAAAGAAGTTTCTATTGATTATATCCAAAAAGTAGTTTCTAAATACTTTGATATGGATGTAGCGACCTTGCAGTCTAAAACAAGAAAGCGTCATATTGTGCAAGCTAGACAATTGGCTATGTTTTTTGCAAAAAGAATGACCAAGTCGTCTTTGGCAAGTATTGGTTCTCAGATTGGACATAGAGATCACGCAACGGTTTTACATGCTTGTAAAACAGTTGATAATTTATCAGAAACAGATAAGCAATTCAGAAAATACGTTGACGACTTAACCAAGAAGTTGACTTTCTAAAACTTACATTATGAAAATACTAATGGTATGCTTGGGGAATATTTGCCGTTCTCCCTTAGCGGAAGGTATTTTACAATCAAAAGTGCATTCAGATAGTATTCAAGTAGATTCTGCAGGTACAGCAGCCTATCATGTTGGTGAACTGCCAGATCAACGTTCTATTGCTGTTGCTAAGAAATACGGAATTGATTTAACCAAGCAGCGTGCACGAAAATTTTCTGTAAAAGATTTTGATACCTTTGATTTGATTTATGCAATGGATGCAAGCAACTATCAGAATATTTTGGACTTAGCAAGGAATAATGAAGATGAGCAAAAAGTTAAACTCATTTTAAATGAAATTGATTCAGAATCTAATAGTGATGTTCCAGATCCATATTATGGCGAAAACGATGGTTTTGAAAATGTATATCAAATGCTAGATACAGCTTGTGCTATTATTGCGCTAAAAAACGAAAAATCATGAAAGGAAAATTATATTTAATTCCGACTACTTTAGGAGATAACGAACCATTAGAAGTAATGCCTTTGTCAGTTAAGAAAGTAGTAGAACAAATAGATTATTTTATTGTTGAAAATGAAAAATCAGCAAGAAGATTTATTAAAAAAATTACACCTAAAAAATCGCAGCCATCATTAAAAATAATGCTATTAGATAAATACGCGAACGAAATAGAGACGCGTACCTATTTAGATATTTGTAATGAAGGATTTTCTGTTGGATTATTGTCTGAAGCTGGAGTTCCAGCTGTTGCAGACCCAGGAGCAACCATCGTAAAATTGGCGCATGAAAAAGGAATTCAAGTGGTTCCTTTAGTTGGGCCATCTTCTATATTAATGGCGATGATGAGTTCTGGAATGAACGGCCAAAGTTTTGCGTTTAATGGCTATTTACCAATTGATAAATCAGAAAGAAAAAAAGCAATAAAAGAATTAGAAAGACTGTCAAAAGATAAAAATCAATCTCAAATTTTTATTGAAACTCCCTATAGAAACGAAAAGTTGCTTATCGATTTAAAAGCAACATTAACTCCAACTACAAATTTATGTATCGCAGCAGATATTACCTTGCCTACTGAGTATATAAAAACAAAAGAGGTGAGAGGTTGGAAGAATGAAAATCCAGATCTACACAAAAGACCTGCTATTTTTATTATTCATAAATAAAACTGGAATGAAAAAGAAAATAAAAATAGCACTAATTGTTTTTTTTGGAGTTTTTGCCATTTATAATTTTTTACTTTACCCAACTGGCCTTTTTGTGGTATATAATAACCCAACTATAGCAAACGATCCAGGTATAAAGATGAATTCTAAAACTTTGGGAACAAATTTAATAACTTCAAAAAATGGAGACTTTGTTTGCTATAAGTTTAATGATTTGTATGTAGATAAGCATGTAAGAGTTCATAGGCAAGTTGCAAAAGAAAATGACACGCTAAAAATTGTAGAAGGAGTTTTAATAGTGAATAGTAAAACTGTTGACGATAACTTAAATTTGAGGTTTAATTATGAAGTAACTGAAAAAAAATTTAAAGAGATTCAGAAAATGCCAAATGTGAATAATGATGTTTATTCTTCTGTGTTTTTTAATAAAGGGTCTGTTCTGCTATCATTAACCAATGAATTTATCCGTCAGAATAAATTAAAATTAGTTCGATTAAAAGATTCAGTTAATCATTTTGATGAAACAATTTATAAGCTCTATAAAGAAAAATGGAACAAAGATAATTTTGGTCCATTAATAATTCCTGAAAATAAAATATTCGTGCTAGGGGATAATAGAGATAATACTTTTGACTCTAGAACTGGTGGGTTAATTGATGTAAATGATTTAGTTGGTGTATTGTTTAAAATATTTTAAACCCTAGCTTTTCTGTTAGCAACTACAGTGGAAACATTATAATCTGCAAACTTTTTCAGATAGCATTCTATAGAAGAACCATATGCATCGCTTAAGTTATTGCTTCCATTTGTGCGTAAATATTTCTTTACATTTCCTGCGCCACTTAAATGAGCGGCAGCTAAGATGCCAGATTCTGTAATTGTAATTCCGTTAATGGTTTTACCAACCATTCTTTTAATGTCTTTTCGTAAAATCCATTTGTTTACAGAGCACAATGCAGAAAATGCACGTTCTTGTAGTTCTGGGTTTTTTAAAAAAGCATCTGGATTTTTAATTCTAAAACGATCTAGCGTAGTAATACCGAATTGGTACTTCCCAAGATACCCTAACGTATTTACTGCTCTATAGTTTCCTTGTGATTCTTTAAAAGCAAGGGCTTCTTTAAAAGCGATAAAGTTGTTTTCTAAGAATAAGATTTCAAAATCACTATATTCTTCTACTGTAATAATTTCTGTTGAACTCTTTTCTTCTTTTTTGTCTATAACAACTGCGTTGTTTGTCAAAAGAACAATTCCGAAAATCAATAAAAAATATCTAATAATAATTTACTTTCTGTTAAGCGGGTGCAAAAGTACAACATATATTTTAAATAGCTGGTAATCAGCTCATTTGTATTTGTTAGAAATACAAATAATGTAATTTAAATCCGTTTTTGGTGTTGTATTCTAATGTAGGAGCAGGAATTTTTATGAAATTGATAGTAGAGAACAAAGTCTTTAAGAATTTCGAATTTGTCTGTATTTTGGTTAAGTCTAGATCTAAGCTCAAGTAGAACTGTCTATATGGGTTTTGAACAGGATTGGAAGCGCCGTAAAGCATTCCGTCAGCACCATAACCAAAAGCAACATTTAGCCATTTTGGAAAATTCCCTTTTTTATTGAATGACCAAATATTTGCAGACAACCAATAGGTTTGTCCGTTGTAATCTTTTAAGGTTTGTTGAATAAAATTTTCTCCCAAAATATTTGGCCTTTGTTTGGCATAATCTGTTTGATGAAAAGAATATTTTAAGACAATACGTTGTTCTTCCCACAATAACTCTTGTCCAACTAACAATCCTGTTCCGCTAGCATTTGCTAGAATATCTCCCCAAGAAGCGCCCCATTTTTTAGAAAACCCATCCAATACTTCTAAAGCTGTTAAAAAGGTGAAACCAAAAGTAGCTCCATAAATTAATTGATTTTTCTTGTTAACTCCAGCCCAGTCTAAGGCCTCCATTCCAACTTTTCCGAAATAATAAGACGTCATTAAATGTCCAATTTTATCCATTTGCTTCCACTGACTGTTGTCATTGATAAAATGAAAACTAGAACGCGGGTAATCTGCATACCACAACTTATCTAATGCGACTAAAGTTCCAATAGCTAACGTAGTTTTAGTTATTGCAACGGCATTTCTTCTTTTAGTGTTTAAGGTGTCAGACTTTTTATAGAATGATGATGTTTGTGCGTTGATTGTTAAAGCAAATAAGAAAGTTATTAAAGAAAAAAGATAAGAGGTTCTTTTATAAATGGATTCCCGATTTCTCGGGAATGACAGATTGCTTTTTTGTATTTTTTTATAGTTTAACAATCTAACTATCTATTTATTCCCTGTTGATTCATCCAACGATGGTATTTTGCAGCATTTCTATTGTGTTGCTTTAAAGTGATCGCAAAAGCATGATAACCGATCTTGTCAACATCTGCACACATAAAGATATACTTGTGTTTCGTTGAAAATAAAACGGCATCAATAGAAGAGATGTCTGGCATTGCAATTAATGATGGTGGAATGCCTCTATGAATGTAAGTGTTATATGGTGAATCTATTTTTAAATCTTTGAAGAGCACTCTTTTTACAGTGAAATCTTGACCGTATTTTTCTTTTAATGCATATATAATTGTTGGATCGGCTCCAAGAGGAATTCTTCTTTTTATCCTGTTTAAGTATAAGCCAGCAACAATTGGTCGTTCTGAAACCTTGGCAGTTTCTTTTTGGACAATAGATGCTAAAGCGATGACTTGTGTTCTGTTTAGCTTTAATTCTCGTGCTTTTTTGATTCTTTTTTCTGTCCAAAAACGATTATATTCCTTGTGCATTCTATCTCTAAATTGTTCTGCATCGGTATTCCAGTAGAACTCATAGCTATTAGGAACATACATTCCTAGAGCGGTTTTAGAAGTGAATTTGTGTTTCTTTAAAAAAGAAACATCTGTTATTGCATTTAGAATAGCTGTCGAATCTGCTTCAATCTGAACAGCAATTCTTCCTGCTAAATTTTCGAGAGAATGTTGGTTGTTAAATACCAGTTTTATTGGTGTTTGTTTACCACTTCTTAGTAAATTAATTAAATCATTATTAGAAATTCCTTTCGGAATTTTAAATTTACCTGCTCTAATTGCGCTGCTGTATTTTTTTCGGTTGGCAACCCAAATAAAAGGTTTTACACGTTTTAAAAAAGGTCTTATTTCATTTTCTACATCTTTTAAACTACTATTTGTTTTGATGTAAATAAAGCCTTCTTTGATAGTACTTGGCGCGTAAATTTTGTTGTAAATATTATAGGTTAATACACCTCCAACTATTAGAAGTAGACTAACTATTAATAAAATGAGTTTCTTTTTATTCATTGATAATTTGAAATAAGATTTCGTCTTTAAATTTTTTGTCAGAAAAAAGCCAGTCTTTTTTTACGCCGATTTTCTGAAATTGGTGTTTTTGAAATAATGCGATACTTTTAGAATTATCGAAAGTGATATTTGCATACAATTGATGTAGGTTTAAATGTGTAAAGCAATAGTTCACTAATAGTTCAATTGCTTCTGAAGCGAATCCGTTTTTCTGATATTTTTGATGAATCAAAATTCCAATTCCGGCTCTTTTGTGTTGAGGATTGAAATCGAACAAATCAATCATACCTACAGCTTTCTGATTTAAATTCTCTTGAATGATTAAACGTAATTGTTTAGCTTCAAAAATATCTAAATGTGCATTTTCTAAATATTGTTTTAATAAAAACTTTGAAAAAGGAGTTTGAGTATGGCTTACTTCCCAAAAAGATTCATTGTTTTCTGTTTCAAACAGAAACTCTAAGTCTTCTGGTTCAAGAGCGCGTAATGTGATTATATTTCCTTGTAAAGTATTCATTAAGATTCTATAGTTCCTTTAAAAACAAAAGTAGCAAGACCTTTTAAAAAGATATTGGTATACCTGTCGTTTCCTACCTTAAAAGCAACTTCTAATTCGCCTCCTTCTACAGGTAGAGTTATTGTGTTTGATGTTGTTTCTCCTGTTTTATGCATTGCTACAGCAACAGCAGTAACACCAGTTCCACAAGCCAATGTTTCATTTTCCACACCTTTTTCATAAGTACGGACTCTAAAGGTAGTTTCATTTATTTTTTGAACAAAATTCACATTGCTTCCAGGAGCATCATAACTATATCTAATTTTCTTTCCGTTTTCAAAAACAGGATATTTATCAAGATCAGCTACTAGTTCTACATGATGTTGAGTTCCTGTATATGCATAAACAGAGTTGCTATTTATTTTTATATCGTCTACATCAATCATTTGTAAAGAAACGGTGTTATTTTCTATTTCTGCATAGTGAGATCCATCATACCCAGTGAAAGTTGTTTTAGAAGTTATAATTTTTAAATACTTTGCAAAAGCAACTGCACATCTACCACCATTCCCGCAAAAGGTCTCACTTCCATCTGCATTAAAATAGCTCATTTTAAAATCAGAGACAGCATCATTTTCAATTAAAATAACACCATCTGCGCCAATTCCAAAATGTCGATCACACAATCTATGTATTAAAGATGAGTTATCTTTTGGAAAGAATAGGTTTCTGTTATCAATCATGATAAAGTCATTTCCTGTTCCTTGGTATTTGTAAAAATATATATTCATAAGCTACAAATATAACAATTTATATACTGAATACTGTTTGTTAACACAGGGTTAAAAACCGTTAAATAGCGTTAAACAGATTTGATTGAAATGTTAAAATTGTATATTTGAATAGTTCTAAAAAATATTAAAATGATGAAAAAAACAGCTAGTTTATTAGGAATTGCAGTTTTAGGAGGAGTATTAACGCTTGGTGGGTACAAAGTTTTTCTAGAAAAACCACAAGTAATTATTGAGCGAACGGTAGAACCCGCTATACAAGCCATACAGACAAATTTTAAATCTGCAGATGTATCAACAACGTATTCACCAACAAATTTTACAGAAGCAGCTGAAAAAACTATACATGCTGTTGTTCATGTTAAAAACACCGCAATAAAAACACAAACCAATCGATCTTTAGAATACCATTTTGGTAGAGGTAGTGGAACACGAAAGTATGAACAAGTAGGAACTGGAAGTGGAGTTATTATTTCTGCAGATGGATATATAGTGACCAATAATCATGTAATTGATGGAGCATCGGCTCTAGAAGTTACCTTAAACAATCAGAAAAAATACAAGGCAGAATTGATAGGGACAGATCCAGAAAATGATATTGCTTTGTTGAAAATTGATGCAATTGGCGATTTACCATATATTCCTTTTGCTAATTCTGATGCCATAAAGGTTGGAGAATGGGTATTGGCTGTTGGAAATCCATATAATTTAACATCAACAGTAACAGCTGGGATTGTAAGTGCAAAAGGTAGAGATTTGAAAGGGAACGGGAGTATTGTAGATTCCTTTATTCAAACAGATGCCGCTGTAAATCCTGGAAATAGTGGTGGAGCTTTGGTAAATACTCGTGGAGAATTGGTTGGTATTAATACTGCGATTTCTTCTAAAACAGGATCGTTTGTAGGCTATTCTTTTGCGGTTCCTTCGAATATTGCTAAAAAAGTAATTGAAGATTTGATGGAGTTTGGAAAAGTGCAAGAAGCTGTTTTAGGTATTTCAATTGATAGAGCTTATACAGAAGATGGTGTGAAAATAGGAGGGTTTTCTGATAAAAGTGAAGCAAAAAAAGCAGGTTTAAAAGCAGGAGATATTATTAAGAAGATCAATGATATTGACATAGCTAAGTTTTCTGATCTAAAAGGACATTTAAAAGCCAAAAGACCAAATGAAACAGTGAGTGTAACTGTTGATAGGGATGGAGTGATGATTTCTGAAAAAGTGAAACTTTCTAAAAGAAAAATACAATATATTTCAAGTGCTTTTAATTGGGAGTTGAAAAACTTGACGAAAAAAGAGTTGAAAAGTCATGGTGTTTCTAATGGAGTAATAATATTTAGAACGGGAGATGATGAATCCGAAAATAGCTTAAAAGGTTATATCATTACTAAGGTAAATAATGCAATAATTAAGGATGCGGAAAAAGCGGTGCAAGTTTTAGAAGCATTAGGAAAAGATAGAAGGTATAAAATTGTTATTGAAATGATAAATACTGATGGAGAAAAAGAAAGTATTCGTTTTAGATAGAAGGAAATTTTAGATAAAATGTATCCTGTTTTTGAGTTTTTCAAAAACAAGATGTTTTATTTACGAAAACTTTACGAAATCGATTTCGTTTTCTAATAAAAATCAATACTTTTGCACCGAATTTCAAATTTAATCGATATAACACAACTATGTCAACAACAACAAATTACGAAAAAGAAGTTGCTTTACAAACGCAAACAAGAAAAGTAGCTGTAGAATTTATCAATATTGTAAACGAATTATGGTATGATAAATCAATTGAATTAGTACTTTTTAGAAACCAATTAGTTGATAAAAGAGCTAGTGAAATTTTAAACTTGGTAAAATACTCTGAAGAGTTTGTAGCAAAGCCAATCACAATTTTTGATGCTTTAGATATTGCCAAAGCAATTCATGAATTAGAATTACCATCTTCTAAATTAGATATCGGAAAGCTTGCTTACGAATGTCAATTAAATGAAGAAGCATGTGCTGATAAATTAGCATTTGTAAAGAATAAATTAAAAGACGCAGCAAAAGTTGGAGATATTCAACCTAAAGATGTTGTTTTATATGGTTTTGGTAGAATTGGACGTTTATTAGCCCGTGAGTTAATGAATAAAATGGGTAAAGGTTCTCAATTACGTTTAAGAGCCGTTGTTACTCGTGGAGAAATCAATCAAACTGTTTTAGAAAAAAGAGCTTCATTATTAAGTATAGATTCTGTTCATGGAGATTTCTTAGGAACTGTTACTGTTGATGTAGAAAATAATGCATTAATCATTAATGGAACAACTGTTTATATGATTTCTGCAAAACAACCAGAAGATATTGATTATACAGCATACGGAATTAACGATGCTTTAATTATTGATAATACAGGTGCTTTTAGAGATAAAGAAGCGTTAGGTAGACACTTAATTCCAAATGGAGCAAGTAAAGTGTTATTAACTGCGCCAGGAAAAGGAATTCCTAATATTGTTCATGGTGTAAATCATACAGAACATAATCCGGATGTCGTAGATATTTTCTCTGCAGCTTCTTGTACAACAAATGCAATTACACCAGTTTTAAAAGTATTAGAAGATAACTTTGGAATTGACAAAGGGCACTTGGAAACAATCCATGCATATACAAACGATCAAAACTTAGTTGATAATATGCATAGTAAATATCGTAGAGGTAGAGCAGCAGCTTTAAATATGGTAATTACAGAAACTGGAGCAGGGAAAGCTGTTGCAAAAGCATTGCCAGCTTTAGAAGGGAAATTAACTTCAAATGCAATTAGAGTTCCTGTACCAAATGGATCTCTTGCTATTTTAAGCTTGCAATTACATTCTGATGTTACTGTTGATTCTGTAAATGCAATTATGAAAAAATATGCATTAGAAGGAGATTTAGTTGAGCAAATCAAATATTCTGTTGATAATGAATTAGTGTCATCTGATATTGTTGGTTGTGCAGCTCCGTCAATTTTTGATAGTAAAGCAACTATTACAGACGGAAACAGTATTGTTATTTATGTTTGGTATGATAACGAATATGGTTATTCGCATCAAGTAATGCGTTTGGCAAAGCATATTGCAAAAGTGAGACGTTTTACCTACTATTAGTAGTCACTTATAGATATATAAAAGCCGAAACATTTGTTTCGGCTTTTTTGTTTTCTTGCTCGTCGATTTTTCGCTATTTTTAACCTTCTTAAAACGTATTACAATGAAAAATCTAATCACATTAATTTTTGCAATAGCAATAACAACTACTACAATGGCACAAAAAGATGATTTTTACTACGAAATTCCTCCAGCTCCAAAAGAGTATACAGCAACAACTGTAGCAAGTAGAATGGTAGACGGTTTAGGGTTTAGATATTATTGGGCAACATACGGTTTAACAGAGAAAGATTTAAAGTTTAAACCGAATAGTGAAGCAAGAACTTCGTTAGAAACCATAGATCATATTTTAGGGTTATCACAAGTAATTGTGAACTCAACATTAAAAGTTGGTAATGGGGCAAAACAGCCAAAAATGACTTTTGAAGAAAAGAGAACTAAAACCTTAGCAAATTTACAAAAGGCAAGTGAAATTTTAAGAAAAGCAACAAGCTTAGATGACTTTAAAATTGTTTTTGGAAAAACAGAATTCCCGTTTTGGAATCAAATAAATGGACCAATTTCTGATGCACTTTGGCATACAGGGCAAGTAGTTTCGTTTAGGCGTTCTTCTGGAAACCCGTTTCCTAAAGGTGTAAGTGTGTTAAGAGGAACCAAGAAAGATTAATTTGAAAAGTAGCTATTGCTAAATGAGTACAATTCAACAACAAATACAATTGTTAAGAGAAGAGCTTAACAATCACAATTATAATTATTATGGTTTAGATAATGCATCTATTTCTGATTATGATTTTGATATCAAACTCAAAGAGTTAGAGAAATTAGAAACAGAAAACCCTCAGTATTTTGATGCGAATTCTCCAACCCAAAGAGTTGGAGGAGAAATCACTAAAAACTTTGAAACGGTGACCCACAAAAACCGAATGTACTCCTTAGACAATTCGTATTCTAAAGAAGATTTATTGGATTGGGAAAAGCGAATTCAGAAAAAGCTTGGTTCTGATGATATTGAATATACTTGCGAGCTAAAATATGATGGAGCATCCATCAATTTAACCTTTGAGAACGGAAAATTCATAAAAGCAGTCACTCGTGGAGATGGGTTTCAAGGTGATGATGTAACTACAAATATTAGAACTATAAAATCAATTCCTTTACTTCCCAAAGGTGATTATGTTACCGATTTTGAAATGCGTGGAGAAATCATTTTGCCACTAGATGGTTTTCATAAAATGAATGAAGAACGTGTTGCAAATGGAGAAGAGGAATATAGAAACCCTAGAAACACGGCAAGTGGTAGTTTAAAGCTACAAGATAGCGCAGAAGTCGCAAAACGACCGTTAGATTGTTTGTTGTATCAGGTTGTTACAGACGAGCGTAAATACAAAACACATTATGAGAGCTTAGAGAATGCACGTATTGTTGGGTTTAAAGTTCCAAAAACGATTGCATTAGCGAAAAGCATTGATGAAGTTTTTGATTTTGTAAATCTATGGGATTCTAAAAGAAATGAATTGCCATACGAAACAGATGGCGTTGTAATTAAGGTCAATGATTTACAACAACAAGAAGAACTCGGTTATACTGCAAAAGCGCCGCGTTGGGCAATTGCGTACAAGTTTAAAGCAGAGCAAGTTTCTACTGTGTTGCATGAAATTACGTACCAAGTTGGACGAACTGGTGCTATTACTCCTGTGGCAAATTTAGAACCTGTGCAGTTGGCAGGAACTACAGTTAAACGCGCTTCATTACACAATGCAGATCAAATTGAGAAATTAGATATTAGAATAAACGATACCGTTTTTGTGGAAAAAGGAGGAGAAATCATTCCGAAAATAATAGCGGTAGATTTCACAAAAAGATCAGCAGATTCTGAGCTAACAATCTATGCCCAGAATTGCCCAGAATGTGAAACTGAATTGATACGAACAGAAGGTGATGCAAAACACTATTGTCCAAATGAATTTGGTTGTGCACCGCAAATTACAGGAAGAATTCAGCATTATATCAGCAGAAAAGCCATGGATATTGATGGTTTGGGAGGAGAAACGGTTGATTTGTTACGTAAGGAAGGATTGATTCAGAATTATGCAGATTTGTATGATTTACAAGTTGAACAAGTGATCCCGTTAGAAAGAATGGCAGAGAAATCTGCTCAGAATATGGTAGCAGGAATAGAAAAGTCTAAAGAGATTCCGTTTGAAAAGGTGTTATTTGCATTGGGAATTCGTTTCGTGGGAGAAACTGTTGCCAAGAAACTAGCAAAACATTTTAAGTCGATAGACAATTTAATGACAGCAGATTTTGAAACCTTAATTTCTGTAGATGAAATAGGAGATCGAATTGCACAAAGTATTATTGATTTCTCGAATGATTTAGGAAATATTCAATTGATTGATCGATTAAAATCTCATGGAGTTCAATTAGAAGTTTCAGCAGAGAGTTTAGAAAATCAAACAGAGAAGTTAGAAGGAAATATTTTTGTGGTTTCTGGTGTTTTTCATCAATTAACTAGAAATGAATTAAAAAAAGCCATTGAAGACAATGGGGGGAAAGTAAGTAGTTCTATTTCTAAAAAGACAAATTATATTGTTGCTGGAGATAATATGGGGCCAAGTAAATTAGCAAAAGCAGAAACACTTGGAGTTTCAATTATTTCAGAACAAGATTTTATAGATATGATTTCTTAAGAGACAAAGACAAAGACAAAGACAAAGACAAAGACAAAGACAAAAGGCGAAATTTTGTAACAATTTTCAAATATAAGAGTCTAAATCAAAAGCTAAATCAACCAAAGATGACTAAACAAACTAAAATTACAATAGCAACAGTTTTATTTTTTATTGCTGCAATTGCAGATGTGTATGCAATCCTATCAGGAAATGAAACATTGGAGACGTATGCAAAGCCGATGTTGTTAACCTTGTTGGTAGTTGTGTATTTGGTATCTGCTAAAAAGCCACTATTTTGGTATGTTTTAGGAATGTTCTTTTGTTTTGTGGGAGATGTGCTATTGATGTTTAAAGGAGCAAATTTCTTTATGTATGGATTGGCTGCATTTTTGGTAGCTCATGTTGTCTATATAAAAGTAACATCGGTTTTTTTGCAAAGAGAATTGACCGTTAAGATGATTTCATCAGCGTTTCCGTTTGTTGTTTTGTTTGGAGCTTTAATGTATTTAGTGTATCCAAATTTAGGTGATATGTTGATTCCGGTTATAGTATACGGAATTACAATTTCAACCTTTGGGTCTGTTGCTTTGTTAAATTATAGAAGTGAAAAATCTACAGAAAATTCTTGGCTGCTAATTGGAGCTATTATTTTTATTTTTTCTGACAGTTTAATTGCGTTGAATAAATTTTACGAACCTAATGAGTTGTACGGAGTAACAATTATGATTACTTATATCTTAGCTCAATTTTTAATTTGCAAAGCCATGATTGTTAAATCAAATCCTGTAAAATAAAAAGAAAACTACCTTATATTTAAAACGAGCAGTTATAATTTTGGTCTCATAAAAGGAATTTCTTTTTTGTAGAGTATCAATAATATAACTCCAGCTAAAAATGTGATAGCAGCACCAGTGAATAACCTGCCGCCATCATTGTTGTGTGCAATTCCTAAAATAGAAAAATGAGATAGCAATGCACCTCCCATTAATCCAATGGTAAGTAATGCGCCAAGCCAAGTTTTTTTAGGAACAAATAATAAGAAGGAAGCA